>Ga0310123_10000325_pt1 | contig 43092 bp, 26 predicted proteins | sample CB6_AW_1057_MG_FD_203505 | JGI IMG/M metagenome (GOLD analysis project Ga0310123, IMG submission 203505) | Marine microbial communities from Western Arctic Ocean, Canada - CB6_AW_1057 | ecosystem: Environmental > Aquatic > Marine > Oceanic | place: Canada: Western Arctic Ocean | collected... | reverse complement strand
TGAGAATCAACACATGGCCGCTGCTCCCAAAATCGACGCCACCAAGACGCACGTCGCGCACGAACTCAAGCACGGCAACCCGTTGATCTCGTGCCGCTACGACCCCTCGGGCCGATACGTCTTCTACGGTGCCCAGGACTACCAGGTCTGGCGATGGGACACGAAGGAGAACAAGAAGGTCGCCCTCGAGGGAACCGACGCGTGGGTCCGCGGGATCGCCTTTTCCCCGGACGGCTCGCAGACGATCACCGCCGGCTACGACGGCCGGCTCCTGTGGTGGGAGACCGCCGCGGCGGCCCCCAAACCGCTTCGGACCGTTGACGCCCACCACGGCTGGGTGCGTGCCATCGCCGTCAGCCCCGATGGCAGCCTGCTGGCCAGCGTCGGCAACGACAAGCTGGTCAAGCTCTGGAAAATGGCCGACGGCTCACCGGTTCGGACCATGTCGGGGCACCAGCATCATGTCTACAACGTCGCCTTCCACCCCGATGGAAGTCGACTGGTCACCGGCGACCTGAAGTGCCACCTGTTCGAGTGGGACACGGCCAGCGGCAAGGCGGGGCGACGCTACCAGGCCAAGTCGCTCTACAAGTACGACGGTGGCTTCAAGGCCGACATCGGCGGCATCCGGGCGATCGACTTCAGCGACGATGGCAAGCAGCTGGCCGTCAGCGGCATCACCAACGTCACCAACGCGTTTGCCTGTGTCGGCAACCCGTCGGTGGTGATCTTCGACTGGAAAAGTGGCAAGGAAACGACCAAGCACCTGGCCAAGGCCAAGCCCAAGGCGGTCGCCTGGGGCCTGGCACTGCACCCCAGCGGGATCACGATCGGAGCGGCCGGAGGCCCGGGCGGCGGGTTCCTCTACTTCTGGAAAAAAGGCCAGGCCAACGAGTTTCACCAGATCAAGATGAAGGACTCGGCCCGCGACCTCGACCTCTCGCCCGATCGGCTCCACGTCGCCACCGCGCACTACGACGGCGTGGTCCGCATCAGCCGGATGACGGCCAAGGCGTAGGACGGGACACCCCGGCCGACCTACTTGGCCTCGAGCTTCTTCAGACGATCGGCCAGGTCCTGGTTCCGCTTCTTCAGCGAATCCAGCTCGCCTCGCAACCGGTCCAGTTCAGCCGAAGCGGTCTTTTCCTGCTGCAGCGCCTTCAGAGCAGCACGCGCAGCCACCCGGACTCGACCCTCCGGATCATGCTCGGCCAAGCTCGCCACCACCTCCTCGGCCGCCTTCGCCGAACTGCCCAGGCGTCGCATCGCCTGCAGTGCCGCGGCCCGGATCCGCGGACCGGAAGCCCCGAGCAGTTTGGTCAGCACCTTGACGGCCCGCGTCGTCGCTGAATCGGGTGTCCCGGCTCGAGTCACCCGCTGACCCAACCCGGCAATCGCCGCGATCCGGCACCGTCGCGGGCGATCCGGCGTGGTCCAGCCGAGCAGGATCTCGATCGCCTTGAGGTCCTTGTGCCGGGACAACGCACCCAGCGCGGCCTGGCGAATCGTCTCGCGGTGAGAATCCCTCTTCAGAGCCTCTTCGAGAGTCTTCAGAGGCAGTGGGCGGATCCGGGCCAGTGACCTGAGCACGGCCGCTTCCACCTTGTAACTCGGATCCCCGTCACTCCAGGCCGTTTCCAGCACATCGCCCACCTCGGTGTTTTTGTCAAAGGACCCCAGTGCGCCGGCCGCGGCCGCTCGGACAAACGGGTTCTCCTGCTGCAGGGCGGCCAGCAGCACCGGGCGTGACAGGTCGTCGGAAATCCGGCCCACGGCCGAGGCCGCCGCCACGCGGACACCATAGAACTTGTCACCGGCCAACGTTGCGACCAACAACTTCCGATCCGCCTCGCTGCGGCTGGGGGCAAAGTGAGCCACGGCCCTCAACCGCTCCGGCACCCGCGGAGCGTTTTTCAGCTGAGCCACCCACCAGCCTCGTGACTTCTTCTCCTTCACCTCGGCCAGCAACGTGTGCTCGGGGTCCACCCGCACCAGCGTGGGTCGTGAGGTGACCGGGACGAAGGCCACCTGCCGCTTTTCGGTCACCACCAGGTCGAGCCTCACCGGCTCGGATCGACCGGGGACTACAAACGTGACCGTCAGCGGAAACGCAAACGGTTCGCCGTCCTGGTCCTGGGTCACCTCGACCCGCACCTGCTTGCTGTCGGCGTCGTAGCGGCTCGAAACGGTCAGCACCGGGTGAGCGGATCGCTCGGTCCAGTCGAAGAAGAACCGTTCGAGCGAATGACCCAGCAGTCGCTCGAAGGTCCGCCGCAGGTCACCGGTCTCGGCGACCTGGTACGAGTAGACGGTGCCGTAGCGCTGCAGGGCCCTGAAAAACGCATCATCGCCGACTCGATGCCGCAGCATGTGCAGCACCCAGCCGGCCTTGGGGTAGGCCCGCGAATCGAACATGCTTCGCGGCGAAGGATAACGGCGATCGACGATCGGCCGCGTCAAGGCCGTACCCGACCGACCCGATCGACTCTTCGAATACAGCAGGTAATCCGCCTCGTCCCGACCCAGCTTGTGCTCGTACCACAGCACCTCGCAGTAGGTCGCAAAGCCCTCGTTCAGCCACAGGTGACTCCAGTTGCGACACGTCACCAGGTCGCCCCACCACTGGTGTCCCAGTTCGTGAGCGATCAGGCGGTCCGGCGTGCTGTCGAGCATCGCCCGTTCGTCGTGCATCACGCCGCGGTACAAGGTGGTCGCGCTGGTGTTCTCCATGCCCCCGGCGGTGAACTGCTCGACCACCACCTGCGCGTACTTCTCCCACGGGTACTCGATCCCGAACGTATCGCTGAAGAAATCGAGCATTTCGACGGTGCGGCCGAACGTACGAGCCGTATTGACGGCCGATTCCGGTGGTACGTAGTACAGAACCGGTCGTCCTCGCCACTGCTCGCGAGCCACCTCGAAACGCCCCACCACCAGCGTCGTCAGGTAGCTGACGTGAGACTTCTCCTGTTTCCAGTGAAACCTCAGTTTCTGCTGACCCGGCTTGCTTCCCTCGACCATCTTCCGAGAAACCAGCTTGCCGTTGGACAGGCACTCCATCCCCTCAGGCACCGTCGCGATGATTTCCGACGACTGCCGCTCGGCAGGATGATCCTGTGACGGGAACCAGTATCGATTGGAGATCGGTTCCCCGTGGCTCCAGACCATCAACGGCTGCTTGGGGGTCGTCTTTGAGGGTCCGAAGAAATGCAGGCCGCTGGCGGGATTGGTGATCGAGTAATCGATGGCCAACTGCCAGGCGTCGCGTGCCGCGGCACGAGCCTCCAGGTGCACCAGGATCTCCTGGCCGGTGTTCTCGAATTCCAGCACCACCGGTTTGCCCTCGCCTCGCCGGCCGCGGACGGCGGTGACCTGGTGGTTGACGGCATCGAGCCGGATGGTGGTCAGAGGACGCAGGATGACCAGGTCGAGGGTGGCGGTGCCGGAGATGCGTTTTCCCTTCAGATCGACATCGAGTTCGAGCTTGAGGTGGCGGATGTCGACCGGGCGATCACCGGCAGACCGCAGTGGTGACGGGGTGGGGGCAGGGGCGGCGGTGGCCTGGGCCCAGGCCACGGAGGGGACCGTGGCCAGGAGTGCGAGAGCCAAGAGGCGAGTCATGGATGGGGATCCGGGTTATGGATGGGGTCTGGCGGCTTGGGTTGCGAGATTCGCTGCAGGTCAAGCAGAAGTCAGGCTCCGCCTCGGTTCCAGGCTGTACCGTTGGGGAATTCGTATTGTTCGAGCGATTCAGGTTTCATCTCGGTGCTGTATCCGGGCGACTCCGGCGGCACGTAGCAGCCATCACGCATCTCGACCGGATACACAAAGTGCTCGTGCAGGTGATCGGAATACTCGGCCAATCGGTTCTCCAGCGAGGCCCCGATACAGATGTAGTCGATCAATGCCAGGTGCTGGACATGTTCGCACAGGCCGACTCCCCCGGCGTGCGGACAGACGGGGATACCGAATTTCGCGGCCAGCAATTGGACCGCCATCACCTCGTTGACGCCACCGAGCCGGCAGCTGTCGATCTGGCAGACCCCCAGCCCTCCGGCCTGCATCAGTTGCTTGAAGGTGACCCGGTTCTGGCAGGCCTCGCCGCCGGCCACCTGGATCGGGTCGACGGCGCGGGCGATCGCAGCATAGCCCAGGATGTCGTCGGGACTGGTCGGTTCCTCGATGAACCACGGTTCGAATTCGGCAAGAGACTCCATCCAGGCGATCGCGTCGGGGACGTCCCAGACCTGGTTGGCATCGAGCATCAACTTGCGATCCGGACCAATCTCCTCACGCACGATCCGACAGCGACGGATGTCGTCTTCCAGCGACGCTCCGACCTTGATCTTGAAGTGCGACCATCCCCGCGAGGTCATTTCCTGGCAGAGTCGTCTGAGCTTGTCGTCGGGGTAGCCGAGCCAGCCGGCCGACGTGGTGTAGGTCGGGAAGCCGTCGGCAAGCATCTCGTCGATCCGCTGCTGCCGCGTCGGATAGTTCCGCTCGAGAATCTCCAGGGCCTGCTCGGGCCTGAGCGCATCGGTGATGTAACGGAAGTCGATCAGCCCGACCTGCTCCTGCGGAGTCAACTCGCTGACCAGCCGCCAAACCGGCAACCCACGGGTCTTGCCCCACAGGTCCCAGGTCGCGTTGACCACCGCCGCGGTGGCCATGTGCACACTGCCCTTTTCGGGACCAATCCAGCGGAGTTGGCTGTCGCCGGTCAACAGCCGCCAGTAGCCGGCCATGTCGGAGGTGATCTCCTCGAGTGTCAACCCGACGACCTTCTCGGCAATCGCCTCGATCGCCAGGCAACACAACTGGTTGCCCCGCCCGATGGTGAAAGCCATCCCGTGACCGGCCAGGCCGTCGGGGTGATCGGTTTCGAGGATGACGACCGCGGCGGAATAGTCCGGATCGGGGTTCATCGCGTCCGAGCCATCGAGGTGCTCGGAGGTGGGAAAGCGGACGTCTTTGACCGAAAAACCGGTGATCGTGATCATGAGGGACCTGGCAAGCCAAAAGCAGGTCACCGGGCCGCGACGCGAACAGGACGTGACGGCCGCGAGTGAGGGGGCGAGGAGTGGAGCGGAGGGGACTCGAACCCCCGACCTCTGCGTTGCGAACGCAGCGCTCTCCCGGCTGAGCTACCGCCCCGTGAGTCCACCGTCGGCGGACGCAAGGCGGGTCATTCTAGAGGACCCAAGCGGCCAACGGCAAGCAGGCCTCCCAGGGGGCCGGCTTCCGCTGCGAACGGTTGCCGGGGCCTGTCTCGCGGGATCCGGCTGCGCGTGATGAACCGGTTACGTAGGGTGCGGAATTCGGAGAAGGTGGCGGTGAGTGAACCGGCTCTAGGGGACAGGCATCCGCCTGCGGCGGATGCCTGTCCCCGGGCGGGCTTCGAGCGTCCTTGACACCCTCCCGAACGCGTCCCATGATTTGGATGGGGAGGTATGCGCGCCGCAACATCAGCGGTAAATGACCTCCGTCGACACCGACACCCGCTTCCGAGACACCACGATGGCCGCTAACTGGCTCGATAAACTGGTCAATGACGGCGCCATCAGCGAATCCCAATTGGTCGATGCCGAGCAGATGGCGACCGAATTGGGAATCAAGACCGAGGAAGCGCTGGTCAAACTCGACTACGTCACCAGCAGCGAACTCGGAGCCCTCCAGGCCGCGGAATTCGGCTTCGACTTCATCAATCTCGATGGAGCCGAGATCCTGCCGGGAGTGATCGAGCTGGTCCCCGAGAGTGTCGCGCGGGAACACCTGGTGATCCCGATCGCGCTGGACGGCGAGAACCTGGTCGTGGCCATCGCAGACCCGATGAACTTCGAGGTGCTCGACAAGCTCCGGTTCATTCTCAATCGCGAAATCAACGTCGCCGTGGCACCCGTAGAAGCGATCCAGACGGCGATCAACCGGCACTACGGCCAGAGTGAAACCGAGTCGGTCGACTCGATGCTGCAGGAATTCACCGAGACCCAGATCGATTTTACTCAGACCGAGGTGACCGAAGCGGAGACTTCGGCCGCGGGGGACGAGGACAGCGCACCGATCATTCGTCTCGTCGACCTGGTGATCTCCGAAGCGGTCGGCATGCGGGCCAGCGACATCCACGTCGAACCGTTTGAAGATCGGGTGCGGGTGCGGTACCGCATCGACGGCTCGCTTGTGGAACGAGACAGCCCGCCGCGACGGCTGCTCGCATCTATCGTCTCCAGGATCAAGATCATGGCCCGGATGGATATCGCCGAAAAACGGCGACCCCAGGATGGCCGGATCAAGACCCGGGTCGGAAAGAAGGACATTGACCTTCGAGTCAGCATCCTGCCGACCAACTGGGGACAGGCGGTCGTGATGAGAATCCTCGATCGGGACAGCATCAAGGTCGGGATCCGAAACCTCGGGTTCTCCGACGACAATTACCGGCGGTTCCAGAACATCATCCGGCGACCCAACGGCATTTTCCTGGTCACCGGACCCACCGGCAGCGGCAAGACCACCACGCTCTACTCCGCACTCGGAGAACTCAACCGGCCCGACCGCAAGATCATCACCGCCGAGGATCCGGTCGAATACATGCTACCGGGCATCAACCAGGTCGAAGTCCGTGCCAACATCGGCTTCACCTTCGCCTCGATCATCCGCGCCATGCTCCGCCAGGCCCCAAATGTCATTCTCGTCGGAGAAATCCGCGATGTAGAAACCGCTGAGATGGCAATCCAGGCATCTTTGACCGGACACTTGGTTTTCAGTACGCTGCATACGAACGATGCGCCCAGTTCTATTACACGTTTGGTCGACATGGGGGTTCAACCGTTTCTGGTGGCATCGAGCCTGATGGCGGTGATGGCCCAGCGACTGGTACGAGTGGTCTGTCCGAAGTGTGCTGAGCAGTACGATCCGGAACCGACCGAGTTAGAGCATTTTTCGTACACCGAGGAGCAGTTAGCGGAGGCGAATTTCATGCGGGGTGCTGGCTGCAAGCACTGCCAGCACACGGGATTTCGAGGCCGCAAGGCGGTCTTTGAGATGATGACGATGAATTCGACGTTGCGTGAGATGACGTTTCGTCGCGAGCCGTCTCAGAATCTCCGCCGCCAGGCCCGTTTGCTGGGGATGAAGACCTTGGTCGAGGACGCCGCCGACAAGGTCCTGCAGGGTGTGACCACTCTCGGGGAAGCTCATCGCCTGGAACGGAGCGGTCACTGACATTTCGGCGCGGCCAGAGTGGGGGGGCATTCCGGCGGCGGGGAATCAACCGGGAACATCTTGATCTTCTCACCGGGTGGCGTCGGGGTATTGAAGCATTTTCTTGAGTCGTCTCGGTCGGTAACCAACAATGGGTTGCCGCCAGCGAGGGCGACAGGGGTATCAAAGGGAAGCCGATGGCGACAATTCAAATCGACAAGTTGCTTGAGACGGTGGTCCGCGAGGGGATCAGCGACCTGCATCTCACCACCAAGCAGCCTCCCGTCGTGAGGCTCGACGGCCGCATGGTCAAGCTCGAAACCAAGACTCTGGATGCCGACGACATGGTCGGCTTGATGAAGAGCATCACGCCGGAGCGGAACCAGCAGGAACTGCAGGAGGTGGGCGGGACCGACTTCGGATTTGCCTTCGGCGACAAGGCCCGCTTCCGCGTGTCGGTCTTCAAGCAGCGTGGCGACATCGCCATGGTGCTGCGGCAGATCCCCAACCTGTTCCTGACCTTTGAGCAGTTGGGGTTGCCCACCGAGCCAATCAAGAAGCTGCTCGGTCGGCCGCGGGGCCTGTTCCTGATCACTGGTCCCACCGGCAGCGGCAAGACGACGACGCTGGCCAGCATGGTCAACCACATGAACGACACGATGGATCACCACGTGATCACGCTGGAAGATCCCATCGAGTACTACCATGAGCACAAGGGCTGCACGATCAACCAGCGGGCGATCGGTGTCGACGTGCCGACGTTTGCCGAGGCGTTGCGGAGGGCGTTGCGGATGGATCCGGACGTGATCCTGGTCGGCGAGATGCGGGACCTGGAGACGATCGAGAGTGCGATCACGGCGGCCGAGACCGGCCACATTGTCTTCGGCACCCTGCACACCACGGGGGCCCAGGGCACCGTCAACCGGATCATCGACGCCTTCCCGTCCAACCAGCAGGAGCAGATCCGCGTCCAGCTCTCCACCGCCCTGATCGGCATCCTCAGCCAGCAGCTGCTGCACAAGATTCCCAAGGGACGTGTTGCCGCCTACGAGCTGCTGATCCTCACGCCAGCGATCCAGAACTTGATCCGCGAGGGCAAGACCTTCCGGATCAATTCCTCGATCCAGACCGGCCGCAAGTACGGCATGCAACTGCTCGACGATCACCTCTTCCAACTCTGGAAAGACGGGCTCTGTGAAGAGTCCGAGGTGATCACCAAGTCGAATCTTCCCGACGACCTGACTCACCGGATCGTGCTGGCCAAGAAGGGTCAGCTCTCTGACGACGACGACTTCTTCGACGAAGAAGAAGAAGACGAAGACGACTTCTAGGATTTTCGGCCCCAAGAGTGTCATTCCGAACGAAGTAAGGAAACTCAACCGTAATCCGACATGACCGCTAGTGATCCCTCGCTTCGCTCGGGATCACAGCAGAACCGACAACACCCAACCCACGACCCAACCCCTGCATCCTCAAGAAAGCCATGGCCACACGACGCATCGGACAGATCCTGGTCGACCTCGGATACCTCACCGAGGATCAACTCTGGGACGTGCTCGAGGAGCAGAAGCAGTCTCCCGGCGAAGTCCTCGGACAGGTCGCCGTACGGCTCGAGCTGGTCACCGACGAGCAGGTGACCGAGGCGTTGGCCGAGCAGTGGGGGATGCCGGTGGTGAATCTCCGCGAGACGACCATCCCGCCCAAGGTGCTTGAACTGGTGCCTCAGACGATGGCCGAGATCTACAAGATCGTGCCGATCTCGCTGAAGAACGACCTGTTGACGGTCGCCATGGGCGATCCTCACAACGTGGCCGCCCTCGACGATCTCCGCAACTTCCTCGGCTTCGACGTCCGCGGAGCGGTCTCGAACATGCACGACGTCGAGGAGAGTATTGCCCGTCATTACGCGGACAGGGAGGATTCGATCGAGGACGTGCTGGACGAGTTGACCGAGGGGGACGACGATTTCGACCTCCTCGCCGGCAAACACGACATCGGCAGCGAGGACGAGTTGGTCAATTCGACTCCGATCCGCAAGCTGGTCAACATGGTGCTGCTGCTGGCGATCAAGGACCAGGCCAGCGACGTGCATTTCGAGCCGTTCGAGGACGAGTTCAAGATCCGCGTCCGTGCCGACGGGATCCTCTACGAAATGGTCCCCCCGCCCCGTCACCTCGCCAACGCGATCACCACCCGGATCAAGGTGATGGCCGAGTTGGACATTGCCGAGAGACGCCTGCCTCAGGACGGGCGGATCGAGCTCAACGTGGGAGGCAACCCGGTCGACCTGCGGGTCAGCGTGTTGCCGACGATGTTCGGCGAAGCGATCGTCTGCCGGGTGCTCGACCGTACCGTCGTCCAGCTCGATCTCAACAAGGTCGGCATGGACCCGGTCACCCTGGAACGTTTTCGATCGATGATCACTCGGCCCAACGGCATCGTGCTGGTCACCGGCCCCACCGGCAGCGGCAAGACCACCACGCTCTACAGCGCGCTGACCGAGCTCAACGACATCGAGACCAAGATCATCACGACCGAGGACCCGGTCGAATACGACATCGACGGCCTGGTGCAGGTGCCGGTCAATCCCGACATCGAGGTCACCTTTGCCAACGTGCTGCGGGCCATCCTGCGGCACGACCCCGACCAGATCCTGATCGGAGAGATCCGCGACTACGAAACGGCCGAGATTGCCGTGCAGAGTGCCCTGACCGGACACCTCGTCTTCAGCACCCTGCACACCAACGACGCACCCTCGAGTATCACTCGCCTGCGCGATATGGGGGTGGCGCCGTTTTTGATCACCGCCACCGTCGAAGCGATCCTGGCTCAGAGGCTGGTGCGGAGAATCTGCAGCGAGTGCCGGACCGAATTCGAACCCTCCGACGAACTGCTGATGGAGCTGCAGCTGCCGATCGAACAGGCACGGCAGTACAAGTTCTATTACGGCAAGGGCTGCACCCGCTGCAACAACGGCGGCTACAAGGGCCGGGTCGGCATCTACGAACTGCTCGATCTGACAGACGAGATCCGCGACCTGATCACCGGCGACGCCTCGACTGATGACATAAGAAACCTGGCCCGCTCCCAGGGAATGACCTCCCTGCGGGAAGCCGGCCTGAAACTGATCTTCGACGGGGTCACGACCATCGACGAGGTGGTGCGTGAGACCGTGCTCGAGGACGTGGAGTAGGACGCCGATGCCCAGTTACAAGTACGAGGCGATGGACCACGCCGGTGCCGAAGTCAACGGGACGATCGACGCCGAGTCCGAGGGTGAAGCCCAGCAGCTGATCCGCGAGCAGGACCTGTTCGTGACCAAGATCACTGAAGAGGGGCGGAAGAAGAAAAAGAAGGAGAAGAAGGGCGACAAGAAGGGTGGAGCCCGACGCCGCAAGGCCGGCGGAGGCTTCTCGATCGGCAAGGTCGGAGCCAAGCAGCTGTGTACCTTCACCCGCCAACTCTCCACGCTCCAGGACGCCGGACTCCCCATCCTCCGCAGCCTGATGATCCTCGAAGGACAGTCCAAGCCCGGCCCGCTGAAGAATTCACTCGTGGGCGTGATCGAGGACATCGAGAGCGGCAGCACGCTCTCGGAAGCCATGGCCAAGCAGCCCAAGGCCTTCGACGACCTCTACGTCAACATGGTCAAGGCGGGCGAGGCCGGTGGCGCGCTGGAAGTGATCCTGCAGCGGCTCGCGGAGTTCAAGGAGCGAGCCCAGAGCCTGAAGCGGAAGGTAATGGGGGCGATGATTTACCCCGCCGCGGTGGTCACCGTCGCCATCCTGATCGTCTCGGGCATCATGGTTTTCATCATCCCGAAGTTCAAGAAGATCTTCGAAGGCTTCGACGTCACACTGCCCGACATCACCATCGTGCTGCTCAATGCCAGCGACTGGTTCGCCACCTACTGGTGGGTCCTGGTGATCAGCCCCATCGCGTTCATACTGACGATCAAGCTGATCAAAAAGAACAAGACGGGGGCGTTTGTCATCGACTGGATCGCGCTGAAGATCCCGCTGATGGGCAAGATCCTCCAGAAATCAACCGTCGCGCGGACAATGCGCACACTCGGAACCCTGATCGCCTCGGGGGTGCCGATCCTCGAAGCACTAACCATCGCCCGCGACACGGCGGGCAACACGGTCTTCAGGCGGGCCTTCGACAACATCCACGCGTCGATCCGCGAGGGTGAAGCGATCGCGGTCCCGTTACGCGAGGCGCGAATCGTGGATGACATCGTGGTCAACATGGTGGACGTCGGCGAGGAGACCGGTGCGTTGGACACGATGATGTACAAGGTGGCCGAGGTCTACGACGAGGAGGTGGCCGTGGCCGTCGACGGCCTGATCAGCATGCTCGAACCGATCATGGTCGTGGTGCTGGGCCTGATCGTCGGCTTCATCGTGATCGCGCTCTTCATGCCCCTGGTCAAACTGCTCAACGAGCTCTCCTAGACGCTCAACTCCGGCGGGCCCAAACCAGAGAACCCCCTCACCGGGCCCACCCGCAAAAGGCAACTCGATGCACGCTCAGAAAACCGACACCCCGATCCACTCGCGCCGCAGCGGTTTCACGCTGGTCGAGATCATGGTGGTGATCGTGATCATCGGCATCCTCGCCGCGATCCTGGTCCCGGTGCTGGGTGGGATCTTGCGGCGGACCAACGAGGCCGCCGTCAAGGTCGAAATCCACTCGCTCGAAAGTGCCATCTCCGACTTCAAGGCCAAGTTCGGCTGTCATCCGCCCGACTACATTAAACTCTATGAAACACAGCAGGGATGGGTTGGCGATGCGGCGTCTCGTGCCAAGATCGCCCGGATCTGGCCAAGGTTCAGATTCGGCAGCTCCAACCCGAACACTCCGTTGGAATGGGATGTCAACGGTGACGGCAACTTCGGCAGCGGTACTTTCACCCTGTCGGGGGCGGAGTGCCTGGTCTTTTTCCTGGGCGGCATGCCGAAGAGAGACGCCAGCCTCGGGATCTTCACCACAGGATTCGCGAAGAACCCCTCGAATCCCTTTGGACCTAGAACGGGCGACGAAACTCGTGACGGTCCGTTCTTCGAGTTTCCGTCGTCGCGTCTCGTCGACGTCGAAGTCAACTCTAATGGCGATCATGTCGGCGACACGTTTCCCGAGTTCATCGACACTCTTTCCAACCAGACGGCCCCGTACCTCTACCTCAGCAGCAACGAAGGTCGTGGCTACAGCCGGGTGGCCGGGCCCGGCCTGGTTTTTCACTTAAGCAGCCAGACGGCGTTGTGGGGCAACCACTGGAACCGGACATTTCCTTACCGCCAGAGTGCCGGTGAAGACCTCAACCACAACAGCATTTTTGATGCGGGTGAAGACGTCAACAACAACAACCAACTGGACAAGGGCCCCCACTGGAAAGCCAAGTCATTCCAGATCATCTCTCCCGGATTTGGGCCACACGACAACACCAATGGTGAAATCTGTCCCTATGGTGTCCTTGAATACTACCGCCTCGACCACATCGACCTTCTCACACCCCAGGGCGCCGACAATATCACCAATTTCTCTGCAGGGGGTCGGCTGAGGCCGTGACCTCGTCGCGGTTGATTCGAAATCCCCGTTAGCAGGATCTCTCTCTCCTGCGGGCCATCCGGACAGCTGTCTCAATCGTCTCCTCCACCGGCCCACGTTCTCGACTGATCATGATTACACCATCGTTCTCGACTGTCTCGGCCTCGACCCGAACGCCCGCTCGCCTCCGGCGAGACGGGTTCACGCTGGTCGAAATCCTGGTCGTGATCCTGATCATCGCGATCATGGCATCATTGATCACGGCCGTTATCGGCAACTCGCTGAATTTGGCCCGGGCCGCAGCCACACGGGCCACGATCACCAAGGTTCACCGACTGCTGGAAGAACGCCGACAGGCCATCGCCCGCATGAACCTGAGAACCAAGATCCAGATCGTCAGAAGAAGCATGGCCGATGTGCCTAAACTGAACAACAAAGACGTTGTCAGGATCGTAACGCTCAAAGAATTGATACGTGCACATCTGCCTCAGCGGCTCAAGGATCTATCAGGTCCCGACAGGAAGTTTGGCACCAGCGACGACTCTCCTGTATTTACGCAATTGGTCAAACTCACGCCCAAGAGTGAGGATACGAACCAGAACGGACAGGCTGATCCGGGTGAGGACCTCAACGGCGACGGTGACGTTCTGGACTCCACGTTTGAGGCAATTAACAACGGCGTCCGTGTTCCCCGGTTTCCCGGGCAACATTACGCCAACGCGGCAACCACCAGTTCTGAACTGCTTTACGTGGCGTTGACCATGGGCACCGAGTTGGGCAGCGGGGGAACTGCCATCGATTTCAACAGCAGTGAAGTTGTTGATTCCGATGGTGATGGCTTGATGGAACTGGTCGATGGTTGGGGAAACCCGTTGAGATTCTACCGGTGGCCCACAAGCCTGGTCCTGGCCGGATCCAATTCTCCACGACCGGTCGAACTGTTGATCGACGGTGGAAATGCACAACTGTGGAACAAGGACCCGGACGACCCGGTTGGACGGTTCAACAGTTGGTTGAGCGACTCCAACGTCAACGCCCATCCGAAGGTGCAGACGTATTTTCACGAACCGTCCACGTACCACGTCCCCCTCGTGGTGTCCGCCGGCCGGGACGGCGTGCTGGGGTTGAACGAACCCCACACCGACACCGGTTACCTGGCCATGCCGGCGACATTGTTGGACCCCACTCTGCTCAGCGACTCCATCACCAATCGCAACATCTCCATCGGTGGCAATTGATCACCCTTGCTGACCGTTTCCAACGACCACGACAGGTCGAGACAATGACCTCATCACCGCAAGACGATCGACAGGGACAAGACCAGAACCCGGGTCCCCGGTCCGCGTTCACGCTGGTCGAGATGCTGGTCGTGATCACGATCCTGCTGGTGATGATGGGCGTGACCGTGGCGGTCTTCAACGTGTCACTCGAGGGTGAGCGAATTCGTTCCGGAGCCAGCCAGATCCAGAGTTACCTGGCCGGGGCCCGCGACCGGGCCGCTTTTGCCGGCCGGCCCTGCGGCGTGCGGTTCATCCTGGATGAACTCGACCCCACCCTTGTCAGAAGCATGCTCTACATCCAGGTCCCCGATGATTGGCAACAGGGGTCCTTCATCGTGAACGATGTCCAGGGGAATCCCTACAGTTCGTATCTGGTCGAGGAACTCAGCAATGGCGTCTCGACGACCGACTGGGATGAGATCTCCCTCCTGTTGAACACCACTCAACTCCGCAAGCCCAGGATCATGATCCAGGGCCACTGGTACACCGTGGTAGCCACGTGGGCGTGGGCTGATCCGAACTCCAACCCTACGCTCACCCACCAGGGTTTGACGATTTGTCCTCGCTTCCGAGGTTCGGTCCTCACCCGGGTTGAGGAGGGGGACTATCGCCTGCGACTGCAACCGGAAATCATGCCCGGCCAGGAACCGGTGCTGCTACCCACCGGCGTGGTGATCGACCTCAACCAGTGTCGGCGGAAGCATACCTCGCTGTTTGCCGAGACGCTCCCACAGTCCTGGTACCCGAACAACACCTACCTCCCGGCCCTCGACATCCTGTTCTCCCCCAACGGGACGGTTATCGGTCCAGAGGCATCCAAGGGGGTCATTCACCTGCTGGTCAACGACGTCACCGATGCCGGCCAGAACCTCTTCCCGATCGACCTCCTCGGGGCCTCCCCCGGAACCCCCAGGAACCAATCCGACAAGCGGGTGGTCACGCTGTTCACCAGGACCGGGTACGTCACCACCAGCGAACTCGTCTCCAATATCGACTACCCGGTGGTGCTCAACCAGTTCCATTACGCCGAACGAGGAGAAACCGAATGACCTCGCATCTCCTTACCTCCACCCAGAAGAACCGGGCAGGCACCACGCTGACCGAGGTGCTGATGTCGATGATGATCCTCTCCATCGGGGTCCTCTCGCTCGCGGCGCTCTTCCCGATCGGCATCCTCAGTTCCATCCGGGCCACCCAACTGACCCACGCCGTCACGCTGAAACACAACGTCGCCAACCAGATCGATCTCGACCCGGGACTCATTCTCAATCCCGACCGCAGCAACCCGTTGGCGGGCATACCATTCCACTACATCGTTGACCCAATCGGAAGCGTTCGATTGGGTGATTCGGATGGTGACGGCTTGATCACTCAGGGCGAGATAGTCCCTGGTTTCGGAGGGGGCGACACAAACAACAACGGAAATATAGATCCGGAGGAAATCTCGATCCCCCGGTTTTACGCCGACTACAACTCAACCCTCAAAGCTGAAAAACTGGCCGCGTTGCCTGATACGTGGACGGACCTGGCCATCGGAGCGCCGGAGACATTTGTTACCCGGAAACGACTCCATATCGACAAGGCAACGAATCTGACCGGCATCGGGCTGATCGCCCAGTCCGCCCAGGTACAGCTGCGTGTCATGCTTATCGATTCGAAATCCGGCCAATCGCACATCAGTCTGATCGACTCAATCGGAGGGGCGAACACGCAGGAGATCAGCTGGAAGCGGCAGCTCCCGATGACAACCGCGTCGGCCAATGCAAGGATCAACGAGATTCGAGTGCAGCAACAGGAACTGAAATACAGCTGCCTTTTCACCGTCCGTAAGGAACAAGCCAACGGCCCCGCGTCGGTAGATGTTGTCGTTTTCCTGCGACGGTCGTTCATCCTGGACGAGGAAAGACCCATCGGCTGCTCCACGGGATTCCGATACGGGGAACAGAGTATCACGGTCACCAACGTTCCGGTGGACATGTCCTTCCGACCCGGTGGGTATGTCCTTGATACCCAGAACCTGCGTTGGTACCAGATCGCGTCGATCACCGATCCACCGGCCACCAGTCGTATTATCGAACTCCAGCAGACGATTGTCGAAGATGCTCTACCGGCTGATAACTTGGCCATCCTGATGCCGAACGTGATCCAGGTCTTCCAACTGGGGGACCGGTGATGCACACCACGGCACGAAGCACCACCACCACGTCGAAGCACGCGACCGGCTTCACGCTGGTCGAGATGCTGGTCTCGGTGACGCTGGTGCTGATGATGATGATGATGTTTGCCCAGGTCTTCGAGATCGCCTCGGGCATTCACGTCAAGGTCCGGGGCATCACCCGCAACGACCAGCGAACCCGGATCCTGATCAGGACCCTGCGTTCCGACCTCGACAAGCGCACGATGAGGCACGCCACGCCGTTCCGCGAGAATGAACACCTGATCACAAACCTGGCCGACCGCGACCTTGATAATCGACAGGGCTATTTCTCCGTCTCGGAGAACGCCACCGACAGTGACCTGGATGACGTCCTGCAGTTCACCGCACGCACGTCCATTTCTCTGCAGAACGTCGACTCCACGCGATTCTCCGGAAAATCACTCCGCCTGGGGACAACCGCCAACCAGCCGGACTGGGATGACGGTGTCCTGGACGGCTCCACCGAGTCGATCGCCGCGGAGATCTCGTACTTCCTCCGGGCCGGCACCTTGTTCCGCCGCGTGTTGCTTCTGAGACAACCGGCCTTTGGCGGTGACCAGCCAACCGACACCGCAGGCAACCCCGCCTACAACAACCAGGGCGGATCCTTCTGGAATAACTTTGACTCGTCGGCGCACTTTGAACCCAACCAGGGCCGCGTACTGTTCCACGGCCTGAGATCGTTGGACAACTCGGGTTCGCTGGCGAACTATCCACTGGGGTACCGCCGCAACCGGTTCGGTCACGACCACGGTTCTGGAGACGCCCGCGAGTTCGACTCCTCGAACCCCCCCAGGTTCATCGGCCGCTTCACGCACGAGGAAACATCACACCAGACGTTCCGCTACCCGGCCGCGCTGCCGAATCCTATGAATTCCGGCTACGCGCTAACATTGAATCCTCAGACTGGCGTGATCCAGGAATTCTCCACTCCCCCCCCCGGCCCCCGTCGGGCTGAGGACATCATGATGACAAACGTTCACTCGTTTGACGTCAAGATCCTCCGCGACGCCAACGGCGACGGCGTGCTGGACGATCCCCGCGACGAGAACTTCGACACCGGGCATCCCCGCGACCCCATGGTCCCAACCACCAACCTGCCGGGAATCTGGACGAAAAATTCGGCTGCCACCTACGTCCGAAGCGCGGAGCCTCACCGCCACATGGGTCTCTACTTTCGGGCGTTCCAACCCGGCACCAGCGGCCCGATCGAACCCGACTGGCCGGGCGATGTCGGTCAACATGTGAATGATGGTTCCATTGTCTGGGAAGCTGTCTACGACCCGTCTCGGGCGGTGGCCATCCAGATGACCGTCCGCTTTCTCGATCCGCACAGCGGACACATGCGACAAACCACCATTCTGCATTCGCTGACGAACTGATCCGACAAACCAGGCCACCTTCAATTCCAACACGACAGGCCATCAAGCTGAAACCCGTTCCGGGCCGGACTCGCTACTCGAGCAACCCATGAAAAGACAACTCCCCGACCACCACCGCACAACAACTCCGCGTCGCGGTTCGACCTTTGTTGTCGTGCTGGCACTGTTGGCCCTGCTGTCAATCATCGGACTGGCATTCGTCACCTTCACCGGCGCCGAGAAGGAGAGTGCCGAGTACTTCGTGGCGACCAGCAACCGCGAGGTGGCCCCACAGATCAACACAGAGGACACGATCGAGTTCGGCGTCAGACAACTGATCCTCGGCGCCCGAAACGACCAGGTCAACAGCGCCCTGTGGGGCGGACGACACTCGCTACTGGCCGGCCTCTTCGGCAACGATCTCAACCCGCACTCCGGAGAAGGGATCCACCTGGCAATCAACCTGAACGGCCAGGCCATCGTCGACCAGGACTTCAACGGCAACCAAGACGCGAATTTCGGTCTCCTTCAACCAATCAACGACTCACCGGTCGTTTCCGGAGGCCGGGTTCCCGCGATCATACGGCAGTTCCAACTCCCTGCCCCCGACGTCGGCTACACCTATCCGGACATCAACAATGTCTTTCTCTCCTGGCAGGGAATGGCGCTCAACTACGAAACGTCTCTTCCCGCAAGCGTCATTCTGCCGTCCTTCCACCGACCGCAGTTGCTACGGATTGCGAACCAGCCGATAGCCTACTGGGAGGTCGTCCCGCAGTCGCAAAAGAACATCCTGCGACCACATCCGTTACATATACACATGCTCTCTGATGGCAACTCCAGCGGTCTTCCCCGGTTTGTCCGCAACTCGAGCGAGGCCACTGCCCTGGGACTCAGCGGTCCGTTCCCCTGGGGAACCGAGGACATAAACGGCAACGGGCAACTGGACACCGAGGATACCAACAACAACGACGCTCTTGATTCGGGCGAGGATCTCAACGGCAACGGGTTCCTGGACACCGAGGATCTCAACGGCAACGGCACGCTCGACAACCAGGGACACCACGGTGTCTGGACACTCTCGGGCTCACCGGTACGGCCCGGACAATGGGGTCGAACGCTAGTAAATGGCGGACCGGATACCTTCTACCGGTTGGATGCCAACGGGAACCCGGTACCGCAGCAGTCGTTCGCTCCCACCTATTCGTTCGACGCGGATGCCGATGGGGATGGCGTCAAGGAGGCGGTTTGGCTCGACCTGGACCATCCCGTCCGAGTGCTCGCCGACGGACGCAAGGTGATCCCACTGTTCGCCTTTACCGTGCGAGATGCCGACGGCCTGGTCAACGTCAACACGGCCGGGAATTCCGTCAACTTCGGTGCCGACGGGAGGATTGGACAACTGGCTAGTGCCTCGCAGTTCAATCTAAACGAAGACACTAACCGCAACGGCGTTCTGGACACCGGCGAGGATGTCAACATTACGAATGAACTCCTGGACATTAGTTTCATTTCCCGTTCGAACCTGGGCATGACACCGGCGGAAGTGAATCCACAGTGGGTGCTCAACGCGCATCCGCAACTCGATAAACCGTCGCATCGCACGCCCCAGGATTTGTTCCAGCAGCACGCTTACCCAGCCAATCAATTCAACTCCGCCCCGGTCAACCGGGTTCATGCATCCAACATGGAATGGTGGTTCGCCCTGAACGGTGCATTCGACTCCAATTCAGGCGTCTATTACCACGGACGAGAGGGGAACCTGACCCAGCCGAACAACCAATCATGGGGTGCTGGCGTCTTCAACATTGATGACAACCTCAACCAGTCCGAAGGCATGGCCGCCCTCGGTCAGCTACGGAGTTTCACCCATCCGCTCGACTTTCGCGGTACGGGGCGGTTCATCGTTAACGCCAGAGATCCGAATGACCCGTCCGACCAGTCACGCAAGTGGCGAGTCAACATGTTTACGAACAACCTGAATCGCTACTCCACGTATGAAGGCTACCAGGGCTCGGTCAGATGGGATGCTATTTCATCGACTTCATCGACAAAACGGAATGCGAACTGGTACCAGGATGATTCGACCGAGACGATTCTCGATCATCGTTACCGACAAAACTCCGACACGATCTTCTCTGCCGACGAAAACTACTTCCTGCAGGCCTCCAACTCCGACATCGAGTTGTCCCCGGCCGAGTCACGCCTGGCTCACCTGATGCCCTACAACCTGCGGGACAACGTGCGGGCCGAACAGATCCGCCGCAACCTCACCACCGACAGCTGGGATCTCAAGACACCCTCCATTCGAAAAAGCCAGTGTCGACCGGGCGAATTCCCTGGAGGCAGGTTCCCAACGTCGCTCCAGAATGTCCTGCGTCCAGAGGTCTATCAACTGCTGAGACAGACAGCCGAGTTGTCCGTGGCCCCTGTCAGATTCCAGCAACACTACAAGAACTACGACCCGGTGACCGACTACTACACCCGGCAGTACCGGCTGAGTGTCAATCACCTGCTGGAATCTGATGGGAACGGGGTTGACCTCGTGATGCGGCCACTGACACCCTACCCGGACGCCAGTACTCCCAACCTCGAGGTGGTAGAGCTCCGCACGAGGGCTCACCGCGACCGACAGAGGCTCGCCAGGGATATCTACACCCTGCTCTATCTCTACGGAGGTGGTCGAGATGACCTCTTTAACTCGGCTGGTGTCCTCCAAACCAATGCCCTGGTCATGACCAATGGAGTCGTCACGACGTCACGACAGTATCACACGATCACCCGGCTTCGCGAAATGGCCCAGTTTGCGGTCAATCTCGTCGATTCCCTCGACCGTGACGACGTCATCACGAAATTCGAGTACGACAAGGACCTTTATGATGGCTGGGGCCTCGATGACTACGCGTTCACCGTAGAGGGAGGAATCCCCAATTTCCTGGCGACCAATCACCCGGAATACACACGGGAATACCCCACCGACAGTCAGACGAGGGGTGTCGTATTCGGAGCCGAACGACAGAAACTGACTCTCAGTGAATTTCACGCCGTTCGCACCATGCAGGTCAGGAAGTCGGATGGTACGTTTGTCGATCACACGGCCACCGCATACGACGACCAGCAACCCCACGTCTTCGCGTATGCCGAGGTCGAAAACGCAAGCGTGTTTCCCGTGGCACTCGGAAGGGGCCATTGGCGAATCGTTTTCCAGGAAAACGACGGGAAAGCCGGCGTGACGGACGATTCAGGCAAGGCGAGGATTCTCACCTTTTGGGGAACCAACGCGTTCTGGGGACCGGTCGCCACGGGGTCCAAACGGGCCATAGCAGTCCGGGGTGACCGGGCTGACGAGACCACTCCGTACCCACTAACAACACCTACACATCTGTTCGGAAGCGCCCTGGCGATCGACAGAAGCAACCACGATTACATGATGCAACCGACGACCCCCTACCCGGTCATTGTCCCGCCGGTGCTCAACTGGACCATCTACAACAACCTGAAGCTCAACTACACCCTGTTCGACCTGATCACACCGCAAAACCCAAACGCTCCACGTTTTCGTGTGACCGATCCAAGTTGGACCGACTACAAGGATGAGGAAGAGAGACTGCTGGAACTTCCCGATTGCTTCACGAACCCCGTGCACCCCGGCAACTCCAACATCGACATCTGCCTGGTATTGCAAAGGCGGATGGACCTCACACGAAACGATGTGCCGGACCCGTACCTCACGGGCCCTATGGCCCAAGCAACGTATGACAGGGGACAGAACCCCTGGATTGAGGTCGACCGGATTGAATACACCCGCGCGGCGGCCAATTGGGAGTTCAAAATTGAACCAGAGCAAATGGCAAATATGCAGCCCGATCCAAATATCCTGGCTGAATTACTGGAGCTCACCTCTCGAGAACGGCCCGAACCCCTAAAACGCGGTTTCGAGACGAATCATGCCCAACAGGAAAGGGCTAACAGCGTGGTGGCTGTCAACAGCACACAGCAGCCCCGCCGGGTCGTACACCGTCAATTGGATCGCGACTTTGCGTCGGTCGGCGAATTGTTGACACTTCCGTTGTACGGGCCCCAGGAAATCACCCGGTCGTTGCAGTTTGCCGGGAAGCGTCCAAAGGACCAGTACGCGACCTCGATCAGTATGTTGACTCCGAAACCAGCCATTCGATCTTTCATTGCTGCCAATCGATTTCTGCGACCGGATCACCCCTCTCGACAATTCCCCCTTACGTCAACGACGCTGTATCCTCCAACATCACTGTCAGACGGCTCGGTAACTGACGGTCCGATCACCAAGTGGGACAATCGCTGGAGCCGGCTGCTGGAATTTGTCGAGGTTCCATCACGCAACGAGCAGTTTGCCAACCAGAACGCGGCCGCCCAGAACTACCTACCGGCAAACCGGCGACACCGCGTAGCGGGCAAGATCAACCTGAACACGATACGCGATCCCGACGTATTGGCGGCGTTGCTGGACGAACAGCATGCGGTTCAAAGGAACCGTTCTTCCCTGCCCGGGCACTTCCTTGTCGATCAATTCGCGCGGCACCGAGACCCGACACGAGACTGGTGGCGACAGTTCATGTTGTCGCGTGACAACCTGGATAATGCCACAGGGTTCTTCCTTCCCGGGGTACCCGGCTCACGTCCGTTCAGGAGTCCCGGCTTCATCGCCGCTGGCAGCACCAGCATTCAGCACACGATCCTGAGGTCGCTGCCGCATTACGGACCACTCAGCGGCGATACGGACGGCGACGGCCTCCTGAATCCGAATGGATCTGAAACGCAGACAGATCCCAGTGGCCAGGTGCTGTTCTTCCTTGGCGGAACGGACAGGAAGAGGCTCTTCGAGCTTGGCGTTGGCGAGGACCTCAATGGCAACGGCCAAGAGGAACCCGACGAGAACCTCGACCCCAACGGGTTCTTTAATTCCGACATCGATCCTGTCGCCCGTCACCATCTGCTCTCGAAGATCATGACCAACAGCACGGTTCGCAGCCACGTGTTTCATGTCTTCCTGAAAGTCGAGTGGTTCGAGGCCTACCAGGGCCCATCCCCGACCAACTCGTCCCAGACAGTTACCCTGATCGGCGCCAAGGCCACCGACGTGCCGTCACGCCGCGCTTTCTTCGTGATCGACCGGTCCCGAGCCATCGAACAGGCCACTTCCATCGACGTCCTGCCCCTGTTGTTCGAGGACCCCAATAACAACGGTGTTCTGGATCCCGGTGAAGACCTGAACGGCAATGGAACCATGGACCCGCGGGGATTCAACTTCGCTGACGCACCCAGGCCATTCAACATCGCTCCCTTGATCCTTCACCAGAGGATCATCGAGTGAATTTCTGTTCGACCGATCAACGCACAATGAAGCAGGAACACCGGAGACATCCGGTCGCTTCCATTGTTTCCACAGATTCTCGTACCGTTATTTTTTCCGACATTTTCCCCGGTTCATCGGCCATAATGGTGAAAGGAGGCAAGCCTCACGTCTGACACGTACGTCAACAGGCGGGCCTTTTTGCGACATTCTCTGATTTCTTGACCTTTGAATTCCATGCTTTCTTGCCGAAGGCCACACCCGGGCTAGAATTGACCCGGGGAGTCTTCGCAGACAAACAGACTAGGAGTTTTAAAAATGACCCGAACCATGACACGACATGTGCCTCGTGCCGCATCCCTGCGGAGAGGCTTTACCCTGATCGAACTGCTAGTGGTGATCTCGATCATCGCCGTGTTGGCCTCCTTGATCATGCCGGCGATCATGAACGCTCGAGCCGCAGCCCGACGCGTCCAGTGCGCCAACAATATAAAGCAACTCGCCGCAGCGACCATGAACTTCACGACCGGAAGCAACGGCAGGCTGCCGGGGGCCTACGGCTGGTATCCCGTTCTCGATATAAGCGTGACCCCGCCGGTACTCTACAGCAACAGACGTCCACGCCCTTGGCCGGTGGCCCTGCTGCCATTCCTGGACCGCAATGACCTGCAACGTGTGGTCGCCGATGGGACTCTGGGTATGCTCGCCACGGGCGGTGCGATTCCGCACGTCGAAGCATTTTCCTGTGTGGTCGATGAGAACAACTTCAACCAGGGCGGTGGGCTGAGTTACGTTGGCAATGGCGGTTACATGTTCGCGCCCCAATTCAACAACGCTCGCCTTCAGAATGCTTGGAACAATCCCTTTTCCAGCATCTCTGTTGCGTCCAACCTGCGGGTCTCCCACTCCACCGGTATTTTCTGGGCACCAGACAATGGAGTGGCGGCCGGACTAGTTCCTACCGATCTCGCTGGCGCACCGACCCCTAATTTCGTGAAGGACCCGTTCCGGATGTCCCTGGACTTCGTCAGTGCCGGAGACGGCAACACCAACACAATTCTCTTCGGCGAGAACATCCAGGGCGGTGACTGGTCGTGGAATTCTAACTGGAACCAGGGCGGATCGATCTTCGGCGTCCTCGTCAATAATTTGGCCGCCGTCCCAAACCTCTTGCCCATCCCGGGAAAACTAACTCTTGGAAGCAGCGTGTCCTTTGATCAGCCACTCGTCATAGCTGGGCGACTCAACAAGAACCTGACCGCGGTGCAGCTCAGTGTGCCTCGCCCCAGTTCCAACCATGGCGACCTGATCAACTTCGCGTTTTGTGGCGGAAACGTCCGGGCGATCAACATGCAAGTAGATCCCAGGGTTTTTGCTCGACTTGTCACGCCCGACGGACAGCGCTTTGACCAGATGGTTCTCAGCGACGAGTAACGCGACGAGTGAAACGGCAGGATCAGGATGAGCGTCCTGTGAGGATGGCAGCCTGATCCTGCCCGGCGGGGGCAATCTGGGACGATCTGTCATTTCGAGAGCACAGCGGCCTGCGATTCCGAGCGTAGCGAGGAATCTCAGGCCGTGGGATCGTCGCGGCGTTGAGAACCCTCGCTACGCCCGGGCGGGATCACAGGTGCTCGATCCGCTCGGGAAGACCACAATCCGCTCACGCTGGCAACTCCACTCCCCAGCCCCTACACTCGGGGACTCACTTGGTTCCAACGACCTAGCGCACATGCCCAACTCGATCAGCGCCAAGAAATCGCATCGCCAGAGCCTCAAGCGTCGGGCCCGCAACCGTGGCCAGCGTTCGGCTCTCAGAACCTCGGTCAAGAGAGTCCGCGAGGCTGTGGCCGACGGAGAAACCGAGCAGGCCGCGGCGCTGTTGACCGCCGCTACCAGGAAACTCGACCAGGCCGCCGCCAAGAACCTGATCCACGCCAACAAGGCCGCTCGCACCAAGAGCCGGCTGGCGAAGCTGGTCAACAAGGCCGGCGGGTAACGCGGCGGGCGACGAAGTGTCACTGACCCGCACGCGGCGCACCGCGGTCCCCTCGTCTCCGGGATTCCGGTATACTACAGTCTCTCGGACGACCGAAAAGGCTCATAGGCAACCGACCCCGTACATGGATCCGGCCGCACCATGCTGACGATCTCGCACGGACACCGCCGCGGCTTCCTGAAGATCGGCACCGCCGCCTTCGGTGGGCTTACGCTGGCTAACCTGCTGCAGGCCAGGGCCACCGCAGCCGCCTCGGGCGGCTCGTTTCTGCGAGACCGTGCCGTCGTCGTCCTGAATCTCCAGGGTGGTCCCACGCAGTTCGAGACCTTCGATCCGAACATGCAGGCGCCTCGCGAGATCCGCAGTATCACCGGCGAAATCCCCACGGCACTGCCGGGCATCACCTTCGGCGGCACCCTGCCCAAGCTGGCCAGCCTGGCCAATTCGCTCGCCGTCATCCGCTCGTACCGACACGGTATCTCCAGCCACGGCCCCGCCGCGATGCACGTGATGGCCGGCGGCAACCCGACCGGTGCCCAGATGGGCTCGATCTACTCGCGGATCGCCGGCCTGACCGACCCCCGCAGCGGAATGCCCCGCAACATGCTGGTCACCGCACACGCGGTCGGAGACGAGTTCAAGAAGAAGAAGCTCTACACCAACGTCGGACGACTCTCGCAAACCGGTACCCTGCCGGATGTCTACCGGCCGTTCGATCCCAGCGCCGGCGGCGAGATTATCGACAACATGAAGCTGCGGATCGCCCGCAACCGGCTCGACGACCGACGAGGCCTGTTGAGCGGCCTCGATTCACTCCGCCGCCAGTATTCCGACACCGGCCTCGCCGACGCCTCGGGCCGCTTCCAGCAACAGGCTTTCGACGTATTGCTCAAGGGCGTCGCCCGAGCGTTTGACCTGGGCCAGGAAAAGCCCGAAACGCTGGCTCGCTACGACACGTCGATGATGGAAACCACCGACGCGGTCAAGAAACGCAACTCCTACGGAGCCATGTTCTCACCGGTCGCATTGGGTCGGCAGATGCTGTTCGCCCGTCGACTGATCGAATCCGGCTGTGGCTTCGTCACCGTCGGCAACGGTGGCTGGGACATGCACGGCGGCGGCAAGGAATTCCGGGTCGACGACGGGCTGGCCACTCTGCTACCGGCCGTCGACAAGGCCGCCTCGGCCTTCATCGAGGACATCCAGCAACGCGGGCTCAGCGACAAGGTGCTGCTGGTGATCACCGGCGAGTTCGGCCGGACGCCTCGGATCAACAAGAACGGCGGCCGCGATCACTGGGGTAACCTCTGCACGCTGGCCTTTTCCGGCGGAGGCCTGAAGACCGGGCAGGTTGTTGGTCGCTCGGACCGCACCGGCAGCCAACCCGCCTCACAGCCGATCTCCAGCAGCCAGGTCCTCTCCACCATCATGCACACCCTGTTCGACATCGGCCAACTCCGGGTCCAGGCCGACCTGCCCAAGGACCTCGAACAGATCGTCGTCAACCAGCAGCCGATCCCCGAGCTGTTCTAGGACCGGCGACTCGCAGCGACGACTACTCACCGCTCCAGTAGTCGAACACCAGCACGTCGGCCACCCGTGGCCCGACCAGCTTGACGAATTCCTGGTGCGCCGGATGCGGCAGATAGACGTCGCGTCCCGTTTCGTCACGGAAGGTCACGACGAAACCGTGAGTGAATCCCTTCTGCTTGTTCTCGACGCTGACGTCGATTCCGTGTTCGAACCCCACGATCGCCTCAATCCGCTGTGGTAGCTTCGCGAACCCCCGGACCACCTCCCGGACCTGGGCCTGGGTCACCTCGGGCTTGAACTTGAACAGCACCACGTGCCGCAGCCGCCGCGAGCCGCTGCCCGCCACGCCCAGGGCCTCCAGCATCCTCGCGGCAACGAATCGGTTTCCCGAGACATTCAGGTGCACGCCGTCACTGGTCAACACCCCCTTTTCAGATCCCAGCGGGTTGTGGCGATCCAGGTAGCCGCGGAACTCGCGGTTGAGGTCCAACAGCTGAACTCCTGTCTTGGCAGCCACACCTCGAGAAATGCCCGCATACTCGCCCAGCATCTTGTCCAGGGAATTGGTCCCGGCCGGTTTCTCACCAATCACGCTCGGCGTACACAGCACCACGCGGGCACCCGCCTTCTCGATCCGCTCGATCAACCGCTCCAGCCCCGCCTCGAAATCTGGCTTCGAGGTCCCCTTTCCGCTCTGTGAATGCCACACGTCGTTGATCCCGATATAGATCACGACCACCTGCGGCTTGTGAGCCAGCACGTCGCGATCGAGCCGTTTCTCGAGATCAGGAACCTTGTGACCACTGATCCCCGCCCCGATCACCTCGAGTTCCAGCTTCGCATGACGAGTCTTCAGAAACTCGCGAACAACCTGGATATAGCCACCCGGCCGATCCCCGGCCTGGGTAATCGAATCGCCCAGGAAGACAATCCTGTCGCCCTTCTTCAGCGCCTTCTCGGCCGACATCACCGGGTTGACCACCAGGGCCACGACGGCCAGCGTCACGGCGATGGCAAGGAACTGGGGAACCGATTCCCGGAACAGCAGGGGCAGGGCCAACGACATCATGGAGTCCAATCTGGTTGAAGAGTCGAAACGGCAGCCGGGGGGGTCTATTGCCCCAGTAGCCAGGGCACGGCCTCAAGCACCGCGGCCGCCTCGCTGCCAGCCTGCGACACCACGTACCCGGGTCGTTTCATCGCGGCGTAGGTCTCCTTGACCCGCTCCGGCACCTGGCCCTTTTCCCCGGCAAGGTACAGGGGCAGCGGTGCCGCCAGCGACAGCAGACCCGGCAGGTCGCCGTACTTGACGGCTCCGGGCAGGAACCCGGGATCACGGTAGCTGGCGACGTTGACGAACCGGAACCCTCCGGTCCCCACGACGGCCTTGTCGACGAGGTCCTGGACCAGCACGCGTGCCGTGGCCACCAGCGGTCCGGCTCCAGCGGTCCCCACCAGCGCGACCGCACCCGCCTTGTCCTCCTCGTGGCCCTTCACAAACGCCAGCAGGGTCAGGATGTCGTGCACCCGGCTGGCGAACACAGTGTGGTTGTACCCGAAGGTGTAGGCAGCGAATTCGCGGTTGTTGCCCACCTTGGGCGTAACCGTCAGCGACTTGCCGTCGGCCAGGAACTCGCCCTGGTGCAACAGGTCGGCTCCCAGCACCGCGGCTCCTCCATCGAGCAGCTTGCGGATGGCGGGGATCGGGCGTCCGTCTTCACCATACAGACCCGACTTGCCCTTTCCGTCGACCCACACGACCGCCAGCCCGCTGTACTTGGCCTTGGTCGGGAAGAACGAGACGACCGGCAGGGTTTCTCCGTGAGGCTTCAGCTTCAGGATGTCGGTGAATTCCAGGTAGTCGCCCCGGTCATGCTTGGCGACCTTGGTCCGCTCGATCTGGTTGGCTCGAGGCAACCCGCGACCGACGATCGTCTTGATCGCGCCACCGACGATGCCCCGGTACAGCGTCATGTCCTCCCGCTGGCGCGGGACCAGCGCGGCCAGCTGGGCCTGGGAGTGTTTCGAGAGGAACCGGGTCAGGGACGTTTCGTGCTTCTCACCACCCTCGGGGGCCGGGTGCTTCTTGTCCCAGACCGTGTACTCCTCTTTCGTCAACGGCTCGTAGTCGGTCTCGACAACCGGCTCGTCGCCCAGCCCCAGGTGGCGGCTGAACAGGCCGTACATGATCGCCCGGCTGACGTAGTTGTAGTTGTGAGGAAATCGGACCAGCGAGCGGCACAGCACGTGGTCGCGTTTGCCGTAGAGCCCGTAGAGTTGCCTGAGCTCGGGGTAGCCCTTGGTCATCATCTCCTTGGTCCAGTCGTTGGCCGCGGTCATCCCCTGGGGCTTGGGGGCGAACAGGGCAGCCAACTCGACGTTACCGGTCCCGATCCTCAGCAGGCAGCAGTTCTCGCATGTGCAGCCTCCCTGCATCGATGTCGAGACCATCCCGTTGGGGAATGCGACGACCGGTCGCGGGTCGATGGCACACAGCAGGATCGTCTGGGTCCCGCCGCCGCTGCCGCCGGTCACACCGATCCGCTTGGGGTCGACATCGGGCAGGGCGGCCAGGAAGTCGAGGCAGCGGATCGAGTTCCACGTCTGCAGGCCCATGATGCTCTGCAACCGCAGCTCGGCCTGCGTGCTGATGAACCCCCAGCCCTCGGGGCTGTTCATGTGCGGCCGCTGCTTCTGGAGCCGGTGGGCCACGCCCATGCCGATCTGCTGCGCGTCGGCGTAACCCTCCATGTCGAAGATGAACGTCACGCAGCCCATCCGTGCCAGGGTGGCACAGCGAGCCAGCTTGGGGAACCGGCCCGACTTGCGGTACTTCTCGGCTCCACTCTTGATCAACGCGTCCATCGCCCCCTCGCCGTAGTCCTGCAACCGGCCGCCGTGTCCGTGAGGACACAGCACGGCGGGATGCTTGCCGCCGGCCGCTTTGCCCGTGGGCCGGAACAGCAGCCCCGTGACAAAATGACCCGGGACACTCTCGAAATAGACCTTCTCAACCGAGAATCCCGGCCGGGTGACCTTGCCGAAGATGACCGGGTTCATCGGAGTCCGCTGGGGCATCGGCCACAGACCGGTCGAGACCAGGATCCGCTGCTTCAGCTCCCGCTTACGGGACTCCCACGCCTTGCGGGTCGCCGGGACCTGGAAGGGGAAGTAGGCGTTGAGGTCCTTTTGAGGCTTCAGGCGGGCGTCGTCGGGGAGCTTGCCTTCGGGAAAGACGCGAGGCGAGGCGGCGTGGGTGGTCGAGGTGACCAGGAGGCTAAGCGTGGTGGCGAGAGCCAACAGGGATAGGTGGGTTTGGCGAGTTTGGCGAAAGAACATCGAGGTGTCTCCGGTTGCGGGCATCCGCGAGTCAGCCTAACCGCGAGGCCAGCGAGTCGCAAAGCTGCACGGACAGGGACTGGCTCCAGAGCCACCCCTGGGCCTTTCCTACTTCACACCCCACGCCTCGTCGAAGAAGTTCGCATCGACGATCTTCCCCGGCCACACCGTGCCCGGTGGAACCGACAGGTCAACGATCGCCCAGTCGGGCAGCATCGGCACCTGGCGAGCATTGTTCAGGTACGCATACTCGCGGTAGGTGAAACTGCTGTTGAGCACCACGTAGCGCCTGGGGTTCAGGGGATTCGGATAGATCAGGACCGGCATGTGACCTGCCGCCGGATACGACTTGTCTCCGATCGATACCCCCGCGTCGGCCCACGACACCGGCAGATCCCCCACGAGCCTCGCCAACAGCTTGTTGCTCTGCGGATCGCCCCACAGCACCAGGTTCGCATCGGCAATGTCCCGGTCGGTCACCTCGGTATCGTCCTTGATCCGTGCGTAGCCTCGGAACTGCTTCCGCCAGTGGACGATGGCCCGCTGGAGCTCCGATTCGACCCACGCTCCGGTCTTCTCGTGCATCGGCTTGCCGGTGGGACGTACGAACAGGAACGAGTCCATGAAGGCGTCGTCGATCGGGCCCTGCAGGTTGTGGCGTTTTCGGAGTCGTCCGCCCGGGCCGCCCACGCGGCCACCCACCTGCCAGCCACCCTCCTGCCTGGTCAAGCGGCAGGTCCACGACCGATCCGAAAGCGGACGCGGTGCGTCCAACTCGATTCCATCCACCACCACGGTGACCGGGCGGCGGACATCAAGCGGAGCGAATCCCGGAGGAAACGCCAGCCGCACGCCGGTCACGTTCTTGGTCGTCAGGGTCACGCGGCTTCGTGAGGTCACCTCGGCCGTGACCCGTGCCGCCTGCCAATGTTCACCCATCCCCTCGACCGTCACCCAGTGCATCCGGTTGTACTTCAGGGTCCATGTGGCCAGCACCACCTGGCTCGGGAATCGCTCACGCCCGGCCCACGCGATACTCGACAATCGACGATCGATTTCCTTCTTGGCATCCGGATGGATCGAGTGCCTGGTGCCGGGGCCGATGATGTGCACCATGTCGATCCCCTCGGCCTCCAACGCCTGCTCCATGATGTCGGCCGCCTGCTTCTGGATGTCCAGTTCGCCGCTGTAGGCCACCGTCGGACAATGTGCCAGGTTGACCGCCCAGTCGGTGCAGTCGTACCAGTGCCACAGCCGCTTCTCGAACCAGGTTGGGTTGAGAGTCTCCTTCTGGAAGAACTTCAGGAACTCGGGAGTCTCGGAAAAACCCGCACCCGGGTTGGCCGCAAACCAGCGGTCCGAGTAATGCACGGCAAACTGCCAGCAGGCGGCGCCGCCCATCGAAAAGCCTCGGACCGAAATCCGCCGACCGTCGACGCGGTACCGCTTCTGTGCATCGGCCAGGGCCTCGAGCACATCAACCTCGCCGGCAAACTTGAACGCGTTCGAGTAACGGCCGTAGGGGTGCAGCACGATCGTGTTGGCGGGCGTGTAGGACCCGGCGTTGCGTGACCGCTGGTGGATGAAGTTCACCTCGCTCAGCGTTTCACCTCGACCGTGGAACCAGATATCCAGCCGATGGCGACGCGATGCACCAAAATCGTACGACCCGGGGATCACCAGCCCGTAGGGCTGCACCGTGTGGTCGATCTTCGAAACGTACCCCCGCACGACCAACCCCGTCTGACTCGTCCACGGTGCCTGCCCGGCGACCAGTTGATCGGCTCGTTTGCCGCCGATGGCGAGCAGTTCGTGAGCCTTCTTGACGTCGGCGGCCGAAAAGAACTCGTTGTAGATCAGCGCATCGTGGACGGCCCGGTAGTAGATCTCCACGTCGGGGATCAACTCGCGAATGGCGGGGTTCTTCGAGGCGGCGGCCTTGAGGATCCTGGCGCGGAGGTCCTTGAGCTTGGTGGGCAATTGCAGGAAGCCGGCCCCGGGAGGCTTGACGCCCGGGCGAGGCACCGGGCGAACCGTCTTGGGATCGTTGTCGCGAGGTCCATCGGCCAGGACGGTCGAAACCACCAGTGACAGCAGCACGGTGGCGATACAAAACGGGTGTTTCATGAGCGGGTGCCTGGAAGTGTGTGAGCCGCCGCCCAGACTAGCGGGCGAGCGTCGAGAGGGCAAAGTGCGGTGAGTGTGGTTCCGGCTAAGTGTCCAAACCCCTCTGGCCGAATCCGCTGCGGCTCGAGTACGATCCCGCGCGACGGATTGGCCCAGCATCGGTCGAAGTGGAAAACTGATCATGGACACCCGCCTGCAGATCCCCGCCGGCCTGAGAATCCTGCTGACGCTGGCCGCGGTGGTCGTGGTCGTGGCCGGGATGTCGGCTGCTCGTCCGATCCTGGTGCCGGTGCTGTTCGCCGCCTTCCTGGCCATCATCTGCGGACCGGCCATGGCCTGGCTGGTTCGGCGCAAAGTCCCCCGGCCCGCGGCGCTGCTGCTGGTCTTCCTGGCGATGGCCGCAATCGGCGGCACGGTGGTCGTCGTGATCGGGCAGTCGGTCTACAGTTTTCGAGACAACCTCGAGACCTACAAGGAGCCGCTGCAGCAGAAGGTGACCGCGCTCAGCAAAACGCTCAGCGAGGCAGGAATCGAAGTGCCCGACAGCGTGCAAACCGGCAGCCTCAACACCGACCACGCCGTCGACTACCTCGGCCAACTGCTCGGGGGATTGACCGACCTCTTCGGCAAGGGGCTGTTCGTACTCTTCTGCTTCGTGTTCATCGTGCTCGAAGCGTCCGGGTTCCCCGCCAAGGTCGCAGCGATGCCCGGTGACACATCGGCCCGCAAGTCACGCTGGGAAAAGATCCTCACCGAGACCCGACGCTACGTGGCACTCAAGACCGTCATCAGCCTCGTCACCGCTGTCATCATCGGTGTGCTGCTGATGTGGCTGAAGGTCCCCTACGCACCTCTGTGGGCACTGCTCGCGTTCCTGTTCAACTTCATCCCCAACATCGGCTCGATCATCGCCGCCGTGCCGCCGATCGCCGTCACCTTCATCGTGCTCGATTCCACCACGCTGGCCTGGGTGATCGGGATCTACCTGGTCGTCAACCTGGTGGTCGGAAACATCGTCGAACCGAGGATCATGGGCAAGGGACTGGGCCTCTCGGCACTCGTCGTCTTCCTCTCGTTGGTCTTCTGGGGCTACGTGCTGGGCCCGATCGGGATGCTGCTCAGTGTGCCGCTGACGATGATCTTCAAGATCGTGCTCTCGGCCTCCGACGAAACACGCTGGCTGTCGATCCTGCTCAGCGACGAAGCCCCCGAACCCGCGTGATGGCTGTCGCCACACCACCTGACATCGGGATGACAGTCGCCAAGCCGCCTTAAAAGACGATACAATAGTTGATGGTTGCTAGATCACGGTGACCATCCGGTCATCGCTCAGCAGACCACGAAGCCAATCGACCCCCTTCAGGGATCACGGTCATGTCGTCACACGACCCTCGCTGCGGATGCTCAAGCCACCCACTCTCTCGCCGCAGCCTGCTGCAGGCCGGTACGGCGGGGATCGCGGGCCTGGGCACCGCCGGGCTGATGGCACCCTCGGCCGCCGCCGCAGGGCGGACCAAGGCCAAACGGGTGATTTTCGTCTTCCTGACCGGAGGAATCTCGCACCACGACACCTTCGACATGAAGCCGGGTGCTCCGGCGAAGGTCCGAGGCACCTTCGATCCGGTCTCGACTGATGTCCCCGGCATCCAGATCTCCGAGCACCTGCCGCTGTTCACTTCGCGGATGAAGCACTACGCGATGGTGCGATCGATGGGCACCGGCAGCAATGGCCACGAGCAGGCCTGCCACATGATGCTGACCGGGCGACTCGACTTCCCGATCGGCTTCAGCACAGCCAAGGTGCCCAGCCCCAACGAATGGCCGTCGATGCTCTCGGTTGTGACCTATGCCAAACGCAACGAGCGTCGGAACCTGCCACCGGCAGCGGTGCTGCCCGAGCCAAGCGTCAACGAGGCGGCACGGATGCGGCCCGGTCAATTCGCCGGCCGACTGGGTGGCACCTACGAGGCCTGGCACGTCAACGTCGCCGCGCAGTGCCCGCTGGGCAACGGAGCCTGCCCCGACTGCTTCCGTTTCGAGAAGGACGAGTTCGACCATGCGACCGCGAACATCTTCAACACGCCTGAATTGAAGTTGCCCAAGGGAGGTCGCGGGCGACTGCGTGACCGCGTCGGGCTGCTGGGCACCATCGAACAGCAACGCCAGTTCCTCGAAGAACGCAGCGCCGCCCGCAAGCTCGACCAGAGCCGCGTCCAGGCGCTGACCGTGCTGGCCGACCCCAAGACCAGCCAGGCCTTCGACGTCGAAAACGCTGACCCCAGGACCCTGGCCCGCTACGGCAAGAACAAGTTCGGACTCTCGGCACTGATGGGCTACCGGCTGCTCGACGCCGGCGTCGACTTCGTGCAGATCAACCTCGGCAAGAACTCTTCGTGGGACACCCACCGACGCAACTTCGTCAACCTGGAACGAAACCTCCTGCCGCCGCTGGACCTCTCGATGAGTGCCCTGCTCGATGATCTCAACGATAGCGGTATGATCGACGACACGCTGTTCATCATCAGCGGAGAATTCGGCCGCACGCCCAACATCAACAAGAACTCGGGCCGAGACCACTGGGGTCCGGTCTTCACGGCGTTGTTTGCCGGAGGTGGAGTGCAGGGTGGGCAGGTGATCGGATCATCCGACGACCTGGGCGCGTACGCGACCAGCCAGAGATACATGCCCGAGAACTTCTCGGCGACGATTTACGAGGCGCTGGGTATCCCCCGCGACGCTCACTGGGTCGACCTCGACGGACGGCCGCACGAGATCTACCGCGGCCAGCCGATGTCGGTTCTGTATGGCTAGGGGGCAGCCGTCACTTCTCTTGGGCTGACGCCCGCCTTCGCGTCCTGCCACCCGGCCCGGTGACCTCGTGCACCGGCAGGCGTTCGCGGTACTCGCGACCCCGCGTGGCTGAGTTGCCTTCCAGCCTCACCGGTTTATTCTACGGTTCCTGCAAACGGGGACCGAACGAGGCAAACGATGAGTGATGCATCAGCCGAGGCACTGGCGTCCGTGGACGAGAGAACCTGGGACCTGCTCGAGCAACCCAGCACGGCCACGCTGGCCACGGTACTGGCCAAGCACGGCCTGTGGAATGTCTTCGTCACCGGCGCCCAGCCGTTATCAGCGGGCGGCCGGATGGTTGGCCAAGCCTACACCCTGCGGTACCTGCCGGCCCGCGAGGACCTGGACCACAACCTGGTCTTCGACAATTCGAAGGACCCCCAGCGACTGGCGATCGAATCGGTCGGTCCCCGCGACGTGCTGGTGATCGATGCGCGGGGCGACGAACGTGCCGGAACGATGGGCAATATTCTGGCCACTCGCATGGTCGCCCGGGGAGCCGCGGGGATCGTCACCGACGGCTGCTTCCGCGACTCGCCGGCGATCGCCGGGATGGATATCCCCGCCTACGCCCGTTCGCCGCATGCCGCCACCAACAAGACGATCCACCACCCGGTTGATTGCCAGTTGCCGGTCGCCTGTGGAGGTGTTGCCGTGTTTCCCGGCGACATCCTTGTCGGTGACGACGAGGGCGTGGTCGTGATCCCCCGCCACCTGGCCGACGAAGTGGCCCTGGCCGCCGCGCGGCAGGAACACAAGGAGGACTTCATCCTCTCGAAAATCCAGGACGGTGCCCCGCTGGCGGGAACCTATCCGGCCGATGAGGCGACCGATGCGGAATACGAGGCGTACTGCCGGAAAAATCCGGCACCCCAGGATTTAACCAACTGATTGCAGCCGCGTTCGCCACCAAATCCGAGAATCCTGGGTCGCCACCCCTATTTTTCACGCAACAGATCCGGACAACTCCAGAAAATATTGCGGAATGCAGGGAATGAACCCATCGATGGGTTTGCCAACTGTCCGAGGAGTCCAGGCGGAGTCGTTGGGCTAGAGGTCTTCCCGGAAAATCCCACGCGGGAGAAAACAATGATCACGCAAGCGACCCTGGATAGTTGGCTCGGAAAAAACATGTCGGACATCTGTCCCAACGGATACGACGGCACGAGTCTCAACCACTGCGCTCATTTTGTGGCACATGCCGCCAACCTGAGTTTTGGTTACACATGCAAAATGCAGGCCGGTGGCACGGGTGAGGCGGCGAACCTGCGAGTCCATGAGATTTTTGCCAAGTGCACGGGGAAAAAGGAGATCCCTGACACGGGTTCCGGCCTCTCCGGCATCGTATTTATCAGTGGCCAGGGCAGCTTTGTGACCAAGGGTGGTGCCACGAAATTGTCGAACGTGCCAAGGAAACATATCGGGTTCATTCTCAACGCCATGGTCTGGCATTATTCGAATTCTCGGAACAAGGTCATCAAGCAGACGACCACGGCCTTCCGTGGGCACTATTCGGGCCAGACCAACGCGCTTTGGTTCGGCTCAATGCCCGCAACCGGAACTCTGGATTCCTACAGCTAGCCCTGGAATCAACCGGTTTTTTTTCGCCGTTTCAATGCATCGCTGGAAAGCGATTCGTGCTTTGGTGCCGCGCCACGACGATAGAAGCGGTGCTCCAGGAACGCGCGGACCCGCGCGTCGAGTACCGGGCCGCCCAACCCGTGGCCACCGTTCTTGACCGTCAACAACCCAACCGGCACCTTCGCCCGCTCCAGGGACGCCTTCAACAACTCCGACTGGTTGTACGCCACCAACTGGTCCCTGGTCCCGTGTACGACCAGGAACGGGGCATCATCGGACGTCACGTACGTCAGTGGCGATGCCTGGCGACAACGCTCCGGGTGCTCCTGGATCGCGCCTCCCACCAACTTGCTCTCGGGCGAGTTCGCCGCGTTGTGATCAATCCGGCTCGGGAAGTCGTTCATCTTCAGGAAGTCGGTTGGGCCACAAAAATCGACCACGGCTGCCACCCGGCTGTCGAACTTCGTGTGCGGGCCCAACGAACCCTCCAGCTCCTTCACGCCACCCGAGACGCCCAGCATCGCCACCAGGTGACCACCGGCCGAGTGGCCGTAGACAGCAATGCGGTCGGGGTCGATCCCATACCTGTCCGCGTTGGCCTTCAGCCAGCGAATCGCCGCCTTGCAGTCGTGAATCTGTGCCGGCCACTGCGCCTCGTCGGTCAACCGGTAGCCAATCGATACCCCGATGTACCGGCCACCGGCCACGAACCCGGCCACGCGGCTCAGCCCGTTCCGCTTGTCGCCATTCTGCCAGCCACCGCCATGGATGTAGGCCAACACCGGCAACCGCCGGTCAGCCGGACGTCGACTGGGAAGAAACATATCGAGCCTGTGTCGCGGGTTGTTGTCGCCGACGTAATCCCTGTCGGTAACCGCCTTGACGTCCTTCGGCAATCGCGGTCGTCGCCTGAGAAAGCGAACGTGTTCCTCGAGCGAAATGAACCCGTCCCGGTTCGTGTCGACCCGACGGAAGTTCTTCCGCGCTGACCTTGGCAATTCCGACTCCGCCAGCCGTCCATCCTTGTTCCGATCCCACTGCCGAAACAACCTCTCGGCCGACGAATCGGCCGCCGCGACCAACAGCAACACCAAGCACGGACTGGCCAATCGCATAACCGTCTTCATCAATTGCCCTCCCGCCGTGGCTCGGCGTTCCAGAGATTCCTAACAAAGAAGTCCCGTCTCCTGCGGACGCCATACGGGCCACCGATGCCGTGACCGCTGCCGGGCATCACCAGCATCTCGAAGTCCCTGTCGGCCTTGACCAGGGCGTTGACCACCTGCATCGTCGACGCGGGGTCGACGTTGGTGTCGAGTTCACCAACGATCAGCAGCAGGTCACCCTTCAGGCGGTGGGCCTGCGTCACGTTGGACTGCTCGGCGTAGTGAGGCCCGATGGGCCATCCCATCCAGAGCTCATTCCACCAGATCTTGTCCATGCGGTTGTCGTGGCACCCGCAGACCGACACGGCAACCTTGTAGAAATCGCCGTGGGCCAACATCCCCCGCAAGGCACTCTGGCCACCGGCCGACCCGCCATAGATCCCGACCCGCGAGAGATCCATCCACGGACGGTCGTTCGCCGCAGCCCGCATCCAGAGAATCCGATCGGGGAACCCCGAGTCTCCCAGGTTCTTGTGACAGACATCGTGAAAGGCCTTGGATCGGTTCGATGTCCCCATTCCATCGATCTGCACGACGATAAACCCCAACTCGGCCAGCGACTGCACATCGTGCCAGGCACGGAAACTCTTGGGGACAAACGACCCATGAGGCCCCGCATAGATCTTCTCGATCACCGGGTACTTCACGTCCTTGTCAAAGGTCGACGGACGATAGATCACACCCCAGATGTCGGTCTTCCCGTCCCGTGCCTTGGCCACGAACCGCTCGGGACGTTGCCATCCCGTTTTCTTCAAATCTCCGATGTCGGCCTTTTTCAAGGCACACACGCGCTGGCCCGTCTCGGAACTTCGTACCACGGCCTGCTCGGGTCGATCAACCCGCGACCACGTATCGACCAGGTATCGGCCGCCGGGTGAATAGCGGATCCGGTGAGTTCCGTCGCCATCACTCAGACGGACCAGGCCGGTTCCATCGAAACCGATTCGGCACTGGTGAACGTGGTAGGGATCCTCGTCGGCATCGATCCCGCTGGCGCGGAACCAGATCCGCCGGGACTCGGCATCCACCCGATCCACTCCACGTACGACCCATTCACCCCGCGTCACCTGGTTCTTGACCGCCCCCGATTTCGCATCCAGCAGGTAAAGATGATTCCAGCCGTCCCGTTCAGACATCCACACCAGTTCGCTGGTCTTGTCCAGGTAAAACAGGAACTGCTTGTAGGCATAGTCGATGAACGTCGGGCCGGTCTCCTCGATCACCGCCCGCGCCGATCCGGAGCTTACCTCCACGCGGATCAGCCTCAGTACCTGGTGACCTCGCTGGTTGTAGCGAAAGGTGAAGTGGCCACCATCGGCAGCCCATCTGACCTCCTTCATCCGCCATGGGTTGGAAAACAACTTGTCCGAGACAGGGATCTGGCGGCCGGAGGTCACGTCGAAGAGATGCGGCCTGGTCAGCGGGATCTTGTCACCGGGCTTGCGGTATTTCCTCGAGAGCAGTTTTGGCTGCAACTGGTCTCCCGGCGACGACTGGACCATGTGGATCCGTCGCTTGCCGCCGCCGCGAGTTCGTAGTGCCACCAGTTTCGACCCATCCGGCGACCAGAAAACGCGGTCCGACCATTCAAACGCCTCGGTGCCCCCGCGACTCAACGGCACCTCGTTCCCGCTCTTGCGGTTCCGCAGGTGCAGGTCGTGGTTCTTGACGAACACCTCCCACTTCCCATCGGGCGATTGCCGATGCCGGGGCGATTCGAACCCGGGTCGCCGCCACCGGGAGGGTTCCTTGTCCGACCCGACATCGAAGTCCCTGGGCTGTTCGCTTTCCTCCAACGCGCACGTCTTGAGGACGCAAGTCCATCCCTTGCCGGCGATCCGGAACCAGCACGCCGTGCGGTCCCGAGAAAACCTCAACTGCTCCAGCGGCAGGCGATCCCCGTCAAGTTCCTTCCCCGTTGCCTTCTGCAAAGCCCTGGCCAGCTTGTCGTGGTTGAACGCGGCGCGACGACGCCCCCGCTTCACATCGACCAGCACGAATTCATGGCGACCGTTTCCACGATCCACCCGGTACCATGCCCCGTCGTCCTCGGCAAACCAGCGGAGCCGCACTCCCTGGCGGAAGACCTTGTTCGCGACCCGTTTCCGCAGGTCGGCGGAACGTTGGTAGTCCTGGCGAGTTCCCTGGGCGGCAAGGTCTGACACCCCGAAGGCCACGGCCATCGGGAACAGTAACAAGGCAAGTTGTGGCGAGCGGGGCATCCGGCGAGTCCTGTTTCCGGTTGTTTCGAAAGCCGTATCGAGTTGACGCACGATCCGACCAGCAGGGATCATTGTCGTCGGGATTCCGTGCTTTGCTCAACCGAGCGGCTCGTCGGATTCTGCCCATTCCCGTAGGCCAGTCTCCCGGGGCTCTTCATGTTCGGACATCGTCTCCTTGCGTCGTTGCTGATGGTGCTCCTGTTTTTGGTCGCGTCGTCGGATGCAGCCGATCGACCCAACGTGATCCTGGTGATGGCCGATGACCAGGGTTGGGGTGACACTGGTTACAATGGCCACCCGCACCTGAAAACGCCTCACCTGGACCGGCTGGCGGCCGATGGCCTGGTCTTTCGTCGCTGGTACGCGGGAGCACCAGTCTGCAGCCCCACGCGTGGCAGTTGCCTGACCGGCCGACACCCGTACCGATATGGAATCCTGACGGCCAACAGGGGACACATGCCCCAACGCGAGCGGACACTCTCGGAACTGATGGTGACACTGGGATACCGGACGGGACACTTCGGGAAATGGCACGTCGGCACGTTGACGACCGAGGCCCAGGATTCCAATCGCGGAGGCCCTCGAGGCAAGCAGCATTTCTCGCCGCCCTGGAAAAATGGATTCCAGGTCTGTTTCTCAACCGAGGCCAAGGTGCCGACCTGGGATCCGCTGCTGAAACCCGGGAAGAACGCGGGCCGACGCTGGTGGGCCCCGATCACCAATACCGCCGACGCCGTGCCCTACGGCACGCGATACTGGAACCACCTCGGCCAGTCGATCAGCGAGAACACCCGCGGAGACGACTCGCGAGTGATCATGGACCGGGCCGTCCCCTTCATCGAAGCCGCCGCGCGAGACAAGAAGCCGTTCCTGGCCGTGATCTGGTTCCACGCCCCCCACCTGCCGGTCGTGGCCGGCCCAAAATACACGGCCATGTATGCCGACCAGCCGGACTATCACCAGCACTACTACGGCTGCATCACCGCGCTGGACGAGCAGGTCGGCCGCCTGCGAGCCGCGCTCCAGAGGCTGGGGATCGCCAGGAACACGATGTTGTGGTACAGCGCCGATAATGGCCCGGAAGGCAACGACAAGGCTCCCGGTAGAACCGGGGGACTCCGCGGTCGCAAGCGGAGCCTCTACGAGGGTGGCATCCGCGTGCCGGGCATCGTGACCTGGCCCGCGGTGGTCCAGGCCGGCCAGGTCACCGACTGCCCGGGAGTGACCTCCGACTACCTTCCGACCATCCTCAACGTCCTCGACCACCTGCCTCCACGAAAATTCACTCCCGATGGAATCAGCCTGCTGCCCCTACTCAAGGGACAACGGGACTGGCAGCGACCCGAACCAATCCTCTTCGAATCGGCCGGACAAACCGCGGCGATCGACAATCGCTTCAAGCTGGTCCGTCGCTCTGCCGGCGGTGGCAAGAACAAGAAGAAGACGGCCGCAGGAGCTACGACCGAATTGTTCGACCTGTTGGCCGATCCTCGAGAAACCCACAACGTGGCCACCGACCATCCCCGCGTGATCGAAGAACTCTCGGAAAAACTCAAGACCTGGCGAGCCTCCTGCCGGGCCAGTGCCGCCAGGAACGCAGCCCGTTGAGTCCCGGTCGAGTACAATTGCGAACCACAATTCTTCCTGTCCCGCCCCTACCCCTGACTCCCCGGACCTCCCATGATCCTTCGTTCCCTCCTGCTGATTTCCCTGACCACCACCAGCCTCCTCGCCGCCGAGCCCGAATGGAACCAGTTTCGTGGAGGTCGTGGTGACGGCACCTCAACGGCAACCGGAATCTCCACCGACTGGAGCGAGACAAAGAACATCCGGTGGAAGACCGAGATCTGGGGCAAGGGCTGGTCGTCACCGGTGACCTGGAAGGACCGCATCTGGTTGACAACCGCGACCGAGGACGGGCACCGGCTGGCAGTACTGTGCCTGGACCGCAAGACCGGCAAGATCCTGCACGACAAGACGCTCTTCGAGCACGAAAAACCCCAGTACTGTCACCCGTTCAACAGCTACGCCTCACCTACACCCTACGTCGAGGATGGTCGGATCTACGTCACCTTCGGTGCCCTGGGCACCGCCTGCCTGGACACCGAGACCTGCCGGGTGATCTGGAAGCGGGAGGACCTGGAATGCAACCACTGGCGAGGCCCCGGCTCGAGTGTCTCGATTCACGGCAACCTGCTGTTCCTGCCCTTCGACGGACACGATCACCAGTTTGTCATGGCTTTCGACAAGCGGAACGGCAAGACCGTCTGGCGCAACGATCGCAACATCGACTACAAGTCCGACAACGGCGACATCAAGAAGGCCTACTGCACGGCACGGGTGATCACTTTCAAGGGACGCACCCAGGTGGTCGTGCCCGGGGCGATGGCGACAATTGCCTACGAACCCAACAGCGGCAAGGAATTGTGGCGAGTGATCCACGGCGGGATGAACGCCTGCATTCCGCCACTGTTCGGCAACGGGAAGGTCTACATCACCACCAGTTCCCCGTCCAAGCTGCTGGCCGTCCGGCCCGACGGCAGCGGTGATATCACCAAGAGCCACGTCGAATGGACCACGAGACAGGGAGTACCCGCCAGGCCGGCTCAATTGCTTGTCGGCGACTCGCTGTTCATGGTCGACAACAGCGGGGTCGCCTCCTGCATCGACACCGCCACCGGAAAGGCCCGCTGGACCAAGCGGATCGCCGGAAAATTCACCGCCTCGCCGGTCCTGGTCGGTGATCGTATCTACTGCTTCCAGCGAGAGATGGGCAAATCCCATGTCTTTGCAGCCGACCCGAAAAAGTACACCGCCCTGGCCACCAACACCCTGAACGCGGGTTGCATGGCCTCACCGGCACTCACCAACGGCCTGATGATCCTGCGGACCAAGACGCACCTGTATGGGATCGGTGAGTGATCTTAACGGATTTCCATTCAAACCCGGCGCTGTCTCGGATCGATGAACTCTGATAGAATCAGTGGTAGTTGATCTCCTCGTCTCTGGATCTCGACGATGCTGAACGTCTACGATGGACATCGCCGTTACGGTCGTCGCGATTTCCTGAAAATCGGCAGCCTGGGTCTTGGTGGCCTGACGCTGGCCGACCTGATGGCCGGTCGTGAAGCCGCCGCTGCCAGCGGGCAGGTGGTTCGTGACAAGGCGGTCGTCTTCCTGTTCATGCACGGTGGCCCCTCGCAGGTCGAGACGTTCGACCCCAAGATGACGGCCCCCTCGGGCATCCGCAGTGCCACCGGCGAGATCAAGACGGCGATCCCGGGCGTCACCTACGGATCCACCTTCGAAAAACTGGCCGCCCTGGCCGATCGCACATCGATTGTCCGCTCGTTCGTCA
>Ga0310123_10000323_pt1 | contig 43251 bp, 30 predicted proteins | sample CB6_AW_1057_MG_FD_203505 | JGI IMG/M metagenome (GOLD analysis project Ga0310123, IMG submission 203505) | Marine microbial communities from Western Arctic Ocean, Canada - CB6_AW_1057 | ecosystem: Environmental > Aquatic > Marine > Oceanic | place: Canada: Western Arctic Ocean | collected... | reverse complement strand
TCCTCCGAGCTTCCGTAACTGAGACCGTGCGCTGCTTCTTGCGCTTCGGGAGCATGTCCTGGAGCATCTCCATGAGGTTGTGGTCCATGCCCTCCATGCCCACCCCCATGGGGACGACCATGCCGTTCAACGAGGCCGCCTGAGAGACCTCCATCTCGACCTCACGGTCCTCAAGCTTTCCGTCCCGGAGCAGAGCTCGAAGCTTGTCCCTCGTCCGCTCGCGACGGGCGTCCACGGGGTCTTGTTCAGCAGCGTCACGGGGCTCTGCCCCGTCCGGACCGACCACAAAAACTTGCGGTCGATTCTCTCCGCCCTCCGCAGCGGGGTGCTCGACGGGAGGCGTGGACACCGGAAGAGGTAGGAGCAGGTCCAGGATTCTATCCTCGGTCCTCGCGTCCGCCACTTCCTGCACCTCATCTTCACGCTCGGCACGCACCATGTTGACCGCAACATCTACGAGGTCACGGATCATCGACTCCACATCACGGCCGACGTACCCCACCTCCGTATATTTCGAGGCTTCGACCTTTACGAACGGAGCACCGGCAAGGGTTGCTAGCCTACGGGCGATTTCTGTCTTTCCCACCCCCGTGGGACCGATCAGGATGAGATTGTTGGGAACGATCTCGTTGCGGAGTTCCTCCTCCACTCGCTGACGGCGCCAACGGTTTCGGAGCGCGATGGCGACCGCCTTCTTCGCCGCGTCCTGACCGATGATGTACTTGTCCAACTCTGCGACGATCTGACGGGGTGTAAGTTCGTCCAGCCACATATCCTCGGGTGCATCTGCGCCGTCCACATCCGGCTCACCGCCGACATCGGGCTTGCTCAAGCTCTCCACTCTAATTCAGCTCCAAAACGGTGATTTCTTGGTTCGTGTAGATACAGATCTCCCCTGCGATTTCCAGGGAGCGGCGGACGATGTCCGCGGCCGAAAGGTCCGAGTACTCGAGGAGAGCCCGTGCGGCCGCCATCGCGTAGGAGCCGCCCGAGCCGATGGCGAGGGCGTGGTCATCGGGCTCGATCACTTCCCCCTCACCACTTACGAGAAACAGGTGGTCTCGATCAGCTACGAGGAGAAGCGCGTTCAGCCGCCGCAAATAGCGATCCATTCGCCAGTCTTTGGCCAACTCGACCACGGCCTTCGTGACGTTGGCCGGAAATCTCTCGAGCTTCTGCTCCAATTTCTCGAACAGGGTGAACGCGTCCGCGACCGCTCCCGCGAATCCGACCAGTACGTCCCCGTCCCTCAGAGTACGGACTTTCTGGGCCGTATTCTTCACGATCGAGTCACCCATCGTCACCTGACCGTCACCGCCCAGGGCGACTTGACCGTCACGGCGCACCGAAAGGATCGTGGTCGCGCGAATAACAGGTCGACTGGCTTGGATCGTCATGGATCTCCTCAAGTATCCCCTCACGGTTCTGGGGCCTCTACGATACCGCAACCATCCAAAACCACCAAGCGCCCCCAGGGGCGAGCGCCCACGCGCGCCCTACCCCAGAAGACGTGCAGCACGGGGCCCAGTAGAGAGGGCGGGGCTACGAGCGAGGGTGGGCACTCCGGTAGACCCGGCGTAGCCGCTCCTTGGACGTGTGCGTATACACCTGGGTCGTGGAGAGGGACACGTGCCCCAAGAGCTCCTTTACCGCCATCAGGTCCGCTCCTGCGTCCAGGAGGTGCGTGGCGAAGCTATGGCGCAATGCATGGGTGCTCAGCCCCTCTCCCGTAGCGGCATCGTTGAGGAAGCCCCGCACGAGGGTCTGGATAGACCGCCGAGATAGTCGGCGGCCGGAGCGATTGAGGAAGAGAGCTGATGCGTCGGGCGCCCTCGACCGGGCGAGGAGCTCGAGACGGCGCGGAAGATATCGCCGAAGAGCCACGCATGCAGAGCCGGTGATGGGTACAAGGCGCTCTTTTTCTCCCTTCCCCAGCACCTTGACCTGTCTCCGGACCAGATCGAAGTCATCCAGATCCAGACCATGGGCCTCGGCCAATCGCAGGCCACTCCCATAGAGGATCTCGAGAATGACCAGATCTCTCGTACCCCGGAGTGTGTTCTCCGCGGCACGGCTTTCGGCTCGGGCGAACACGATTCCAATGTCGCCCACGCTCGCATGGCCCGGGAGACGCTTTTCGATCTTCGGAGTTCGCAGGGCCCGGGTCGGGTCAGGCGAGACGCGATCTTCGAGGTCGAGAAATCCATAGAACGTCCGGATCGCCGAGACCTTTCGCGCGATCGTCCGCCGGCCGAGCTTCCTTCTCCCACACCATCCCATGAAGCTCCGGAGGTCGAGGCGTTCTACGCTATGCCAGCGCCACTCTCCACCTCCACGGTGCTCGTCGAGGAACTGGCAGAGATCGCGAAGATCCTTGCCGTACGACACGACTGTGCGGGGAGATAGCCGACGTTCATGCTCCAGGTGGCGCAAGAAACGAGCGACATCGGCGTCCACCGTACCGGCCTATGAATTCCCGACGGGGGCCGGCACCTCGAAGGAGGTCGCCTCGATTCCGGTCTCGACGATCCAATCCGCGAAGTCGGAGGCAGCGCGCTCGGCCAGGACCTTCCGCCGTTCGCGTTTCCCCCTGACCCTCCGACCCAACGGATCCACCAACCCCCAGTTGGAGTTCATGGGCTGGAATCGAGAGGGGTCGCAGTCCTTCAGGTAGCGAAACAATGCACCGAGCATCGTGGTGGTCGGAGGAACGACGGGCGCCTTTCCAGAGAGTAAGCGGCACATGTTGATCCCCGCCAGGATCCCGCTGGCGGCCGATTCGGTGTAACCCTCGACTCCGGTCAACTGACCCGCGAACATGAGGTCGGGGCGGTCCTGAAGGGATCCGTGGGCCGTAAGACACAACGGGAAGTTCAGATACGAGTTTCTGTGGATCGAGCCCCAGCGCAGGAACTCGCAATTGCCCAGGCCAGGAATCGATTGAAACACCCTTCTCTGCTCCCCGATCCGTAACCGTGTCTGGAAACCGACCAGATTCCACATTTGCCCAGCTCGATCTTCGCGCCTCAGTTGTACGACGGCGTAGGGACGCTCTCCAGTTCGCGGATCCACGAGGCCAATGGGCTTCATCGGTCCGAACCGTAGCGTGTCCTCCCCTCGCGCTGCCATCACCTCGATCGGGAGGCATCCCTCGAAGTAGGGTACGGCCTCCCAATCCTTTCCGTCTTGCACATCTCCTTTGCGGAGGGCACGTATGAACTCGACGTACTCGGGCTCCGTCATGGGGCAATTGAGGTAGTCGCCGTCTTCCCCAAAACGACCGTCCTCGAAGGTGATGTCTTCGTCAATCGAGTCCCGGTGCACGATCGGGGCGATCGCATCGTAGAAGGCGAGACCCTCCTCACCCAGGACCTCACGGATCGCTGAGCTCAGGTCGTCAGAGGTCAAAGGCCCGGTCGCGATGATCGCAGGACCCGCCGGAATCGCCACGATCTCCTCCCGGGTGACCTCGATGGCAGGGTGTGACATCACCGTGCGGGTCATCATCTCGGAGAAGAGCGTCCGATCGACGGCGAGCGCCGAGCCGGCAGCGACACTCGTCGCTCGCGCCGAGGTGAGAAGGACGGAGCCCATGGCGTCCATCTCCCTCTTCAACTGGCCATGGGCATTGGCCGGGTCGACGGTCTTGAACGAATTCGTGCACACCAGCTCACCGAGATGATCTGTCTGATGGGCCTCGGTACCGCGGGTCGGTCTCATCTCGTAAAGAAGGACCCGGTGTCCGGCACTCGCGAGACGAAGGGCGGCCTCGCATCCCGCGAGGCCGCCCCCCACCACTGTGACGTGATCGCTCATCGATTCATCCGTTCGAGGCCAATCAGCGCACCTTTCGTTCTATTTCTTCTTCTTCTTCCGGCCCTTACGACCCGACTTCTTCCTGATCACGGCCTGTGCGATCATCTCGACCGCCGCCTCCATCGTCAGATCTTCGGGCTCCATACCCTTCTTGAGGCTCGCGTTGGCGGTCCCATCGGTCACATAGGGACCATAGCGGCCAGAGAGGATTTGTACGTCACTGCCTGTCTTCGGGTGAGCGCCCATCTCCCGCAGCACAGTGCGGCCCGCCTTCTTCTGTTCTAGAAGAGAAACGGCTTCTTCAATGCCGACGGTGAAAAGCTGATCGTCGTTCGCCAGGCTCGCAAAGGTCTTCCCGCGCCTCACGAACGGACCGTAACGTCCCAGCCCCGCGACCACCTCTTCGCCCGACTTGGGGTCCGCCCCCACGGTGCGCGGCAAAGACAACAGACGCAGCGCGTGACTCAGTTCGACATCCTCCAACCGGGCGTCCTTCGGAAGACTGGCCCTCTTGGGCTTTTCGCCATCCTGCCCCTCTCCGAGCTGAACATACGGGCCGTACGGGCCGACCTTACCGTACACGCTCAGGCCGGTCGCCTCGTCGGTCCCAAGGATCAGATCCTCCGCAACCCCATCTATCGGGCGTGTTCCCTTACACTCGGGATACCCAGAACATCCGAGGAAACGACCGAAGCGATTCCATCGAACCTGCATGGGCCGTTTGCACAGATCACAGGTCTCACCCTCGGCGGCCAGGATCTCCTTGACGATCTCCTCCGAGCGGGCTTCACCCTGCTCCAGCTGCCCCTGGAACGGCGGATAGAATTCAGCCAGCAGCGTTCGCCACTCGAGCGTTCCTTCCTCAACCCGATCCAGCTCGTCCTCCATGCGGCTCGTGAATTCTACGTCGAAGATGTTGGGGAAAACCCTGACGAGCAGTTTGGAGACGGTATCGCCCAGGGGTGTAGGCTCGAACCGCCTTGTGTTGAGCTCTACGTACCCACGATCCTGGATCGTCGAGATGATCTGCGCATAAGTAGACGGGCGACCGATCCCCAGCTTCTCCAACTCCTTCACCAGCGACGCCTCACTAAAGCGAGGTAGGGGCTGCGTGAAGTGTTGCTTCGGATCAATTCCCTTCAGGGCAGCCAGATCTCCGCTGACCAGATCGGGAAGCGGTTCGAGATCGTCCAAGCGTCGATGCTCACCCGCCTCCGTCGCCTCGAGATAGAGCCGCGTGAAGCCATCGAACTTCACGATCGACCCGCTCGAGCGGAACAGGTACTTGCGCCCCGTGTCGCCCGTCAAATCGAAGTCGACGCTCGTGGTGTCATGGATGGCAGGCGCCATTTGGCTGGCGACGAATCGCTGCCAGATGAGTTCATAGAGGCGAGCCGCATCATCTTCCAAGAAGGGTCGCACGTCATCCGGATGAAAGCTGGCGTCGGTCGGGCGAATCGCCTCGTGCGCGTCCTGCGCCGCCGGTTGTAGGTGACCACCCCAGTACCTCGGCGCCGAAGCGACGTACGCCTCTCCGAACTCAGCGGCCACCCACTGGCGAGCCTCCTCCACGGCACTCGGGGCCACCCGCGTGGAGTCGGTTCTCATATATGTAATGAGACCGACATAACCCCGTCCCCCAGCCTCGACCCCCTCGTACAGTCGTTGGGCGTTGCTCATCGTGCGGCGGGCCGAAAAGCGAAGCCGCTTGGCCGCCTCCTGCTGAAGCGTCGACGTGGTGAACGGCGGGGCTGGATTCTTGCGACGTTCCCTTCTCTTGACCTCTCCGACCTTGAAGTCGATACCTCGCACCTCGTCCACTACGGCCCGGGTCTGCTCCTCGTTCTCCAGGGCAAACGCCTTGCCCTCGATCTTCTGGAGCCGAGCCTCAAACGGATGTTCGTCCCTTTCCAGCTGGGCTGTGACCGACCAGTACTCGACCGATTGGAAGGCCTGGATCTCATCCTCACGCTCACAGATGAGTCGGAGCGCCACCGTCTGGACCCGGCCGGCAGAAAGCCCGGGCCTGATCGGCTTCCAGAGGAATGGACTCACCTGATAGCCGACGAGACGATCCAAGATCCTGCGCGCTTGCTGCGCTTCGACCTTCTTGAGGTCCAACGGTTCCGGCCCCTCGAGCGCCCGCTGGACGGCGCTCCTGGTAATCTCATGGAAGGTCACGCGCTCGAAGCGGCTGCGATCCTCCTCGAAGCCGAGTTGGTGCGCAACGTGATACGCGATCGCCTCTCCCTCCCTATCTGGGTCGGTCGCGAGGATGATGCTCTCTGCGTTCCTCGCCCTTTCCTTTAGGTCCGTGAGGATCACGGCCGCCCTCGGGATGGTGACGTACTTGGGTTCGAACCCCGCCTCGATATCGACGCCAAGCTCCTTCTTGGGGAGGTCCCGCACATGGCCTACCGAAGCGGCAACGTGGTAGTCGCTTCCCAAATACCGGCTGATCGTCCTCGCCTTCGCCGGCGACTCGACGATGACCAGCTTCATGTTACACCTCGTGTAGTCATCTATTTTTTCGTGGCGGAATCACGTTCTAGGTCCATGAACTCTACGATCATCCCCGCTAATGCCTGCGGATCATACCGCTCCGAATCCAGGGATTTTCGTGCACGTGCGTACGAATTCTCCCGAGCCCGCAAGAGAGCATCGGCGCGGTCCTCCCCGCCCTCGCCTTCGAGGAGGGGGCGAAGGGGACCCTCGCGGGATGCGCGTTGAACCGCAACCCCAGCCGAAACCCTCAGCCAAACGCTCATCGTGGCACCGGGCACCCTGTCCCAACTCCCGGGCTGGGCCGGCCATCCCCCTCCCGTCGCTAACACCGCTGACGTCTCCGTCAACAACTCTGCCGCCACATCAGACTCGACTTCTCGAAAATATTCCTCTCCCCGCGTACGGAAGATCGTCGCAACGGTTTCACCGATCCGTGCCTCGACGACTCGATCAAAATCGTAGAACCGCCACCCCAGGAGCGACGCCAGCTCCATTCCGACACTGGACTTCCCACTCGCCATAAACCCGACGAGCAAGACGCGTTCCGGATTCGTCACCGCTCACCGTATCCACGCTCGACGAGGTGAGTAACGTAAGAGTCGAAATTCCGTCGCACCTCACTCATGGCGTCGCCGCCGAATTTCTCCAGGAATGCGTCCGCCAGGACGAGCGCCACCATGGCCTCTCCGACCACGGCCGCCGCTGGAACTGCGCACACATCGCTCCGTTCGACCGCGGCATCCGCCGCCGAGCCGTCCCGCATATCGACGCTCGGCAAGCGCTTTCTCAGCGTCGATATAGGCTTCATGGCCGCCCGCACCACGACCGGCTCACCGGTCGTGACGCCACCCTCGAGGCCTCCTGCTCGGTTGGAGGTACGGCCAATCCCACCGCCCCGCGTCGCTTCCGTGTCCGCCACGATCGGGTCGTGGACTTTGGAGCCAGGGCGTCGTGCCCCCTCGAAGCCCAGGCCTATTTCCACACCCTTGATAGCATGGATCGACATCACGGCACCCGCGAGTCGTCCATCCAGTTTCGTATCGTACGAGACGTAACTCCCCAAGCCGGCGGGAAGGCCCCTGACCACGACGTTGAAGATCCCGCCCAAGGTATCGCCGTCTTCTTTGGCGCGATCGATGACCTCGATCATGCGTGCCGCCGCCTCTTCGTCCAGGGTCCGAAGGGGAGATCCGTCCACGGCTTGGTTCAGGTCCACGGGCAGTGAATCCGGCTCCTTCGCTTCCACCGGGCCGATGGACGTCACGTAGCTTCCCACGGTCACGCCGAAGTCGGCGAGCAGCTTCTTGCAAACCGCTCCACACGCTACGCGCGCCGCCGTCTCGCGAGCGCTCGCCCTTTCCAGAATGTCTCGGGTGTCCCGTCGATCGTATTTCAGTAGGCCTACGAGGTCCGCATGACCCGGCCGGGGAAGGTACAGCGACCGGAGCGCTTTGGGATTTCCGCCGGGATCAGGTGGCAGAGGCGACATGGCCTCCAGCCAGTTCTCCCAGTCCCGGTTCCAGATCACCATGGAGAGCGGTGACCCGAGCGTCTCACCCAAGCGGACACCGGATATCAATTCGGCGCGGTCGGATTCAATCTGCATGCGGCGGCCCCGTCCATATCCACCCTGCCGCCGCTTCAACTCCGGGTCGACATCACGCTCCATTTCGAGCGAGAGACCCGCAGGGATGCCTTCCAGGATAGCGACCAGGCCACGGCCGTGGGACTCCCCAGCAGTTCGAAAGGACACGCGCCTCATGGATGGATCGTGCACTCCTCTCTCGTCGGAACGTCAATCAGAACGGCCTCAACCATATAAGGACAGCCTCAACCATAAAGGAAAACCCCGGTGGGCGTCTACCCACCGGGGTTTTCGGCTGCTTACCCCCCCCTATTGGCGGCCACGGGGCGGTACTGGTGCTCGTTCTGCTCTTACTCCTTTCGTCCCTTTAGTGTTCAGTGAAATACTCGGTCCTTCAGTGGCTGTGGTCTCGGGCGAAGATCGGCATGTCGGACCACAGTCGCCCTCGACGGCCCGAGTCATCGTCACGCACGATCACGAGAAGCGCTGGCAGGGTGGCCGCCATTCCCTTCGATCCGAGACCCAGAGAGTAGAGGGCCCCCACCAAGAGCAGGCGAACCCCCCGCGCCCCGGGTGACATCCCACTCGAGCGAAACGCCAAGCAGGCTCCCACGACAAAGAGTGCTGCGTACAACTCTGCCCTCCCACCACGTTGGCAACCGCTTCACTATGAACGGGATGGACAGCGAACAGCATCCCCCCGACGAGAGCCGGAAGGACAGAGGACAGGCCTAAGATCAGCAGAAATACCAACCCGGACACCGCCGCGTGCGTTATGACGTTCACGGTGTGGAAGCCCACGGATCGACCGTCCCAGAGCTTCCACTCGAGTGCATAACTCGCAAGTGTTACGGGTCGGTAAAGCCCGGCCCCCACCGCCACCTCCGGCCAGTAGGAAGAGCGGAGCGCGTCGGCAACGCGCCTCTCCGTGACCACCGGATGCCCTCGGATGATGGTGTCGTCGTCGAACGCGAAGCCGTTAGGCAGGGAGTTCGCGTAGGTGCCCACGGCCGCGAGGAGTACCAGGGCTGCGGCCCGCACAGGCGGGATGTGCCCAATCCACTTCATGCGGCGCACACGCTCTTCCCGAGCCGCGTCTCAGCGACTCGAGCCGCCGCCGCCGTGCCCTTCATCCTCTTCGAGGACGTCGCTCGGGGCGTTCTCGGCAGTACCGGCAGTCAACGCGGGTCGCTTCACATGGGTCAAAGCACGGCCCTCCCACGGTTGGACCTTCGGGGCCTGCCATGGTGCACTCTTCGGACCGAGGATATTCGAGCGCAGGATGTAGTAGAGCGCGGCTAGCCCGTCTTTCCAGTTGATCTTCTTCCCTTCGGCGTACGAGCGACCGTCGTAGCTGATCGGAAGCTCGTATATACGAGCCCCCGCCTGTGCCAGGCGTGCCGTGACCTCCGGCTCGAACCCGAAGCGATTCGCGGACAACGGCAAACGTTTCAGAAGATCCGCATGGACGACTTTGTAGCACGTCTCCATATCCGTGAGGTTGAGGTCGGTGAACATGTTGCTCAGCAACGTGAGAAAGCGATTCCCCATCATGTGCCAGAAGAAGAGGACACGATGAGGCCCCCCCAGGAAGCGTGAGCCGTAGACCGCGTCAGCTTTACCCGCCAGAATCGGCTCCATGAGCTTGGGTATCTCCTGGGGGTCGTATTCGAGATCCGCGTCCTGCACCGCGATGATGTCACCCGTGGCACGCTGGAAGCCGACACGAAGCGCGGCTCCCTTGCCCTTGTTCACCTCCTGGAAGACGAGCACGTCAATCAGGCCCTCCTTCTCGAGACGCGTCAACAGATCCCTAGTACCGTCCGTAGATCCATCATCGACGACGATCACCTCGAGGGAGAGGCGCACCTGCCGAACCGCCTTGACCAGGATCTCCACCGTGTCGATCTCATTGTAAGCGGGGATCACGACCGAGAGTTTCACTTCATCCCAGGCGAGATCACCCGGCCGGAGAGAGTACATCTCCCGGAAACGGGGTATCGTCATGGCACACGCGTCCTGAATCGTAGGGTGTCACGGGAGCCGTGGAGCATCACACGTCGATTCCATAGCGACGGAGCTTGCGGTACAGGGTGGAGGGATCGATGCCGAGGATCTCGGCGGCTCTGGACTTGTTTCCGCCCTCTGCCGTGAGGACCCAGTGGATATAGGCCCTTTCGATGACGTCCAGAGACGGGTTCGGCGGCAGCTGATCGCTCACCAACGGCGCGGAGTCCGCCGAAAGAACCCGCTCCGGTAGTTGGTCGGGGGAGATCACCGAACCCGCCGCAACGACGACGGCCCGCTCTAAGGCGTTCTCGAGCTCCCGAACATTGCCGGACCAATCATATCCGTTCAAGACCTCCAACGTCTCCTCCGTCAGGTCCTTCTCGGCGTCCTCATCAACCGTGCGTTCGAGCCGGTCAGCCTCTGGGTGGACTAGCGAGTCTGTCACGACCCCGGTCGTCGCAAAACTCTAATCTCCCCCAATTGAGTGTACAAGGAGCCTCCCAACCTCCCAACCGGCCGGAGATCCCCACATTCGACGAGGGTTGAGCCCTCCACGAACGAGAGCGTCGGATCGAGACGAACAGCCTTCACCTCACCGACGATCAAGCGCCCGGCCCCCTCGAGGTCGAGCACCTTGAAGAGCGTACATTCGAATACGGCCGGGCAGTTCGCCACGTAGGGCGCCCGGACCGACTCTGCCTCGGCCACCGGCAAGTCCGCGTGAGTGAATTCGTCCACATCGGGGGGCAAGTCGGCGGCCGTCTGATTCATCGCCTCCAGCTGACTCTCGGTCACCACGTTGACGCAGAAATCATGGACGTCCAGGATGTTTCGAAGGGAGTCCTTGGCCACGCCCCGCCGCGTTCCGATGGACAAGCTCACAAGCATCGGCGTTGCGGATATAGCGGAGAAAAAGCTGAAGGGCGCCAGGTTCGAGATCCCATCGGCCCCATAGGTCGATACCCACCCGATCGGGCGGGGAACGACCAGAGATGTAAGTAGCTCGTACCGCTCGCGTCCCTCGATGGAGTCGGTGCCGACGACCCGATGCCGGATCGCCTCCGGCGGGCCGTGGCCGTGGCCCAAACCTAGAGGCCCGCCGGAACCGTCAGCACCTGGCCTGCGTAGATCCGGCTTCCCCTTATGTCATTCTCATCCCTGAGGTCGGACACCGTGGTGCCGTAGCGCCGCGCGATGGCCCACAGAGAATCCCCGGCTCGGACCATGTACCGAGCCGCGGCAGACGCCGGCCGGCCCGAGCGGGCGGCGGCGAGTTGAGTGTCGACATACTGATCGTACGGTCGGGGAAAGACCGCGACATGATAGTGCGGGGGGCGTCGTTCCCGGGTCACCTCGAGAACCTCGGCCTTCTCCAAAAACACGAGCGTGCTCTCCAGCCACCTACGACAAACAGAGTTATTGCTGGTCCGAAAGTCGACCGCCATTCCAGTGGGATGAACGGAGAGGATCGAAGCGTTTCGGGGCTGGCGGCTCTTGGGACGCGTCAGGCTCGTCACGACCAACTGTTCGCGACACGCCGTCTTGTACTGTCCCGCCAGGCGCTCAATGAACAACCTGACTTCAGGGCGAGCGTAGGGAAACGAGACATCGTGGAGGAAATAGTCGCGGCTATCGCGGACCCGCACCAAATACCCGGCGTCGGCAAAGCGCCGAACTTGACTCGATGTCTCCAGGAACGTGAAGTCGTGCTCTTGAGCCCGCAGGTAGGCCCGGTTCACAGAAGCTTCAGAACCCCGGAGCGTCTGGGCCTGCACGTGGGTGGCTCCCAGAACGAAATAGCTGACGAGTGCCGTCAGTACGCTCAATCGTCGGTCCATCGCTGTCCTCAATAATCTCTCACAAACCCGCGCCCAATCATCGCCACTGACCTACCTGTAAACATATGTAGTGCAAAACGCAAGCGACAGGGGGCGTCTAGCCTCTAGTCCTTTAGTCGTTGGCTGCCCTCGACCTAGTCTCCCTTGGCAACGGCATACCGGTCGCCGACGATGTCCCAGTTTACGACGTTCCACCACGCGGCCAGATAGTCCGGTCTCCGATTTTGGTAGTTCAGATAGTAGGCGTGTTCCCACACGTCCACACCCAAAATGGGCATGAAGCCCTCGGAAAGCGGATTGTCTTGGTTCGCCGTGGCCATCACGTGAAGGCCCCCGGCCGGACCGACCGCCAACCAACCCCACCCGGAGCCAAACTGACCGCCTGCAGCCGAGCTGAGCGTCGCCTGAAAGTCATGGAGGGTCCCGAAAGCACCGTCGATCGCCTCGCCGAGCGACCCGGACGGAGCATCGGCTCCGCCAGGACTCATGCTTTCCCAGAACATCGTGTGATTGACGTAGCCGCCCCCATTGTTCCGGACCGCCGTACGAATGGCCTCCGGAACCTCACCCAGCCTCGTCAGAAGCTGCTCCCCCGACTGCCCGTGGAGGTCGGCGTGGCCCTCCAGGGCGGCGTTCAAGTTGTTCGTGTAGCCCTGGTGGTGCTTGCCGTGGTGGATCTCCATCGTGCGCGCGTCGATGTGTGGCTCGAGCGCAGCGTGATCGTACCCTAGGTCGGGAAGTTGAAACGGATATGACATCGTTTCCCCTGTCGTCGGAAGTTCGCTCGTGACCGCCCTACACCCTCTGGGGCGGCGCAGCGGACGCGCTGCGGACCGGAATTCTATCCCCTAGGGTTCATCCTTCGCAAATTCAGGGCCAACGCATAACTTCCATGAGATCGCGACCCCTCGATACCCTACGTCGACAGCGCAGGCCCATGGTCGAGCAAGGCCATTCTCGTCGGATCCTCCTCGTCGACTGCGACGCCTTTTTTGTACAGGTGGCACGGCTCGAAGATCCCGAAGGAGCCGGCCAGGCCAAGCTGCTGCTCGTGGGTGGGTCCGCTTCCGGCCGTGGAGTGGTTACGTCGGCTTCGTACGCCGCCAGAGCCTTCGGAGTTCGGTCGGCAATGCCCACGGCCCAGGCCCTCCGGCTCTGTCCGGGGGCTCGAGTCGTGAGGGTGCCTAGGAAGGCGTGTGCCCACAAGAGCCACGAGATGCGGCTCGAACTTCAACGGCTCTCTCCTGTCGTTCAAGCCGCCTCGATCGATGAGTTCTATCTGGACGTCACGGGCACGGAGCGGCTCTTTCGTGAATCACTTGAAGACACCGCCAATCGGATTCGCAGAACGGTCCTCGAAGCGACCGAAATCTCCGTGTCGATCGGCGGCGGTACACGCCGGATGATCGCTAAGCTCGCCTCAGACTTCGCGAAGCCCGCTGGGGTCCACATCGTCCCTCCGGGAAAAGAGGCCGACTTCATGAAGCAGCTCAACCTCGCTGATATTCCGGGTGTCGGGCCAGCGCTCGTCCGTTCACTCCAGGATCGTGGACTCGTACGCATCGAGGACGCCCTCGGGGTGGAGCAGGAGTGGCTGGAGAGGTGGTTCGGGGCCCATCGCGGAGCTTGGCTCTACCGCCGCATGAGGGGACTCGATCCCTCACGTGTGGATCCCAGGGAGCCACGAAGGTCGATCAGCTCAGAACGGACTTTCGCGCGGGACCTCGACACTGATGAAGCGCTCGGGCGCTCCCTTCTTAAACTGTCCACGTCGGTCGGAAGAACCCTTCGTAAGGCCGGCCTCCGTGCCCGCACGATTACCGTCAAGGTCAAGGACCGTGACTTCAAAACGCGTTCCCGGGCACGGACCACCCCTCAGTCGCTCGAAACCGACGGTACGCTTTTCACCGTCGCCCGAGAGCTCTTGCGAGAGCTCCGTACCGTTCGGCCAACCCCCGTTCGTCTTTTGGGCGTAGGGCTCACGAATTTTACCACCGGAATCGACCCCGAACAGCTCGGAATGTTCGACGACGATGACGAGGCTCTAGAGACCGAGCGAGGGCGGACCTTGAGCAAGGCGGTGGACTCGCTACGAGAGCGCTTTGGAGACCGATCCATCGTGCCGGGCCCGATGATCCGCGACTGACGTGAGCTCGGCCAAATAACGCCCGCCAGGGCCGCGCCACACGATCTCCGTGTCCCAACCCGCTCGCTGCCCATGCTCTGCGAGCGTCTCGGCGTCTACGAATAGCTGAGGGAAGATCTCGCTCTCGACTCCTCCCGCCGAGAGCTGGTAGTGGAGCTCTCCGAAGTACCGCCCATCGTCCTCGAGCTGGAACTCGACGGAGCCGTCTTCTCGCAGGTCGGTGGAATCCATGAGCAGGACCCCGCCGGGCGTGACCAAAAGGGCCGCACGGTCGAGCAACCGATCGAGTCCGAGAAGGCTCTCCGCGATCATGGAGCCGTGCATTAGCAGAAGAAGCGTGTCGTAGGTAGCCCAGTCAGTCACGTCGGCCAGCGTCCCTTGGCGGACATCCGTGACGCCCCGTTCCCGCATGATCCGGACCGCATCGGGGAGGAGCTCCAGCGCAGTGACCCGGTGGCCTCGTTCCTGGAGGGGGAGAGCGTGCGCACCCACGCCGGCTCCCACATCGAGCACTCGAGTCCCACAACGTTCGAGCGCGAGACCCTCCCATTCCTCGAAGTCTTCCTCACGCCGAAAGAAGAGCGAGGCGGGCAACTCCTCTCTCTGACCGAAATCGTTCTTGACCGTTACAGTCGCGCTGTTATTGCCTTGGTGGAAGCTAACCAGCGCCGCCGCGAGCGGAGACCATGCACGCGTAAGACGTGCGCTGTCGACCACGAACCCTCCATCACTCATCACCGCAAGCTGTACATGCGTTGTAAGCGGTTACTTTCTCCCACCTTGCTTCTGCCAAGGCTTTCTCTCGAAGTAGCTGTCGGTAAGCTCCGCCGCCTTGCCCGAGAGCAGGACCAGGGCGATCAGATTCGGCAATATCACGATACCGAGGGCAATATCGCCGAACTCCCACGCGAGATTGAGTGAGATGATCGCACCGAAGAAGTGCATGAACAGGTAGACGATCTTGTAGGGGAAGATCGCACGCTCGCCCCACAAGTAGTTCGCACAGCGATCCCCGTAATAGCTCCAGGAGATGGCGGTGGAGATACCGAAGAGGAAGACCGATATGATCACGATGTAGTGACCCCACGGGATGATGGGATCGAGTCCCTTTTGGAAAGCGTACATCGTCAGGGGTGCGCCACTCTCGATCGCCATGCCCCACAGGGACGCATGACTGTTCCCCACCAAGTCGACCGCCTCTGCCCGCGAGGGAAAGATCGAACCCGTGAAGGGCTGTGTCATCGCCTCGTCGGTAAAGAGATTCTCGAGAGCCACCTCGTGCCACGCCAAGGCCACACCACCCGACGCCTGCACGCCGTCCTGGATCACCAGCTGTGCTGGCGCCTCGGCACTCTCGTAGCCCTCCTGTACATCCCCTGACACCCAACTGAGGTCCCCGCCCGCGAGTGTGATCTCCGTCGGGATACGCTCTGCATAAACGTTCGTGATCACGATCACAAGGGCCGTCATCGTGACGATCACGATCGTGTCGATGAACGGCTCGAGGAGTGCTACCACTCCCTCGGATACCGGCTCCTCCGTCTTGGCCGCCGCATGCGCGATGGGCGCGGAGCCCTGACCTGCCTCGTTGGAGAACAGTCCTCTATTCACCCCCCACATCATCGTAACCAGAATCGCTCCGACCCCCGTCCCGGCGACTCCGGCCGTCGGGTTGAAGGCCTCGCTGAAGATCGTGGCAAACGCCGGCATGACCTCGCCGACGTTCATGAGGATGATGGTCATGGCGCCGAGGACGTACACGGCCGCCATCAACGGAGCGAGGATGCTCGTGATACGGCCGATGCGAGTGATCCCGCCCAGGACCACCGCTGCGACCACGGTGACGGTGACGGCGCCGGTGACCCACTGGGCGACGCCGAAAGCACTTCCCATCGTGTCGGCCACGGTGTTCGCCTGAATCGCGTTGCCGGTGAGGAACGCGGTGAACCCCAAGGCGGTCGCGAAGAACACGGCCATCCACTTCCACTTCGGACCCAGGCCTTGCTCGATGTAGTACATCGGCCCGCCCGACACCGTCCCCACCACGTCGCCGGCCCCCTTGTGAACCGCGCGGTAGTGCTGGGCCAGCGTAACCTCGGTGAACTTGGTCGCCATCCCGAGGGCGGCCGTGATCCACATCCAGAAGAGCGCACCGGGACCGCCCCAGTGGATCGCGAGCGCCACGCCGGCGATGTTGCCGATGCCGACGGTCGCGGACAACGCCGTAGTGAGCGCCTGGAAGTGCGAGACGTCGCCCGTGTCGTTGGGATCGTCATAACGCCCCGTGGCTACCGCAACACCGTGACCGAAGTGGCGGAGCTGGATGAATCCCAAGCGAAGGGTCAAGAACGCCCCGACGCCGATGAGGGCCACGATCACCAGTGGGATATCGGAATCCCCTACAGGGATCCCCCATTCCCAGACGAACACCCTGACGGCACTGACGAGGTTCTCGAAGCGTTCCATGACACATCCCTTAAAGGTGAAGGCGACGAAGATTGGGTGGTGGACTCACTCCGGGCAAGCGCGCCTTCGTGCGTTGCAGGAGGAGGCTCAGTCGGGAAGCATCCGTCCGAGAGGCCGGCCTCCCACCAGATGGAGGTGCACGTGGTAGACCTCCTGCCCACCGTGAGCCCGACAGTTGATGATCAGTCGGTAGCCCTCCTGATCGATCCCCTCTTCCTCCGCGAGCCTGGCCGCCACTCGGATCATGCGCCCGAGCGCCGCCTCATCGGTGTCGGTAACGTCCGCCACGGTGGGGACCGGCTTGTTCGGGACCACGAGAATGTGGGTGGGCGCCTGCGGTTGTACATCCCGAAAGGCCGTCACCAGCTCGTCCTGGTAGAGCACATCGGCCGGAACTTCCCCTCGGACGATCTGCGAGAAGATCGTGTCGGACATCTTTGCTCTTCTCCGGGGCTGGACCTACGAGGCGCGCTCCACTGGCCGCATGGCGCAAGAACTTTCCGGAATCAATCAGAGCAAGATAATCTATGCAAGCCGTGGGGGTCCGGGGGGACTTACGCACGAAGGGCCCGGAAATCCGGGCCCTTCGCTTAGGCGGAACGAATCAACTACCCAAGATCCGAACGAATCAAGTGGACGATCGGAACGACAACGATGTCGCTCAGCGCCAGTCCCGCGTTAGCCCACCGCGTTGATCATGTCGAAGATGGGCAGGTACATGGCGACGATCATGCCACCGACCACGATCATGATGGGCTCCATCGCTGCAAGTAGCGCCACGTTGGTCACACGTCCAGGGCGAGTCCATGGTCAGCGGAGCAGCGGGTTGTCCGCGATGATGAAGCGCCCAAAGAGCCCGAACTGAAACTGGGTGGACCCCGTCTGAAGACCTACGAACGAACGCCGATCGGTGTAGGAAAGTTGTAGTCGCAACTCGGTACGAGAAACTGTCGTTTCGACACGGAGCATGAGGCTTCGAATGAGCTCATCCAAGAAGGGGACGCACTCCGCGTTTATCTTCGTGGTGCGACAGTTGCGGTCCGACGTGAATTGGAAGAGCGTGGAAGCCACGAAGGGTCGCTCGAGAAACGCTCCCCAGGCCGCCGGAGGTCGAATGGAGGCCGTCGCTGCCAGCGTGTGATTCTCTCGGTTACGCTCTGTAGCTCCTGTAGGGTCCAGACCCTCACCACGCGTGAACGATCCCCGATAGGTCGTGGACAGTCCACCTCCCCAGACCATGGAGAGCCCGAGCGGTACGCGATCGTTTCTTTCGAACCGACGTTGTTGGGCCATCGTCCCGAAGGCGGTCTCCTGAGTGATGCTCTGAAAGCCCCCTGACATGGTGATCCTCCTGACCAACGACTGTCCTCCAGGCACGGGAAAAGTCGTTACGGTGGCCGTCAAGTCGGGCCAAGTCTCCCTTCTCAAGGTCCGGTCACTCCTCGTATCAAGAATGTTCGCATCGGTGACGGCGTAGCTCATGCCGACCCGCAGTCCCATTGGAAGGCGCACACCCGACCGGGCCGTCCAGCCGCTTCGGTCGGTGAGGGTCGCCGCCGTGTCGGCACCCAACGCACGATGCCCGTCCAAGCCGGCGAACCCGAAGCGATAACTGAGAGACGGGTCGATCGGATCACGATTGAACCGGGACGTGATCCCGTTCTGATAGGTGACGTCGACGGGATCGACGGCTTCGACCACCGCACGCAAAGCTCGTGTGACGGACGATCTGCCGGCGACCACCACCCCCCCTACTCCCCCCAGCAGGACGCTCGGCAGAAGCACGACGTGGCCGGTGAAGTCGCGCTGACCGTCAGCGTTCCGCTCCAAGGCGAGTATCGTGTCCCCGTTCACATCGACGCGCCGGTCGACGAACCTCGCATTGCGATCGCCTGCGTAGAACGTTTGCCAGCCCAGGTCGGTTCGAAGCCACTCCGCCAAACGGGGCTCATAATTGATCCTGGTCCTCAACACTTGGTCGGTCTCCCAGCCGAGGTCCATCCCAACCAAGCCAAGGCGCGCTTCCTCGAGGAGAGCCTGCACCCCCGGGTCCATCACCACTTCCCCGGGCGGCAGCAGATCTCGAATCGATACGAGGTCAGCTTGGGCGGAGAATCTCTCGAAAGGCCTGAAGACGATCTCGAACGCGCCTTCGAGCCCCTTCCTTCGCGATAGCGTCGGTGTGACGAGCCCGTCTCGGGACTCCGTCACGATCTGGTCGAAACGCAGAGCGAGTTGATCACTCCTGGCATACGAGGCCCCGAAAGACAGCCGATCCGGGGTCCATCGCAGACGGCCGTTCACGACGCCGTCCTCCCACGCTCGCGGAAGAAGCCACCGAAAAACGGGCTGAAGGAAGCCGGGGATGATGCCGAAGTCTCGTCGTCCGATCGATTTTCCGTAGCCGACACGGGCGTCGACACCGTGCGACGTGCCCTCGGACGTGACCGTACTGGAACCCGCAGTGAAGTAGCCAGCCCGTGCTTCGAGTCCGTCCAGGAGCAGGCCGATCACCGGATTGGCCGCCGGCGTACGCTTCCGAAACGCCACGTCCACCCGGGTCCTCCGGGTTCCGGTATCTCGCAGGTTTTGGACTCCATCCGCTCGAATGTCGCTCCTCATGAGGAACCTAGGATCCTGGTCGGTCTTGAAGTGGGTCAATGTGAGTGGGATCTCGACTCCCCAGGACGCGGGAGTCATTCGCTCGAAGTTGAGCGTTGAGCGGACGCTCATCGTGCGATCACCGAGGAACGTCGGGTTCTCGGAAAGCTGCCGAAAGAGAGGCCCCCGCTTCGTCAGAGACAATCGCGTGGTCCACACGTCCGAAGCATCGATATCCATCGTGATGTGACTCGCCACCCCGGCATCCCTCACCGCCGCCGACAACCTCATCTCGTTCACCCAGACCTCGCCGGACGTCGGGCTGTCTCGTTCATTCCAGATTCCGAGCGACAGCTCACGCACTGCGGCGAGATTGGGCGCGCGCGCGCGATCCTTGAGCACAACTGCATAGGTGGAGTCGGCGGACCACAGCGTCACCGGCGGATCACCGAGCCCGCGCGGATTTAGGATGAGCTCTTCCTCGGCGCGACGACGTAGGTCGATCCACTCGACGAAGTCTATGGAGATCTCCGGGAGCCAATCTTGTTGAGAGATCTGGCCCGAACTCGGCACAGGCTGGAGAACCGTTCGGTAGAGGTAGAAGTTCTCGGCGTCCTCCCCGACCTTCACGAAAAAGGAAACCGGTTCCGTGCTACCCCAATCCCCCGAGCGAGCGAGCGCCCACAACTTGAGCTGGCGGTAGGAGAGAAAATCCCGCGGCCGCTGCGGGAAACGACTGAACACCTCGGCACGGTCGCCGGATGGAATGTTGTCATACTGGAGCTTGAGACCTTTTTCATTGAACTCGACCCCCAGTCCGCCGAACGCCGCCGTCGGATCGTCCAGTTCTTCGATGACTTCGGGCGGGGGTTGATAGGCGTCGCCGTCCGTGACTCGGCTCACCGGTCCGACTTCGGCCCGGCCCATGATACTGACGGTGTCCCCCACGAGTCCGGTGACGGCGCCCGACTCGGTCCGTTTGACCCACGTGGCTCCCACGATGCGCATGCGCGACAAAACGAGTTGGTCAGGGCGTTGCCCGGTGACCGTAATACGCAGGTGCTTCACGGCGCGTAGGTCCGCCTCCGAAAAGCCCCCGACTTGAGCGGTGGCCCCCGCCCGCATGGGAATCCGGTACAGTTGGAAATCCGTGCCTGTCTCGGAGCGTGCGCGAACCAAGAAGGGCGAGGAGCCGTCCAGGCGGACGACCCAACGCAAGTAACGCTCCAGGGTATCGAGAGCACCATCTCCGTCCAGATCTTCTGAATCCCGTCGACCGTTTCCTCGTGTGCAGTTAGCCCGCGCGTCGCCCACCTCATAGATGGTGGCCGCCTCGGACAGGCACGACTCGCCCCATACGCCGCGCTGATCGGCAGCGTCACTCCAGATCTCCCCTTCTAGGGGATTCGCCTCATGGTCGAGGACCCCCAGTCCCCAAATGGTTCCGTTGTCCTTCACCCCGGCGAGCCGCCCCTGATCGTCGATGAAGAGCGCGTCCTCAGCCACCACACCCAAATCGATCACGAGATCGAGTGAGTCTCCCTCGGCGGCATAGAACTCCAGGTGCTCAGTCTTGCTGAGGTCGAGCCCCGTCGTGCTCAACACCGTCGACATGGACCGCCACGACGATCCTGCCTGGCCACCCGTTCTCGGCGTGAAGGAAAACAGGAGTCCGGTTTCTCTGGCTTGGTTGCCGGTCACGCTGATCTGATTGTCGATATCCGCCTCCGGCAACAGGCCGGCAAAGACCCCGACACTGTCCTGGCCGGATGTGACGATCCACGTGTGCTGCCAAGTCAGGCCCGCGGCGGCGGTCCCGTCGAGGGCTGGCGGAAACACGTTCTCCGCCCCGTCTCGGAAGGCCGGAGTACTTCCGAGGACCCAATCGAAGGAGTCGAGCGAGAGGGAGGTTTCATTGGCTGCGTCGAAGTCGTCTAGAAAGACATCGCCTCGGGTATTCGGGTTTGGCAACGAAAGAGCCACTTCTCCCTGTAGTGCGATACGGGACGGACCTCCAACCCTGAGCAGGGGAACGCGCTCGACGAGTCGATCGATCCCCGTCGCGGGGAAATCGAAGTTCATGCTCAGGCCGCTGAGCGTGATGGACGCGGGCTCCACGCCGAGTTGCGGACGGTTCACCAGCGACTGCTCTTGCTGGTGAAGTGCCAGGAGATTGAAGCCGCCGAATGGACCTGTCTGAAGGCGGCCATTGAGCGCGAATACTGAAGTGGGCGCGACCTGGAAGATCGACTTTTGCTCCCAGGACGCCCGCACGACGGGTTCGGAGGCGGTCGCAAATAACGTCTCTGGCTGAATGAGCGTCACCTGGCCAATGGCGTAGTCGATCGTGTAATCGACGTCCCGGACGAGCAAACGATCACCCAGGAAGACCCTGTCCGAGTCATCGCGGATTCCGAGGGCTCCTAAGGAGAAGGATGAGATCACGCCTCGACTTCGGAGCTCAAAGGGAATCGTGAGCCGATAGAGCCCGCCACTCTCCCGTAGGAAGGGGTCTTCAGCTCCATAGATGGTGGAGTTCCCATCCGCACCTAGGATTTCCCTCGCCTGGTCGGCGCTCAAGGAGAGGCTCTCCACCGGCGGCGGCGCCTCGAAGGGACGGAGCGTCGGAAACACGATGAAGACGCCGGGAATCACCGGTTGCTCTTGGAAGAACTCACGAGCTGGCTTGTACACCCCCGCCAGATCCAGCACATCGACCGGCGATTCCTCATCCAACCCGAACAGCCGCAAGAGGCTCATTTCCCTTCCGGAGAGATCCCGAGTGAACGTTCGCCCGGCACTGAGTTCCCCTAGCGAAATAGAAAGCCCAATCGAGGCGGGATCCACGTCCGGCGAGGACGACACTCTGTAAACCTGGTGCATCTCTCGATCCCAGGTCGGTCTCCCCGGTCGGTGATTCGCCCGCGACGCCTTCAGGAGCTCGAGTTCAGGGCGACCTCCCTCGTTGTAGATTCTCTCGGGGTTGTATGTGCCTATGGTGTCACCAGAGGCCGTAACGTAGGTCACCGCGAGCATCTCATCCCGTCCCAGAGGCTGGCGGAGCGCAAGCCAAAGACCGCTGGCATGAATCGAATAGTCCACGCCAGGCTGCAGAAAGCGGAACCAGCCCGACTCTCGCACCGTCTCGCCACCCCCGCTCGCGACCGCGGTCGCCTGGACCAGTCCCTCTACCTGCTGGCGAGTGACCGGGTCGGTTTCGAAACGGTAGACCTGCACCGGATCGATGCCCGGCACGACCCTCATCGGCGCTGACGACGGATCGAGGGACAGGATGTCGATGTGCGGACTCCGATCGATCTCAGCCGGATCCACGATAAAGAAAAACTGGCCTCGAACGTAGTCAGCATCGTCCAAGACCAGTGTGTCGACCTGGACGAAACTCTCCTGACCCGGCCCTCCGCTCAGACGAAATTCCTGCCTGGAGAGATCCCCTCGCTGCTGTGCCCACACTCCGCTGAAGTCGAGGGGGCCCGCCTGACCCGACGCCAGGAAGCCAAAGTTGCCCGCTGGGATTCCCTGAGTGAGAAAGCGCGAAACCGGCAGATCGAATGTGACGTCCCCCAATTCCACGCGCTTCACGACGTCGTCCTCACCGCCCTCATAAAACATGTTGATGTTGTTGGCCGCCGAAAACTCCCGCGCCTGGTCGAAGTCTACGTCCAATCTGACGCGCTCGGCGATCGTCCCCTGGACTCGCACCGCGAACTGGATGTCCGGGTTGAGTTGGGGAAGAACACTAGGGTCGCAAGAGAACTGAACTCCTGTGTCACAAGGGCGAAAACGGGTCCAGTCGCCACCCAGCTCTGCCTGACCGACGATTTCCATGTCGAGGTCCGAGATGTCCTGAGCGATGAGGGCGCCCATCGCGACAGTCCCCCCCAAGGGCGATGCTCGAGGCGGAGCGGTCGGTTGAACCAGGAGGGCCCGGCGCAACGCCATCCGTCGACGCAGAAGGATGGCACCGGGAGCCACCAGCCATCGGGAGAGCGGGGGTACGGGTACGCCTCGTACCGTGGCGGGGACCTCCCAACGCATCGGCACCAGGGGCGGAACAGCCCTGAGCCCCAACCGGCCTACCTCTCGTACTTCAGGGCGGCCGATGAGGCCGGGAAATGCCGAGAGGAACGCGGGCAACTCCAATTCGGGCGGGCGCCACAGCACCGTATCCTGGAGGGCGGCTGGACTTTGCGCCGATCCCCCTAGAGGCACATTCAGTGTGAGGACCAGGAAAGCCAGCGGGGGAGGCATCAGGGGGTTGCCCCGCCGGGATCGGACATCGGAGTGCGGTGTAAGGTTGTCGATATGGGGATCATCACGAAATACCTAATCCGCGCTCATACGGGGCCGCTCCTCTTCTCGTTCTCCGCGTTGACGGGCCTCCTTTTCCTGAACGCGGTGGCGCAGCGGATGGAGAGTCTCATCGGCAAGGGTCTCTCTTGGAACGTCATCGGAGAATTCTTGCTGCTCTCCCTTCCTCATACGATTGCCCTCACGTTGCCCATGGCGATCCTCGTTTCTGTGCTCTACACATTCAGTGAGCTTACAGCGACGAACGAGATCACCGCCATGTCTGCCGGTGGAATCAGGCCCGCACGGATGCTCGTCCCCCTCCTCGGCCTGGGCGTCGTTCTGGCCGGTGTAATGCTCTTTTTCAACGATCGCCTGCTGCCCGCTGCGAACCACAGGCTCAAGGATCTGATCATAGACATCTCCCAGAAGAGCCCTACGCTCGAGCTGCGAGAGCGCGTGATCAATCAGATCGAGTCCGAAGGTCGCGGTGGGAATATCTATCTCAAAGCAGCCACGATCGACCCCGTCACCAACCAGATGACGGAAGTTGTCATCTATGACCTGAGTGATCCGGACGTGCACCGCACCACCTACGCCGAACGGGGCCAGATGGCGTTCAACCGCCGCCGCACCGACCTCTATCTCACTCTTTTCGATGGGGAGGTCCTGGAAGTAGGATCTGATCGAACAGGTAAGTTTCACCAGTCCGAATTCGAAGTGCAGATCGTACCGCTACGGGGTATCGGTGACGAGTTGATTCGCCGTCAGGGTGGGAGCATCCGAAGCGACCGCGAGATGTCCATCGCGATGCTGCAGGACGAGATCGACGAGCGGGTCCAGGAGATTGAACGGGTGCAGCAAAATGCCCTCGAGCGCTCCCGTGGGGTACTTCGGGATCTGTTGGGACGAACGCTCGAGGACGAAGACGGCGTGGAGGAGACTACAGCCCGTGGTGCATCCCTTGCCTCCTTGAGAGGAAGCCGAACTTTGTCGGACGGCACGGACGAGACGACACTTAGGGTTGCCCTGAACAGCCGCCAGGATCACGCTCAAGTCGAAGCCTTACGGTCCTCGGTCAACCAATACAAAGTCGAGATTCACAAGAAGTACGCGATCGCGTTCGCTTGCATCGTATTCGTCCTGCTCGGAGCCCCGCTAGCCATTCGCTTTCCCCGGGGTGGCATCGGAATGGTGATCGCAGTATCGGTGGGCATCTTCGCCGTGTACTGGGCGGGCCTGATCGGGGGCGAGAACCTAGCGGACGAGGGCGTAGTGACTCCGTTCTGGGCCATGTGGGCGCCGGATCTGACCTTCCTGGCCATCGGGATGGCGCTCGTGATGCGGATGGGTCGTGGTGGTGGCGCCAACCGAGGAGGAGGCCTCGACGAGATCTTCTTCCTCATGGGGAGGAGGCTGAGCGGCTTCTCCAGGATCTTCAGGCGCGCCACATGATCCGCATCCTCGACGTCATGATCGCGAAAAGCTTCCTGCGTATCTTCATGCTTTTCGTGCTCGGAGCTCCGCTCCTTTTCGTCGTCGGTGACGTTGTCGAAAACGTAGATCGATACTTCGACCGTGGCCTCACATTGGGCGAGGTCGCACTGGCGTATGTGTTCATCCTGCCCGAGTTCATCTCTTGGTCCTTCCCCATCGCCGCTCTGATCGCGGCCGTTTTTACCGTCCATTCCATGACCCAGCACCTCGAGGTAATGGCCGCCAAAGCAGGGGGGATCTCCTTTCACAGACTCATGGCGCCGTTGCTGGCGATGGGGCTCCTCTTAACCGGCGGCGGGCTCTTGCTCAACGAGATCGTACCCCTGGCGAAGCGGCGTTCGGGGCAGATCCTTCGGAGCGAGCAACCCGGACGACAGTGGAGAGCCGACTTCGTCTTCAAGGCAGATGACGAGCGAACGCTGACCGTCCGACGGCTCACGGTTGTTCCGCCGAATCTGCGTCAGGTGGTCATGGAGGTCCCGGTGACGGCCACGGGTGGAGCGGCCGAGCACGTTCAGGCGAGGGAGGCCCACTATGACAGTATCCGTGGATGGAACTTCGTCGACGGGTACCTTCGCGTTCTTCCAGACAGCCAGGCAGTCCTGACGTTCTACTTCGATTCGCTACGTGCGCGGGGATTCGGAGAGCATCCGACCAGTCTTCTCGAGCAGCCGGTGGATGAAGACGAGATGACGGTAGCCGAGATCGACCGCATGGCGACCAACATCACGAACTCGGGAGGCGACGCCAGTAGGCTCCTGGTCAAGAAACAGCAGCGTAAGGCAATCGCGGTGGCTACTCTCGTCATCGTCCTCTTCGGTGGTCCCCTCGCCACGAGCTCCCGCAGGGGAGGTAACGCCTATGGCATCGGTGTGGCTTTGGGCTCCACGATCCTCTACCTCATTTTGTTCCGTCTCGCCGGGGCCGCCGGCACGGCGGGGACCGCCTCTCCTCTCCTGGCCGCGTGGCTGCCGAACGGAATATTTCTCGTGTGCGGCTTGATCTTGCTCAAACGCGTGAGAACCTGACGCGGGATGGACCCCGCACTAGCGGTCGGAAGTTAGGCCAGGGAATCGAGAAAACCCCGGGTCAGAGAGCCTTTGTAGACCTCCTGGACCGGCCCTCTGAGCGTGACTGCGAGTTCAGCGCTCACGCTCACCTCCACGCTCCCACCTTCCATGCGAACCTCGAAGACACCCGGGTTGGCTCTGCCGGACTCGACCGTCGCCACGGCCACCGCACAGGCGGACGTGCCTGATGCAGACGTGGGGCCCACCCCTCTCTCCCAGATTATCGCTTCCACCAGCCCCTCACCCAGAACCCGAGCCAACTGTACGTTCGTGCCTCTCTCGAAAGCGGAGTGGGTCGCGATCAGCGGTCCCATCTCGGCCATCGTTTCAGGCTGCCACACGTCCGGAAAAACCACCGCGTGGGGATTACCCACGGACACCAGGTTGAGCAGTGGCTTCCCCGCCGTTCCCAAATCGATGCGCCCCCCCACATCGAGTGCCCCTACGTCGAGGCCCACCGCCCCACCCCCGACGGCCGCGTGGCCCATCTCCACGGAGATGTCGTACAGTCCACCAGGATGTCTCCCGCGCACATGGAGCGGGATCCCATCCCCCCCGACCGATACGTCGAAAGGCTCGTCACCGACGAGCCCCTCGCCTGCTAAGTACGCAGCTAGGATCCTGAGGCCGTTTCCGCTACGCTCGAACTCCCCTCCGTCCGGATTGAACATTCGAAGCGAGAACGGATCTCTGCCCCGGCCCTCGAGTAGCACGATCCCGTCACTTCCAGGGCCACGCCACCGGTCACAGATCGCGACGATCGCATCCGTTCCGAGAGCCCATTCGTCCCCCGACTCGAAGACGAGGTAGTCGTTCCCGAGCCCATGCCCCTTGAAGAACGTGGCACTCACGTTTCCGGATCCGTCCGTAGATGTCATAATCCCTTCCCAAAGCTGGTGGCCAACGGACCGGGGCGAGGCGCCCCCGTCGAACGGTACTTCAGTCCCCAGAACAGGCTAGGAATTCCGAGGCGACCGCGCTAGTTTTTTGAACACGTTGGATCGGGGTGATTTGCGGCGTATTGCGGCCCGACACAAACCGCTAAAAAGCCAGGCCTCGTCGTTGTAAGCTTTGCAACGAGGTCTTGTAGTTTCGGATCACCCTCCGTGCATCACCTCAGGAGGTGAGAGACGAAACCCATGGGCAAACCTCTCGGAACCCCCCACCGCATCCATACCCTCCACGACGCCATGTCGACGAGGATTCTGGTTCTCGATGGCGCGATGGGGACCATGATTCAGGGCTATGGGTTCGCGGAAGAAGACTTCCGTGGGGATGTGTACCCGGACCATCCGGTTCCCCTCCAGGGGGCCAACGACCTCCTCTCCATCACACAGCCCGAGACGATCTACGAGATCCACCGCGCGTACCTCGACGCCGGCTCCGACATCATCGAAACCAACACGTTCAACGCTCAGGCCATCTCGTTGGCCGACTATGAGCTGGAGCATGAAGCACATCGGCTCAATGTGGCGGCCGCCCTGCTGGCCCGGCGTGCAGCGGATGAGGCCACCGCAAGGACGCCTGAGAAACCGCGATTCGTGTGTGGCAGCATCGGTCCGACCAACCGGACCGCATCTATCTCCCCTGACGTGGACGACCCTGCAGCGCGGAACGTGACCTTCGACGAGCTGGCTAAGGCGTATCGAGATCAGGCGCATGGCCTTCTCGAAGGAGGGGCTGATCTCCTGATGGTCGAAACGATCTTCGACACGTTGAACGCCAAAGCCGCGCTCTTCGCAATCCTCGGTCTATTCGAGGAGCGTGGTGCCTCGGTGCCCTTGATGGTCTCCGGCACGATTGCCGACAACAGCGGCCGAACCCTGAGCGGCCAGACCACCGAGGCCTTTTACAACTCGATCCGACATGCCGAACTCTTTTCGGTGGGGCTCAACTGTGCCCTCGGGGCCGAGCAGCTCCGGCCCTACCTGGAAGAGATGGCCGGAATCGCGGAGATGCCCGTCAGTTGTCATCCGAACGCCGGCCTTCCCAACGCGTTCGGCGAGTATGATGAGGCTCCCGACGTCACGTCGAGCATCATTCGGGAATTCGCCGAAGCCGGCTTCGTGAACATCGTGGGTGGCTGTTGCGGCACCGTGCCCGCCCATATCGAGGCCATCGCGGACGCAGTGGCCGGCCTCCCACCGCGAACGGTCCCCACCCGGGAGCCGCGTTGCAGGCTGAGTGGCCTGGAGCCCTTCACGATCGGACCGGACTCCCTCTTCGCGAATATCGGGGAGCGGACGAACGTCACCGGCTCGAAGAGGTTTCGGGAACTCATCACCGAAGGGGCCTACGAACCCGCCGTCGAAGTGGCGCGCCAGCAGGTGGCCAGCGGAGCGCAGATGCTCGACGTGAATATGGACGAGGGTTTGTTGGATTCCGTCGAGGCCATGACCACGTTCCTCAACCTCCTCGGCTCGGAGCCCGAGGTGAGTCGGATACCGTTCGTGATCGACTCGTCACGCTGGGAAGTACTCGAAGCGGGACTCAAGTGCGTGCAAGGGAAGGCCGTCGTCAACTCGATCAGTCTGAAAGAAGGAGAGGACGAATTCGTTAGGATGGCCCGTCTGGCCCGGCGTTACGGAGCCGCCGTGATCGTCATGGCCTTCGACGAGAAAGGACAGGCCGACACCGTCGAGCGGAAGGTGGCCATCTCGGAGAGAGCTGCGCGAGTCTTGAAGGAGAAAGTGGGCTTCCCACTCGAGGACGTGATCTTCGACCCTAACATCTTCGCCGTCGGAACCGGGATCGAGGAACACAACGAGTATGCGCTGGCCTTCATCGACGCGACGCGTCAGATCAAGGAACGAATCCCCGACGTGCACGTGAGCGGCGGACTGAGCAATGTCTCGTTCGCCTTCCGTGGAAGCCCTCGAGTCCGCGAAACTATGCATTCGGCTTTCCTCTACCATGCCATCCGCGCGGGCCTGGACATGGCGATCGTCAGTGCAGGTGCGCTCCCGGTTTACGACGACGTACCGGCTGCCCTCCTGGAGGCCGTCGAGGACGTCCTGTTCAATCGGCGAGCCGACGCGACGGAGCGTCTGACCGCGCTGGCCCAGCAATACAGTGGCGCCGGGACCGAGGTCGTCCAGAGTCAGGAGTGGAGATCGGACCCGGTCGAGAACCGCCTGAGCTACGCGCTCGTTCACGGCATCGTCGAGCACATCGAAGAGGATACCGAAGAGGCACGCCTTCAGTTACCGCGGGCACTCGAAGTGATCGAGGGTCCCCTGATGGCCGGCATGAACGAGGTCGGAGATCTCTTCGGTGCCGGAAAAATGTTCCTTCCGCAGGTCGTGAAAAGCGCCAGGGTCATGAAGAAGGCCGTTGCCTACCTCGAGCCGTTTCTCGAGGCCGAAAAAAAGGGCGACGGGGGTACGCCCAGCTCCGCGGGCAAGGTGCTCATGGCGACGGTCAAGGGGGACGTGCACGACATCGGCAAGAATATCGTCTCGGTGGTGCTGCAGTGTAGCGGGTACGAGATCATCGACCTGGGGGTGATGGTGCCAGCGGAAAAGATTCTGCACGAGGCCAGGGAACATGAGGTCGACGTGGTGGGACTGAGTGGACTCATCACACCCTCCCTGGAGCAGATGGTCCATGTGGCCTCCGAGATGGAGCGGCTCGACTTCGAGCTGCCGCTGCTGATCGGGGGAGCCACCACGTCTCGCCGCCACACGGCCGTCAAGATCGATGACAAGTATCACGGCCCGACGGTCCACGTCACGGATGCGTCGCGCTGCGTCCCGGTGCTGCGCGCACTGCTGGACGCGGACAAGAAGGACGAATTCCTGAGAGCTGTCGACGCGGACCACCAAAAAGAAAGGGAGGCGCACGCCGCTCGCACATCGAAATCTCGGCTCATCAGACTGGCCGCCGCCCGCAAGAATCGCATCCAATTGGACTGGGCAGTGCACGCTCCAGTGCCACCCGAAGAGCCCGGAATCCACGTCTTCGACGACTATCCGCTCGCCGAGCTCGTGGACTACATCGATTGGACACCTTTTTTTCAGGCGTGGGAGATCAGGGGCCGTTTTCCCGATCTCCTAGCCGACGACAGCACAGGGGAGCAGGCCCGGATTCTCCACACCGACGCGCTGGCCCTTCTCGATCGCATCGAATCCGAGAAGCTCCTCAGCGCGCGCGCCGTAGTGGGGTTGTTTCCGGCCGGGAGCGTGGGGGACGACATCGAAGTCATGGTCCGTGAGGACGAACGGATTACAGTCCACGGCCTACGCCAACAGTTCGACAAGCGAAACGGTCGGCCCAACCTGTGCCTGGCGGACTTCGTCGCACCCCTGGACTCCGATCTTCGTGACCACCTGGGCGCTTTTGTCGTCACGGCCGGCCTGGGTCTGGAGGAGCTGTGCAATTCGTTCGAGGCAGACGACGACGATTACGCTAGCATCATGGCCAAGGCTTTGGCCGACCGCCTCGCTGAAGCGCTCGCCGAACGCATGCACGAGAGGGTCCGCACGACGCTCTGGGGACACGCACTGGACGAGCGTCTCTCAAGTAAGGATTTGATCGCGGAGCGTTACCCCGGAATTCGCCCCGCACCGGGTTATCCGGCGTGCCCCGATCATACGGAGAAGGAGACGCTCTTCCGGATACTGGACGCGGAGCAGGCGACCGGAGTAAGACTCACCGAGAGCTTCGCGATGCTTCCCGCCGCGTCCGTCGCCGGCTGGTATTTCGCCCACCCCGAGGCGCAGTATTTCGGAGTCGGTCGCATCGGCCGGGATCAGGTTGCCGACTACGCGGGCCGGAAGGCCGTGTCGGTGGAAGAGGTCGAACGCTGGCTCCAGCCCAGCCTGGGATACGATCCCGACGCGGAGGCGAAATGACGGCGCCGGACTCCGCCCCGGAGTCGCTTCCGGAGTTGATCAGGGATGGAGACGTCCACGTGATGGACGGCGCCATGGGAACGGAGCTCTACTCCCACGGGGTCTTCGTCAACGTGTCGTACGATGGGCTCAATCTCGACACGCCCGAGATCGTCGAAAGCATCCATCGGGACTACGTGAACGCTGGAGCCGAGATCATCGAGACGAACACCTTCGGTGCCAACCCGGTGAAGCTCTCGAGCCACGGCCTCGCCGACAGGACGGAAGAGATCAACGAGCGCGCGGTCGACTTGGCTCGCCGGGCGACCGGAGGAAGGGCGGCCGTGGTCGGTGCCATCGGACCCCTAGGCGTCCGAATCGAACCGCTCGGCCCGACGTCTCGGGAGGAAGCGCAACAATACTACGGTCGTCAGATCGCTGGACTACTCCTAGGAGGCGTGGACGGATTCGTCCTGGAGACGTTCAGTGACCTCAACGAGCTCGAACAGGCCTTCAGAGCCGTGCGGGACCGATCCGACGCGCCCGTATTTTGCCAGATCACGGTGGGGGAAGACGGGCATACCGCATACGGCACGTCTCCGGAGGATGCCGCGACCCAGATGGACGGCTGGGGGGCGGATGTCATCGGCCTCAACTGCTCCGTAGGGCCCGCCGTGATGTTGGACGCCGTGGAAAGGATGGCTCGCGTCACGGACCGACCGCTATGCGCGCAGCCCAATGCGGGCCTTCCCAGGGCTGTGGGTGACCGGAAGATCTACATGGCGAGTCCGGAGTATATGGCACAGTACGCGCAACGGATGATCGAGGCGGGAGCTCGATTCGTGGGTGGCTGCTGTGGAACTAGCCCCGAGCACATCCGCGAGACGCGCGCCTTGGTTCGTGGCCTGCGCCCTGCCACTCGAGTGCACGTCGGAGCTGATCTAGACTCGGACCAGGTCCCCGTGCAGCCCGAGGTGCCGCTCGGCGAACGGTCGTCGTGGGGACGGAAGTTGGCGGAGGGTTCATTCGTTGTGAGCCTCGAGATCACGCCCCCAAAGGGCTGGGAGCTCGATGAGATGTTCGGGCAGTGCCGCCGCATTCAGGAAGCCGGCGCGGACTCGGTCAACGTTCTCGACAGCCCCCACGCGCCAGGCCGAATGAGTGGCCTGCCCGCCGCCTTGCTCATAGAGCGGGAAATCGGGATCGAAACGATCGTGCACTATCCTTGCCGAGACCGAAACATGCCCCGGATGATCAGCGATCTGTTGGGGGCAGCGGGCGGAGGGGTTCGCAACCTCCTGCTCGTGACTGGACGACCGCCGGCCCACCGGCCCTTTCCGGATGCCAACCCGCCACTCGACATCGATTCGATCGGGCTCACCAACATCGTCCGGGGGCTGAACCAGGGCGTCGATCCGGGTGGCAACACGATCGGTAGTGTTACCCGTTTTGTCATTGGGGTCCGGGTGAACCAGATAGCGGCCGAGCGAGAGAGGGAGCTCAGCCGCTTGACCTGGAAGGTGGGCGCCGGAGCCCAGTTCGTCGTGACGCAGCCGGTGTTCGCTCCCGAGCGTCTCGAGGCGTTCCAGGCGCAGACGTCTGAGCTGTCCGTCCCCCTCGTGGCCGGCTTACGACCCCTGACCTCGCTCCGGGAAGCTGAGTTCCTTCACAACGAGGTGCCCGGCATCTACCTCCCCGACACGGTACTCTCCCGGATGGCCGAAGCCACGGCGTCCGGCCCAAGCGCAGCGAAAGAGGAGGGCGTACGCATCGCCTTGGAGACCTTCGAGGCGATTCGTGATTCGGTTCAAGGCGTCCACATCAACGTGCCTCCCGAGAATCTCGAAGGAGCGCTCGAGATCCTAGCGGAGGTTCGAGGCACTCACGGCGACGGGGGATGAGACCGACGATCCCCGACTCAGAGGACTCGACCCGCAAGCACCCGGTCGAGGTGGTCCTGCACCCGACGGTGCCCAAAGTTGCTCAGGTACAACTTCTCTACGCCAGCTGACCGAAGAGCATCGAGAGTCCGGCCCAAGACCTCCTCAGGGGTGGCCCCCGATTCGAATTCTCGCGTCAATTGCTCCGCCGGTACCGGAAAGAACTCGCTCAGCCTCTCAAGCGTCCGCGGGTGGGCGCTTCGGTAATAGAAGACACCGAAAATTCCCGGTGTAGTCACGTTGTGCCGAGCGCATTCCTCCAAAAAAGCGTCGATGCGGTCCATACTGTGGTGAGACACGACCTGGGTCAGAAAGAAGTCGGCTGAGAAGTCGTCGGCCGTCAGGTACTGGACCTGTTGGCCGATGTCACGGTGAGGGTTGCTCCACCCACCCAAAGCGAGCTGCGGGTGTCGTTCCCGGATCCTCGCACGAAGGATGTTGGCGTGTGGAACGCAACGGGTCGGACCCACCGACGTATCACCACCCAGTACGGTCAGCGCCTCGAAGCCGAGCGATTGGGCGCGATCCGCGTACATCAGACAGTATTCCAGGGTGTGCTTGCAGGTGAGGAAGGGAACGAGCCGGGACAGAGGCACTTCGGACCCCACGTTGGAGGAGAGGTGGGTCAGATTCTCCTCCTCGCGCGATCCGACGGCATCGTCCGTGAGAAAGACGAAGACGTCTCGGAGAGCCAGGTTCCGAATGGAGTGGTTGAGGTCGATCCAGGTGTTCATCCCTTCGGCAGCCGTAAGTCCACTCCGCGGAGGGCGAAGCTCGACGGTGACCATGGGCCCGGGCCGTAGCAAACGCTCCAGGAGACCCGAGTCCGACGGACTCTGCGGCACATCGGGCGCGCCGACGTCGGACGTCATTCGTCGCTCCCGACAAGAGCCTCGATCCCGTCCACGCTCACAGGCAAGCGCTCCGTGATCACCTCGTGCCCGTCGGAGGTTACGACGACATCGTCTTCGATGCGGACTCCGATGCCCGAATACGGCGTCTCCTGGGGGAGAGACTGAGGAAAATACAGGCCCGGCTCCACCGTCATGACCATGCCGGGCTCCAGGGCAAGGGACCCGTCACCGGAGCGGTAGTCTCCCACGTCGTGCACGTCGAGCCCGAGCCAGTGCGAAGTCTGATGTGGGAAGAACGGCTCATAGCTTTCATCGGCGATCGCGCCCTCACGACTCCCGCGGAGCACGTCCAAGCTTAGCAATCCTTCGACGAGCGCGTCCCGTGCCGCATCGTGAACCGACTCGACGGTCGCGCCCGGACGAACGGCCGTTATCGCACCTTGGTGGGCCGCCAGCACTACCTCGTAGACCGCGCGCTGCTCATCGCTGAACCGGCCGGCCGCCGGGAACGTCCTCGTGACGTCGGCCGCATAGAGATTCAACTCGGCTCCGGCATCCACGAGCACGAGGTCAGGTTTGCAGATGACGCGGGCATTGTCGCGATAGTGCAGGACACACGCATTGAGACCGGATCCGACGATCGTCGGGAAGGCCGGTCCCGTGGCTCCTCTACGACGGAACGCCCCCTCGATGGCGGCCTCGAGCTGCCACTCCCCTGCCCCGACTCGGACCCCAGCAAGCATCTCGACGAAGGCGTCGACGGTGATGTCCGCCGCCCGGCGCATCGTTTGTAACTCCTCCGGACTCTTGAGCAACCTCATCCCATCGAGCACCCGTCCGGGATCGACGACGCTATATGGACCTACGCTCTTTCGTGTTCCCCGTAGCCGGGCCGTCTGCAGAGCGGCGACGACCAAGCGTTCGAGCTCGGTCTCACCCCCAAGGCGGAAGTAGACGTTGTCCGCCCCGGCCAGAAGTTCAGGCAACTTTTCAGGAAGTGTCTCGACGCTGTAGGCGGCATCCGCTCCGAACACTTGCGCGGCGTCTTCCGGACCGAACCGCTCGCCACTCCACCGTTCTTCCTTGGCATCACGCGAGCGGACGAAAAGAACGAAATCACCCCCTTCGCCACCGGCTCGCAGCACGGCCACGGCACCCGGATCGACCACGCCGGTCAGATAGAACAGTTCACTGTCAGCTCTATACGTCGTCTCGGTATCGCGCGACCGGAACGAAAGAGGCGCGGAGGGAAGCACCAGGACGGAGCCCTGGAGCGCCGCCAAGGCACGTTCTCTGCGGAGTGCGAACGTCTCCGGCGAAAAGCCCATCGATCCCGAACCGTCTGTCACGTACTCCCCCTGTTAGAAGCCACCGCCATCCGTGAACGCGGGGTCCCGCTCGATAAGCCAGTACTGGAACCAACTGCGCAGGCGCTCCATACGGTCCACCAAGAGCCATGGCTCTCCAGTGCGTGACAATCCGTGAGAGGACCGCGGATAGCGAACCATCTCAACCGCGACGCCCAGACTCTTCAAAGCCATGAACCACTGTTCACCGTCGCCGATCGGAGTTCGGTAGTCGTTCTCACTGTGGATGATGAGCGTCGGGGCCGTCACGTTTTCTACGTATGAAATCGGCGACAGCCGACGGTACAGGTCACGACGCTTCCACGGCGCACCGTAGAACTCGAAGTTGGTGAGCGCCTGAGCGTCGGACGACCCCCACCAACTCTCCCAGTTGGCGATGGAGCGGGACGTCACCGCGGCCTGGAATCGGTCCGATGTGGCGGTGAGCCAGTTCGTCATAAAGCCACCATAGCTGCCCCCCGAAACACCCAATCTCGCGCTGTCCGCGTCTGGATATTGGGCCAGAGCAGCGTCCACTCCCTTCAGGAAATCCTCGCTGTCCATTATCCCCCACTGACCCCGGGTCGCATACTTGAACTCGTGGCCATAGCCGCTCGAACCGCGCGGATTGGAGTAGAGCACGAAGAATCCGGCGGCGGAAAGTGCATGAAACGTCGGGAAAAAAGTGTTTCCGTACGCGCTGTGGGGTCCGCCGTGGATCTTTAGGATCAACGGGTACTTCCGTCCCGGCGTGTAGTTGACCGGCTGGATCACCCATCCTTCGATCTGCACGCTGTCACCGACGGTCCAGGTCAACCGCTCCGGGGCCACGAGTGTGATCGCGTCCAACCATCCATCGTTGAAAGACGTTGTGCGAGACTCACCGGTACCGTCGCCCCGAGCCACATACAACTCGGTGGGAGACACGGCATCGGTCGCCGCATACGCCATGATGTGCCCACGCTCAGAGAGAGAAATACTGGTGAGGCGGCGCTCGCCCCGAGTCACGGGGAGAACACGCCCCCCACCGGCAGGCACACGGAAAAGGTGGCGATCGCCCCCCACCGCCGCTGAAAAGAGAACGCCTGTTCCATCGGCGGTCCATTCGGGAGGACCCGGATCGAGATCCCAACTCTCGGTCAGATTGACGGGAGCTCCCGAGAATCGGCCATCGGTCCCGATATCCACGACCATCAGATCCAACTGCTCTCCACGAGCGGCGTTGGAGAGGAAGGCGAGTCGCCCACCGTCGGGAGACGCGGCCGGTGACGTTTCGGAGCCGGGGTTGGTCGTCAGGCTCCTCGCAAACCCATCGTTGACCCGTACCGTCCAGATGTCGCGCGTCAGCTGGTCGTTGGACTCGTCGTTCTGACTCTCATCACCTGTGAAGAACAGGGAGCGTCCATCCGGCGCCCACCCCACGTCGGATTTGTCGAACGGAAGGTTGGTGAGGCGCCTCGGCCTGCCACCGTCAGAGGACACTAGATAGAGATGGGTGACATCTTCGACGGAGAAGTGCGGGCGAAGAACTAGCTCGCCATCCTGTTTATAGCGGGTAGAGGTCACGACCCGCCCGTCGAACCGCTGGCGGTCCAGCGTGCCCGTGAGAGCGTCCGGAGCAATCCAACCCTCTCGCTCACCCGCCGTCGACCCCTCTGGTCGGGCGAGGTAGACGATCCACTCGCCGTCCGACGACCAGATGGGTTCCCCACGCACCCCCTCGATATGGAACGCCTCACCACCGCGGCCCGCGACGCGAACGAACCAGGTGGAATTTTCATCCTCGCCCCGCTTGGACGTGAAGGAAAGCAATGAGCCGTCAGGTGACCAGCGTGGTGAGCGGGAATCGCCGGTGGGATCGGTGAACCGGTACGGTTCACCGTCGGGCCGCCCATTCAGTAGCTCCTGCATCCAGACTTCGCGCCGGGGCCGGTTGTCTTCCTCGAGGATTCTCGTCAGGGTGAATGCCACCCGATTGCCGTCCGGGGAAACCGCGACATCCGCTACCGTAATCATGTCGTAGTAATCGGTCGGCTCGAAGCCTCGCCCCTGGCCCGCGACGAAAACGGGAACCAAAATCATCGGCACCCAGAGTCCACCGAGTAGCCCCAACACTCTCTCCAATCTCACCGTCACTGTCGCCTCCATCTCCTTGGGGTGACACCGTCCCAACCGCAACGCGATCGCGAGCGGGCCGATCCATCCCGGGGCACGCCTCACCATACCGGTGATTCTACTCAGGTCGGCGAGCCGCCTCAAGAACCGAGATCGCTCGACGCCTTCCCCTCACTTGCTCCACCGATCGTGCAACCCGTGCAAATCCGATGCCATGATTCACGGATCACGGTCTCGACAACGGGATACGTAGGTGAAATCATCCGGACGTGAGAGCATATTGATACGGTAATGACCCGTCTCGATCCCCTAGGGATACCATCATGACCTTTTGCGGCATCGTTACGCTCCGATTTCGGGCTCTGTCCCAACTGGGTCTACTCCTCGTCGCTCTCGGGGTTCACCCGACCACGGCTCGATCCCAGGCGATCTTGGGAACCCTGGTCGAGGCCGAAACCGGAGCAGGCATCGAAGGAGCCGCGGTCATACTCCTGGATGAATCGGGAGATCAACTCTCCTGGAGGCTCACCGATACCGCCGGGCGTTTCAACTTTCAGATCGACCGTGGCGGACGGTTCCGACTGAGAGCCGACCGAATCGGCCACGCCAGCGTTGTGACGGACCTCATCACCCTCGACGGAGTCTCGAACTCCGTGCAGCGGATCGAGGCCCCGGTGGAGGCGATCCTGCTGTCAGGTATCGAGGTGGAGGGCGGTCGCCGCTGCGAAGTGCGCCCCGAGGACGGCGTCGGCACGGCGAGAGTTTGGGAAGAGGCTCGCAAGGCGCTCGAGGCCGCGTCGCAGACGCTGCGAGGGGGAGCCTACCGCTACGTCATTCGACGCTACGAGCGAGAGCTCGACGCGACTGGACGTCGAGTCCAGTCGGAGGAGAGTCGCATTCTGCGGAGGGTCACACGCAGGCCGTTCGTGAGCCTGGACGTCGACGACCTCCTGAGCCAGGGCTTCGTTCGCAGCGACGATGATGGCAGCGTCTACTACTACGCGCCCGACGCCGACGTCCTTCTCTCGGATCCCTTTCTCGATACGCACTGCATGCGCCTCACCGAGGGGAGGGACGAGAGTGAGGGGATGCTCGGCCTCGCGTTCGAGCCTCTCGAGGATCGCGGCGTAGCGGAGATCAGCGGAGTGCTTTGGCTGAACCCAAACGATGGTCGCCTTCAGTGGCTGGACTATACGTACGAGTACCTGGACGTCCCGGACGCTGACAGGCTGGGGGGCCGCGTGCAATTCGAGGGTCTGCCCAACGGAGCATGGATCGTTCTCAACTGGTCCATCCGGATGCCGATTCTGACCGCGACCATCCTGGATGGAGGCCGACAACGGACGACGCTCGTCGCGATCCGGGAGGAGGGGGGCCAGGTGGTCCGCATCAATGACCGGCAGGGAGAGCGGGTACTCGACTCGAGAACCGGAACCATCGAAGGCGTCGTATTGGACTCTCTGGGCATTAAGCCGGTCGAGGGGGCCGTGGTCACTCTAGACGGCCCTGTGCAGGTCGAGACCGACACGGACGGGCGGTTCCGCTTCAGCTTTCTCGCACAAGGCAGATACGGCGTGAGGGTATCGAACACGGCTCTGGACACGCTCGGTCTTACGCCCGAGACGGTGTACGCCGACGTGATTCCGGGAAAGATCTCGTCGGTGCGACTGCAGTCGTACGGTCTCCTTGCCTTTCTCCTCCCACTCTGCGACCAACCGGAGCTCCCCGAGGACAAGGGTGTTCTCGTCGGTTACGTTCATGACACCGCGGGTAATCCGGCGGTCGGTGCGGGTCTCAGCATCACCTGGCGGGAGGTCACCCGCCTTGCGCCCGGGAGCTTCGTCCCACCGCGGGTGGTCAATACAATGTATTGGCGGTCCAACATGACCGTAGAGCGAGAGGATGGGCTCTATTGGGCTTGCGGCCCCCTAGGCACGGCGGTCGAAGTCATCGCGACTTGGAACGAGGTCGAATCGGAGCCTATTCTCTTGCGCTTTCCCGAGGTGGCGACCGTCCTCCGCCAAGATGTAATCACACCGTAAGTGGCCAACCAGTATGGTACACCGATGACGTTCCCCAGACAGGGGACCGGCAGCTTCAGCAACTCTGGCGTGAGCTGTTTCGGTGCCGGTCTAAAGCCTCACTGGAACGTGGCGGTCATTCCTACCGAAAACGCTCGCCTCGGACCCGGCTCGAAGTATCGACCCGCCGACAGTGGTGCTCCGGGCGCGACGAAGGCGTTGACGGCGATGGCGGCTGCGTAAACGGAGTTGAAAATGTTCGTAACGCTGACGAAGGGCGCCACCTCGATGTTGCCGAGACGTTGGCCGGAGAAACCAGTCCGCGCGTCCCAAAGCGTGTAGTCCTCTGCCGCCGTCTGGGAGCCGTTGGCGTCGTTCGTGAGGATCCTTCCCACGTAGTCGCCGCGGACCTCACCGAACCACGAGCCTCGGCTCACGCGCACCAGTCCCTCGAAACGATGCTTGGCAACACCGGGGACGGAATTGCCGTCGAACACGTTGCCGTCCACGACGAATCCATCGAATTTGGCATCCACCAACGTGTAGGAGAGTCGCCCGAACACACCTTTCGGAAGCACCGCCTGCACCGAGGCCTCGAGCCCCTTGTACGTCGATTCCCCAGCGTTCCTGAAGAAGGTGCGGCCGGCCTGCGTCGAGTCCTCAAACGGGACCAGCTCGTCCTTGAGCTTGGTAAGGAACGCGCTCATTTCATAGCTGAAGCGGTTGCTCGATTGACCGCGCATTCCGATCTCTCCGGTGTTGCCGGTCTGCGGATCGAGATCGGGGTTGAAGCCACCGGTTCCATCGATCGTGTTGCCCAATTCCGTTGTCGTGGGCGTTGCTAGCGAAGTCGCGAAGTTTCCGAAGACGGACAGTCTCGGGCTTGCCTGGACAACGAGGCCCACGGTCGGGCTCAATGCGTCCATGACCCGGTCCCCGGACAAATCACCCAACCGATCCTCGACCCCGAAGTCGAATCGGTTGTAACGCAGTGCTCCCACCGCCGAAACGTACTCACCGAGCGAGGTGCTAGCTTGGAGGAACCCACCTGCGGCCGTGACGGTCTCGAATTGGTCCTTTTGCAGGGCACCACGCACACCCCCGGAGTTGGCACTCTCCACTCGGTCGTCGCGTTGGAAATCGAGGTCGAAACCAGCCGCCCACGTGACCCGATCCGAATCGCTACCGCCGGATACCATGGCACGGGTGCCGAAGGCGTTCCGCGAGAGGTCGATGATCCTGGGCGGGATGGGATTATCCATCCTCCGAAAGAGCCCCCATCCCACGAATTCTGCGTTGAGGTTTCCGATCGGCCCCGTCCAGGTCGCCCCCAACTGCCCCTGATGCAGATCCTTCCGTGCGTTCCTAGCGATGTTGCCAAATCCGCCGCCGCGCGCGTCAAGTGAGCTGTCCGCGTATATGGCGTCGCGAGTCAGCCCGCCAGCGCTTTCCGAAGCCAGATCGAAGAAATTGGCTGTGAGGACGAGCCGTCCTCCGTTCGCTTCAATGCCAACCTGGCCGTTTATGTTTAGGCGCGTGGCTAGCCCGTACAGGCTGCTGTCGGCGTTTTCGGAGCGTACCGCGCTGATATCGGCGGCGTCCCCCACGGTCCGAAACCCGTCGTATGTCAAATGCGAAACATTCAGGAGGTATGACGTTCGCCCCGTCGTACCGGCCGTCGTACTCTGAAAGCGCATGAGCCCGTTGTCGCCGAAGACGGCTGTGGCTTCCTCGCGGACCGGTACCTCGGGCGCCGCCTTGGTCTGAAAGCTCAGCACGCCACCCCCACCATTACCGTACATGGCCGCGGACGGCCCACGCATGATTTCGGCGCGCCCGAGCGCCCCGATGTCGAGATGATCCAGGGTCGATTGGCCGTCTGCCATGGTCGCCGGAATGCCGTCCACGAAGATCTTGATGCCACGGGCGCCGAATTGGGATCGGGCGCCGAAACCCCGGATGGAGATGCGCTCACCCACGGAGTAGTTGTACCGGTTCTGAATCTGGACTCCGGGGATTCCTTGAAGCGCTTCGTCGAGGGAGAAGCCGGTGTTGCCGAGCTGCAGGGCCCGCCCGCTTTGCACTGAGACGGCGTAGGGCGCACGGCCCAATCCGTCGGTGGCACGGAGGACGGTAACCGTGATGGAGTCCATGGGAATGACCGAATCGAGCGGCTCTTGCGCCGCGATTTCGGGCGTCCACGGTTGCAGCATCGCGATGGCCATCAGGACGGTCACGACCCGATGGGCCACGCACATGCGGACCGGTATCGCGAACATTGATCTGCCTCTCATCCCGTCATCTCTTTCTGTTTCAGAAGTTCCGAGCTTGCTGAAGAAGCCGTCACCTACGACAGAGCCACACACTACTTCGGCGTGGCCGAAGGGAACAGAGGGCAGAACCGAATCCGCTTGACGGGCCTCGTCCCTTGAGGAACCCTCGGGCGGGGCCGGGAAGGTCCATCGTCGTGGGCCTAGGCGCCGCCCTCTAGCGTCGGCCCGGAGAGTGCTCGACAGTATTCTGGGTCGCCAACGACCGCCAGGGCGTTACGGACCGCCCGCTCGCCGTCTGCGTCCGAAGGACGGCTGCGAGCGATACCGTGCACGACCATGACGGACGAGCCTCCCCCGTCCAAGTTGAGCGCCTCGGTGGCGCCTAAGGACTCGAAGGTGCCTGTGACTTCTTCGAGGGTCATCCCTGAGGAGTAGGCACCCTGCCGGCCGTCCACGACCATGAGCCAGAGCGTCTGCCCAGCCGGGTCGTACGCCACGGCCGTGCGTGGGTGTCTAACCGACGCAAAGTCCTGACTGCGGTCCAAGGCGAGTCCCAATACGGGACGCCCGCCATCCAAGAGTTCCGGGAAGCCACCCACCACCTGAGTTTGGCCGACCTTTTCCCTGGGAATCCACGACCCCGCGGACAACCCCCCATCGTCGCCCAATTCGGCCGTGCCGATCCACGGATCCGTACCGGGTTGCCAAGCAAAGGCAGGGCGCGAGCGGGACCAAAGAAGGCGACCGACAGCCACCTCAGGTCCGACCGGCCTCCCCTCGGGCGTGAAAAAGTCGCCGTTCACGGCCGCGACGACCAACGGGCCCGCCTCACGAACGAGGTTGGTGACCGTGGAAAGACCGGGCCCACCCGGATCGGCTAGACCCGCCGGCAGGACCTCGACGCCCAGGTCGCAACGCCTCAGATCAAGCCGAAGCATATGGATCGCCCAGGGGCCCTTCGGCGACCATAAGTAGTGGTAGGACAACCCCTCGCGAACGAATCGAACTCGGACGGAATCCGGCTCCAGACGCGCGAGAAACGCCTTGGGAAGTGATCCACTCAGGCGGGATGGCACATCAGGGGGCATACAGGACACCCCGACAACGAGCGCGGCAAGGCCCGCGAGAGCCCTGGCACACCGCCCACCCCACAGAGAATTTTCGCGACGGCCCATGGTCAATCCGTTCGGCCCGAGTAAAGGGAGCACGGCCAGTTCGCCAATCATAGCAGAGCGAGATGGATAGGATAGACCCCGGTCATGCATTCCTCTATACTCGGGCGCCATGAACGCCCGCCGCACTAGAGAACCCTCCACCGATCGAGAGTCCCACCAGGGCTCCTACCGGGGCTGCCCCGGAGGCCATCGCCGACGACTCCAGATAGGCCTGCTATGGATCGGCCTTTTGTTCGCATTTCCTGGATCCGCCTCGCCGCAGTCGTCGACCGACGGTGAAGGCATGCGCTTTCGGTTTGGGGTCACTGCAGGCGGTATCGGTCTCGTAGGATTGTCCTTCGAGTTTCGGTGGGGCAACCAGAGCGTAGACGTGAACCTCGCGACTTTCTCACTCAAGGAGATGAGTCTCGCGGTGACGGGGAAGCAATATTTCGGCGGAGGAGAGGTGCAGCCTTTCCTCGGCGTCGGCCTGTGGAATGTCACGGCGCTCTCACGGGCGGACGGAAAAAACACGGGCGTGACCCTGGTACTGAGGATGCCGGTCGGCGCAGACTGGAACTTCGCGGGGAGGCATTTTCTCGGCGGGAGCATCGCCGTAAACGAAGGGTTGTGGATCCGGCGTGCCGACCTCCAAGACGATACTCCGCTCAGCCGGCGTCCGATCCCCCTACCTGGGTTCTACTATCGGATGAGCACGTAGACGAAGACTCTACACAGCGCTTAAAGCTCCTCCGCCTCGTCCCAACTCTCTCCCCAGAAGTCCTCTTCTTCACGGCGGATCTGCTCCAGGTCCAGCGGTGCGGGATCGTCGGTGATGAGAAATCCCCTCTCAACGATTCGTCGCACGTCGTCG
>Ga0310123_10000322_pt1 | contig 43291 bp, 31 predicted proteins | sample CB6_AW_1057_MG_FD_203505 | JGI IMG/M metagenome (GOLD analysis project Ga0310123, IMG submission 203505) | Marine microbial communities from Western Arctic Ocean, Canada - CB6_AW_1057 | ecosystem: Environmental > Aquatic > Marine > Oceanic | place: Canada: Western Arctic Ocean | collected... | reverse complement strand
CTGAGCGTACAATGTGGCTCTGAGACGATCGAACGTCATTCTGTCGTCGATGGTCCCTGTCTGGTGTCTGTTGCCGCTGGAATCGGGGTGAAAGCGATTGGCGTCCAGTTGCAGCCACAGGTAGTTCAGCGTGTCTCGAGAATTGTTGCGATAGGTAATGGTTTCGCGACCGCTGATCCGCTGGTGCTGATCATCTAGAGTCACATCGATATCGTAGTCGACTTTCTGCTGCCAGTATTCGTGGCCAGGAGCACCGGACGCCGTGCGGATGGAATCCGGCGTGGGCAGGACTTCGCTCAGCTGGCGAAACTTGTCCGGTTGTCCGTATTTGCTGTTGACGACGGATTGTGCCGTGGCCGGATGACAGGCTTCGACAATGAATATCAGGCACAGAACGGATCGGTCGACGTAATTCATACGACACCTCAAAGAATCCATCGGGATTTCCCGACGAGGAGATACAACGCAGAGTTCTTCCAACATAGCTCCAGCAACGCCCCGAGCAAGAACCGCCTGCACAGGGCGAATCCGTTTGTGCGAAGTGGTTCAGTTTTGGTCTGAGTAATAATGGAAGCTGTTGTAACAGGCAGATCAGACTGCTTTTGCTGAGCCGGAGACCAAGGTCATTAAACACGGAAGCCCGGCTTTCCGAAAAAGCCGGGCTTCTGTGAATCGGCCGTGGACAGGCACTAAGGTTCTACAGTCTTATACGGCCATCCCGTGCGGGTGCCTCAATCCATTGCAGCGCGGGCTGTCGTTTGTTGTCACGGCCTGACCAGTGAACTGGATGTGACTCGTGGTAACGCCGAGTCTGCCCCGCCAGTCGCAGGCGGGTCGCTGATTCAGTGCGTCCGGTACGTGCCTGTACATTTGTAAGGGCGCCCCGAAACAACCGGGATTGTGTGGATTTTTCTGAACCTGGTGCTGGTACCAGGACATCACCTTCTCCGTCATCCACACCGGGCTTTTCCGAGTCGTCGATCGGTGCATCCAGCGCCGGACGTCGAGTCCGATGGTTTCCAGACTCCAAGTTGTCGCCTGTATCCGGCCCGAAATCATCGTTCCCAGCGTCTGATTCGGTAGCCTCAAATGATGGTGCAAAGTCGACGGCCTCGGTTTCTGGACCGGAGTCATCTTTCTCCAGGCGAAAGTCGCCATTGGAATCTCTGTGGTCCGGCGAGTTGCGGTCCTGATCAAGAAAACCGGGCCGTTCTCTCTCTTGGTGTTCTGTCGGGGAACGGCCTTCTTCGGTGTCACTGGGCTTATCGTAGCGCTTGTTCCATTTCTCATTATCAATGTCAGATGATGTTCGATCAGCACCGTTCCTGAAGCCTGGGTCGCGGACTGGACTGAGGACTTTGTCCGACCTGATCGATTTGCCGCTGGCTGATCCGCAAACGGAACGACACCCTGTGGTACAGTCCATACAGCACGGAGACGGACAGCCTACTAACTCACATGGGGAACATCCGCGGTACCCGACAGCATACACCCCAACGTAGGCTACAGGTGCATATCCGCAGCAATAGGGTCCACCGGGCGGCCCAGGACCGTAACCCACTCCCCAGAAGCCAGGAAATGGAAGTGGAAAACACCAAGAGGCGGACGCATCTGCCGACATTCCACTGGCTGACAAACACACTGCAATTGCAACGGTGGTCAATGTCCTCATGTTGTCCTCTTACAAACGCTGGGACTGATCAAACTGGCACCTGTCCCCGAAAAAAAACATTCGGCAAATCAACGCCCGCCCCCTGATGTAATCCCTTGCAGGGTCGCCCCAGTTAGACGATATGACGCAGCTTAACTGTTTTTACCCTTGACCACTGACATTTGTCAAACGCCTGAAGTGCGATATCAGCCCCATTATTCAGCTCGACTACCCCATGATTGCGGCAATCCTTGGTGGTCAGCTGGACGCTGCCAGCTGACGTCGGATATCGTCCGCCAGACCGATTGAACGAGGGCCAATGTGGCTACACCGGATCTCTCACATCTTAATGGCGATACAACGTCGCAGTTGCGCCAGGCCGTTCGCCAGGCGGACTCGGGAACATATTTGGTTGAACCGCGAGTGATTCGCCGTCTGGTGAGGGAACTGTACGGCTTCGCACGTCTGTCACCCCGAGTGCCGCATACAGAAGTCCGGGTGGTTCCGGCCGCCGATATTCGCCACCTGACACACCCGGACGAATTGGGAATCGAGACATTTGATGCATTACCGGACCCGGTTGTGGTCATCGCTCTTCCGGAAGAACACGAGATTACCGAGCGTTCGACCCAGGACCAAATGGTTCTTGTGTGGCGTCGACTGTTTCATGGAGCCATCGATCGCGCCATCCGTGACCGTATCGATACTCAGCAGCTCACACGTGCCCAAGTGCAGGCTCATATCGACAGTATTGGCCAGGTCGAATTCGACGAAGCACATGCCGTGCTGGCCAGTGAGCAGCGACTTATTCATCCGGAATCAAGGATCGAAGCTTTTTCTGAATTCATCGCGATATGGTGGGAACTCCGTGCATTCGCACCAGATCTGATTCCGACCTGGTTTCCGTCGCTCGCTTCTCGGCACCAGGATGAATTAATTCCAGACATCGGCATCGATCCAAATCTGTTGTACGTCGCCAGCCGCCTGGTTGGTGCACCCGAACCCGGTACGACATCTCAGGTAGTACTGGACGAGGCTCAGTTGTCCGGAGTTCGGCAGGACTGGATTGAAAGTGATCCTGTACGACCATCGAGAGGTCGATACCAACGCCTGCAGAGACGTCGCCAGCGGGCAGTTGAGCGAGGCAATACAGTTGCGGCTGGTCTGCTGGCAATGTACGGCGCTGAATCCGCGACGACGAATCAGCAGCGAGACGACGCACTGCAAACGGCCGAAGATGATGTCCGAACGCTCGTCACCCGGTTACAGCAGGCGCTCACGTTCGAAGACAGCGATGTTACAGCCTGGCACGAATCCGTGCGTGAGTTGTTTCGCAATTCAACGCACGGATTCTGGAATGTCGACAAGAAGCTGCTGCACGACCTTCAGAAGGTTTGTTTGGACCACGAACGCGTGACCTACAGGGTTGATCTTGTCAAATGGATCGTTTCGCGCGGACAGCGACCGTTGAGACGGCCGCTCACCAATATCCGTGAAGTCATGATGGCCAAACATCTCGTCAGCTCGGCATCACGCTTGGTGTATGTCCGTCTGTCCGGCGGGGAGCGGGAGCAACTGGCTGGATTGCTTCATGAAGCGGCCGATCTGGCCGAAGACCAGATGAGACACCGTATGCGCTCCACGCTCCGCCAGACACTCCTCGAAGTTGGTTTTCGACCCGGAAATGTCCCTGAACAGGTCGCCTTTGATAAACTCATTGAAGAATCGCTCGACTGCATTGCATACCGCGGTTATCTGACGATGGGAGACCTGCGAGATGCCATCAGTCGGAATGATCTGAAGCTGGCCGACCTGACTGATCCTCGTGAATTATTTCGCGGTGATCATCTGTTGCGAACGGACGACGAACTGGATATTGCTCTGGACGGCGTTTACCGTCGCGGCGAATTTTATTTGCGCGGGCTGCAGCGGGTGAGTTCACTTGCATTCGGTACTGGTATTGGCCGGTTCATGACGCAGTTTGTCGTGATTCCGTTCGGCGGGGCGCTTGTCATTGTTGAAGGTGTCACGCATCTGGTTGAGAAACTCGACTGGTATGACGAAGGTATCGATGTTGAGGCAGTGACACAGACCGGCCATGAAGTGGCCAGTCAGCAACACGGTCTGGATCCGCCCGCACAATACTCGATGATACTGGTGATCGGACTGGTCCTGATGGCACTGGTCCATCTGCCGGCATTCCGCAATACACTCGCTAAATTGCTCAGTTCACTTTGGAGCGTTGTGCAGCTGCTGCTGTGGCGGTTTCCACGCTACTTGCTGCAGTTTCCGCTTGTGCAGTTGATGTGGCGAAGCAGTTTAATTACAGGTTTCCGACGGTATGTGCTGAGTCCGGGTGCATTAGCGGGGGTATTGGGTTACGTCCTGCCGGCGGCGGCTGGCAATCCACCATGGCACCCCTGGTGGATTGTCGCGACGGCAGTGCTGTTTAGTCTGGTGGTCAATTCCCGGCTGGGGCGTGATACGGAAGAACTCGTTGCAGAATGGATCGGAACTGCCTGGCACGACCTCCGCGCGCGAATCGTCATGGCAGCCTTCGACTGGGTTGTTGATTTCTTCAAGCGGGCACTTTCTGCCGTTGAACGATTGATCTATGCCGTCGACGAATGGCTGAGGTTTCACAGCGAGGAAACCTGGGTGTCGATCATTGCCAAGGCTCTAATTGGAGTTGTCTGGTCGTTTGTCGTGTTCCTGATCCGCATTTATGTCAATCTGCTGATTGAACCACAGATCAATCCGATCAAGCATTTCCCGGTGGTTACTGTCTCCCACAAGATCATTCTGCCACTCACCTTCTGGCTACAGCCACGGATCGTGGGCGTTCTGGAGAACTTCATAGGGAGCGTGCTGGCAAATTCGCTGGTCGGTGCCACTCTGTTTCTTCTGCCCGGCGTCTTTGGGTTTCTCGTCTGGGAACTGAAAGGGAACTGGCGGCTGTACGCAACGAATCGTGTAACTCGACTGCAGCCGATTGTGGTTGGCAGTCACGGGGAAACGGTCCCTCGGCTACTTCGTCCCGGATTTCATTCCGGTACGCTTCCCAGGGCTTTCGCCCGCCTGCGTCGACTGGAAAGGCAGTCACCATCGTTCCGTCGCTTTGGTCAGCGCCGGGCCTGGCAGACGGTTTTGTACCATGCGCAGCGGGACTTGAGGCGTTTCGTGCAGCGCGATCTGATCCGATTGCTGGAGTACTGTCCGGTTTGGCAGCACGCCGAGCTCCGGCTGGCGGGAGTTGAGGTCGGCTGCAACAGTATTCTTGTCGCTCTGAAGAGTGACTCGATTGAAGGACCACCCGTGCAAATTCTGTTTCAGGAACAGAGTCAATGGATTGTGGCGACGGTTGCTGAACCGGGGCTGTTACGGAACGTAACGCGTGAACAGCTGCACAGCTTTGATACAGCTCTGCTGGGGTTCTATCGCAAGGCTGGAATTGAGATTGTGCGAGAACTCGTCGAACGAAACCTGGTCGGTGAACACCGGTACGATGTCTGTTCAGACGGGCTGGTGATCTGGCCCGCGGCTGAGTTTGACCGTGAAATCACGGTTGATCTGCACCGACCTCATCAGGTGCGGCCGGAGCCAACAATGCTGGCGGTCACGTATGGGATCAGTCCAGTGTCGGTGGAAAGCGTACTGTTCTTCACATCCAATACCAACTGGTATGAATGGGGGCGTTTGTGGCAGGTTGATTCGGAGCAAAACGACCGGAATCAACTTCCGCTAGCCTGTGTCCAATCTGCAGGGATGTCCCTGCTGCGGCACTTGTAATAGTGTTGCAGCACCTCCCGCTACCATATCGATCTCATTGCCTGCTTTCTGTATCATCATGCCGATACAAACCTGTATTTTCGATTTGGGCAATGTCCTCTTCTTCTTTTCCCACGAACGGATGGTGCAAAACATTGCGCTGGCCAGTGGCGCATCTGAACAGATCGTCCGTGAGTTTCTGTTTGATGGCGGTTTTCAGGAAGCCATTGAATCTGGTCAGCTGACGGAAGCACAGTATCATGCCGAGTTTGAGTCCTGGAGTGGTCAATCCATGCCAATTGATGATCTCCGCCTGGCGATGGGTGACATTTTTGAACTCAATGCCCCGATGGTGCCGTTACTGAAGGACTTACGAACTGCAGGAGTCCGACTGGTTCTGCTGTCGAATACCTGTGTGACTCACATCGAATTCATCCGCAGGCGCTGGAATGTCCTTGACCTGTTCGATGATGTCACCACGTCGTGGGAAGTTGGTGCACTCAAGCCGGATCCCAGAATCTATAATTCAGCGCTGGTTCAGGCAAAATGCGATGTCGCAGACTGTTTCTTCACTGACGATATCGAAGACTACGTTGCACAGGCAGTGTCGATGGGAATTCAGGCGCATATATATCAGGATGCCCTGACCACTCGACAGACACTGCGATCATTGGGGATTGAACTACGATGATTATTGTACCCGGTTCGCGCAAGAGCACGAAGCTGCAAAGTGCCTGCATCTTCCTGACGCCCCTGAGAATCTTGTGCACTCAGGCTTGTTTATTGACTGGTGTGTTCTGGCTGCTTGTATTCAGCCCGTTAGTCACTACTGGTATTGGCCAGATGCCTGCAGACGAACCTGAAATTACGGTCTCTGAAGTACCACAGGATCCGTCACCGTCTGCCCCTCAGGTGCCGGACGGAATTCTGGACGGCGGGACTGCGTGGCTGAACACGTCGGTGCCCATCACCATGAAGGATCTGCGTGGCAAAGTCGTCCTGTTCGATTTTTGGACCTATTGCTGTATCAACTGTATGCACGTGCTGCCCGAATTGAAGTATCTGGAAGAGAAATATCCGAATGAACTGGTCGTGATCGGTGTTCATTCGGCCAAATTTGACAATGAGAAAGACTCGAGCTCCATCCGCAATGCCATCATGCGTCACGAGATTGCTCATCCGGTGGTTAACGACAGTGAAATGTTGATCTGGCGGAAGTTTGGAGTCCGAGCGTGGCCGACGCTGGCACTGGTTGATCCACAGGGACGCTACCTTGGTTCCCGCAGTGGTGAAGGCAACCGAGATCTTTTCGATAAAGTTATTGGTGATGTCATCGAATATCACCGTACGATCGGCCGGCTGAACGAAAATCCCATTGTGTTTGACCTGGAATCCGGCAGAGCGCAACCCACACCACTGAGATACCCTGGCAAAATATTGGCTGATGCCGAGTCCAGTCGTTTGTTCATCAGCGACACCAGCCACAACCGAATTGTAGTGGCGAATCTGGAGGGGCAGGTCCAGGAAGTGATTGGCTCGGGTCATATCGGTGAGCGGGATGGTTTGTTCGCGGATGCGGAGTTCGATCATCCACAGGGTCTGTGTCTGGTTGATTCCACCTTGTATGTCGCAGATACCGAGAACCATCTCATCCGTTCAATTGATCTGAATTCGAACCTGGTTACTACGCTGTCGGGGACAGGACAACTGGGGTCGCCTCGCGGCTCGACCTCAACCCTTCGCGAAACAGCACTCAACAGTCCTTGGGCGATCTCACACATCGACGGTACGCTGTATATTGCGATGGCAGGGCCTCACCAGATCTGGTCCCATAAGCTGGGGAGCGACGCGATCGGAGTCTTTGCGGGAAATGCCCGTGAAGATGTCGTCAATGGGGCACTGCTGGAATCCTCGTTCGCCCAGCCATCGGGAATTGCTGTGAGTGGTGATGGTTCAGCGTTCTACGTGGTCGACAGTGAAGGTTCATCGATCCGTCGTGTCTCAATTGCTGCTGACGGCAAAGTCTCGACGATTGCTGGCACCTCGGAACTGCCGCGCGGCCAGTCTTTGTTTGCATTCGGCGATGTTGATGGCAACGGCGAATCAGCCAGATTCCAGCATCCCATCGGAATAGCGCGGCATGGCGGTCTGCTGTATATTGCTGATTCCTATAACCACAAAATCCGCACCGTTGATCCACAAACCGGTGACGTCACGACCTGGCTGGGGAACGGACAGGCAGGCGATCACGCGTCGACAACACAATTGAATGAGCCAGGCGGGCTAAGTGTTGCCGGCGAAACTCTGTACATTGCCGATACGAACAGTCACCGGATTTGCGCTGTGGATCTTGTGGAACACACAATGAGTGTCCTGCCACTGACAGGCCTTCAGCCCGGGATCAGCGCGCACAATAAATAGCACATACAGTCCGAGAAAAATTGCGCCTTGTTGATTTGATTACTAGATTTGAATTAATAATCACTGCACCTGACTTTTCCGGAGGTTCTCAGGATCCAAACAGCATCAGGTTGATCTGTCCGAGAATGTCAGCCAGTTTCACGAGCCTGAAGAGATGCGGTCAGCGACAGTCTGCCGATGGGGCGTGCTGTGCCGTTGGATGCCCACACAATGATGTCATGAGACGTGCAACCATTTAAACGTTTGCAGAACACACTCTCCTTGACGATATTTCCGGCATTGCTTCTGCTCCTGGCGAGGTACGGCGATTGTTGAGAAATCAACGGCGTCGTCTGCCCTGCTGATATCGGCGACAGCAAAACACGGTAAAATTGGCATTAAACTGTCGTATGGTTACTGCGAACAAGATGATTCGCTCCGGCAACTCGCATCTGGCACGTGGGAAATTGCTGTCCGAGCGGATGCGGAGGCTCCGGATACCATTGAACTGAGCCTTACTGCATCAAAATCCCCAAAATGATGAACGGATCATCAAATCCCATCACCGACGAACATGACGAACGGATTCCGCGGAAGGGACGCCTGCTGGGAATCGATTACGGCACCGTGCGGGTCGGTGTGTCTGTGAGTGATCTGTTTCAGAAACTGGCCAGCCCGCTGCACAGTTATCAGCGGGTCAGTCGGGTGGCGGACGCAAGGTTCTTTCTCAGCCAGGTGAATGAATTTGAAGCCGCGGGATTCGTGGTTGGACTGCCGCTGCATATGAATGGCGACGAGAGCGACAAATCCCGAGAAGCTCGTCGCTACGGCAAGTGGTTGCATACGATCAGCATGCTGCCCGTGGTATTTCAGGACGAACGTCTGTCGAGCTCGCGAGCAGAAGCCCTGTTGCAAACAGGAGATTTCACAAACAAGCAGCGAAAGGCACGCACAGACAAGCTCGCGGCGCAGATCATTCTGCAAACATGGCTGGATCGTCGAGCTGACAGATAAAGCACCGTAGCGACCTGTCATGTTGGAACAACGTTTCGATGTTACATCACGTAATGCAGAATCATCGACAAACAATGTTTGCCCGTCAGAAACTGCTCAAGGAGCGGTAAACACGAGTTGCTGCAACTCAATGGCATCTGGCAGGCAGGCAACGAAGCACCGGCAGGTAATCCGTGTACTGCAAGCTGTGTGGCAACAGACCCATGCAGCGACTGCACTGTGTGCGGGATGGTCTTGTCATCAAAGCATCGATCGCCCCCTACCGCTCAATTGACGGCTGACATGGCGCCAGAGTGTGACTGAAAGCACTTCGATCTGTTCAAATTTGCCAATTCTCATATTTGTTCCGCCCACAATCAGCAGATGGGTTTCGTCGAGTAGCAGCATGCGATGGAAGGATCGGGCCGTCGGCGTTTTACCGATCATCTCCCAGTGGGAAGCATCGCTGTTCAGACGTTGAAGGGGGCCTTTAATCGTGCTGACATACAAGATGGCCGCCAGTTGCCACAGCGGATGCCCCGAAGCCGGTGATTTCAGCATTACCCAAAAATTTTTGGCCCTTCCAGTCAGTGTCCACTGGTGGGATCAAAAATATCCACTCATCGTGTGGGATATCCACTTTTCCGTATACCACCCAGTACGAACAGCTTGTGGTCATGAGCTGCGACAGGCATCGCCCGACGCTGAAACAGGTGTGACGGCAAGGGTTGCCATTTTCTCGAGTCATCTGTGAGACCCATTGTCCACGCAGTCGTGTGCCGGCGTTTGTCCGCTGGTCCCGCAGTCCGTCAGTGGCGAGAGCAGGTGATGGACCTGTTTGATTCTGATTTGCTCAGCATCACTCATGTCTGTCGACAACATGAGACCTCAACCGCCTCGTTCTATAACCGGCGATGGAAGCAGCGAGAGGTCGGCCAGGTTCACCTCTGCCTTTCTGTCGGTGCCGATTTAAGAGGCTTCCCCGGGGCAATCGCGACCAGTCATCGTCAGGTCGAATTCAATTTCACGCTGGCATTCGTGTGGAGATTCCAGTCGGGGGTGACTCATGGAGCGTTATCCAACTGACTCATTCATGCAGTCGTCTTCGATCGGCACAATGGGTATTGCCGCGTTGATGCCCATTGCGCTAACCCCGGACAGAAAGAATGCAGCGGCGCACACCATGAAGGCGTTATTCCAGTTTTCTGCATCACCGACGACCCAGATCAGCAGTGGTGGAGTGATCGCCATACCCAGATTGCCCCACATATTGCCCCAGCCGAGGACGGAGCCCACGTGCCGGCCGCCAACATCCTGAGTGAATGCCCAGGCCGCTGCAGCACCCAGAGCCGTGGCAAACGCGACCGTGGAAAACAGGACCGCGCAGACGGCGGCACTCGGGTCAAACAGGCAAATGATGTAGGCACCCATTGCCACAAACCGCGATAACGAGATCGGCAAGGCACGGCCCCAGCGCAGTCCGAATCGGCGAACGGCCACATCGGTGAGGGCTCCTCCGGCCAGCATTCCAGCCCAGCCGAGCAGTGGAGGTATCGAAGCCAGCAAGGCACGCTGCTCAATTGAGACATTGTGAACGCTGGTGTAATAACGCGGTGCCCAGGTCATAAGAAAGCCCCAACCAATGTTGGTAAACCATTGTGAGACACAAGAGCACCACATGCTCCGACTGGCCAACAACTCACGCAGCGGCACACCCGATACTTTCTTTGGTGGATCCATCACTTTTGACCCGGAGACCAGCGCGGCTTCGGCAAGGTTGCATTTGGGATGCTCGGTCGGGGTTGTGTGACAATTTCGCCAGATTAATGCGGCGACAAAGATTCCCAGTGACGCATACACGAACATCATGAATCGCCAACCAGCGCAGTACAGTTTTTTGACACAGTTCCGATGGAGGGCTTCGACCACCAGCCGGTTAGCTCGTTGCACCTGACGGTCATCCGGCTCGGTCGATTGTTTGAGCAGGCGCTGCGCTTCCTTTTCCACCGAAACGCCCTTAGCCTCGATGTCATTGAGTCTGAAAAAACGACGTGCCTGAATGATCGTGTTGAAATCATCAACCAGTATTTGAAGGTCAGCGGGGGCGAGCGGTGACACCTTGGGTACCGCTCCATCGGGATTCTTTCCCGCGGACTGCATTTTTTTACGAGCCACCGTTAACGCGTTCGAGTAAATCCGGCCATAACGATCCACGATCGAACGTCCGCCATTCGACAATTCTGCCAGGCACCTTTGCCGCAGGTCATCGAGCGGCTTGGTGATTTCTGCTGATGTATGCAGTTCGTGGCATAACAGCGGACCGTTCATTATGTCGTCAGGAATCAATGTCGTTCGCGTGTCCCAGGGCGTCAGAGCGACCAGCAAATAGCCGCTGACAAACAGTGCTAAAAATGCACCCATTCGGCCTCCCAGAGCGATAATTCCGCTGGCTGTGCCACGTTGTGAAAACGGAACCCACTTGCTGACCATGCCGGATGCGGTCGGATATGCTCCCGCCTGTCCGAAGCCGAAACCAAGCCGCAATACCAGCAGTGCGGCAAATGAGGACACGGCACCGGAAAGGCCGGTGAACACCGACCACGTCAGAACATACAGTGTGAGCATCAGCCGCGAACCGAATCGATCTGACAGCCATCCCGATGGCACCTGTCCCAAAGCATAAGTCCAGAAGAATGCGCTGAGCATCCAGCCAGTCTGGGTATTTGTCAGGCGCAGATCTTCCTGGATATACATTTCGACGAACGAAATGCAGAAGCGATCCAGGTAGAGCAACACCGCCATCACCGATGCGGACGCTACGACGACGTGACGAATACGGGTTGGATGCTCATTCGATGTCATACGGGTTGCCAGACTGTGTTCGTGTCGAGTGGATATATCGGCCGGCGGACATTGTGGTAGTCCAGCGAATCAAAGTCCGGGCGATGAATACCCGGTGTGTCGGCGTCAAAGATTGCCGACGCCATAGGGCCAAAGTCGGCACGAAAGTGAACGGCACTCTTCAAGACAATCAGCTTTCGATCAGAAGGTTCTATGTCCGCCACGCGGAGTATCTGGGCATCGAGACACTGTCGGCGCACGGACGTCACGACGACTTCCACTCCACCGACGACCAGCGTCGCCGTCGGGCCGAGGTGATCTTCGATGCCCTGCATCATTGGTCCACGGTAAACGAAGCGCCCATCGCATAATGCTCGAACATAAGCATCGGCTTCAATGGGATCACCATGCCGATCGTCTGTTTTTCCGCCCAGCCGCACGTGAATCGAAGAGCCAATACCGGCCGCATGCGCCTGGGCAGCTGTCTCAGGATCAAACAGCACACCAACTACGGCTCTCTCAATACCGGAATCAATTAGTGCGGCCAAAGCAACGGTGCCATCACATGGGGCTCCGCCTCCTGGATTGTCGGAACCATCAGCATAAAGGACCGGCCCGTTCGCCTCATGATCCCGTACGTACTGAATTACGTCTTGAATCGTTGTGAGCCTGGGCCGCAGGTCGTCTCGCAGATCCCAAAGCATTTGCGCCAGCCGGTTTGCCTGGTCTGCCGCGAGTTCACGATCATTGTCCGAAGTCACGAGTATCGAAACACCCGCATCCGGAATGTCGGCAAATGGAAATCCCATCGAAACGGTTGCGGTCAGAATTCCCGGCTGCTGTTCGAGTTTATTGACGCGCCGGATCAACGACTGCATGGGTTCCCTCAGGGTGCATTGCATTGGCGGAAGGGTGATCAGCGGCAATTGACGGTATTCCTGAACCGGATTGACTTCACCTCGTACAATTCTCGCCATCAGATGTGCGGCCTCGATGCCGCGTTCATGCATATCGACGTGTGGGTATGTGTCATAACCGATGATCACGTTCGACAGCTGCACCATTCGCAGAGAAATGTTGGAGTGAAGATCCAGTGTCACAACAACTGGAACCTCGTCGCCCACCACATCTCGCGTCGCTGCTATAATGGCTCCCTCTGCATCGTCGTGCTGATCGCTGACCATCGCGCCGTGCAGGTCGAGCAGTACCCCGTCCACGGGCTGTATTGTCCGCATCCGATCCAGGAAACGATTCAGCAATTCATTGAAACTGCGCTGTTCGACGACGCCCGCCGGCTGTGCTCGAGTGCACAGCAGTGGAATCAGTTCAAAGGGTTCCGCTTCGGCGCCGGCGATGTATCCACCGTGGATAGTGGCGGTGCCGCGAAACCGCTCGAAAATCACGCTTCCTCCGTCCAGATTCGCTCCGCAATTGCTGTCGCGGACAAAGTCGTTGATTGTCGTCGGAGTCGACGCGAACGTGTTGGTTTCGTGCTGGATTCCACCGCTGGCAATTCTCATGGTTTTCACTCTGCAGGAACCGTCCGGACAATCGGACTCTGGACGAGTGGATCATTGCCAGACACGGCGGAGGAACTCAATCGTGTTGCGCCACATAATGCCACTTATGTCGTCGTCGCTGTAACCGCGTTCGCGCAACAGGTCCGGCAGCATCCGAAGATCGGCGATTGAATTCAGATCGATCGGTGTTTGTTCGGTACCGTACCCTCCGTCAAGATCTGTCCCGATCGCGACGTGCTTGGCGTCACCGGCCAGCTGACAGACATGATCGATGTGATCACAGATGCGTTCGATTCGCAGCTGAAAGTTCTCCGGTTGATTCTTCAGATGTGCCCAGTTGGGAATCATCATGATTGCGTCGAACGCCATACCGAGAAGGCCACCGCGTTCGACAACTGCTCTTATTTGATCGTCAGCAAACTGTCGATTCCACGGTGCCAGTTTGCGGCAGTTTTGATGACTGGCCCACAGCGGACCGTCATAGTAATCGAGTGTGTCCCAGAAGCACTGGTCGCACAGGTGGGTTACGTCCAGAATGATGCCCAACTGCTGCATTTCCCGGAGCAGAGTTTTTCCGTCCGTCAGCAACGGGCCGCTGTCGTCCGTTCCATGGGCATAACGACCTGGGCCGTAGTGTGACAGACCAAGTGCCCGCAGCCCCTGGTCGTAACTGCGCTCCAGGCAATCGGGTGTGACAATCGAGTCCGCTCCTTCCAGACTCAGAATGAAACCGATCGGATTCTGTGTTTGAGGTGGATGCGAAGTCGTCCAGGTGGTGCTGTCCTCGACAATCGGGGTGTTGAGCCACAGGTCGAGATGCTGATCCAGTTCCTGACGATTGCGAATGGGTCGGAGTTCTCCCGACTGTTCCATTATCCGGTACCAGGCCAGTTGTCCCTGAGTGTGTGCCCACGCCTGTTCCGGTGAACTCCACCCAGGCAGGTGATGAAAGTAAGAAGAGTATCGACCAAACAGCGTTGCCACACAGAGACCGACGCGACCGCGATGCATTTCCGGGAGACAGACAGTGTTATTTCCGCGGTCAACTTTGTCCTTCGAGTTGGAAGCGATGAAGTGAATCTGCTCCCAACGCCGAATTTTCTCAAGTGACCACCGAAGATCGCGATTGTACAATAGAGCATTCATCGACAGATCGAGGTGCATGTCGACGATTAACGGCGTGTCGGCCATACGTGCTGTCTTGGCATGTTTGTATTCATGGAAGCGAAGCAGGCAAGTCATCGACTTCAAGTTCAGTAGACGGTTGCTGAGCGTCAACCGGAGCTGAGAACGTGTCGAGGGCTGGTTCGTCAGCCGTCAAATCGAATTGACTTTGCGCGTGTAGGGCTTGAGCATATTAGTCCGGAGAACGTGGACAGGCAAAACATCGGTTTCCGTGAATTCCGGCTGGCGTTCGTAACTCGATTTTGGATTCTCAACTGTTCAGGTGGTGAATTGGCTGGTGTATCCTGACCACCGTCCAGTCAAAGAGCCGATTGCGGGCCCGTTCGTTGCATTAAGTCCAACGCTAACTGTGGGTTACAGACATGTTTCACCGACGCGGTTGGTTGACACGGGTCGCGGAAGTCTAGACGCTATGCCATGACTTTTGCTCCCCGAGGCAAAGTTTTCAGCGCTGATACCTGAAGAGGCGTTAAACTGCGTCAGGTGTCACATGGGCGCGACCGAGGATATAATAGTGGTAAGACCAATCCATCTGACGTTGATTGTGCTTGCCGGGATCACCCTGTTCAACGGGGTGAGCTGGGCAGAAAATGCGTTGGTGGGCGTCGATGTCGACCCTCCCTCCGTATCGCTGAGGGGACCGGTTGCTCGCCATACTCTGTTGGTGACGGGGAAATCGGAGTCAGGCCGTTTGTTGGATCTGGGTGCCCAGGCAGTTTTTCGCAGCACCAAGCCTGACATTGTATCAGTCGACGAACAGGGAGTGGTCCGCCCGGTCGCTGATGGTCACGGAACGGTTGTGGTCGAAGTCGCCGGCCTGGTATTGTCCGTACCCGTCGATGTGGAGGATTCGCACTCGCCGCACCAGTTCAGTTTTGTCAATGACGTGATGCCGCTGCTGGATAAAACTGGCTGTAACGGCGCCGGATGCCATGGTAAAGCAGAAGGACAGGCTGGATTCAAACTCTCTGTTTTCAATTCCGATCCGGAGGCTGATTACGAAACGATCGCCAGGGACGGGCGTAGCCGACGCGTCTTTCCTGCGGCCCCGGAACTGAGTTTGTTGCTCATGAAGGCTTCCGGGACTAAGCCGCACGGCGGGGGCGTCCGGATTGTGCCGGCTTCCCCGGAATACAACACACTGAGGGACTGGATTGCGGCCGGCGTGCCTTACGGCAGCGATGACCAGGTTCGGGTTTTACGGATCACCGTCACCCCAGGAACGCGAATTCTTTTCACGCAGGGCCGTCAGCAACTTCGCGTCATGGCCTTTTTCAGCGATGGCCGTACCCGGGACGTCACCAGACTGGCTCAGTACGAATCAAACGATGTCAGTTTGGCGTCGGTGTCGACGACTGGCCTGGTCACGACCAAAGACCGGCCTGGGCAGGTGGCGTTGCGGGCTGGATTCATGAATCACTTCGACATGTTCCAGGCCCTGATCCCTCGTGCGGACGAGATTGCCGCATGGCCGGATCTAGAAGAGCACAATTTTATCGACGGCCATGTGTACGACAGGTTGCAGGCATTGAATGTCCTGCCATCTGGTCCAGCAGACGATGCCGAGTATCTCCGGCGGGTTTACCTGGATGTAATCGGAACGTTGCCAACCAGCGACGAGATTCGGAGTTTTCTGAATGACTCCAGTGGAGATCGCCGGATTCGCATCGTCAATGAGTTGTTGCAGCGTCCTGAATATGCCGACTATTGGGCGCTCAAATGGTCGGACCTGCTGAGAGTGGAACGTGAGCCGCTGGGTCACAAAGGAGCGTACGCGTACTACAAATGGATCCGGGACAGCTTTGCGGACAACAAGCCTTACGACCAGATCGTGCGAGAACTCATCACCGTGGAAGGAGCGCTGACCGACGTGCCGCAAGCGCACTTTTATCGAGTGGAAAGCGACCCGGGAAAAATCGCCAGCCGCGTGTCGCAGACATTTCTTGGTTTGCGCATTGCCTGTGCCCAGTGCCATCATCACCCCACCGACATCTGGACCCAAACTGATTATTGGGGAATGCAGGCGTTTTTTACTCAACTGAAAACCAGGCAGACTCCGCGTGGTGAAGTGTTGTGTATCGAAGGAAACCCCGAGACGAAACATCCTCGCAGCGGTGAACTGGTCCATCCGCACCCTCTCGGAACAGAGATGCCGGTATCGGCGCCGAACGGAGACCGCCGAAAGGTGCTGGCCCGCTGGATGACCGGACCGGACAACTCCTGGTTCGCCAGAAATCTTGCCAACCGAATGTGGGCGCATTTCATGGGGCGTGGGTTGATCGAACCGGTTGATGATCTGCGGGTCACGAATCCGGCATCAAATCCCGAGCTGCTGGATGCCTTGTCACGGCGTGTCGTCGAATCCAAATATGATTTGCATGAGCTGATCCGCACAATCACTCAGTCATGCGTATACCAGCTCGCTGCGGAACCCAACGAGACGAATCGCCTGGACGAACAGAACTACTCGCACGCAAATCTTCGACCACTCGAAGCAGAGGTTCTGCTGGACGCGGTATGTCAGGTTACCGGAGTCGACGAGAGATTTGAAGGCGTTGCACCAGGATCTAGAGCGGTCCAGTTGTGGGACAGCGGTGTGTCGCATTACTTTCTGAAACTGTTCGGTCGCCCCGTGCGAAAATCGGCGTGCGTTTGTGAACGGATATCAGAACCCAACGTTGCACAGGCTCTCCATATCATGAATTCTCCCGCAATTCATGAGAAGCTAAAACATGAAGGCGGGACCGTAGCGAGGCTCGTCGCCGAATTCCCTGAAGATTCCGATCTGGTCCGTGAATTGTATTTGTTGTTTTTCAGCCGGGACCCGATCGACGAAGAACGCGAACACGCCGTTGACTATCTGCGAAGCAATCGAAACCGCAGACACGCAACCGAAGATCTTGCATGGAGTATGTTATGCTCTATAGAATTTATATTCCGACACTGACCCCATAATCTTTATCATCAAGACGCGTTCAGCCCTTTGCTGCCGGGGTGAGATGTGAGGCATATTGTTTTCGGCACGCGGTTGACCAATAGTGGATAATATGAGCAGAGGAAGACGAGTATGACACGCCCATTCTGTGATGGGATCAGACGACGCGACTTTATTCGTGTGGGAGCTGCGGGAGCGTTCGGTTTTGGCGCAACTTTGCCGAGCATGCTCGAGCGGCAGGCCCTGGCAACCGACGTTACCGGCGGCGCTGGCCCCGGCGACGTATCTGTCATCTATATCTTTCTACTTGGTGGGCTCAGTACGATCGACACGTTCGACATGAAGCCCGACGCGCCTGCAGAAATACGTGGTGAGTTTTCGCGGATCCAGACGAATGTTCCGGGAATCGAAATCTGTGAGCATCTGCCGCATACAGCGCAACACGCCGACAAGTTCTCGTTGATCCGTTCGTTCGCACACGGCAACTCCGGCCACGGAGCCGGCGACAAATATATGCTGACCGGTTATCTGAATCAGGACCGTCCCTCGTTCGGATCAGTCACAGCCCATGAGTTCGGCAGCCGAGGCAGCATTCCCCCTTATGTGGTGATGCCGTCTATGCATGCCAGTGCAGGACCATCTTTTCTTGGTTCGGCTGTAGCGCCGTTTCTGATTGATGCGGATCCCAGTTTTCCAGGTTTCTCAGTACCCGACCTGGCGCCTCCGCTGGACATCGATGCCGGTCGCCTTACCGATCGCAGAACGGTACTTGGCACAGTCGATCGATTCCGCAGGTACGTTGATTCACGAGGAGAGGCAGGTGCGTACAACAAATTCCGCGAACGAGCGTTTACGCTGATGACCTCATCAGAAGCAAAGAAAGCCTTCGATATTCAAAGCGAGTCGGACAGTGTGCGACAGGCATACGGAATCAATACCATGGGCCAGTCGTGCCTGTTGGCGCGGCGGCTGGTTCAATCCGGTGTCCGTTACGTGATGATCAATCACAACAACTGGGACACTCACCAAAACAACTTCGGCGATCTGAGGACCAATCTTCTGCCGCATCTGGACAAAGCCCTTGCAGAACTTCTGCGTGATCTGTCGGATCGCAGTATGCTCGAGAAAACCCTGGTCGTTGTTAGCGGTGAATTCGGCCGTACGCCAAAAATCAACGTAAATGCGGGTCGTGACCATTGGGGGAACTGCTTCACACTGACACTGGCTGGCGGAGGAATTCAGGGCGGGCGAGTCGTGGGAACTTCGGACAAATGGGCTGAAAAACCGGATCAGAACCCAATCGGACCCAGGGACTTTGCCGCCACAATGTTTCACCTGCTCGGAGTCGACTCTGAAAAACTTGTGTATACCAGGGACAACCGTCCGATCAAACTTCTTGACGAAGGTCGCAGGATTCACGAATTGCTCTAAACCGGTTCACACGAGTGGTCAGCGATCGTTGTGGGACAGGGACCGTTGTTTTAAAGCCGTCAAAGGGCTGTTCCGTTAACGGTAATGCTTGTTGTGAACGTGATATTTTCTGTGAATGATTCACGATGGAACAGGTCATGCCACGCCTTCACACCCGTTCGTTGGTGTCGATCAGTGCTCTCTTGCTGTCGGTTGCATGGACCTCGATTCTGTGTGCAGTCGAACCGGCAACGTCGTATATCTTTCCCGCCGGCGCGCAGCGGGGAACAACCGTGCAGGTGCGTGTGGGCGGGCTGAACCTGCACAAAGGATGCAACTTCAGGATGACCGGGACGGGAATCCTGGCCTCGGACCGAGTCGAAGCAATTGAAACCATACGGTTTCCCAGACAGTTCGCACCTCAGAAATATTTTCCGCAGGAAAACGCATTTCCTCGCGAGTACACCGGTACGATTCAGGTGGCGGCAGATTCTCTGCTTGGGATGCGGTATTGGCACGTGTGGACATCTCAGGGAGGCACTCCGCCGCGACGGTTTGTTATTGGCGACCTGCCCGAGGTCATGGAAACTGAAATCGACGGAGACGCAATTCCGCAGGTCGTGCAACTGCCTGTCACGACGAATGGTCGGATTTATCCGCGGGAGGATGTTGATATCTGGTCCTTCGAAGCCAGGGCAGGGGAGCAGATTACCTGTGAAGTCCACGCCGCCCGTCTGGGAAGCCCGCTGGATTCTTTTCTTGAGGTCCGTGACGGGACCGGTCGTCGCATTGCTGAAAATACCGATCATTTCAGCTCTGACTCCTTCCTGCGTTTTACTGCATCCCACGACGACATCTACCAGATCCATATCCGCGACATCCGTCTCGGTGGACTCCAGAGTTCGGTCTATCGGCTCACAATCACCGATGGCCCTTACATCGACACAACCTTTCCGCTGGGAGGCCGCCGTGGTGAGCCGGTTGCGTTGGAGCTGTCAGGCCAAGGGGTCCCCACAGAACCGGTTGAAGTGATTCTGCCGGTGGACGGACCAGTGGACTACATGCACGAACTCGTCTGTGCGGGAACGCAACAAATGATTCATTTGGATCTCAGTGATTTCACGGAAGTATTGGAAACAGAACCCAACAATGATCCGTCTGAGGCCTTTTCATTGCAGACACCCATCGTCGTCAACGGCCGTATCGCTGAGCCAGGAGATGAGGATTGCTGGCAGCTAAAGGCGAAGAAAGGGGAGTCGGTTGAGTTTGAGTTCCGGGCCCGCCTGCCAGGTGCGCTTCTGAACCCGCTACTGGTAATCTCGGACAACAAAGGAAAGATTCTGCACCAGACGGAAGACCACAGCCAGTTCAGCTTTCCGGAAGATGGAACGTATTGTTTGAAGATCAAAGAACGGTTCGAGCCACGTGGCGGACCACGGTTCGTTTACCGAATGCAGATTGGTCCGCCACCCCAACCGGACTATCGGCTGAATCCTGGCGCACAGGCACTGACACTGGTCCGTGGGGCGTCCGTTGAACTGGCTGTTAACACTACGCGGCTGGGAGGTTTCAATGGTGAAATCAAACTGGCAGTGGAAGGCCTGCCTCCTGAAGTCACGGTCACAGACACCGCAATTCCTGCTGGCAAGAATACCGTCAATGTCAAACTGACGGCCGGAGAAAAGACGCTCGTGGCAGTCAGTCAAATCAGAATTCATGGTACGGCGGAGATTGACGGCCAGCCAGTGATACGGACCGCCAGTTATCAGCTTGATCCAGGTGAGCCGCTGGTGGATACACTGCTGCTCGCCACTGCGCTGCCAGCTCCATTCCAATTTAAAGGCGATTACGAACTCCCGTTTGTCCTTCGCGGCACAACGCATTATCGGCGGTTCCATCTGGATCGAGGTGGATTTACCGGCCGGATTTATGCGATGCCGGCCGACGCGCAGATCCGGTACCAATGGGGAACTACAGGGACCAGGATCAACATTCCGGCTGATGTGACTGAATTTGACTATCCGTTACAGGTGTCGACATGGTCAAAAGTTGGCCTCACCGGCCGCACCGTCATTATGCTGGTTGGTGAAATCGAGGATTTCGATGGAACCAGGCATACGGTGGCGTGGTCGTCAGTGGCAGCGAAAGATCAGGTCATGATTCAACCCAGCGCGGGTCCGCTGGCGGTCGAGGTCCTGAATACCTCGGTAATGGCCTCACCAGATAAACCGGTGCGGGTCCCGGTACGGATCCGCCGCGATACTGAACTTCCGTTGCCAGTTACTCTGACTTTGGTTAAAGGTGTGCACATACAGGGAATCGAAGCCACTCCTGTCGAGATTCCGGCAAGCGAAGATCAGGGAAGTCTGCAAATTCGGTTTGACGCGGACGCGGGACCATTCAATATGTCACTCGTGGTTCGTGCGACTGCACGGCCGACGGAGACAATGGTTGTACGTGGCCGGCCTCTTCGGAAGAACGATCCAGTGATTGCCGAAGCACGCATCGACGTGGTCGTGCCGCAGTTGTGAAATGAGGGTCAGCTGCCGTTCCCGGTTTCTCACAGGTACCAACGATCGAATACTCCGGGTCAATATTTTTTGGGTGTATCAGACAGAACCAACGAAAAGATCCGGTTGTCGCGCCGAAAACATGGATTCACTGGCAGTCGTGACGACCGGTTCCGATGACTCACCGTGTGTGATCGATACGGATTGCCCGTGGACTGATCCGAATGAGCAGGTGCAGCGAGAAGGCAATGTTAAATTTCGGCGGAAGGATATACGCGTTTCGAGGGACACAAGTCTGCCGCAGTTCTTTATTAAGCCAGGCAGCAATGTGGAACCTCACACACGCGGACTCTACGGGTTGCTGCGCTGAATGTCCTCAGCCGGTGGTTTCTGTCTCTTCGATCATTCAATGTCGTGATGTTTCTTGAACAGCGTGTTTAACTGTTCTCTGCGTATCACATTCTGAGCCTCCTGGCTCTCGGTGAAATGCAGGCTGCGATATTTCTGATCGATCGCCTGGTTAGCCATCGCTTGGGAATCGTTGTTACGGCGCAGCCGACCCTGCAAGCACAGCAGTCTCGGGCCGGTCGCTACGTGCTGACGGCTATTGACGCCAGGGTTGTCAAGCCTGGGTGGCGCTGCTCCATACGCGAAACTGCACTGGACGGACCATCCCAGGCGGACCCGGAATTGATGGTGAGAGCGCCTGACAACAGATCAAAAGATCATTATGGATTGTGTGAGAAAAGGGTGAGGAAAAAAAGAGCCGAAATTCCCGAGTGAATGGCTATCATATGGCCCGTTCTGACAAACTTCGCATCTTGCGTATGATTCTGTCGAGACTGGAATACGGAGGTCCTCTATGCGTGCCGTCGAACTGCGGGACCGCGACTTGACCTTCCGGTCTGATTACACCGAACCGGTCCCGGCTGCCGGTGAGGTCAATGTGCGGGTGCTTAAGGCGGGCATCTGTGAGACTGATCTGCAACTTGTGAAGGGATACATGGGTTTTCACGGTATCCTCGGCCACGAATTTGTTGGCATCCCCCAGGCAGGACGATTCGAGGGCTGCCGAGTGGTTGGGGAAATCAATTGTCCGTGTCGTGAATGTTCGATTTGCAGGGTCGGTCGACCTCGACATTGCCCTCATCGTTCCGTTGTTGGCATTCTTGACCGAAACGGGGCTTTCGCAGATCTGATGGCGATCCCGCAAGATTGTCTGCACATGGTTCCGGACCACGTTCCGGATCAGTTTGCAGTGTTCGTGGAACCCGTTGCGGCCGCCTGTCGCATTTTGGAGCAGCGACTCGTGGAGTTGGGTGATTCCGTACTAATTCTCGGAGCCGGGCGGCTTGGTAATCTCAGTGCCCAGGTGCTGAACCCGTTGTGTCACGAGATGTTAGTCGTCGGAAAGCACGCATGGAAGCTTTCGCGAATCGCAGACTGTGGTATCGAGTCGGAGGATCTGGCAACGTTTCAGCCACAGCCGAAATGGGACGTGGTGATTGATTGTACCGGGTCCGCCAGTGGTATTGAAACCGCTCTGCAGTGTGTGCGTGCCTGTGGAATGATTGTGCTTAAGACGACGATTGCATCTGAACAGTCGCTGCACATGTCACGAGTCGTGATTGACGAAACACGTATCGTTGGTTCTCGTTGCGGACCATTCGAACCAGCTTTGGCTCTGATCGCCGAGGAACGACTGCAGCTGGCTCCTCTGATTTCTGCAACTTATGATATCGATGCTGCACTGGAGGCCTTTCAGATGTCGGCGCGCAGCAATGTGCTTAAGGTTCAATTGAACATTGGAACAGCCGACTGATGCCCGCACCAAAACCAGATTCGTTCGAGAAACAGAGACGTAAAACGCCTGGGGGAAACTGGCAGTAAATGGGAAACGTCATCCGCTTCCGGTGCAATGGGTCAATTGCTACCGCATTTGTCATTTGTCTTCTGGTTCAGATTGCCTCATCTGAATGCGGGCAACTATACGCTCAGAATCAGCCGTTGTCGGACATTGACTTGCGTGACCAGGTAAAACGGGCGATCAGGGACGGTGCAAGTTACCTGCGCCGGAGTCAGCGCACAAATGGTTCCTGGACGGCATCGATTGATCACTATGCGAACAACACTGTTGGACTCACGGCACTTGCCGTACTCGCTCAACTCAACTGCGATGTTTCCGTCAATTCGCCTCAGCTTCAGAGTGCATTGAGATATCTTCGCGGTGCCAGACTCATGGATATTCCCCCGAATACAGCTACTTACGAAGTGTCGATTCTGTTGATGGCTTTGTGTGCGGCGCGCGAGTATGACACGGACCGTCATCAAATTCACATTCTGGCCAGAATTCTGCAGGATGCGCAGGTCACCGACGGCGCAATGGAAGGACTGTGGGGTTATGACGTGGGGCGCTATACCGGACAGGATGCGCATTGTGATCGTAGCAACGGGCAGTTCGCTGTACTGGCTCTGCGGGACGCTGCAAATGCCGGTGTGGAAATTGACATGCTGGTCTGGGAACGAGTACGACACCACTGGGAAACGAAGCAGAATCAGGACGGTGGATGGTCCTACCATGCGCCAGGAGCTTCACGCGGCAATTATACTACGTCGCGAGGAAGCATGACGGTTGCCGGACTTTCGACCTTAGCCATAGCGGATCGAATGATTCCTGACGATTCCGACACAGACGCGGAAGGAAGAGTCGATTGTTGCAGGACTCATCCACCACCGGCTGCTCTGACGAAAGGGCACAACTGGCTGTCAGTGCGAGGGCGGTTTTCGACGCGTACCAACCCTGGCGTCGGGCAGAACTACTTCTTCTACTACCTGTATGGGCTCGAACGTGCGGGGCGGCTGACAGGGGTCCGGTTCTTCGGCCCCCACGACTGGTATCGGTCCGGATCACGTTTCCTCGTTGATGAACAGCATGCTGATGGCAGGTGGTCGATCTCCAGTTGTCCGGAGTCGGTGCTGGCGACATCCTACGCGCTGCTGTTTTTGTCCAAGGGTCTGTCACGGATTGTCATCAACAAGCTGGACTACACTTCCGACGCACAGAACTCAGATCCGGACGGAGAGTGGAATCGGCATTACCTGGATATTCCGAATCTGATTGATCGTATAGATTCAACAGTGGATCAGGGCTGGCCGCCGCGACTCAATCACCAGGTTCTTACACTCAGCAAACTGCAGGAGGCGTCGGCTGTATCAGACATGAATCAGGCGCCTGTGCTTTATATCTCCGGGCACAATGCTCCCGTCATGAGCGATCAGCAGGTGGCGTGGCTGCGGGAATACATCGATGCGGGGGGATTCATCTATGGACAGGCCAATTGCGAACACGGCACGTTTGATGCGGGATTTCGAAATTTGGTCACACGAATGTTTCCGGATGAAGACGCGTCGCTGGAACAACTGCAGGCAGACCACCCGATCTATCGCAGTCAGTACCTGCTGAAATCGGACAATCTGGAACTTTACGGGGTCGATTTCGGCTGTCGCACATCCGTGGTTTATTCTCCGGAAGATCACGGTTGTTACTGGCACAAATGGATGCGGCATCCTCCAGCAGATCGCTCTCTGAACCTGACACAGCGCATTATTCGGAGCATGCGTGTGGGAGTGAATGTGATCGCTTATGCCACCGGTAAGGAACCCGCGGAGAAACTGAATAATGTCAGGCCGGAGGGCGAAAAACTGGAGAACCAGATTGCTCGTGGACTCCTGGAGATCGGTCAGCTGCGCCACAATGGAGGCTGGGATACTGCTGCACGGGCCGTCAGAAACGTGTTGGAAGGACTCAAAACGAAAACCGGTATGGCGGTGTCGCTTAAAGATCGTCCGATTCCACTGACACTGGAGGCGCTGTCGCAGTTTCCCATGGCCTGGATGCATGGCCGATTCGGTTTCCACCTGCAGCCTGAGGAAAGAAAGGCGTTGCGCGACTACCTGAGTCGCGGCCCGTTGTTGATCGCCGACGCATGCTGTGGATCAAAGCAGTTTGACGAAAGCTTCCGTGATCTGATGCGGCAGATGTATCCCGATCACCCTCTCGAGCCCATTCCGGCGGACCATCCTATGTTTAGCGAGGTCACATTATTTGACGTGTCAAAAGTACGTCGCCGGCAGCTGGAGACACAGTCGACAACGGCCTCGATACAATCGAGGGTCGGCACAGGTCCTCCGCGTTTTGAGGGCATTCAGATTAACGGACAGTATCTGGTCATTTACAGTCAATACGATTTGAGTTGTGCCCTGGAGAATCAGGCATCGCTGGCCTGTAACGGATACCTGGAGGAAGACGCGATGAAACTGGCGATCAATCTGGTCCTGTATGCCCTGGACCAGGAGGTCGTACTGGAGCCGCTGTCTGTCGGCGCGGAAGAAGTCCGCAGATGAAAACGCAGGTTACCAGGCTGCCGCCGCCCTGTCCCACGCTCTTAATGTTCAACTCTGGTCTCGTCGGCTGGCTCGGGGCTCACTCTTCTACGTAGGGTTCGTGGTAGCAGGAGTGACGGCAGGCTTCTGGGATGACTACTGGGGGTTTGTATTCCTGGTAATGCTCACTGGCGTCGTAAGCGCCTGGTGTTCCATGTGGAAGCACAACCGCTGCCCTGCCTGCGACCACCACTTTCAAAAGAGACCGCCGAACCGGCCCCGGAAGCGATGTTCCAGCTGTGGATCCTAACTGATCCAACTGAGTGCGGCCTGCGACGCCTGGAGCAGATGACGACTCAGAACTCAAACGATCACCAACTGCTCTTGAGGCCGAGTGAACCGACTCTTGAATTCGACAGCGAAGGATCTGGATTTGTCCCGGAGGTCACATGCTGGTGGAGGGCGTTGGCTCCGGAAACTCAGCGGCTCCCCTGCTAGGTCCACTCACAGACAAAGAGCTGCATCTTGACGACGTCATCAATGAACAGGACCCCATCTCGGTTCAGAACCAGCAGGAGGGAATGGTCAACGGATCCCTCTCTGCTCGCGCAGCAAAACAGAATTCCGGGCGTCAGGCTACGTCACAAATCTCTGAGCTGCAGCTGGTGACAAAGACCGCGTTTCGCGCCAGGTATTGGTTGACCTGGGCCATTCTGTCAGCCTCAGCAACGCAAAAAGCCGAACCTCGGACAGGCTCGGCTTGCGCGTCATTTTGAGTTCTTTGAGTGAATCAGAATGTATCCAGTATGAAATGGTGACCGCGGTAATAAGGCTTTTCCGTCGGATAGAAGTTGTACCAGCTCTTGTTGAAAACCGGGATCCGCATTTTCGGTGAGTAGCGATAGTACAGATGGTCATACTGCACCGGCCGTTGGAACGAATGTGGATAGTACACATACGGATAATGGTAGAATCTCTGCCAGTCGGCCGGCTGGCCGGGAGCCGCCTCAACAGCATTGCCGAATCCTGCGGACGCAGCCGCAGTGATGACGGCGAAAAGAATCAGTCGCTTCAGCATCATGTTCTCCGTATCTCGTCCGTTTGCCAGGCAAAATGAAAAGGGGACTTCTCGGCCTGCGAACCAAGGACAACCGTAGTTGTCTTAGTCGCCCCCGGAAGAAAGCCTCCGGTTCGCAGAGCCGAGTTCGTCTCGTCTCCCCGTCCGCCGCAGCAGACAATGACATCCGGACCGACCGGCATGAGATGCCGGTATGTGGAGTCGGATGCGTCCCTTCTCTCGCCCTAATTTATCGGCAGCCGCCGGCCCTGCGATCAGTACTTTCCAAAGAATCGTTACAGAAGGTCCAATCGGCAGATGTACTCCCCGATGTCGAAATCGCTGGTTCGATCCTGCTGAAATCAGGCGTTAAATGTTCAGTTGTTCTACAATGTGCCGGCCGATATTCAGCGATGCGGTGGCTGCCGGCGAAGGGGCATTGCAGACATTCAGAACCCGATCATTGCGGAGGATCAGGAAGTCATCCACCAGGTCTCCGGTGGGAGTCAGTGCCTGGGCCCGGACTCCTGCCGGAGCCCTGACCAGATGCTCGACTCGAATGTCAGGAACCAGCTGTTGCAGTGCTCGGACGAACGCAGCAGTGGACAACGATCGCCAAACTTCGCCCAGGCCTGTTTTCCAGTACTTCATGGCCAGCCGCAGAAATCCAGGATATGTCAGCGATTCGGCGAGATCGCGGAGATTGATCGTGCCCCAGCTGTATCCTTCGCGGGCCAGAGCCAGCACGGCATTCGGACCGCATTCGACACCTCCTCCGACCATGCGCGTGAAATGGACGCCCAGAAAGGGAAACCGTGGATCCGGAACCGGATAAATCAAAGTCCGGCACAAATGCGCCGCTTCTTCCTTCAGAGTGAAGAATTCACCGCGAAACGGCACAATTTTCTCTTTCATTCGCTGTCCCGACATTCTGGCAACACGGTCGCTGTGAAGTCCACTGCAATTGACCGTTTGCGCTGCCTGAATCGTGTTGTCTCCACAGATCACTTCGACGCAATTTGTGGACTGACGGACTGCCGTCACACGCGTCGACACGCGAATATCAACGCCGCGTTCGGTCACGAGTCTGGCCAGCGTGGTACACATGCCGGGATAGTCCACGATACCTGCTGTGGGAACATGTATGGCCTTGATTCCCGCGGTGTGTGGTTCCAGCTCAGCCAGACGTTCCGTACCGATGAGTTCGCAGGGCACACCGTTTTGCTGCCCTCTTTCATAGATTCGTTCAAGTGCTGGAAGCTGACGGTCTGCGATGGCCACGATGACCTTGCCGGTCTTTTCCCAGGCAACACCGTGCTCACTGCAGAACATTTCCAGATCCTTTTTCCCCTCCCGGCAGTTACGAGCGCGCAGCGACCCTGGCTTGTAGTAGATTCCGGAGTGAATCACGCCCGAATTTCGACCTGTCTGATGACTGGCCAGCCGGTCTTCTTTTTCCAGCAGGATGACCCGCGTCTTTGGGACCTGTTCGGTCAGTTGCCAGGCGGTGGCCAGTCCAATAATTCCGCCGCCGATCACAACAACATCAGTTTCAGACATCCTGGTTTTGTTCCTGACAGGCCAGTTCGTTAAATACGGAGATGCCCCAGCATTTGCTCTGCGGACATCGCGTAGCTGATATAGAAAGGTCCGAATTCGGCATACTGAGCCGAAGCTCGATCAAACCGCATGGTGTAGACGATCTCCTTGATGTATTTCGGTGCACGTGCCCACAGCGTCACGCCCCACTCCCAGTTGTCGAATCCGGCAGACGCAGTGATCAGCTGCGTGACCCGACCGGAAAATTTAATTCCCGATGTTGCGTGCTCCGCCATCATGGAGCTGCGAGCGCTGAATGGCTCCATAAACCAGTTGGCGTCCGGGATTCGTGACTTGCTCATTGGATAAAATGCAATGACAGGAAATGGTGGGATTTCTGGATACAGCCGTTGCCTGTTCATGGCCGGCAGTCGCTGTTCGTAGGCACTCAGCCGGGCTTGCCAGGCTGGATCATCCGGTCCGGCTCCCTCTCGTTTCAGACGATCCGCATACTGTTCCACGGACGGCACATATTCGGAGATTTCGGTAATGGACACGAATGAGTACGTTGCTTCCAGTGCTGCACCAACTGCGGTGCTCCGAAGCATTTGAGCGATCGCGTCAATCTTCAGTGGATCGGGATCCATGAGAATCAGTGCGAAATCGGCTTCGTGTCCTGAAACCACGGACACCTGCAGACGGATTGGTGCGTGATCAGCTTCAGGATCCAGAATCCGAATCATTTCCGTTCGACTCTGGACACGATCTGCTGCGGCCACGCGTTGCAGAGCAGCCTGATTGATTCGATAGTAGAGATGCAGACAATGCCAGCCTTCCGACATTCGGGTGGTCGGATCCGGTAGATTGGAACCAGGTGCAGGACGATTCACGGAATTACCTCATGAGGAATTTGGTCGCAATGTGGCTATTCAGCAGCCAGGCGAGCGATATCGTAATGAACGCCGGGCAAACATGCCTGGCTTCCAGGAAGACTTACTCCCGGATCACGTTGATGGGCGTAAGAGAACACCTGCCATCAAGCTGATTGTGCATTTTTCAACTGGATTGCCGCATCTCGGACGTCTATTCGACGTGACAAAGCGATCCCCGACAGAAACGGCAGATGCGGACCCGTGTCAGCGATTTCCGCTAATTCCACAGCTTCGTGCAGCACGCGAATAGGATTGATTTCATTCCGCAGATTTTCCAGTGGGACAAACAACCTCCGGATGTCTTCCGCTTTGTCGTGGTCCTTGTTTGTGATTGCTTTCAACATCGCCTGGGACAGCGCCGGGTTAACACAAACACAGCCCGATGTGTAGCCCACACAACGAAACTTCGTCAGATGAATGAGTGCCGGTTGTTCACCGATTCCGCTGCAGATTCGTTCCGGATCGACACGGTCCACAAGTTCTTCGAGGTACGAATCGACGGCGGTGTCATCTCTGACGATCGCATACTTGATGAACGACACTAATCCTTCGTCCATCAGTTCTGCGGCTCCCTGAGGTGTCAGCAGGCCCTCTTCCTTAATGTAAAGGACTGCCGGTCGCTGGATGCGTTCCACAAACCGGCGAAACCCTTTCTGGAAACCGGCTTCTGTGGCCACATTGTTCTGCGGCAAAACCATAACTGTTGGGAACTGCATCTCCTTGAGGATTTCGGCCTGGTCCATGATTGTGCCACAAGCGGGACCGGCGGAAGGAATGATCACCGTGTCATCAGCTGCGGTCGACTGCAGCATTTCCAGCAAATCGGCGTATTCGCTGAGACGGAGATGATAGAAATTGGCGTTGCCGCCGTAGAGCAGCATCGAAACTCCGCCAGCTTCCAAATACTGAATCATTCGAGCGTTTTGTTGCGGGCAGATTGCCAGGTTCGAGTTTCGGGCCAGGGGGGGGACAGCCAAAACGGATTGACGAAAATGTGAAGGGCCGATGGGATCTGTCTGCATGATTCAATTCGGAGGCGGATGGTGGAAGTTGCGGTCGTCGAACAAGCGCATATCGTATGTCCCGTGATAGGAACCGGCCATTGATTCGGGAGAAAAATAGAGGCCAGTTTCACAGTTCCGATGGTCTGAATTTTCGATCGCGATATGATACATAGTTGTCCGAAAACAAATCTGGCGAAATAAAACCAGACGGGTACATACTGCTGCCACTATTCCGGAGCCGACCTCACGATTGCTCCTGGGCGTTGTTGTCGGAGCGGGTTGCCTGATCCATCTGTCACCGTCATCAGAGATGACGACCAGTCGTTGATCTCCGGTAAACGACTCAACGAGCTGCGCGAGCTACATCTCGCGCAGCTCGTTGAGTGTTCTTGTTGCTGATGCGCCCAGGAACAGTGTGTCGGTGCCGCAGACCAGTAGCTGGTAACCGAGATCCACATAGGGACGAACCGCATTAGCTGTGACACCAAAGTAGCCCAACGAGATTCCGGCAGACCGGCAAACCGTGGTCACTCGGTTAATTGCCTGCTTCACAGCCGGGTCGTCCACTGCTCCCATTTTTCCAAGGCTGGCGGCGAGATCGTAAGGACCCAGCAATACTGCATCGATTCCTGGCACTGCTACGATAGACTCAATATTTTTCACGCTCAGCGCATGTTCCGCCTGAATGATGACTGTCGTCTGGTCTTTGGCGTTCCTGATGTAGTCCTGAAACGCCATGCCATAGCCATGTGCGCGTGCCAGACCCACGCCTCGTGCCCCTTCGGGCGCGTATCGTGCGGCACTGACCACTGCCTCCGCTGTTTCGGCACTGTTAATCTGGGGAGCAATGATTCCGGTGGCCCCCAGATCAAGTACACGATTGATGTAGACGACATCTGCAACCGGAACTCGTACAAGACACGGAATTCGATCGTCGACCGCCTGCAGGATGCTGAGGATTTCTGAGGTGTTCAGCGGGCCGTGTTCCCCGTCGATAAATAACCAGTCGAAGCCGGCGTCAGCAAGGATTTCAGCAACGGCGGGTGTCGGTAGAGTCACCATGGTTCCGCACAGTCGTTCGCCATTCCTGAGCCGTGACCGAAAGTTGTGCCACATACCAATTCTTCTGCTGTTGAGTTTGAAGCTGCCTGCTGACTGATGGGATCCAGAGGATGCGGCACCGCTAACCCGAAGGCACTACTTGCGCATCAGTAGCCCTGCGAAGCGGCACCACACAGGCTTCCACTTGATTGCGAAGGCCGGCTCTGTTGTGGACTGTATTTCCTGAAGCGCAGTACTTTCGGCAGATGATTGTCGTCCTGGTGTACACAGGCCAGCAGGGGAGGCGACGAGGCATCTATCAATCACACTCGGCGTAACACCGAAATGAACGAACAGCCTGTTGACCCCGACGCCGGGCCCCAGCGCTTTTATCATTGGGCGGAGCCGAAATCGAACCGGCGACGCCATTCCGCTGTAGTTCTTCCATGTGCGTTTGAGTATACAAAAAGCGGGTTGCCAGACAATGGGGTTGTAGTACTCGTTGGCAGAAGTACATTCAATATCGCCAAAGTTCAGAGCCCATGACGGTACGAATGGCGGTGTTTTGAAACCACAGACACGCCTGCTTTTAGCGGGGGGAAAGCGGCATCCGAACCGCCTGACGTGTTTAACTTCAATTCGGGAATCGACTGTCGGAGGTCGATTACATGGAACGCGTCCCAACACAGACTGATCTGTTGCGACTGTGCGACACAGCAATTCGGTTTCACAGGTGCTGTGAAACCGAATTGAAGAACCATTGTGGATGTAAGCAGGACGTTGACGAGTTGGTCAACGAACTGAAAAGAGTTGTGGACACCATTCCAAGGCCGCGAAATTTATGTTTCTATTTTGACTCAGTCAGGCTAGAGCCGGCGGAACCGACAATACCGTGGCAAGGCTGGAGCGACACGGTGTACCCAGTGTTCATTCAATCGATCTTGGCGGCCGGAGAATGTGTTTTGATTTGGGCTCAAGTTGACCTGGACTTGCTCCCACTTCCGCGTGCGGGGATTACTCCTTCCACTGGAGTGCGCTGTTCTTTAAACTCAATCCCTTCCTTGGTTTCAACCAGAATGTAGAAGGACACATTCCCCGAAATCGTCTCCCTGAGCGTTGCATTGAGCCGTGGTGTGGCAACAGCGCGTTGCCCGAATTCTTTGTCGTCGACTTCCCGCACCTCTGATAGCTGACTGTTGAAGTCGTAAAGTCCGTCCTTCTGAGCCAGCACATCGATCACGGCATCATTCACAGCCAGCTCGTCCGTTGTTATTTTAATGACGACACGGTCGACCTTTGGCGAATCAGATTCGGACGTATCGAATGACTCACCTTTCAGGTCTCCTGACTGCGACTTCATACCCCTGTCGGAACTCACGGCGGCGCTCTTCAGTCTGTGAGCATCATGCGCCTGTCTCTTTCGTGTCTGCGTTGCGCCGTCGGCCTGTTTTGCTGTAGGTGCGAATACGGTGGTGTTCTTGAGCGTCTCGCGAAGCTGCGTTCTCCACGTTTTACAATTCGCTTTGATCCAGTCATCAAGGCCGTCCTTGTGCTTTGCACCAGCCAGCACAGGAATCTGCACAGATTTCGCTACTCCGTAAAGCAGCGCCGCCACTACCTCTGCGTGCTTCGCTCCTGCTTTGTCGTTGTCCGCTACAATCACGACTTCCTGGTCGCGAAAATACTCATCGAAGGACACGCGATAGTCAGCACTAGAATCAAAGCACGTGGCGATGAGTTTATGCGCGCGAAGAAAGTTGACAGCTTTTTCACCCTCGACTACGAAGATTGGTCTGTTCGGATGAAGCTTGAGGCCGTCCAGCATGTGCCAGAGTCTGTATGGAACAGAAGGCGTGCGGCCTCTGCCGGGGCCCCAGTTTCCCTTCGCATTGGTGTGCGAGAACATAAAGTCCTTTTTCTTCTTACCATCAAAACCCGGCTCCCATCGGTGCTTTTCGTAGACCGTTTTGTTCTTAGCGTCCCTGTACTCGTACGTCTCGACCTTTTTCGAGAGTGGATGACGTTCGCATTTCCCTCGCTGATGTTCGGACGTAAGTCCAACCGTTTCGTAGATGCTGTGGGGCGTACAGCCCGCCTTACACTCAAGCCAGAAACGAGAGCGACCAGCTCGAACGATCAATGATGGATTCCTGTCGTCGTGAACGGGACAGCAGGCGACGAAGTAGTCCTTGTAGTCCGTGATTGTGCCCAAACGCGATCTCAACAAATCAAGATGTTCGATCGCAAAGCCACGGTCGGGATCAACGTGTGATGGTGAACTCATGCCGTTCTCCTCAAGTGAACGGCTGAGCCTGCCTTGTCAGCCGCACTGGAACATCCGGCCGTCCCCAGCCTGGCAACCTGATGACTGCGGCGGTCGGAAGGAGCACTCTCCGTGGGATGGACATATCGGCCAGTCCCACGCCGTTCGATCGTTGGTGCTGGGCGAAGTTCCCGGACTCGGCGGAAGAGTGCTGCGGAGGTGCTCACTGCTTCGCCTCCCCCTCAATGAACTCAAAAAAGTCAACTCCGCGGACGAATACATGCCCACCGCTTCGGATCGTACGCAACCCCCGCCTGCGCATTTGTCGGAAGGCGTGCCGTCCAAGTCCGGATAATCCGGTAAAAGACAGAGAGCGGATAGATTTCATCAACCCGTACGGAGCTGAGGTGATGCGTTTTCCTGGCCGTTGGCATGACTGAATACCCACTGAACAATGTGTGAATTACGTTCAGTGAGAAACACTAGCGGGGCGTTCGCAGGCTACGATATCGGGTATTCACCGACTCCGGTTTAGAGCTCGTTTTCCGGTTTAGGCTCCGGTTTAGCGAGACTTTCTTCGAATGAACTCTGCCAGAAGCTCTTTTCAGCGCTCGGGATTGAAAATCTCGTAGTCAATCAGGTCGTCAGTCCGAACCCGTATCTTGCGCGCTCTCGGCCAGATGTCGGGATGATCCTCTTTGTGAACGCGGCGTTTACCTTGACGAATCCAGTTGCTCAGCGTCTTACCATCCAAGTTCTTGCGACCTGTCTTCAACTGTTTCCGTAGAAACGGCTTTGGCAGCGGCTCTGTGTATTGGACCTCGATGGTATTTTCGATAGCGGCGATGTCGTGCCACAACTTTTTCAGTGCCAGCTCAAACTCTTTCCTTTTTGGTTCTTTGGGATCGAGGCTCCACCACAAGTCCTTGAGAACATGCGGGCGGATATCAAGGGATGGGTCGATCTCGCGCTGGCGTTCTGCGAAGTGCCGTACTGCTTTAGTCCGAGCAGAAAGCTCCTCCTGCTGACTGATGCCGTGTTCAGTCAGTGCGTCGTCCGCCGAGAATCCTTGCGTCAGGAATTGTTCTGATTGTCCTGCAATCAGCGTCATGTCCCGGAGGAGTCTGCGTGGATCCTCAAGCGAAAGGGAGTCGTTGCCCCCGACCATGTTTGACCTTTGCCGGTGGTCACGTTGCAAGTCGTCAAGTATTGCAAAACGCCATAAGAGTAAAATCTGAGAGTCCGAGGAGGAAGAGATGTGAGAACAGTTTTTCAACTTACATTAGCGGCGCGCACGCAGCCTGGTCGGTTTGTTTCAAATTGTTGCGGACCCGCACGGCGTATGAGCACCGACGTGCGGGCCCCTGCGGGCAGAAAGTGAGTTATGGATCCACTGCAGTAGTTACCGAATGATCGTAGAATTCGGCAGCGCCTCCTTGAGTTTGGCGACGCTCGCGTTGGTGATTTGGGTGTCGCTGAGCCAGAGCTCCTGCAGACTAGTCAGTTTCTCAAGATGCACCAGACCCGTATCGGCGATCTGCGTGTTGTCGAGGTAGAGCTGCAGCAGATTGCTCAACCCCTTAAGATGTACCAGTCCCGCGTCGGTGATCCGGGCGTGGCTGAGGTTGAGCTCCTGCAGACTGGTGAGTCCCTCAAGCGACACCAGCCCCGCGTCGGTGATTTGGGTGTCGAAGAGGTCGACCTCAACGATCTGGCCCTGTTCATTGACCTTGATCCTGGCTCCCAGCTCTTCCAGCCGTGCCTTCACGCTGCCGGTATTCACGGTCGGTTCTTTGGCTGCGGGTGTCTGTTGTTCTGTCGTACAACCACTGCAGAACATCACACCCAGTACTGTTAATAAAAGTGTCTTGCTGTGCATGATCATTCTCCGAGGCTGCTTTCACCTTCGCGATTGGGACTGTGTGTCTGCTAATCACGCCCGGACATCCCGGCAGTGACAAGCAGCCGGTGACACTCTCAGAACGCTAATCGGATCAGGCGGTTCTCCTTCAGTTATTTACCTCAATTTTCATTGCTCAAACTGCCATACGCTTAGCGTTATTCTTTATCCTGTTCGGCCAGTCGACCTTCGATCTGCCGTATCCGCTCTGCCAAATCGTCGATTTGTCCCCACGCCTGGCCCAAGCCGCAGCGCGACCATTTCAGTTTCTTGTGCAACCACAGCGAGGTGATGTTCCGCAGCGGCCGTCCGAGCTATCCCGTGGGGCGCACGCTGTTGGTCACAGGTATACTTGACGCCCTGCATGACTCTAGAGCTGCCAACGGAAAACGAATTGAGACTCCGCACTTGGCGAAGCTAAAATACACACCGGCAGAGGATTTTGCGGCGGGATGAGGTGTGCCGCGTGCGTCTGGAATCTGTGAGCTACTTCAAGACTTTCAATTGAAGGTCCTTGAAATGGACGATCATGCCGGGGTCGTGTAGTTGGAACTGGATCATGCCCTTTTTGAGACGCTTGGCTTCAGGCAGGTGCTCGGTGAATTCAGAGGACAATTTGCCGTTGATGAAGAGTTTGAAATTGTTGCGATTGGCGACGATGTGGACGGTGTTCCAATCGCCCTTTCTGATGTCATCCTTGGTCAGGCTATTCTTGATCGGGGTGATGGTTGGCTTGTCGTCCTTGCCGATGACCAGCCGATCACCTCGGAAGCAGCGGTGTTCCCTGCGGCCAGGCGTGTGGAAATCCCATGCACCCATCACATTCTTGCCAATGCCAACATGGCCGATATCGGCGTGGTAACTTTGGAAATGGCGCTTGCGCGTCTTGTCGGGGATGGCGCGAATGCTCACGCCGCTATTGCCCTTGCCGGGAAAACGGTAGGCAAACTTAAGCTCCAGATCGGCGACCTCCTTGTTTGGACTGTATGTGAGATAGCCTCTGCCTTTGTCACCATTGCCGACAATCATTCTGTCCTTCACGGTCCAGGCTGCCGATGTCTTGGCGGGCATAGCCTCCCAACCCTTGAGAGTCTTTCCATCGAAGATAGAGACGAAATCATGATTAGTCGACTTCGGATCTTCAGCTTGTAAATTTAATTCGCCGAGGCTGATACACAATAGGGTGGATGCTAACCATGGTGCAGGAAATCCAAGGGGTGTGGTCTCTTTCATTTGCGAATCGGTGTTAGTCCATACGGGTGAAGAGGAAGCTGCCGTTCATTAAAAAATGGTCGGGACGGCAAGATTTGAACTTGCGACATCGTGCTCCCAAAGCAGGTGCGCTACCAGACTGCGCTACGCCCCGTGGCACCCATAATAAGCACGGTTACGGTTATTCTCAAGAAAAGTGTTTGCACCGGCGGGCGGCGTGCTCCATAAACTGCGCCCTTTATGCCATTTAGCAAACTTGGTTTATCGAAACCCGTCCTCGAGGGGGTCAAGGCGAGGGGGTGGGTGGACCCGAGTCGTAAAACACATTCTGATGTAGTTCACTTTCAGCTTCCTCCCAACTGAATCTTTCCAAAAGATTAATGTCGAATTCATCCCTCGATTTGAAAGCGAATTGCGTTTTTTTTCTGCTCTTGCTCTGCGCAAGTTCAATTTCCAACCCTGCCGTTGGCCAGGACCCCAAGCTTGAATTCAACCGGGACATTCGTCCGATCCTTTCGGATCGATGTTTTCCATGCCACGGACCGGACGACAAAAAACGCGAAAGTGATTTGCGCTTTGATCTCGAGGCAAACGCCAAAAGAGATCTTGGTGGATATAAGGCGATCGTGCCAGGCAAGCCGGGTGACAGTGAACTGGTCCGTCGGATTTTCTCGGATGATCCGGGCTTTCGCATGCCACCTGAGATTTCAGGAAAATTACTTTCGGAAGATGATAAAAATCTGCTGAAAACATGGATCCAGCAGGGGGCAACATTTCAGAAACATTGGTCATTTCAAGAAATCGTTCGGCCTCACAACCCTTCAGTCACAAACACATCCTGGATTCGAAACGACATCGATTACTTTGTTTTGGCGGAATTGGAAAAACGACAAGTCAAACCGTCGCCCGTAGCTGACCGGCAAACATTGATTCGACGGCTCTATCTGGATTTGATTGGGCTTCTGCCTACACCAGCGAAGGTCAACGAATTTGTAAATGACCGGTCGGGTAACGGTTATGAATTTTTGATAGATCGATTGCTGGATTCAAAACACTTCGGCGAACGGATGGGACGACACTGGCTGGACCTTGCCCGATTGGCCGACTCAAATGGTTACGCCAACGATGGTCTGCGTTCGGTTTGGCCTTATCGTGATTGGGTCATCAAGGCAATCAACGACGATATGCCGTTTGATCAATTCACGATCGAACAGCTTGCCGGAGATCTTTTGCCCAATGCGACCGAATCGCAGAAGGTGGCAACCGGATTCCATCGGAATACGCCTCACCAAACTGAAGGCGGCTCGGACCCGGAACAATATCGAGTTGAGCGAACCAAAAACCGAACCGATACGACGGGTGCTGTTTGGCTTGGGTTAACCGTTGGCTGCGCCCAATGTCATTCTCACAAGTTTGATCCGATATCGCACGAGGAATACTACCAGCTCTATGCGTTTTTTAATAACGCCGACGAACCGACTCTAACTTTGTCTCCATCCGCCGAAACCAATTCTAAAATTGACCTGGTGAACAAAGACATCACCGCGATCAAGTCCAAACTCGAATCGGAAAAGAAACGCACAAAAGAACTTGAAGCACAACGCCGAAAACTTGACTGGCAACCCGTTAAGTTCGAATCCATTCAAAGCCTTCAGGGTGCGACCCTCAACCAATCAAATGACCTGAACATTCTGGCCAGCGGAAAGAATCCAAGCCAGGACACTTATGAATTGAGTTTCGATGCTACACAAGAAATAAAGTCGATTCAGATCGAAACGTTGACCGATCCGTCTCTTCCCCACAACGGACCTGGTCGAGCGGGGAATGGCAACTTTGTGTTAGCGGAGCTCCAGATAAAACAAAATGGGAAACCGGTTCGAATTGTTTCTGCGACAGCTGATCATTCGCAACAAAGCTATGCCGTCCCCGACGCTTTTGATGGCGATTTCAAAACAGGTTGGGCGATCAACGTCCAAAGTGGAAAGCTAAACGTCAATAGAACGGCCGCGTTTTCACTCGAGAAGCAGATCCAGGGCACAATCGAAATATCGATGACGACCTATGAACGAGGCAGCGGATACAACATCGGCAAGTTCCGAATTTCAACCAGCCACATAACACCTGACAAAATAGATTCCAAAGTCAAAGAATTCGAAACGCTCTTAAACGAGAAGCAAAACGAGCTCGAAAAGTTTCAGCAAAACGTTGCCAGCACATTAGCGATAAGCGAACGAGCAGAGCCGCGGGAATCGTTTGTTCAAATTCGCGGCGACTTTTTGGATCGAGGCGCAAAAGTCCTGCCTGCAACTTTCTCGTCTCTTCACCCTTTGACCGGGAATTCGAGTTCCGAACTTCAGCAGCCGAATCGTCTGGATTTGGCCAAGTGGATCGTTTCCAAAGAGAACCCATTAACTCCGCGCGTTGCAGCAAACCAAATCTGGCAGCGCATGTTTGGAGTCGGCCTTGTCGATACGGAAAACGATTTCGGCTACCAGGGTTCGTTGCCGACACACCCTGCCTTACTCGACTATCTTGCAACGGATCTGATTGATAACGGCTGGAAAATAAAACGCATCTACAAAAAGATCGCGATGTCCGCGACTTATCGCCAATCATCGAAGTTCCGTCCACAGCTTCACGTCAAAGATCCGACAAACAAGTGGCTTGCTCGACAGTTAAGGTACCGTGTCGAAGGCGAAATCGTTCGCGATCTTGCCTTAACGGCCAGCGGATTACTCAGCCGAAAAATGGGTGGCCCCTCCGTCTTTCCGCCGATCCCGCCGAACGTCATTGGAACCAGTTCGGCCAACCATCAGTGGCCGGAAAGCAAGGGTGAGGATCGCTACCGTCGCGGTGTTTACACTGCAATTTATCGTGCAAACGTCTACCCGATGCTTTCGGTTTTCGATGGGCCGGATCGAGACAATGCATGCACTCGAAGAACACTGTCCAATACGCCACTTCAGGCTCTCACAATCGCCAACGATGCATCGTTTATGGAAATGGCTCGAGCATATGGGAAACGGATTGTCGCTGAATCAAAACAAAACGATTCACGTTTGCGAATCAGAAACGCTTTTGAAATCGCCATGTCAAGAAAGCCTTCCGATAAAGAATTCGACCGGATAAAGTCATACTTCGATTCCTTGCTCGGTTTCTATCGCACTCACCCGAAAGAGACCAGACAGATTGCCGGCGAGGACAATGCCGAATTGGCGGGCTGGGTTTCCGTTGCACGGGTCATGTTAAACCTCGACGAATTCATTACTCGTGAATAATCATTATGGCAAACAAACAAACCGCACACGAACCTGTCTTACTCAACCAAACCAGAAGGCATTTTTTTGGGAAATGCGCCACGGGGATTGGTTCGATTGCGCTTGCACATTTGCTAAACGATGGAAAGCTTTTCGGCCGAAATGCGCGTGGCAATGATGTTTCCGATCCGTTTTCTGCACGTCCCACACAATACACTCCCAAAGCCAAACGCATCATTTACTTATTCATGGCAGGAGGGCCAAGCCAACTCGAACTGTTCGACTACAAACCGGTTCTCACAAAATTCCACGGCAAGCCACCGCCCGATGAAATGCTCGCTGGGCAACGATTCGCCTTTTTGAAAGGAAACGAAAAACTTCTTGGACCGACGCGGTCTTTCAGCAAAGTCGGTGATTGCGGACGTGAAGTAACGGACTTGTTGCCGAATCATTCAAAAATCGTCGACGAACTTTGCTTTATCAAGACGATGAAGACCGACGTATTCAATCATGGTCCCGCCAAGATCTTCATGAATACCGGATCGGCACAGACAGGCCGACCGAGTATGGGTTCGTGGATGAGTTACGGGATCGGCTCCGAGTCCGATAATTTGCCCGGATTTGTTGTTTTACAAAGCGGTCCGCGCGGACCAAGGAATGGCGCACAGCTTTGGTCAAGCGGTTTTCTGCCCTCAACCTATCAAGGTGTCCCCTTCCGCAAAGGCTCCACACCGATCCTCAATCTCAACACACCGGACGGAATAGGCGGGATTACCGGCCAAGGCAAATTCTTCGATGCCGTCCGCGACCTGAATCAAATGAAGTTTGAATCGGTCGGTGATCCAGAAATCGAAACGCGAATTGCCGCCTATGAAATGGCCTATCGAATGCAGACGAGTGCGCCCGAGCTGATGGACATTAAAGACGAGTCGCAAGAGACGCTTGATCTTTACGGTGTCAAACCGGGGCAGACTTCGTACGCCGCAAATTGTTTACTTGCACGGCGACTTATCGAGCGAGACGTGCGTTTTGTTCAGCTTTATCATACAAACTGGGATCATCATGGCGGGGGTGGGGAAGACCTGACAACGGATCTACCTAAGCGAACAAATGAAATTGATCGGGCAACGACTGCATTGATTCTGGATTTGAAGCGGCGCGGACTTTTGGAAGATACCGTTGTGATTTGGGGTGGTGAATTTGGCCGGACGCCGATGGGAGAAATTCGTGAAAGCGTTGGCCGAGATCACCACATTGAATCATTCACGATCTGGATGGCCGGTGCCGGAGTTAAGCCGGGCATTCAATACGGCCAGACCGACGAGCTTGGATTTGGTGCCGTCGAAAATCCTGTCCATGTTCATGATTTGCACGCAACGATATTGCATTTAATGGGGATCAACCACGAAAAGTTGACTTACCGATTCATGGGGCGTCACTTCCGGTTAACAGATGTTTCAGGTCATGTCGTCAAAGATATTTTGTCTTAATAAACAAATTCCATTTTCATCCCCGCCGAACGCTATTGCACACAAGGCAGGAACGCGATGGAAAATGAAATCATTTACCTGGTTTTACCATTGCTGGCCCTAGCCGCTCTCGGTTCCACGGGTTTCACTAAAAAGGGCTTTCATTTCAGTATCAATCGGAGAATCGCCGGGCGAAAAGGACGGCTGATTGGAACTGCTTTTGTCGTCCCAAGCGCAATCGGATTGGCGACTGTCTTCTTCCTGGGTTCGTCGGAGGTACGTCACACAGTAATGGCCCTCGGCGTTGGAATCGGGCTGGGAGTCATCTGGATCTTGTCACTCCGCGACTGAACGAATGACAGGAATTTTAATTCCCACCGAACACCATTACCGAGACGGTACTGCTGAGAATGGTCAACTTCCGGGGTAGGGAAACGAACGAGACGGAGTGGGACTCTCGCAGGCTGAAGGTCAACAATTCCGGGTGGGTCAATCGTTCGTGCGCAAGGAATACCAGGCGGACCAACTGAACCCAGAATAGCGACGGATAGCCCCGACAGCTCGTCGCGCATGAGACATGTCAGGAAACGACCCTCTGGGGCACGCACGTCAGGTAGTGTGGAAGCTGGTTGGCGTCAGCCGGATTTCGGCACCCGTTTCTCGGAACGCTGGGGGATGCCGCGGATATCCGTGCGGTGGAACGCACGGGAGACAACGCCTAATTTGGGCCGGGATCTGCGTCATCAAAGGAACCTTTATCGCGACGATTGGTTTCACCGTGAGGCCGAACGATATCGGGTATTCAGTTCCGGCCAATCGATGTGGTCCATGAACTTCTTGATGTATTCGGCCTTGCGGTTGTGGTAGTCGATGTAGAAGGCGTGTTCGTAAACGTCGATCACGACCAGCGGTGCGGCCATCCAAAGCGGCCCTTGTGCATGTTCGTCGCTAACGACGTTGTAGAGTTTTCCAGTGACTGGATGGTACGTCAGCATGGCCCACCCAGCGGCAGCTTTGGCACTGGCCTGGAAATCACCGGCCCATTTGTCGAGTGAGCTAAATCGCTTTTCAATGGCCGCTCGCAGTTCGGCTTTGGGGTCGAGCAACTTAGGAACAAGACCGTCAAAGTATAGCTCGTGAAGGACGACACTGTTTCCTTTGCTTTGTCTGGCTCGTTGCATGGCACCGTAGGCGTTCGCATCGATGGCCGTGCCCTCTTTAACGCTCTCTTCCAGCTTCGTGTCGAGTCCCGAATAGCCTCGCAAAGCACCGCAGTCTCGGCGATTTGTGGGCACCGAACAAGGGGATTGTTCGGGCCGGAGCGAACGTCGTTGAGAACCTTCACCCCCGCTTTGAACTCGGTCGGAAAGAACTGTTTGCACTAAATCAACAAATCAAGTGCTTCTGGAACCGCCGGTGCGTACGGTGGGGATTGACGTCTGTTGCGGTCTGGTGATCTTCGCCGTGATACCGGTGCCGGTGGCGGTTCGTACACATCATCGTCGTACGTATTGTCGTCGTACGTATTGTCGTCGTACGTATTGTCGTCGTACGTATTGTCGTCGTACGTATTGTCGTCGTACGTATTGTCGTCGTACGTATTGTCGTCGTACGTATTGTCGTCGTACGTATTGTCGTTGTACGTATACTCCGGTGCCGGAATGAATTCATTCAACTGCGGAATATCACCAATCGGTTTCCAGGGGCCCGTAGCAGCTGTACTGATGTAATCCGTTGTCAGGAGCTTACCACTAAAGAACCCCTTCTTGATGGCATTGGACGAGACGGGACCTGTGACTTTACCGTTGCGACTGAGGAAGAATTGCACTGTCCGTCCGGACAACCTTGGCTTAGTTGTCGTAAGGTTGGCCCCGCACTTACATTTGATCTTCAATTCTTGCGGATTGGTCTTTACGACCGGGGGCGGAGACGCGGAAGGTGGATCACCGCCAACAATATCGCGGCCGCAGTGTTTACATACGATTGCCTCTTCAAGAATCAACTCGGCGCAAAACGGACAT
>Ga0310123_10000321_pt1 | contig 43408 bp, 42 predicted proteins | sample CB6_AW_1057_MG_FD_203505 | JGI IMG/M metagenome (GOLD analysis project Ga0310123, IMG submission 203505) | Marine microbial communities from Western Arctic Ocean, Canada - CB6_AW_1057 | ecosystem: Environmental > Aquatic > Marine > Oceanic | place: Canada: Western Arctic Ocean | collected... | reverse complement strand
GATTCCCCACATGAGAAGCTGTGCCACAGGCAGGATGAACCCGAAGACGACCGGGAGCCCACAGGCGATCGCCGCTGCCCAGCGCCACCATCCCCGTAGATCAAAGCGAACGATAGGGCGGTGTCGAGCGGTTCCGCCGTCGAAACGAGCGCGCCCCCGCTGTACTCTTTCTAGGAGGATCAGAAAGAAGACAAAGAGAAGGAGGCAGCCAGAGAGTCTGATCGCCGCCGCCGGATCTCCGAGAGAGAACCATGCCCTGAAGATTCCCGTAGTGAAGGTCGTGACACCGAAGTAGCGGACGGCGCCATACTCGTTCAGAACCTCCATGAGGACCAAGGTGACGCCTGCGATCAAAGCCGGCCGGGCCATCGGGAGAGCGACTCTCCAGAAGGTATGCCAGGACGATTTACCAAGAATCTTAGAGGTCTCCAAAATGCTCCCGGACTGTCTCATGAAGGAGGTCCTCGTGATCAAATACACGTAAGGATAGAGGGCCAGTGCCAAAATCACTCCAGCTCCAGGAAGCGACATCAGACCAGTGCGGAGTCCCGCAGTCGTAGCCGGATCGAGAGTGACCTGCAAAACGGTCTGAATCGGGCCCGTGTGTCCGAAAAGCGCCGCGTACGTGTAAGCCATGATGTAGGTGGGGATAGAGAGGGGCAGAATGAGGCCCCACTCGAAGAGACGGCGTCCCGGGAACTCACAGGTTGTGACGAACCAAGCTGTCGAAATCCCAATGACTAGAGTCAGGGAACCGATTCCCACTACAAGGAGCAAAGAGTGCCAGACGTAGTCCAGGAGCACTGTCGATGCGAGGTGTTGCCAGGTTTCGCTTGGTGGTCCGAACACCCCAACGAAGATCGACATCAGGGGGAATAGTAGGAGAGCAACTACCGCAAGGGTTGAGGCTGTCCAGGGTGTGAGAGAGATGGCCCTGGGCCCCGAAGACCCCAGGATCGCCCGGATCCGATCGGCGACTGAGTCAGTCGCAGTGCCTACCGCCATCCGGCCCGGTCGAAGATCATCACAGCTTCGGTGTTGAGTTCGCCGAGGCGTCGGAGGTTCAACGTGTCCGCCCGAAACTCGCCCCATTCGCGTAGGGTCGTAGCCCATGGTACGTCGACACGCACCGGGTACTCGAAGATGGTCTCTGCGAACACGCGCTGCGCTTCCGTACCGACCAGGAACTCGATCAATCGAACCGCGTTATCAGGGTTTGGCGCGTGAGCAGTGACACCAGCCCCACTGACGTTCACGTGTGTTCCCCGGTCGTCTTGATTCGGGAAGAAGACTCCTACCCGAGAGGCAAGATCCCGCGCTGCCGCGTCTTGGTCGTTCAGGAGTCGACCCACGTAGTAGGTGTTGACTAGTGCGACATCACCAACGCCCGCTGCCACATCCATGATCTGGTCGGTGTCGTTTCCTTGAGGGGGTCTGGCGAGGTTCGCGACGATTCCCTCAGCCCACCCCTCAGCGTGGTTGGAGCCATTTACGGCAATCATCGACGCGAGAAGCGAAAGGTTGTAGATGTTCTCGGAGCTGCGCACTAGCACTCGTCCCTTCCATTGCGGGCTAGCAAGATCCTCGTAGGTCGACAACTCCATCGGAGTTACATGGTCCCGGGCATACGCAAGGACCCTGGCCCGTTGAGTTAGACCGAACCAGTATCCTTCTGGATCACGGAGATGATCGGGAATCGCTTCTGAGAGCACGGGGGACCTTACCGGTCGAAGGAGTTCGAGTTCTTTAGCTCGGTGAAGCCGTCCGGCATCGACGGTGATCAGGACGTCCGCAGGTGACACATCTCCTTCTCGCTCCAGCCGGGTGATCAACTCGTCTGCCGAAGCTGTCACCACCCGAACTTCGATTCCCGTGAGTTCGGAGAACCGGTCGAACAGAAGCTGGTCTGCATCGTAGTGACGGTGACTGTATACGTTCACCACTTCCTCCGGTCCTTCCTGGCATCCTGTAGCAAGCATGGGGAGTGCAATCAGAAGAGGTAGAACCTCAAACTTGAAGGGAATCCTAGAGAGTAGGGGTGGTGGGCTGATCTTCTCGGGGCTCTTCATGATAGTCCACATAGTGAGCGATCGTTCTTGACGAGTTTCGCGCAGGGGCCGCCAAGAGCTAATTAGTCCAAGATCTGCACTCACGAACAGGTTAATGAGATTGAGAACCAGTTGCAACTAAAGTGTATCCGGCCCTTCTGAGGGCGCGCAAGTCACCCCAGGGTCAGCGGCAGTCCTGCTCCAGTGACAATTCCCGCCTGCTCGGATACGAGGCCGCCACATCGGCGATGCTCGATGGTGGGATCCAGGTTGAGATGTCCCAGTCTGGCATCGCTTTTCTACACCTTCGGGAAAAGGGGAGAACAGTTACAGGAGGGGATGCTGGAAGCGCACTCTAAGTCTTGTGACTGTGGCCTCGAGGGATTCCCACCCAATCGGAAAAGCCATGTACTCGAAATCCCCTTCACCGTAGGTGCATCGGCTTGCCCTACTGCTCAGGCGTCGGCTAGGTTTGAAGGCTTTATCGAGGGACATCCGTGGGTGGACCTGCTCCAGTTGATTCTCAAGTGAATGGTCGTGATGAGTCTATATAAACATACGCGGATTCCTGATAGTGGGGATCCCATCACAGTAGAAGAAGGAAGCCTGAAGGTACCCAACTGGCCGATCATTCCGTTCATTGAAGGTGATGGGATCGGGCCAGACATCTGGAGGGCGACGCGTGATGTGGCTGATGCCTCAATCCAAAAGGCATATGGCGATCAACGGGCAATCCACTGGATGGAGGTATTTGCGGGTGAAAAAGCGAATGGTATCACTGGTGAGTGGCTTCCAAAGGAAACCTTCCAGGCCCTTCAAGACTTCAAGGTGGGAATCAAAGGGCCACTGACCACTCCCGTAGGTGGTGGTATCCGGTCCCTGAATGTAACGCTGCGTAAGGTGCTGGATCTCTACTCATGCATTCGGCCGGTACGATGGATCGAAGGCGTCCCGTCACCGATGAAGGAGCCTGAACGGCTGGACGTGGTGATCTTCCGTGAGAATACGGAGGACGTGTATGCCGGAATCGAGTGGGAGTCGGGTACTGAGGAGGCCGAGAAGGTCCGTTCGTTCCTCGTCAAAGAGATGGGAGCGAACATTCGGCAGCACTCCGGGATCGGAGTCAAACCTATCTCTCCTTTCGCGACGAAGCGCCACGTCGCTGCCGCGATTCAGTACGCGCTCGAGCGGGGACGGTCCGCTGTGACGCTCGTTCACAAGGGCAACATCATGAAGTTTACCGAGGGGGCGTTCTCAGATTGGGGATACGAGGTCGCACAAGAGCGATTCCCGGAGCAAACGATTCCGGAATCAAGAATCTGGGAAGGAGATGAGGTCAGGGGTCGGATTGTGATCGGAGACCGGATTGCGGATGCGATGTTCCAGCAGGTGGTGCTGAGGCCGGAAGAGTACGACATCCTCGCTACCCCCAATCTCAATGGCGATTATCTCTCCGATGCCTGTGCCGCACAGGTCGGTGGCCTGGGGATGGCGCCGGGGGCAAACGTGGGTGAGGAGGTAGCACTTTTCGAGGCGACCCATGGGACCGCGCCAAAGTATGCAGGCCAGAACAAGGTGAATCCAGGGTCACTGATTCTCTCAGCAGTGATGATGCTCCAATACCTGGGATGGGACGAGGCAGCCGCCCTTATCGAGAAGGGTCTGGAGGGGGCCGTTGGCGCGAAGACGGTGACATACGATCTGGAGCGCCAAATGGAGGGCGCCACAAAGGTGAGCACCTCACAGTTCGGTGAGGAAATCATCCGGCACATGTAGGAGGCTTCTGAACATGCAGGTACGACTCTCGCAGGATGATCCTCTCTTGAGTGAAACGCCTTTATTGGCGCTCGCGGTGTTCGAGGATGAGATCGAGTTCGGAGAACAGGTCGAGCGAGCCGATACACTTCTCAACGGCGCGTTTGGCCGCGCCCGGGAACAGGGAGACTTTCGAGGCAAGGAGCAGGACTTCGCCCTCTTCTACACTTCGGAGGGTGGCCCTGGCCCTCGGAGGGTGCTCTTCGTAGGTGTAGGATCTCGATCGGAGGGAGACGCCGAAAGTGTTCGCAAGTTTGCCGCCCGTGCTGTTCGTAAGGCTGAATCGCTATATGTGAGCAGTCTCGCTCTGCATCTTTCTGCACACTTTAGTGTGAGCGCGAGCGAGGCCGCAAAGGCCGCCGCGGAGGGAGGCTCCCTCGCAGCTTGGGACTTCAGAGAGCTGAAGTCGACATCTGGAGATGCCAATGGTCCCGAGGGAGCAGCTGAGGTGGGGACATCGATTGAGGAGCCCAAACCGGTCGTTGAGGAGCTTGTCGTATTTGTCGAGGGGGATCCCCTGGAGGTAGAGGAGGGCCTTCGAATCGGATCGGCATTTGCGGAAGGAGAGAGGCTGGCAAGGGATCTCCAATGGCGGCCCGGCAATATCGCCACTCCGACTCATCTGGGAGAGGTCGCTGTCGCACTCGCTGAGGAGTACGGTTTCGCGTCACACATCCTCGGACCCACTGAGTTGGCAGCCGAAGGGATGGAAGCTATCCTGGCCGTCTCGGCTGGATCGGAGCAGGAGCCGCGATTGATCGTGCTGGATCATCGGGGTGGGAAAGAGGACTCCCCCAGGCTCGCCTTGGTGGGCAAGGGGTTGACCTTTGATGCGGGGGGAATCTCCATAAAGCCGGCTGGAGGGATGGAGGACATGAAGTACGATATGTCCGGCGGTGCTGCTGTACTCGGGGCAATGAAGGCGATCGGCGAACTTGACCTGGCGGTAGATGTGGTGGCCGTGGTTCCCTCTTCGGAAAATCTGCTCTCCGGGAGGGCAACGAAACCAGGAGACGTGATCAGGACGCGGAGCGGCAAGACGGTAGAAGTGATCAATACGGATGCCGAAGGGCGGCTCATTTTGGCTGATGCCCTTTCCTATGTGGTGGACCACTACGCGCCAGCCGCAGTGGTCGACTGTGCGACGCTGACCGGGGCCTGCGTGATCGCTCTAGGTCATCACGCCGCGGCCGTTCTGGGAAACGACGATGATCTGGTCTCGGAGCTGCGAATAGCCGGGGATCGTGCTGCAGAGCGATGCTGGCCGCTTCCACTCTGGGACCCCTACAAAAAGCAGATCCAGAGTTCGATTGCCGATCTCAAGAATGTGGGAGGAAGGCCGGCGGGCACGATCACGGCCGCCCTGTTCCTCTCCGAGTTCGTAGGGAATACCCGGTGGGCGCACCTAGACATTGCGGGCACCGCGTATGGCGAGCCCACGGCACCCTATCACCGAAAGGGTGGTTTCGGATTTCCCACACGGTTGTTACTAGAGTGGGTCTGGGATCGCTCCGAGTGACCCGAAGCTCAGCAGCCCACAGAGGCTGTGAGCCACGCGCGGCCCCTCGCAAGAGTTCGACGTGCATTCGGAACCTCCTGCTTGTCCTGCTCCCCTTCCTTCCCGCCTGGGCGACCCCCTCCCGAACTGCGTTCTCGATGCTTGAGGCAGGCTCTGTCCGAGCGCAGGTTTTGCAGGATACGATTGACTCCGCGGTACCTATCGATGGAGTCGTGGGACCCGCTCCAACGGGGCCAGATACACTGGAGGTAACGGCAGATATGGTGTCGGCGTCTCCTGATTCTCTGGCCGCGGAGGAATTCGTTCCCCGAAATCTAGCCTCACGACCGATGCTGGTACGGGCCACCTGGAGCACTGGAATCTGGGAGTGGGACAAGGAGGCCCTGCAGAGCTCACGAGCTCTGACCGTCCTGGAACTCCTTGAAGAGATAACCGGCGTGATTGCTCTGCGCGGGGGCGACCATGGCCAACCGGCCACAGCGACTGCGTTCGGGGGCGGGGCCGGCCGGATCCGTGTGTACTTCGATGGTGTCGAGATGCCTCCACTGGATGGAGGAGTAGTTGATCTGTCGCGGATAGGACTTGCAGGCCTAGATCGAGTTCGCGTGGAACGAAGCCCGGGAGAACTTCGCGTTGAGCTCTTCCCATTTCAGTTCTCTGACTCCCGGCCATATTCCTTCCTCGAAGTGGGCACTGGAGACCTCGACACGAACGTATTCCGAGGGGTGTTCGCGCATCCAAATGCGCTGGGTGGAAACATCGTGGTTTCCCTCGACCGAATCGATACTCAGGGGCCCCAGCGGTTGGAAAACGGAACTTCGGCTGGAATGCAGGTGCGTCACGCAGTCTTCCTGGGTGAGAAGTTGGGATTGGCGTGGGAATTCCGCAGGATGACGTCCCGAAGACCAGAAGGCATATGGGAGCCGTCGAGCGTTCAGCGGACGGACTGGGGTATGAGAGGTCATTACGAGTGGGCCCCCTGGCTTCAAGTGGGGGCGTTTCTTCAACGATCGTCCCTTGGAGCGGAGACAAGCGATAACACTGGTTCGGTCGAGGAGATTCTCGTGAATCGAGAGCCCAGGACTCAACTGGGCGCACACCTCTCTATCGTCCGGGGAGACTGGTGGGTCGACGTGGAGACCCGGCAGCAGGGGGGGCCGGGATGGCCATCCTCCGGCCAGACGATCCGTGGTGGGGGAACCCTTGTGGGAGTTGGCGGGGCTATCGCAACTGTCGAGAGTCAGAGCTGGGGGGACGGTCAGCGTGGAGTCACCGTCCATGGGCGGATCTGGACACGTCCGTTGTTCGGGTTATCTCTGTTCGGTGAAGCCCAGGATGGGAGATTGGGCATTCCATTCTGGGTTCCCCCTGCAACGGCCCAGGATTCCCTTGGAGGTTTTGGGGCTTCTCAGGAGATCCCACCGGTCGGTGTCCTGTTCTCCCAGAGAATGGGAGTCCGGGCGGGACTCGAATACCGACGGGAGCAGGTCTTCGTCGGGGCGGCGCTTCTTTCCATCGAGTCCGATTCTCTCCGGCCGGTCGGACTTCCCACTGATCGGGGGGGCCTTCCTACTGTTGGTGGGAGCCGAAGCGGCTTCGAGCTTGCGGCGGATCTCCCGCTGGGCTGGGCGATGAGTGGTCTGTCACTGCGCGGAAGCACTCAGTTCTGGGATCAGAACGAAACTTGGCGCTATCTGCCCGAACGGATCTACCAAGCCCGGCTTTCGTCCCACAATGTCTTCCTTGATAGTGAGAATCTAGAACTCTGGATCGATCTCGGGGTCAGGGGCCGGGATCCGATGCAGGTTCCTCCCAAGGTTCAGGGTAGTCTGCAGGCGGTACCCTTCCAGCAGAGCTGGTTCGGTCGGCTACAGGTCAGAGTGTCCTCCATCAGGCTGTTTCTGCTCTGGGAGAACCTCACCCTTCGGGAAGCAAATCAGGACTATCCTGGGCGCGTTCTTCCTCAAACCAGGGCTATGTACGGGATTCGTTGGACATTGTGGAACTGACCGGTGTGTCCGGTTACGTTTTTCCTCGTCTTCTGGAACAGTGGGATATCCTCGACTGGCTGATTGTGAATGGCGACCGCATCTATTCGGAGCATGACTGGGTACGGGGAGTCGGAGCGAGATCTTGAGCCCGGGCAGCTGCGGGTTGAGGTCCGAACCGTGAATAATCGGTACTTGAATGTCCAGTTTCGAGCCCCGCCGGGGCTCGAACGATATCAGCGCCGGCTGGAACGCTCCCTGAAGGATCACTTCGCACGTGGTCGGGTGACCGTCAATGTAGTCCTTGATCGAGGACGTTCAGCGGGTGAAGCTCTCCCCGTTCGGGTCAACTCCGCACGGGCAAGATCATATGTCGAGGGTCTCCGTGCCCTCCAAGAAGAACTGAATCTCGATGGTCGAATTGATATCGGAGTGTTCTCACAGTATCGGGGCCTCTTCGAGGAAGTTGATCCCGAAGTGGAGATCCAAAAGCTGCATGAGGATGTCCTTCTTGAAGTGATGACCGAGGCGGCAAGAAACGCGGTCGCCGCCCGAGAGGAGGAGGGTGACTTCCTCCGAAACGATCTTTCTGCCCGACTGGATGTGATGCAGGCGGAGGTTGAAAGCGTGGAGCTCAGGGCGCCTGAGCGCTTGATTGATGAAAGAGATCGGCTCCGCGAGGCCGTCCGTGGACTCCTGGATGGGGAAGTTCCGATCGACGAGGACCGCATCGCTCGGGAGATTGTGCACCTTGCGGAGAGATGGGATATTCATGAGGAAGTCGTACGCTTTCAGTCTCACATGGAGATGTTTCGCTCGGCGCTTCAGCAGGGGGATTCCGGAGGCGTGGGAAAGCGGCTTGGGTTCATTGTACAGGAGCTTCTTCGGGAGGCCAACACGATTGGCTCGAAGGCCAATGATGCAGAGATTAGCCGGAGAGTGGTGGCGTTGAAGGAAGAGATCGAGCGGCTCAGGGAACAAGTAGAGAACATCGAATGAGTAGTGGTCTCCGGCACCGACCGTTCCCCGTGGTCTTGTCGGCACCCAGCGGCACCGGTAAGACCACGATTGCTCGTGAGCTAGTATCGCAGTTCTCTGACTTTGTCTTCTCGGTGTCTGTGACCACGAGGGCCCCGAGGCCCGAGGAACGACAAGGCAGGGATTACGACTTTGTCTCTAGAGCGGCGTTCGAGAGGATGATCGAGAAGGGTGAACTAGCCGAGTGGGCTGAGGTGCATGGAAATCTCTACGGCACCCGGAAGAAGATTCTGGAAGACGCAGGGGACACCGGTCAATATTCTGTCCTTGATATCGATGTTCAGGGCGCACGGCAGATTCGGGCGAGCATTCCAGAGGCCGTGTTGATCTTTGTGTTTCCACCGACGGCAGAGGATTTGCGGGTGAGGCTGGCTTTGCGTGGCACCGAGGATTTGGAGGAAGTGGGAAGACGTCTCCGCGAGGCGCGAGAGGAGCTGGGAGAGGCGGTAAACTTCGACTATATGGTAGTCAATGACGACCTTAATCTCGCCGTTGGGCGGATCCGCACAGTCGTGGAGGCTGAGACCCGTTCGCCTTGGAGGTTGCTCGGCTTTGCTGAAGAGGTGTCCCGGATTCGGGGAGAGATTGATGAGATGTTGGCTCGGGATGGAGCCCGGGAGCAGACTGGAGGGTAACAGAGTCCTAGACCTGAATATTTGACTGCGCCGGGGGTTTCACCCGTCGCGTAAACTCGAGGAATGACCAACGTGAAAGTCTTCACCCCTTTGGAGCTCGCTGAGAACACAGGAAGCAAATACCTGGGCGTCTTGGTCTCAGCCAAGTACGCGCGCGAGTTGAACTCCCTCCCCCGTGATCTGAAGCCGCTTGGGGAGGAGGAGAAGCTTACAACTCGGTCGCTTGAGGCACTGGCCTCCGGGCAGATTGAGTTCCGTCTGGTAGGACGCCGCGTGGTCGAAGAGTAGTGGGGTGCTCGACCGGTCCCTGACCCCTCGGCCGCCTTGGGTAGGGCGTCGAGTCGTCCTTGCGGTGACAGGAGGAATCGCGGCATACAAGGCCGTTCAGTTAGCGCGTGACCTTACGCGCCTGGGCTGCCTTGTCGACACCATCCTGACTCGCGCGGCGGAGGCGTTCGTTACCCCTTTGATCTTTGAGGGCGTCACAGGTCGAGAGGTGTACACGAACCTCCTCTCGGTGGAGGGTACGGCCCTCCACATTAAGCTTGGAGTCGAGGCGGATGTGGTCTTGGTGGCTCCAGCTACTGCAGACTTGATTGCCCGAGCAGCACAGGGTCGCGCTAGTGATCTCCTCACTGCGGTGCTGTTGTCCACACGGTCTCCCGTGATCGTGGCTCCCGCGATGAACGATCGGATGTATTCCCATCCACAGACGAAGAAAAATCTGGACCATTGTCGGGAAGTGCTGGGCTATGAAATTGTCGGTCCCGCCACAGGTCCGCTTGCCGTGGGGGAGGGCGATGGCCCAGGGAGGATGATCGAACCGGACCAGGTTTGCGAGTATGTCGGGCGAGCAATTGGAGTCGATAGCGCTTTCGAGGGCCGTCATGTTCTAGTCACGGCAGGTCCCACACGAGAGCCGGTCGATCCGGTTCGGTTCATCGCAAATCGCTCTTCGGGAAGAATGGGATTTGCTCTAGCCAGGGAGGCGTGGCTTCGAGGAGCGAATGTGACCTTGGTTACGGGTCCGTCCACGCTCCTGATTCCGGTGGGTGTGTTGACGCGTTCGGTGGAGACCGCTAACGAGATGCTCGAGGAGGTCCGCGAGGCCATCCCCAATGCCGACTTCCTCTTCTTCTCTGCTGCCGTGTCCGACTTCAGGCCCCGCCAGTTCCAAGACGAGAAGATCAAGCGAACTGACGTGAGCGATGGCTTAGCGCTGGACTTTGTCGAGAATCCAGACATTGCGTTGGAAACTCGTCGACTACGCGGGGCCAATGCGGTGGCAATCGGGTTTGCGTTGGAAACAAAAGATCTGAGGTCTGGTGCGGCCAAGAAGCTGAAAGATAAGGATTTCGACCTCGTCGTTGCCAACGATCCGCGGAAAGAGGGGGCGGGATTCGATGTTCCCACCAATCTGGTTACGCTCTTCTGGAAGGGAGGGCAGGAGGAATCGCTCCCCCTACAGTCGAAGGAGAATCTTGCCCGGGAGATCCTTGATCGAGTAAGGTCTTGGACGCCGGAAGGCTAGCGAGTTCATGCCTCTTCCATCGGATGCTTCGGAGATTGCTCGCTTCGTCCGCCAGCGTCGAGAATTGGGTGTGGAGGACTGGATCCTCGAAGAGCTGCCAACTACGGAGGCCCTGAGGGCCGTAAGAGGATTTTCTGAGGGCCCTGGAACCGCCCTGGGCGACACGGGAGTTCTGGATCGGCCCCTTTCACCCGCCGCCCAACAACTTGCGGGGTCAGCTCAAGCTGCGGGAATCCCGGATGGGTATGAGGAGCTCAGAGCGACGGCTCTCGGATGCACTCGGTGCCGCCTCGCGCGGGAGAGGAATCAGGTAGTCTTCTCCGATGGGAATCCGGATGGGCGGGTCATGGTTGTCGGAGAAGCCCCGGGCGCAAATGAGGATAGGACGGGACTTCCCTTTGTTGGAGCTGCTGGTAAGCTGCTGGATCTCCTTCTGGCCACGATCAATTTGTCCAGGGAGGAGTCGGTCTATATCTGTAACGTGATCAAGTGTCGTCCTCCTGGAAATCGGAACCCCCGGCCAGATGAGATTGCTGCGTGTGCACCGTTTCTGCGTCAACAGATCATGCTCGTTCAGCCCGAAGTTATTCTTGCGGTGGGCGCCTTCGCGGCACAGCTGCTGTCTGGACAAGAGCGGCCCCTGGGAAAGCTGCGCGGGGAGGTGTATGCTTATGAGGGGACTCCTTTGGTCGTGACATACCATCCGGCTGCACTCTTGAGAAATCCGGGGTGGACACGCTCTACCTGGGAGGATTTACAACTCCTTATTGGGGTATTAGATGACTGTTAATTATTTATATGACAGTTACTTAACTAGATACATATGTATATTAGCATGAAGTGTCTATGGCATCTCTGACCACGAGTTCTGAGGGTCGAGCGAGTTCCCGCTACGATCGAGATCCTCCGTTCTCGATAGAAGCGGAGGTCTCGGTTCTCGCTGGCGTTCTCATCGACTCCGAGTCCATTGTCAGGATCGACGATTCAGTAGATGACTCGATGTTCTTCCGGGAGGCTCATCGTGTCCTTTTCCGTGCGATGCGACACCTCCAAGAGAAGAGGACAGCGATCGATGTCGTAACGGTCGGAGATCATCTCAAGAATACGGGCGAACTGGAGCGCATGGGCGGGATGGAGTACCTGGCCGAGCTCTTGGACATGGTCCCTACTGCAGCCAACATCCAGTACCATGCCCGCATCATCCGGGAGAAGGCACTCCTTCGCAGGCTCATCGACGCTTCGAGTCGGACGATCCAGGATGTGTACGAACCAGAGGGACGGTCAGTCGATGAGGTCGTGGACGAAGCGGAGACCAGAATCTTCCAGGTGGCCGAGAGCCATGATCGGCCCGGATTCGTCTGGATCAAGGACCTGCTGTGGGAGGCATTCGAGAACATTGAGAAGTTACAAGAAAGCAAAGGAGGACTGACCGGGGTATCCTCCGGCTTTCAGCGCTTCGATCATATGACCACGGGGCTCCAGGATGGGGACCTCATCATCGTCGCGGCGCGGCCCGCGATGGGAAAGACCTCCTGGGTCTTGAACGTGGCACAGAACGCCGCGATCGACCACCAGGTCCCCGTGGCGGTATTTTCCCTCGAGATGTCCAAGGAGCAGCTGGTCTATCGTCTCCTCTGCTCTGAAGCCAGAGTTGACTCGCAGCGGCTACGGACCGGCCGCCTCTCACCTTCCGACTACCAACGCATAGCAAAAGCAGGAGCCAAGCTCAACACGGCTCCTATTTGGATTGATGACTCTCCGGGCGCGACTGTTCTGGAGATGCGAGCGAAGGCGCGGCGCCTCAAGGCGGATGGGGGCCTTGGACTCCTCGTGATCGATTATCTTCAACTCATGGCCGGAAGTGGTCGGCTTGAGAGTCGTCAGCAGGAGGTGAGCCAGATCTCCCGGGGGTTGAAGGCTCTGGCTCGTGAGCTTGACGTTCCCGTGATCGCAGTTTCTCAGCTCTCCAGAGGTCCGGAGCTGCGCACCAACCACCGGCCCCAGCTCTCGGATCTCCGAGATTCAGGCTCGATTGAGCAGGACGCCGACTTAGTCATGTTTCTGTACCGGCCCGAATATTACAGTTCGTCAGGTCTGGACGAGGATGGAAGCTCACTGGAGGGAAAGGCCGAATTGATTCTGAGTAAGCAGAGAAACGGCCCAACCGGGAGCTTGGACTTCTACTTCCACAAGCAGCACACGCGGTTTGATGAGGTCACGACTCAGAACGATGAAGGTAGGGCCGTGAACTCCACAGTCGGGTGACGTGTCTTTCTGAGCAGCTCTCCCTCGGGGTTGCGATACCCGCGGCGGGATCCGGAGCCAGGATGGGAGGGAGGCGGAAGGCCTTCGTGACTCTCGGAGGAATCCCGCTCCTGCAGCACGCACTTGGCCCCTTCTTAGAACACCCTTCTGTTCAGTCGGTTGTCGTCGCGCTTGCGGCAGAGGACGCTGACGACCCGCCCGCCTGGCTGCGAAACCTGGATCCTCGGCTACGGATCGTGCCCGGGGGAGAGACTCGTCTCCATTCGGTTCAAGCCGCACTTGAAGCACTGGAGCCTACCGTCACCTGGGTGCTCGTCCATGACGCTGCACGCCCGTTGGTAACGCGAGACATCATCGATCGGTGTGTTGAAGCTCTGGAGCACGGTGAAGGTGTGGTAGCGGGGTGGCCGGTTGCCGACACGTTGAAGGAAGTTGGTGTGGATCGTAGAGTTGTCGCTTCTCCAGACCGTTCCAGGTTATGGGGTGCTCAGACACCACAGGTCTTCCCACTGCAGCAGCTTGCCGAGGCATACCGGCAGGCTGTACAAGATGGAGTTTCTGCCACTGATGATGCGGAAGTCTACTGCCGATGGGGGGGGACGGTGCGGATGGTAAAAGGATCTCCGTGGAACCTAAAGGTCACCTACTCTGAAGACTTGGCAGTGGCCGAGCACCTTCGCGCAGGGGTTCACGAACTCGAGTGCGGCGGTTGATTCCCTTGCAGATCTCTACCGCCAATCCTGATAACCTTGTGGAACTCGAGCGGATGGCCCGGCACCTAGAGCTTGGGGGACTGCTCGGCTATCCTACAGAAACTGTCTACGGCTTAGGAGCCGTGGCCCTTCCGGGGGGTATCGAAGCTCTGCTCGCCCTGAAAGGGAGAGGGGACGATAAGCCCTTCCTTGTCCTTCTCCCGAACGCGGGTCGGGAGGCGACGGATGGGCTGGAATGGAGTCTGCTCGCCCGAACCCTGGCCGAGCGCCATTGGCCGGGCCCTCTTACACTAGTTCTTTCGGACATCGCAGGCCGATATCCAAAGGGCGTTAGGAATCCTTTGGGTGGGGTAGCGGTCCGCGTGAGCAGTAACCCCTTCGTCAAGGCGCTTATGCAGTTCTGGAGGAAGCCCCTTCTGTCGACCAGCGCGAACATGCCGGGTGAGGATCCAGCCCGAACGCTAGACGAGATGAAGCTGGCGGTGGAGGGACGTCCGGGCCTCGATCGCCTCTGGATTGCAGATGGGGGGCCACTCACTGCGTCCGAGCCAAGCACGATCGTCGACTGCACTGCGTCTGTGCCGAAGTTGGTTCGGAAGGGCAAGATTCCCTTCGAGGGTCTTGTGGAAGTAGAGAGTGAACTCTGTGACTGAGGGCGAAGGAGACTCGGGGCAGAGCGGAGCCAAGCCTCGCGCGGAGAAGGAGCCCGGGTCTGCCTTCCACCTGCTCTTCGTATGTACGGGGAACACCTGTCGTAGCCCGATGGCTCTCGGGCTGGCGCTTCGCATCCTACAGGATAGGAGGTGGGAAAGCGTCGAGGTGAAGTCGGCGGGCGTCGCTGCCATTTCAGGAAGTGAGGCTAGTCCCGGGGCTCTCCGGGCCGCGAAGCGCCATGGGATCGATCTCACCCCCCATCGGAGCGCCCAGCTCAGTGTCGATCTTGTCCAGTGGGCAGACCTGATTCTAACCATGTCGGAAGGACACCTCGGTGCGGTTGAAGCTTTAGGGGGTGCTCTGAAGGCGGCGTTGATCACCCAGTTCATGGAGGATCCGCAGGAGTCATCCGGGCCTTCCTTAGAAGGCGTCTTGGATCCGATCGGTGGAGAGGACTCCATCTATGAAGATACATTTGAGCAGTTGGAGTCTCTGGTTGAGCGGGCCCTCGAGCGCCTGAATCTGGCCTGATCGTGATGATTCAAGCATCGACAAAGCTTTTCGCGGTCTTGGGGGAAGCCGTTGCACACTCCCTCTCCCCGAGAGTCCAGAACTCGGCGTTCCAAGAGGTGGGCGTTGACGGGGTGTATGTGGCACTGGGATGCACCTCAGGTGAACTCGGGGGGTTGATCCGAGGGATCGCCTGTGCGGGAGGGGGAGGAAACGTGACTCTGCCGCACAAAGAGGCGGCGGCGGCGATCGTTGACGAGCCGAGCGAACTGGTTCTTCAAACGGGGGCGTGTAACACCTTTTGGCTTGCGAAAGGGCGAATACACGGCGATAACACCGATGTGGCTGGGTTTCGGGGTGCTGTTGAGTCTTTCCTTGGGAGGACGCCAGTCGGATCGAGTGTGTTACTGCTTGGTGCTGGTGGGGCGGCTCGGGCAGCACTTGTCGGGCTAATCAGGGATAACGTCGGCTCGGTTTTCATCTGGAACCGAACTGTGGAGCGAGCGGAACGACTGGCTTCGGATTTAGGACAGGATCGAACCCGAGTGATTCACTCAAAGGAAGAACTCGGTGGACAGGCGTTCGATCTGATCATCAATTCCACTTCTCTAGGGATGGCCACGGACGACCCGTTGCCGTTGGATTTGAGCCAGGCGCAGCGTCCGGGGGCAATCTTGGACCTAGTCTACCGTCCGGACGAGACGGCTCTTGTACGAGAGGCTAGGAAGCTGGAGATTCCGGCAGCCGATGGGGGCGAGATGCTAGTGCGCCAAGGGGCTAAGGCGTTTGAGCAGTGGTGGGATCGGCCGGCACCCCTCGCGGTGATGATGGAAGCGCTCAAGCAGTTTCGAAGCGAGATGTTGGGGGGGACTAAACAAGATGAAAAAGGAGATCAGTAGATGTCGATTCGCGTAGCCATTAACGGCTTCGGTCGCATCGGCCGCCTTGTTCTGAGGGCCGCGAAACAGTCGCAGTCGAGTGGCCTGGACTTCGTCGCGGTAAACGACCTTACCAGCAACCAAACGCTGGCACACCTTCTGAAGTACGATTCTGTCCATGGCAGCTATCCCGGTGAAGTGGTGGCGACGCCGGATGGCCTTCGGGTAGACGCTGACGAGATACAGGTCTTGAGCGAGACGAACCCGAACGAACTGCCTTGGGGGGATCTCGGCGTCGACATTGTTGTCGAGGCCACAGGTCGCTTCACAAACCGAGACGATGCGGTCAAGCATTTGGCCGCAGGCGCGCGGAAGGTGATCATCTCGGCTCCCGCCAGAAACGAGGACATAACTGTGGTTCTAGGGGTCAACGAGCGACGGTATGATCCTGAGGCGCATGACGTGATATCTAATGCGTCCTGCACCACGAACTGCTTGGCTCCGGTCGTCAAGGTGGTCCTCGAACATTTCGGACTCGTGCGCGGTTGGATGACAACCGTTCATTCGTATACCAACGATCAAACTACGCTGGATGCACCCCATAAAGACTTGAGGCGTGCACGAGCGGCTGCAGTGTCGATGATTCCTACGACGACCGGGGCAGCGCGTGCGACATCGCTTGTCCTTCCGCAGGTCGAGGGGAAGCTGGACGGGATGGCGATACGGGTTCCCACGCCAAACGTATCGTTGATTGACTTGACTGCCCAGGTGGCACGGGACACGACCGTGGAAGAGGTCAACCGCACCTTCGTGGAGGCGGCGGAAGGTGACCTGAAGGGCATCCTTGGAGTCTCGCCGGATCCACTTGTATCCGTTGACTTTATCGGGAGCCCCTTTTCCTCCATCGTGGATCTTGGATCTACTTTTGTGATCGACGGTCGGCTCGTAAAGGTGCTTTCCTGGTACGACAACGAGTGGGGATATTCATGTCGAGTGCTGGACCTGGTTCAGTATGTCGGAGCACGGTTGCCCTCGGCCAAGCTGGGGTAGGGGCGGAGTGTCACGCGTCAAAACGCTCTCGGACCTGGGCCCCCGAGAACTGCAGGGGAGGCCTGTTCTGGTCCGAACCGATTACAACATCCCGATGGGCCCGCAGGGAATGGGGGTGGATCTAAGCCGGATTGATGCCACAATCCCATCGCTTGAAGCACTGCGCGAGGCTGGCGCCAAAGTCGTCCTCGTCTCACACCTCGGTCGACCTGACGGAATCTGTGATCCCTCCACCTCCCTTGCTCCCGTCGCCCAATTTCTCTCGGGCCGATTGGGGACGACCGTGTCCCTCATAGAGGCGGACCCCGGAAGTGCCGAAACACGCAAAGCCATCGAGACGACCTCACCGGGGGATGTCGTGATGCTCGAGAACATCCGGTTTCACGAAGGTGAGACCAAGAATGACCCCCAGTTGAGCGAGGTACTCGGTGCTCTTGCCGACGGATTCGTCAGTGATGCGTTCGGGGTGGCTCACAGGGCACACTCGTCCAACCTTGGGGCCGCTCGTGAGATCCTGAAGCGAGGAGGCCCAGCTGTGGCTGGATTCCTGATGGCCCGTGAGCTTCACTTCCTGAGCGAGTCTCTTAGAGACCCTGCGCGTCCTTTCGTCGCGGTCATGGGCGGAGCGAAAATATCGGGAAAGCTCCAACTGATCCGGTCGATCCTTTCTCGGGTGGATCGCCTCCTCGTGGGAGGAGCAATGGCCAACACCTTCCTGAGGGCGCTGGGGATGGCCACCGGCAAGTCGCTGGTGGAGGAGGCGCTGGTCCCAATGGCCAGGGATCTATTAGAGGAGGCTGGAGACAAACTACTTCTCCCCGTAGACTTACTAGTCGCGAGCGAGCTCGGTCCAACGTCTCAACCCGTCAGAGTGGATAGGGCCGGAATCAGGCGTGATCAATACGTCGGCGATATCGGGCCTCGCTCTCGGGAGCTCTTCGCACGCGAGCTTTTGGAGGCAGCGACAGTACTTTGGAATGGGCCCATGGGGGTATTCGAACTCAAGCCGTTCTCTCAGGGCACCTTTTGCGTGGCTGAGGTTCTCGCGGGCGCTTCAGATCGAGGCACGACTGTTGTGGTCGGAGGGGGCGACTCAGCTGCGGCTGCCCACGTCGCCGGGGTGGCCGGAAGGATGACACATGTCTCGACGGGGGGCGGTGCATCTCTGGCCCTCCTCGCTGGAACTAAGCTGCCTGGTGTTGCCGTTCTCGAGACTGTGGGAGAATAGGGAAATGGGGATCTACCGAAGGTGGGTGTCCCAATGAAGGTGATCGTTGCCGGGAACTGGAAGATGAACCACGGTCCACGGGAGACGCGCAGATTTTTTGAGCGATTCCGGCCGGTGGTGGACCCAGAGCGGGTGAGGCTTCTCCTGTTTCCCCCGGCGATCTCGCTTGCGGATGCCAAGGACGCTCTTGGTGAAGAATCTCCTGTCGGTTTAGGTGTGCAGAACTTTCACTGGGAGCCTTCGGGAGCGTTGACTGGAGAAGTGTCAGCCAAGATGGCATCCGAGGCAGGAGCCCGCTTTGCCCTCATAGGACACTCAGAGCGCCGCCATCTTTTTGGTGAAACTGACTCAGAGACGGCCCTGAAAGTGGTGGCTGCCAAGCGAGCTGGAGTGATGCCACTTCTCTGCGTAGGGGAAACGCTAGAGCAGCGAAGGGAGGGTCGGCTTGAGGAAGTGGTGACCCGCCAGTTGGATGCTGTGCTGTGCTCCGAGGCCGGAGTACACCTCAGGAAGAAGTCGACCGATACGGGTACGATAATACTCGCGTACGAGCCGGTTTGGGCCATTGGCACGGGTCAGACGGCGAACCCGCAGGATGCGGCAGATGCCCACGGACTCCTGAGGGATCGAGTGTCGGCAACTATGGGGTCCACGTTCGCTCAGGCCGTTCCAATCCTCTATGGAGGATCTGTGAGCCCGGAGAACACAGGGGGTCTGCTTGCAGCTTCCGACGTCGACGGCGTGCTGGTGGGTGGGGCCTCCCTTGATCCGGAATCCTTCGCCCGGATCGCCTCGGCGGCTTGTTGACACTCTCAGTCAGCAGGGCGACCTTCTTTTGCTTACCGAGAACCTGAATCCACCACTGGTACATGTACGGATTCCTACTTGCTGTCCTCATCATTGATGGGCTCTTCCTTACGGTTGTCATCCTCCTCCAGTCTGGGAAGGGAGGGGGGCTGGCAGCCATGGGCGGAGGTGGAACCGCTAACGAAGGTCTCTTGGGTGGGCGGCAAGCCACGACCTTCCTGACACGTGCGAGTTGGACCGCTGGTGGCTTCTTCATGGTCCTTTCTCTGACGTTGGCGATTCTCTCCTCGAGGGCACAGGAGCCGAGTTCGATTCTCCAGCAGGATCTTCAGCCATCCGCTGCCCCAGTACCCCTGCTTCCAGGGGCAAATGCCCCTGCACCGACGCCTCTGGTGCCTGACGTGGGGACGCCTGACGATGCAGCCCCGACGGAGCCGTCGCCGGACCCATGACCAAACTGTAGTAGGGACTACGGAGAGACGAAACGTGGCGCGTATCGAAGTCCCCATGCCGCAAATGGGCGAGTCCATCGCGGAAGGTACGGTCTCTAAGTGGCTGAAGAAGGTTGGCGATCCCGTAGAGCGGGATGAGCCTATCCTGGAGATTTCCACCGATAAGGTTGATGCTGAGATCCCGGCTCCCCAAGGTGGGATTCTGACAGAGGTTTTGGTCGGAGAGGGGGAGATGGTGGAGGTTGGCACCATTCTGGCCTACATCGACAGTGAGGGTGTGGGGAGCAGGACAGGGACTGCGTCGGAGGTTAGGAGAGCGGCGGGCGATTCGATTCGGGAGATCACCGCTCTTGGATCTTCCGAGAACATCGACGGGGGTGAGCGTCTCGACCCTCTGCCCACCACCGGTTCTCCGGCCCCAGCGGTTAAGCGAGTCAAGGAATCGACTGCAGAGGAGCGGCTCCGGCAGTGGTCGACTCCGATCGTGCGGCGTATGGCGAAGGAGCATGGAGTTGACCTGGCTGAACTGGAGGGATATGGGAGCGGGCCCGGCGGTCGCGTGACAAAGCAGGATCTGCTCAAATATCTGGGTGGTGACGAGGGAGAGGGCGCACAGCCCATCCCTGGGGCAGAGCCTTACGACACGGAATCTCTTAGCTCTAACTTCCCCCAGAAAGAGCCGTCAGTGCCTCCGCCCACGGGGTCTGCCGCACCGGCTGTAGCCACCGAACTCTCAGAACTGTGGAAGTCTTTCTACGGACAGGTGCAGCACCAAGAGTTCCCGGTGCGAGAAGGCGATATCGTCGAAACGATGGACAGGGTCCGTCGCCTTACCGCAGAGCACATGGTGTTGGCCAAGCGGATCGCGCCCCACGTCCATTCGTTCATCGAAATTGACTTTTCCGAGGTGGACCGGATCCGCCAGGAGAACCAACAGCGCTGGAGTGAACAGGGGGTCCGGGTCAGCCTTACAGCCCTCGTCGCGTGGGGGGTGTCTCGCACTCTTCTCGAGTTCCCCATGTTGAACGCCACGGCTTCGGGTAACAACGTGATCTATCGGGGAAATGTGAACCTGGGGATTGCGGTGGACTTGGACCCAGGTCTGATTGTTCCGGTCATCTGCGACTCGGATGATCTTTCTTTGGTGGAGATCGTGAAGAAGATCGTAGACCTTGCGGCGAGGGCGCGCGCCCGCCAGTTGGAGCCGGCTGAGATCCAGGATGGGACGTTCACCATTACGAACCCCGGGGTCCTGGGCACCCTCGCTGGAATGCCGATTGTCCCGAAAGGGACTGCGGGAATCCTCGCAGTGGGAGAGGTCGTGAAAAGAGTGGTGGCGATTTCAGAACCCGATACAGGGGTAGATTCGATCGAAGTCCGGAAGCGGTCTATTTTCACGCTGGGGTACGACCACCGGATCGTGGATGGGGCTGATGCGGCTCGGTTTCTTGTCCGCCTCAAGCAGCTTTTAGAGGAGTTTCCGGATGACGCCCAGTAGTATAAGCATGTTACGGCCCCCGAGCTGTTCTGCCGATATTTATACGGTGAAAAAGCCAATGTTCAAGGTGACTCCTACAAGTTTTGTGGTTGCTGTAGTTATCCTGATCTTCGGATTGTCAGGGTCACCGCTCACCGCTCAACAAAGTAGAGAGTCTGGGACACAGCAGGTATTTTCGGTCAACCCGTTTGGACTTCTACTGGAGTTCTTCAATGCGGAGTACGAGCGTGTCATCTCTGAGACCAGCACGATCGGCTTTGGCGGATCCACCCTGCGAGTAGACAATGAGACGTGGTCAGAGCCCCCGATTACGGGGTATGACGAATACGGTGACCCCATCTATGACTATCAAGAGTATGACGGGTTAGGGCCCGATGTCGAGCATGAGAGATATATCAACGCAGATGTGTTTTGGCGGTATTACCCATCGGGAACCCCGCTCAACGGATGGGCATTTGGTGTAAAGGCGGGCATTACCACGGTATTTGATCATGCGACCTACTTTGGTTACGGCTTTGACCTGAATCGGAGCTGGGTCCTAGGACCAGACGACAACTTCTATGTTGGCGTAGGATTTGGCCTAAAGCGGCTCTACGGTGCTGCAGACGAAGACTATGAACTGAAGTTTATACCAACTATACGAATAGTGAATGTCGGAATTGCTTTTTGATCATAGTGAGGATTAATAAATCCTAGACCGACCCACCCTGTCCCCCGGCCTAGAAGACAGCGAGCAGCCCCCATTACCCCCCGCTCATTAACGGGCACTCCCAGCACCAACAACAGTGTTTTACACGTCTTGAGTTGCGATCTTGAGTGGGGGGCAGAATGAAGTGAGCACCACCCGACTTGGTGGAGGTTAGCCGATGGTGCAACCATGCCTCGAAAGTGGCCGCACTGGGACCGTTCGGTGAGATAGCACGCCAAGGTCCGTGGGGCTTTTCTTTGCAGAAACACTGCTTCGTTTTCCCGATAGAAAATACCCGCGTCATTCCCCCCTCCCCCTTTTTGACGCAGGGGAGGGCTTTTGCGCTTACTATCGTTACAGGCCATTCCGGTAACTGGGCCGACCAGATGTGTTACGTGACCACCGATCCGATCGACCGACAGGTTGTTGAAAAATGGGCCCGTCGGTATCCGCCTCTACACACGACGTGAGACCGCCACACAACGGTGGCCGTCGAGCGGGGTTCGCGAAGGGAAACAAATGTGTTTTTCCGAGTGCCGCGTGATCATGGAACCTAAGTCAGAGTAGAAGGAGATTTCGGTATGGAGCCTGGTTTGACGGACACGATGACGAAAAGTCAAGCTGTTTTGGCTGGGCAGTGGGAATTCGTATTTCCGGTTGTTCAGCCTCTCTATGACGATCCCCTCGTGCTTGACGAAGGAGAGGGTGTATGGGTCAGGGATGCCGATGGGGCGGAATACCTGGATCTGTTCAGTGGTATCCTGACGACTTCGGTGGGGCACTGTAATCCTCGCGTGGTCGAGCGAGCCCAGGAACAGATGGGGCGACTCGGCCACACGTCCACCCTCTACGTGACGAAGCCTCAGGTCGAGGCTGCGCAGCGTCTGGCGGCTATCGCTCCGGGTCGGATGAGCCAGACGTTCTTCACTAACTCGGGCACGGAGGCCATCGAGACCGCGATTCACATGGCCTTCCTGCACACTGGCCGGAGCGAGGTTATCGCCCTCAGGCAGGCCTACCATGGCCGGAGCTTCCTAGCGAGCAACATGACGGCGGTTGACGTGTGGCGTCCACTGGCGACTTCGTTTCCTGGGATCAAGCACACGTTGACGCCTTATCCATACCGCTGCCCGTTCAAGCAACCGTGCGACGAGACTTGCACGGAGGCGTTCGCGAACGACCTAGAGGACGTCATCCGCACTACGACTAATGGTAAGCCGGCGGCCTTCATCGCTGAGTCGATCATGGGTATCGGGGGCTATATCGTACCTCCGCCCGGATACCTTGCCCGGGCCGCGGAAATCATTCGGTCGCACGGCGGCCTCTTCATCTCGGACGAGGTGCAGTCCGGATTCGGGCGCTCGGGTAGACACTGGTTTGCTATCGAGCACTCCGGAGTCGAGCCGGACATCATGGTAATGGCGAAGGGCATCGCGAATGGAGCGCCTGTGGGAGCGACCATCACACGGCCCGAGATTGCTCGATCATGGAAGGCCAAGACGATTTCTACCTTCGGTGGCAGTCCAGTGTCGATGGCTGCTGCTAACGCTACCCTTGAGGTGATGGTGGACGAGGACGTGCCGAGCCGCGCCGAGGAGCGGGGATCTCAGCTCGTGCGTGGGCTCACGGACCTCCGGGAGCGGTACGACTGGATCGGTGATGTCCGGGGAATGGGCCTCATGCAGGCTCTCGAGCTGGTGGAGGATCGGGACAGTAAGACGCCATCACCTCGACACGCCAAGGCGCTGCTTGAGGCAACCAAGGAAGAGGGTCTCCTCATCGGGCTGGGCGGCATCCATGGCCACGTGATACGCCTTGGACCTTCGCTTCTAATCAGCGAGAACGAAATCGCTCAGGGGCTGGAGCGCCTTGCTAGGGGCTGCCAAAGAGTCGACACAGTCCGCTGATGATGCCCGGAGTGATCATCGCGGCACCCATCGTATACCTTCTGATTCTCTTGGGGCCCTCCACGCTCCGCCTACAGCCGCGTACTCCTGTAACGCTTGATGCCTGACACCGCATGATCGATGTCCCCATCTCAGTTGCGGATTAGAGTGGTGCAGGGACAGGATTAGCGAATGAAGATGATTTTCGCTGAACTCGACCGGATGTCTGCCGGGGGCCAACTGGGGAAGGGTAAGGTCTTCGAGTCAGTGGTGAGGAGGATTGAGGTTGTATTCCGCCAAACCACTGTTAGGAATCTATTTGCGGTATCTTTAGTGCCGGTCATTTTGTGTGTTTCGGCAGATGTCGTAGCCCAGACTCACGACGAAATGGCAGCGGTCATGCCAAGCGCTGATCGATTTGAGGAAGGTGAGGCCGATCCGCCCATCAAAACTGCCTACCTAGAGGATCGGCTGATCGGCTACGTCTTTCGGACCGCTGACTGGCCGCCTGAGCGCCTTGGGTATAGCGGGCCGATTCAGGCCTTGGTCGGCTTGGATCTAAATGGGCATATCACCGGTGTTCAGGTCCTTGAATACTACGAGTCCCATCGTAGTTTGCTCGGCGATTTCCTTCGTCGAGATGGCGTGCAGGAACAGTTCCTAGGCAAGCACATCGCCGATCCGTTTGTTGTTCGCCAGGACATTGACGGTGTGACACGCGCCACGGTAAGTATGCGAGCTTTCGCACGGGGTGTGAGAGATGCGGCCCGCCGGGTGGCTGAAGTCTATCTGAATGCAGCCGAGGCGATTGAAGGGCCGGTGGAAGACACTGCCAACCTGTCTTGGTTCGATCTGCTTCGCACTGGTGTCGTAGCCCGGATGGAGGTGTCCGATGAATCCGGCACCGCAGAGATTGCGCTGAGCCATATCATGAACGATGCGTTTGGCGAAAGGTTTATTGGCCTGGGTGCGATGGGGATGATCGGTCGGGCGGTTGATCGGCGAGAGGGTGGCGGACACGTCTTCGTCTACGCAGTCGACGGTCCCTCGCTTCAGTACTTCAACCGGACGGGTTGGTCGATCGTGCAGGAGTCGGACACCGTGGTTGTGGAAGAGTCCGATGTGTTTTCGTTTGGCCTCGCGAGCGAAGGGATGCTCGACGTAGAGGTGGGGACCGCCGGGGCCATACTTGTCGACCGGCGAATCGACCTCGAAAGACCGTTCAGGTTTGTGTTCTCTCTCGACTCATCCCTTTCACCTTTTGGAATCGAATACCGGACGCTGGCAGCGCGCAACGTTGCCAGTGCAGTCACCGTCGCATCCGCAACTGACGCCCCCCTAGGAACAGGGGCGGACAGTGGGACGGTTGGGGGACGCGAGTTGCCCGATAGTGCGGCGGGTGCCGTCGTCGTGGATGCTCCATTCGTGGCGGCCCCGAGTCCGTCGGGCACTCTAGATCCTTTGGCTTTGACCATTGTCGACGAGGTTGAGGAGCAGAGTCAACTCGCGAGGGCGCTAGCCGGGACATCGTGGCACAGGGTGGGAACAACGCTGTTAGTGCTTCTGCTAGCCACGCTTGCATTTTGGTTGAAGAGTAGCGCCCTCAACTGGGTGGCCCTCTCGGTGACTCTTGTGTTCCTCGGGTTTGTGGATGGGGGGTTCCTGTCGGTATCACACATCACAAGTGGCATCTGGACCGGTGTGTCGGGATATACCGGCGACGTGTCTCTACTATTGATGATCGTGTTTGCTGTTTTTTCTACACTTCTCTTCGGTCGGGTGTTTTGCGGATTTCTTTGTCCGTTCGGTGCCCTTCAGGAGTTCTTGGCGAAACTCGTTCCACGTCGGTTTCAGATTCGCGTGCCCTGGCCGGTACATGCCCGCGGGGTCTACGTAAAATATGGAATCCTGGCTGTCATTCTGATCCCAGCTCTACTTGGAAATCGTACGAGTATCTATCAGTACTTTGAGCCATTTGGGACGGTGTTTTTTCATAGCCGGTCGCCTCTACTTTGGTCGATCGCAGGCGCTGTCATCATAGCATCTGCGTTCATTCCACGGTTCTATTGTCGTTATGCTTGCCCACTTGGCGCCGCCCTCGCAATCGGGTCCCTCATCTCGCTAAAGCGTATCGGGCGTGTGAAGCAATGTGATCATTGTGGCGTGTGCGAGCAGGCGTGTCCCACAGCTGCCATCCAAGGGCCAACTATCGATTTCAAGGAGTGTGTTCGCTGCAACATCTGCGAGATCAAGTTGAAAGAGAAGGCCGGTGTATGTCGCCACGACATCGGTGAAGTTGAGTCCCGGCTGGTGCAAATCACCAAGAGTACCCCTGTCTGATGTATTGGCCCCAACACTTTCGCCTCTAGAACCACGGGGCATCGGGCTTCAAATCACTGGCGATCACAGGATCAGGAGACTAGGGCGGACGGTACGATCCCATTGAGAGCTATCACCTGCTGGATCCAGACAGATGGGACGTGGGGCTCAGCGTCAAGCTGCCGAGCTGAGTGGCGAGCCCTCCAGCCGTACCACCACTTAGCCTTCCCACGTCCCTGAGGGATCATAAGGGGAACTTCCAAATCTGCTCGTCTGGGGCTTGGACCTGTACCTGATGGGTGCCGGTAATGGCCGGAGGTGGGGAGATGGCGTCTGAGTCACCTTGCTCGCAAACCTTCCTTGCAATCGCGAATGTGCTGGCCTAACTTCTACGTGTGAGGGGACATCCGCTCGCCTTCAGAAGAGCACAGTACCCGTGATAATGGCAGAATCTCGGGTACCGTATAGCTTGAGGTTCGAACGGATATGTTGAGTGGCGTGGCGTGCGCCCTGCGGCGCCACGAGAGGGGGCGGGATCCCGGCCACAGGTCGGAGCCACGGGAGGTCTAGTGCAGGCCCAAGTATCCGCAATGGTCGTGTCCTTCGTCGTGTTCTCGACGTCCGTGGTGGTCCAGCAGAGTCCCGCCACACCTGCCGCCCAAACTACGCCCCGAGCGGAGTTCGTGCCGTCGGCTATGCAGGCCGCCGACGTCAACGATGTCGTCGGGGAGTATTGTGTCCGCTGTCACAGCGACCGCCTGATGACGGGAAACCTCTCGCTCGAGGACTTCGACCTCGCTTCAGTTTCGACTAGGGCTGAGACAGGTGAGCGGATGGTGCTTAAGCTGCGTGCTGGCATGATGCCACCCCCGGGAGCGAATCGTCCCCCTGCGGACACTCTGCTGTCACTCGTTGAGGTCCTGGAGCACACGCTGGATTCAGTGGCCGCGCTAAATCCGAATCCGGGTAACCGCCCGTTCCAGCGCCTCAACCGCGCTGAGTACGAGGCCTCGATCAGGGACCTCTTGGACCTCGAGATCGAAGCTGCCTCGTTCCTCCCCCTCGATACCAAGAGTGCGGGCTTCGACAACATTGCGGACGTCCAGCTGCTCTCACCGACTATCTTGGACGCCTATCTGCGTGCCGCAGACGAGATCAGCCGACTCGCGGTCGGTGTGCCGAACCCGTCCCCGAACTCGATCACCTATACGAATTCGGGTTACGTGTCGCAGTGGAACAGGGTGCCAGGGGCGCCGCGCGGCACCCGAGGCGGCATCTCAGTGGTTCACAACTTCCCGGCTAATGGGGAGTATCGGTTTCGGGTGTGGTTCGAGCACACGACGATGGGTGAGATGTTTGGACGTATCAAGGCAGGTGAGCGTATCGACGTATCGATCGATGGCGAGCGGGTGGCCGTCATAGACGTCGATCGTTGGCTGAGCACGTCCGATCCGAATAGTGCGAGCATGGAGATCGACCCGATTTTTGTTTCCAGCGGGCCGCATCGGGTCTCCGCCGCCTTCATCAAGCTGGCCGACGGGCCGGTAGAGGACCTGACTTCACCCCACGAGTGGTCGCTGGTCGACCGGCAGGTTGGAGTGAATGGGTACGGTATCACGGCGTTGGCTCACCTGAAGGATCTCGTGATCTTGGGACCCTACAACCCGAGTGGCTTGTCTGACACGCCGAGCCGCCGTGTCGTTTTCCACTGTAGGCCGACCTCTCCCGAGGAGGAGCGGCCGTGCGCAGGAGAGATCGTGACACGGCTTGCCGCGAAGGCGTTTCGGGGGTTTCCGACGTCGAGCGCTTTCGAGACGCTTATGGTGCTCTACGATCAAGGCGCGGAAAAAGGGGGCTTCGAAGAGGGTGTTCGTACTGCGCTTCAGGGGATCCTCGCCATGCCGGACTTCGTCTTCAGGTTCGAGGAGACGCCGGCCGGCCTTGAAGCCGGACAGACATATCGGATACCTGATAACGCGCTCGCATCGCGCCTCTCGTTCTTCCTGTGGGGCTCACCCCCGGATGACGAATTGTTGGAGGTGGCCCGCTCGGGCCGACTCGTGGAGTCCGACGTGCTGGAGGCCCAGGCGCGCAGGATGCTCGCCGATCCCCGGGCGTTCGCTCTTGCCTCGCGCTTTGCCGCTCAGTGGCTAAGGCTGGAGGACCTTGAGAAGGTGCATCCGGACCGACTCCAATACCCCGACTTCTACCAGCAGTTGGCGGATGACATGCGGCTGGAGACGGAAATGTTCTTCCACGGGCTCATCCGTGACGACCGGAGCGTCCTCGACCTGTTCAACGCCGACTACACTTTCGTGAACGAGCGGCTGGCGCGGCACTACGGCTTCGATGGTATCGTCGGCGACGACTTCCGAAGGGTCACGTATCCCGACAACACCCGTCGTGGCCTCTTGGGTCACGGAAGCATCCTCACGCTGACCTCTCACGCGAACCGGACATCCCCGGTATTACGGGGTAAATGGGTGATGGAGGTGTTTTTGGGCACGCCACCGCCACCGCCGCCTCCCGACATACCGGCGCTTGAGGAGACGGAGGGGATCAGGGACGGGCGGATGCGCACGACCCGAGAGCGCATGGAGGAGCATCGTGTCAATCCCGCGTGTGCCTCATGCCATAACTTGATGGACCCGATCGGACTGGCTCTCGACCAGTTCGGTGTAACGGGAGAATGGCGCATCCGCGAGAACGGGATGCCGTTGGACACGAGGGGTGTCTTCTATGATGGGACTCCGATCGAGAGTGCGTCCGACTTGGGAACGGTGCTCCTGAAGCGGCCGATCCCCCTCCTCAGGAACTTCACCACCAACCTGATGTCGTACGCGGTGGGCCGGCGTCTCGAGTACTTCGACATGCCCCGCGTGAGGCAGATCACACGTGCTGCGGAAGAGAATGATCACAGAATGTCCTCCTATGTTATGGGAGTGATCATGAGTGATGCCTTTCAAATGCAGCAGGTGCCCAACGAGGACTCCGAGGATATAGGAATGAGAAACTGAAGAAGGAGCAAAGGACGATGACTTTTCTGACCGGTAGGCACCTCGAACGCCGCACCTTCCTCAAGGGGTTGGGGGCAACCGTCGCGCTTCCGTTCCTCGACGCCATGATGCCTGCGGGACGAAGGTACGTTGGGGCGGACCTGGACAAGACGCGACTCATCGCGATGGAGATGTCCCATGGGGCGGCGGGCTGCAACGTCTGGGGCGCGACCCAGAATCTCTGGTCTCCAGTTGAGGTCGGGAGTCACTTCGATTTGACGCCGACGTCCCTGAGTCCCCTAGAGCCGTATCGTGATACGCTTACCATCGTGAGCAACACGGATGTCCGAATGGCCGAGGCTTTTCTGGCGCCGGAAGTGGGCGGTGACCATTTCCGGTCGACGGCGACATTCCTGACACAGGCTCACCCCTTTCAGACGGAAGGATCCGACGTTTACGTCGGAACCTCGTTGGATCAGCTCTTCGCTCAACGGTTTGGGCAGGATACCCCGATCCCTTCGATGCAATTGTGCGTCGAGAACATCAATCAGTCGGGCGGCTGTGCGTACGGGTACACGTGCGTCTATACGGATTCGTTGAGTTGGGCGTCACCGACGGAGCCTCTACCCCTGATCCGCGATCCACGGGTCGCGTTCGAACTGTTGTTCGGAGCCGGTGCTACGGGGGAAGAGCGTCGTGAGCGGCGCCTGGCGAGGCGAAGTGTCTTGGATGCCATAATCGACCGGGTTGCTGAGCTCGAGGGGCGTCTCGGACCCGTCGACAGCCGCCGCCTCGATCAGTACATGACGAACGTCCGGGAAATCGAGCGCCGCATCGGAATGGTGGAGGCGCGCAATTCGAGCGGAGAGGCTAGGGAACTGCCGGAGGCGCCGGCGGGCGTGCCGGACTCGTTCCGGGAGCATATGGAGCTGATGTTCGATCTACAGGCTCTCGCGTTCGAATCCGACATGACAAGGGTCTTCAGCTTCAAGCTTTCCCGTGACTCCTCTGGCCGCGTGTTCCCGGAAAGCGGCTCGGATAAGGGCTTCCATCCGGCGTCACATCACGGCGCTCTGGAGGAGGAGGTCCTGGAGTTCGCGAAGATCAACACATATCACGTGAGCATGCTACCCTACCTGCTCGAAAGGCTGAAGGGTGTCCAGGAAGGGGATAGCACGCTGCTCGAGAAGACGATGATCATTTACGGCTCGCCAATGGGTGATCCGAACGTGCACAATCACCGGCGTGTTCCATTCCTGCTTTTGGGAGGAGCAAACGGCAAGCTAAAGGGCAACATGCATTTGGAGGCGCCGGATGGAACTCCACTTGCCAATGTGATGCTCGACATGATGCACAAGCTGGGGTTGGAAGACATGGAGAGCTTCGGCGATAGCACTGGAATTTACTCCCTGACCGTCTAACGGGGCATCCAAAGAGAGAGGGCGAGCCCATGCGGCAACAAAAGGACGGACTTGGCAGAGGGTGGGGAGCAATGGGGACGCTGATGGTCGGCCTACTGCTTACCGGTGCGATCCTCCCGGAGTCACCAGTTGCGGACGCCGCCATGAATGGTAACCTCGAAGCGGTTCGGGAGCTGCTCAAGGAAGGGGCGGATGTCAATCTGGCCCAGGGGGACGGGATGACCGGCCTGCATTGGGCGGCGGAGGCGGGTGATCTAGAGATGGTGGGGATGTTGCTTGAGGCTGGGGCCAACGTGAAGGGAGTGACGAGAATAGGCGATTACACTTCGCTCCATATCGCGAGTGAGGCAGGGCACGGCGAGGTTGTTCGGGCGTTACTGGAGGCCGGAGCTGACGTGGAAGCGAGAAGGGCATTTGCTGGAACCACTCCCCTCCATCTCGCGGCCGCTTCGGGCAGCGTCTCTTCGATCGACGCGCTCGTGGGCTTCGGAGCGGATATCAATGCTCAAGAATGGGAATGGGAACAGACCCCACTCATCTTTGCGGCCTCTCTGGGCCGCGCCGAAGCGGTCAAGATGCTGCTGGCAAAGGGAGCCGACCCATCGCTTACGACAAGGGTGCTCCAGCTCAGCCGACGCGCGGAGCAGGACCTGCTCGCGCGTGAAGCTCGCCAGGCCATGATGGACACCTTGCGCGAAGCTTCCTCGGATCCCACCACGTGGGTTCCCCGACCCGCAGAAGTACGGGCGGCAGTGGCCGCTTCTAATAGGTTCGACGTGCTCGAGGTCAGCGAGGTGGCCCATGTCGATTGGAATGCGGTCCAGCTGGACGGTAAGAGTCTTAGGTTTCCCGACCTCGTCGGGTATCAGGGGGGACTGACTGCCCTTCTCCATGCTATCCGTGAGGGGAATGAGGAGTCCGTGATGGCGCTACTCGAAGGCGGCGCAGACATAGATCAGCCGAGTGCCGGGGACCTCACAACGCCCCTCTTGATGGCTATGATCAATGGCTATTTCGACCTAGGGATGGATCTTCTCCAGATAGGTGCGAACCCTGCGCTCGCGAGCGATGCTGGAACCACACCGCTCTACGCGGTGCTCAACACGCATTGGGCTCCGAAAGCACGCTACGCCCAACAGCAGGCATATCTGCAACAAGAGGTGGGCTATCTGGAGGTGATGGAGACCCTTCTGGAGGCCGGGGTGGATCCGAATGTCCGTTTAGCCAAACACCTCTGGTACATGGAGTACACGTTCAGCCGCCTCGGCCTGGACACGTGGGGCGCCACACCGTTCTTTCGGGCGGCTCATGCCCTCGACACAGAGGCGATGGAGCTTCTCGTTCGCTATGGCGCTGACTCCGCGATCCCCACGAGTCGCCCCGCGGGTAATATGCAGTACTTCATTGACATGCCGGCTCCCGAAGTCGATAACCTTCCCGATCACTCCGGTTTGCCCCCGATTCAGCCGGGCGGCCCGGGCGTCTATCCGATTCATGCAGCAACTGGGTTCGGTGGCACTGGGGTTGCTCGAGCGGGCAACTCCCAGCGCCATGTCCCCGACGGATGGCTGCCCGCGGTGAGATATCTCGTTGAAGAGCACGGGGCGGACGTCAACGCGGCGGACTACCTTGGCTACACGCCTTTGCACCATGCGGCCGGCCGCGGAAACAACGAGCTCATTCTCTACCTGGTGGGGATGGGTGCTGATCCGCTTGCGGTATCGCGTTCGGGCCAGAGCACGGTGGATATGGCGAACGGACCCGTATCTCTGGGAGCGGCCCCGTTTCCAGAAACGATCGCCCTTCTGGAGAGCCTGGGTGCAAAGAGGAATTACGAATGCGTCTATTGCTGAAGTTCATAGATAGCTGGATCAGCTAGCGGGCCCTTGGGGCTTACCTAGGCGTTTCAATTCCCTGAGGAGCTCTACGTCCCCGTTTTGTGATACTAGAGATCAAAAGCGGATGGATTCCAAGCAGCCGAAGGACGCCGCTGCGGTGAAGGTGATCCCGCCCCTAGTCCCGCTGGGTGCGATACTGATCGGAGTCCTGTTGAATTCGCTCTGGCGGATTGACCTGGAACTTGAAGTCTCATCAGCGGCCCGATACTGGGTGGGTGGGCTGATCATTTTTGTCCCGCTCTTTGGCCTAAGCCTGTGGGCTGTAGTCCTCTTCCGTAGAACGGACCAAAGTGCGAAACCGTGGGAGCCAACGTCGCAAATCGTCGATAGTGGGCCGTTTCGTCTGACTCGTAACCCAATGTACGTGCAGATGATTCTGATCTGCATAGGGTTCGCGGTCATTTTCATGAATGTGTGGATTCTACTCCTGACACCCCTCTGTGCATGGATCCTTCAGAGATTTGTCGTCGTGCCGGAGGAGGAGTATCTCGAGGGGAAGTTCGGGGAAGTCTACTTGGCCTGTAAGAGTCGGGTTCGTCGTTGGCTCTGAAGTAGTTACTTCTCCGTGCCTGGGTCTCCAGTTTCAACCCGGAGACGCAGTGTGTGAAAGTTTTTATGCCGCCCGTCGAAGATGGCCACTAGTCCTCCCCAGTACCCCACTCCACCGGGGCGAGATGAGGAGATGTTGCATCCGGTAGCCGTCCTCTTCACTTTTGGGGGGAAACCGCTGGTGGGAATATGGCTCGGGACCTGGGACCCATTGGTCACGTCGCCGGGCACCAACTCCCCACACATGGGGCACACTCAAGGAGACCGGACATGACAAAACGAGAATCGGACACGTCTCTCCCGGATCAGGGGGCAAGTCGGCGTAAATTCTTCAAGTTTCTGGCCGCCAGTCCGCTGGCTGCCCTGGCCTACACAGCGTGGCCGTCGAGGTTGTTGGAATCTGTCGAGGTCGACGTGCCGCCACCCACCAGGCCGGTACTGTTGCCGTGCGTCAACTGTGGCGCCCCGGTGCTCCCGCCCGGCCTCGATCCGACTCGTGTAGTCCCGGCGATCCGTCCCCAGGACCTCCCTCAGGACCTCCCTCCCCAGGAAGCTCAGGAAGAACAGTTGATGGGGAGCCTCATTACGTCACCCGGAGATGCGACCAACGTCTGGGACTTTGAGCGCGTGACCCATGACAACAACCTGGCCCAGCACTGGGACTACCTGCATATGGGCGTCGACGACTACGAGACGCGCGTGGCGAACAGGGAGGGCTTCCAGCGTCTGATGCTCCGTCCTCGCCGGCTCGCCTCGGAGCCCGCGAGTGGATTCGACACCGCGGTAGAGATTCTCGGGCAAAGGTTCTCTTCACCCTTGTTTCTCTGCCCGGTAGCGGCCCTCAAGGCGTACCACACGGAGGGGGAGGCCGGCGCCGGGCGGGCGGCTCGACGCACGAACCTCCTGCAGATCCAATCGAACGCATCCTCGCAGTCGTACGAGGAGATTGCCGAGGCGCGGGGCCAGCCACACTGGTTCCAGATTTACACGAGTCCCGACATGAACGTGAATCAGCGGCGGATCGACCGCGTGGCCGCTGCTGGCTGCCCCACCCTCGTGTGGACGATTGACCTCCTCGGAGGAAGCAACCGGGAGCTGTCGAGGCGATCCCTCGTTGGCGAGGGCAGGGAGTCACAGCTCTGCACGCAGTGCCACGAACACGAAGAAGGCTACCAGCGTCCAATGAGCCGCGATCCAGGCGGGCCAGCCGGTGAGCGTCCTCCTTACACCTGGGACTGGGTCAATCGTCTCAAGGACGCCAGCGATATGAACCTCGTCGTGAAGGGCATCGTCACAGCGGAAGAGGCGGAGCTGGCGATCGAGCACGGGGCAGACGGAATCTACGTTTCGAACCACGGTGGACGGGCGGTGAACAGCCTCTGGTCAACGATCGATGCGTTGCCGGAAGTAGTAGCGGCAGTGAGAGGACGGGTCCCCGTGATGATCGACAGTGGGGTCCGTCGGGGCAGCGACGTCTTCAAGGCCCTCGCGCTCGGTGCCGACGCGGTCGGCATCGGTCGCCCCTACGTTTGGGGTCTCGGTGCATTCGGCGAGGACGGGGTTGACAGCGTGATCCAAGTGATCATGGACGAGTTCCGTATGGTCATGCGGCAGACGAGGACCAACTCGATCGATCAAATCACTTCGCGCTTCGTGATGGAAGCGAAGAATCCCATCATGACACGGCGCAACGAGTTCGGGTTCGGGCTGTGAGAACGGCGAAAATAGCGGTCGCGCACTTGGCTTCTCGAGCTGGGCTTGGGAGGATTATGACAGCCGGTATCGTCGGCCTAGCACTGTTGCAAGCGGAGCCGGCGGCCGCGCAGGGATCCTCCGTCAATTTCACGGTGTCAGGTACTTCGACGGTGCGGGGATGGACGTGTTCGGTGACTGGCTCCGCCCGGGTCACAGCAGGTTCGTCCACCCCGGTGCCTGGGCTGGGCGATGGTGTCGAGGCGGCTACGCTAACCGTGCTCGTCGCAGAGTTCGGCTGTCCCGAGGATGAGATGACGGAACATCTGCTTGAGGCTCTAAGGGCGGATGAGTTCTCCGAGATCACCTTCCGGCTCGAGGGCTACGAGGCGAGTGGTCAGGGCACCATCACTACTGGTACGCTCACCATCCTCGATACCACGGAAGAGGTGAGCTTTCCGCTCTCGCTGACGCCGTCCGGATCGGGTGTCCAGATTGAAGGTGAGGTTTCCTTGGACATGACCGCCTACGGAGTGGAGCCACCCGTGGTCATGCTCGGCCTGATGCGGGTCAGGCCAGAAATTCGGATCCAGTTTTCGGGCATCATCAACCCCTAGATCGGATAGAGGTGGATCCCACCGGAGACAACTAGCATTCCCAGCATCCCCGCTCCCCCTTCTTCTTTCACCGCTGAACCCATAAACAGTGTTTCATTCGTCGGATCAGGCCATTACGTTGGGAAAGCACTTCTAGTGAAGGATTGTGTGATGAAGAAAACCCTTCTTCTTGCCCTTGCTCTGTTACTGGTCAGGTCAGTCGGTATAGACGCTCAACAGGCGACAGATCTGAGTGAGCTGGCTATAGAGGGAGTGTCTCCGGGTGAGACCGGTCTGTACCTCGACCGTACCACTTTTGAGCCATATACGGGCCTGGTAGTGGAACTTCATGAGGACGGGGAGGCTGTTAAGACACGGGGCAACCTAAAGGACGGTAAGTGGGATGGCGTTCTAATGACCTACCATGAGAGTGGTCAAATATTGCAGACCTCGAGCTTTATGGACGGTCTGCGACACGGCCCCTATCGGACGTTGTTTTGGTTCGGCAATGTCGTGGGGTACGGCAGGCCAAGTCAGGGAGTACGTGGTGGCACGTACAACATGGGTGAGATGTGCGGCGAGTGGACGATCGGTAGCGCCTTCGCTGGCGAGGCCAAGACGTATGACCCCTGTCCCCCCGGCCTCGAAGACATAAACTAGCCTTCCCGCCCCTTCTCCTTTACCGAGGGGCACTCCCAGATGATCTGCCAACAGTGTTTTGCTCGTCCGATGCCCCCCGTTTGAGTAGTAGGTCTGAGCGCGGCAGGGGGCATGGAACGGGTTATTCAGAGGTAATGCTTGTTAACTAAGGGAGGGCCAAATGAAGAAGCAACTGTTGTCAGCGCTTTTCGTGCTGTCGCTTGCGCTACCTGGAGAAATGACAGCGCAGGTGGATCTCTCGCGCGCGACGTATATCGGTGTCGAGCAATGGCGCGACACGGTGAATGCGCTTCCGGGTGTCGACCGGCAGCTCGTCAGCCAGGACATCGGAAAACTCAATCTCTCAGTCGGTATCATCCACCGCGGCCCAACTGCCCCGGGCGGCGGGCGTGGGGGCGGAGCAGTTCCCCCATCGGACTGCGGCGTTACCTCTGGTGTGGAAACCGGCGCCGGGGGAATCCAACACCTTCATCAGACCGAGACGTACATCATCGTCTCTGGTGCGGGAACGCTTATCACAGGTGGATCGATCTTGAACGGCCGCATGTCCGGACCTGAGAGCAACGTGACCACAACCCTGAACGGGCCGTCGTGCATCGGGAACATCGTGGGTGACGTACAGAGGCGTGACGTGGTCGTTGGCGACATCGTTATCATTCCCGCTGGCGTACCTCACGGCTGGGCGAACATTCCGCGCCACGTGGACTATCTCAGCGTGCGTCCCGATCCCGACCGAGTGCTTCCCTCAGATTATGTACACCCGTCGATCAGCGTCTACAGGTAGGAACCAGCAGCTAGATGCGATACTTCTTTGACGAGGGCGTCGCGTAGCTGATGACTTTGGTGTCGCGTAAGAACCGAGTGAGGAGATTGCTATGAGTACGACTAAAGATTCACGTAATTCACGCGTATGGGGTCGCCGTATCGTCCTCCTCGCCGGAGTCCTGGTACTAGTGTCTTCTACTGCCTTCGTATCATGGTCCCTGACTTGCCCATGTGAAAGGTCACCTGGGGGGTATCTGTTCGGTGGCGCTCCCGACGGTCCAGTCACCGACTGGTCGTTTGCTAACGACCCGCCACTGTGTCAGATCCAGGTGAGCACCGGTATACTACCGTACTCCATCAACCTTAACTGCATGTCCACGCCAGAAGGCGGTTTATACTTGAGCTGTGGCTTCTGCGACGCCAAGCGTTGGAGCGGCCTAGTGGTCGATGAGGGAGACATCCGTATTCGGTTAGATGAGATTGTGTATCCCGTAACTGCTACCCGGGTGATGGACCCCGTGGAACTCGATCGCGCTTGGGATGCGAGAGTTATGAAGCTCCAAGTACATAGCAGTGATGTAAATCCTGCGGTGCCGGTGGGTACGGCTAGACCCGATCGTTGGTGGTCGTTTCGGCTTGAATCTCGATGAGGTGTGAGGCATGCGATACCCTCGAAGGGCAACTACCTGTATGCGGGGTGAGCGTTCGCTTGATTGAAGCAGGGTGACACCAACCTTAGTATCCTGCCGCCCCTTCTCTACCGGGGTGGCACTCCTAGCACCAACAACAGTATTTCACTCGTCCGATCAGCCTAGTACGTTGCGAGAGCACTTGGCTAAAAAGGGGGGGCCGCGGCCGGGCACAGCCGGTCTTCGTGATCAATCCATGGTCCCGGAGTCGTGGCCCTCGAGTTGCATGGCCTGCCCATCCCTGATCTCTTTGCCGACGTAATTGCGTAGAATACTCAGTGTCAGGACGAACTCGCATCCTGACGCTACATGTGATGCTGAGACAGGAGACATATGGTGACTAGTAAGAAGAAGATCGCAGGGATTGCTACGGGAGCGATACTCCTGATCAGCTATGTGTTCACGGCCCCCTACCCCGGTAACACTGGGCTTCAGCGAACGCCGGGTGTGAGGATTGGTGGCACACTTGCTCCGGCTCCAGGCGACTTTGCCCCCCTCAATGACCTGAGGGGACCTCTAAAAATGAAGCAGGTCGGCTTTCCCCCGTTCGTGATTTATCTCTCCTACGTGGGGACTCCAGAGGGTGTAATTACGGCGACTCGCCCCGATGGGGGATACTGGGCTCAGCGTGTGAGAGATGGTACCACTGACGGGTTGCTACGCATTGGGGACGCCACCTATGAGATGAGTGCCACCGAGGTGCTTGGTGATGCGCGGAGGCCCATGCTTGAGCGTTATTCTGCCAGAACCGGTATGCCCATGAACAGGGCGGTGGGCGGGCCTGATCCTCTCCGTGACTGGGAGGTCTTCTTCTGGACGCCTCGATAGATTTCACGGCATGAAAATCGCAGTGACAGGAGCCAACAGTAGTGTTGGTAAGAATCTGTTGGCTCACGTCGTAGACAGGGGTGATCTCCAGGTCATCGCAGGAGTACGGTCGGAACGAGTTGCAGTGTCCCTCCCGTCCGCCCCCCAAATCACTACTCGTGTTATCTCCTACGAAGATGTCAGTGATCTGGCCGTGACCCTGGAAGGAGTATCATGTCTGGTTCACCTTGCGGGCATTCTGATCGAAAGTAGGACGTCTACCTATGCGAGTGCGAATGTCGCCACGACGGCAGCGGTTGTTGAAGCGTGCCGAAAGGCGGGTGTGAAACACATCGTGTTGGTCAGCGTTATCGGTGCTGGAGCGAATTCGCCCAACAGGTACCTCAGGTCCAAGGGAGAGGCGGAGAGAGCGGTCGCGGAGTCGGGAGTATCCTCTACCACCATTCGTACCCCGATACTACTTGGACCTGGTACGGCAGGAGCAGCCTCAATCGTTCGGACGGCGGGGCAGGAAAAAGCACGACTTTTGGGGGGCGGCCGCTACTGCGTGCGCCCTCTCGATTTGGATGACTTGAGCCGGGCTATACTGGAGATCTGCAACGCTCGGCCCGAGGGTGTCCAGATCCATGAACTAGTCGGTCCGGAATCGATCTCCTATCGGGAACTGGTCGGACGAGTGGCCGGCATGATGGGCGCGGAAATATCGATCGGTGTAATGCCAGTGTGGATTGCCAAATTGGGGGCGGCTATCACAAGCCGGATGAACGGAGGCGGAGTCTCGCCGACGGTCATCGACGTCATTACGGCAGACGAGGTGGTCGAGAGGAATGCGGACACGGACCTGGGTATCAGCCTCACACCTTTGACCACTACCCTGCAGCGTATTCTATCCGACAAGAAGCGAGAGACATGACGGAAGCAGCAGACAACGGAGCACTAGCCCCTCGCAAACCGAGCGCTTTGCGGCGGATCGTCTTGATGGGGATCACCGTGCTCTGTTTCGTCTATCTCTACAACAGCGTGAATGGCGCTGCAGTCCGTGAGGGGATCTCACTCGTGGACTATATGTCTCAGGTCTTCGCGGACGTTCCTTGGATCCGCTGGCTCCTGCTGATGATTGCGTATTCCTTCGTGTACTTGTCGATCGACACACTAGTGGTGACGCGCATACTCAACTGGTTCGTCCAGCAAATCAGGTACCGGGATATCCTGCCTATCCGCGCCAGCACCTACATCATCTCCATCGTAAACGAGCAGATCGGTAAGGGCGCGATGGCCTACTATCTAAATCGTCGAGATCAGGTGCCTGGATGGGAAGTCGGCTCGGTGATGTTGTTCATCATGTTCTGCGAGATGTTCTATCTGTTGACCTGGGCCACTATCGGATTCTTCATGAGTCGTGAGTCGCTCCCTGAGGGCTTCGGCCTCATTCCGATCATCGCTGCGGGGGCCGCAGTGTTTCTGTTACTGTGGATGCTCTACTTCGGTGGTAAGATCCTCCCCGACAACCAACTGCGCGATAAGCGCATTCTGCACGTGTTCAAGTTGGCCAAGCCCAGGCACTATGGGGCGTTCTTTCTGATGCGCTCACCGGCGCTGCTCTCGGCCGTCTTCGTGTATACCGTTGCGTTGCGAATGTTCGGTGTCGACGCCTCCTTCATCTCTTTGCTGGGTTATCTGCCAGTGATCTTTTTTGCGGCAGCGGTACCCACACCCATGCGCGCCGCGGCGATCACTTCCTGGGTGATCCTGTTTCCTGAGAACGAGGGACAGATGGCCGCCTTCGGATTGGTCCAGCACAACTTTTTCATTCTTTTCAACGGGGTGATCGGTCTCCTGTTCTGGAGACGCGCCCAGCGCGAACTACTTAGTCCGTGATTGCGAACCTGCTGACTGCTGTACGGCTCTTGTTAGCCCTGCCGGCGGCAATGGCTTTCGCGCGACCGGAGTTCATCTCGCCACTTCTGCTCCTTGGGCTGCTACTGGTCGCCATCGTGACGGACTACTTCGACGGCATCGTGGCGAGGCGAGCACATGCTGCGTCACCTCGAGGGCAACTGTACGACCATGCCACAGACTTCGTATTTGTCACGGCCGGACTGGGTGGTGCTGCTGTAGCTGGCGAGGTGTCTGTAGCGCTGCCCATCCTTATAGCCGTTGCGTTTTCGCAGTATGTGATAGATTCCTATTGGTTCTATCGTGAGAAGCAGTTACGCATGAGTTCGCTTGGGCGCTTAAACGGCATTATGTACTTCGTGCCACTGGTGCTCATTTCTCTATCGCGTGTTGAGGTCATGCCGGGGCACCGCGAGGTATGGACAGTGTTGATCATGTCACTTGGCTATGTCCTCTTATTCTCTACAGTGGTGTCAATCATAGATCGAGCTGTCGCTCCCCGCAGGTCTGGAGCGACCGAATCGGAACGTTGGGGAACTCGACTACGCCAGTCGTAAAATTGCAGACCGATCACCCCCCCCCCCCCCGAATGTGTCCAGTCCTCGGCAGTAACGGTCTCGATCCTGTTGACCATAAGCGTAAGGTGTGGCCCCCCTTTCCGCTGTCACCGCCGCTGGACCTATAGGCAGTGTCCCGCATGTCCTGAGTTGCGGCTCTGAGTGGGGCGGGGCAGAATGGGGTTGGAACAAGGAACGCCATTTGTGAGGAGGTAGAGATGTTACCAATCCGCTCATTGATCCCAACCATGAGCATCGTGCTCGGCCTCTGGGCCACGCCCTCGGCCTGGGCTCAGGCACCGGTCTACCAATCCGAGAGTGGACCCTACCGCGTCGTGACCGTCGTGGATGGTCTGCAGGACCCCTGGTCTATCGCTTTTCTACCCGGGGGCGAGATGCTGGTCACGGAGAAGCCTGGGCGGCTGCGGATCGTACGCAACGGGGTTCTACAGCCAGAGCCCATCGAGGGGACGCCAGAGGTCCGGTACCTAGGACAGGGCGGCCTCCTGGACGTGGTGCTCCACCCGGACTACGAGTCCAACCGGCTCATCTACCTCAGCTTCTCCAAACCGAACGAAGATGGAAGCCAGGGTACGACCGCCGTAGTTCGAGGTAGGCTTGAGGGCAACCGCCTGAATGATGTAGAGGAGATCTTCGAGGCGAAGGCGTGGAGCATCACCGGAGGTCATTACGGATCCCGGCTGGCCTTCGACGCCCAGGGCTACCTATTCATAACGGTTGGCGACCGGCAGGCGTCTCCGGCAATGGAAACGGCGTATCTGCACGCTGCCCAGGATCGCACCAACCATCAGGGGACGGTCATTCGCCTCCATGATGACGGAGGCGTCCCTGCGGACAATCCGTTCATCGGCCAAGCCGACGTACTGCCCGAGATCTGGAGCTACGGCCACCGGAGCCCGCAGGGCCTAGCTATCCATCCCGAGACGGGTGACATCTTCCAGAGCGAGCACGGGCCCCAGGGCGGAGACGAGCTGAACCTCATCTTGCGGGGGAGGAACTATGGCTGGCCCGTCATCGGCTACGGCTCGAACTATGGGGGGACCCCTCTCTTCTCAACGAGAGAGGTCGAAGGGATGGAACAGCCGCTCCAGCACTTCACTCCCTCCATAGCCCCCTCCGGGTTGATGATCTATACCGGCGACCGCTTCCCGGAGTGGAAGAATAGCATCTTCATGGGAGGGATGGCCGACCCACAGGTCGCCCGGCTGCCTTTAGTGAGCGATGGTGAGGGCGTGTATGTCGGAAGGATGGAGCGTCCTCCATTGATGATTGGCTTCGGACGGATCCGAGCCATCACTCAAGGTCCGGACGGCTTGATCTATATCGCGATCGACGACCGCCGGGGCGGTGGCCTCACGCCGATCGTTCGCCTCGAGCCCGGCGATGTGACCCAGGCTTCTGGATGTTGACCGGTCCAGCCGGTGGGATGTATAGAGGTCAAGGACAGGGTTGCTGCAGTAACAGATCTCCTTTGTGGCGGATGAGAGGAAATGGCTATATCCGCTGGTGATTCTTGAATTATTTGAAGGGCAACTGATATGTCACGACTGATATGGACCCTTCCGGCTCTCGCAGCCATCACACTCGTGGCAACGTCGGGCCTCGAAGCGCAGAACGATGAGGAGCGAGCGGTGATCGCGGCGGCCGAGGATGTATTCGACGCCATGGAAGACCTTGATGATGAAGCCTTCCGGAACTCAATGGTTCCGGAAGGCTTCCTCCTGTCTGTCGGCCTCGGGACCACACGGCGGACAACCCGAGATCAGTTCGCTTCCAACCTCGCGCGCCAGACGAGGCCCATGATCGAGCGGATGTGGGATCCGGAGGTCCGCATCGACGGGCCAGTCGCGACGCTCTGGACAGCCTACGACTTCTACAGGGGCGCGGAGTTCAGCCACTGCGGAACCGACGCCTTCCAGTTGGTCGAGACAGCGGAGGGATGGAAGGTGGTCGTGCTCAGCTACACGTCACAAACGCCGCCGAGTTGTAGCCGCCACCCGGAGGGTCCCCCGAGTAGGCCGGGCCCTCCCGGCTCCCAATAAACACGGTTTTGCGCGTTGGATCAGGCGAGTATGTTGCGAGAGTACTTCTATTGGCTCGTTACCGATTCTGTTGAAAGGCTGGAAAGCGGTAACTGGCTGATTTCGCCCATTTGTCTGGGAGTTCTCATGAAGGTCCGGGTTCGCGTTTCCTTACGACCTGTTGCCCTAGTGTCGTTGGCCGTGCTGGTCGCCGCCTGCGGTGGTGATTCGTCATCTGAGATCTCGTTCGACTCCCCTGGAGTCGTGACTGCGCTCGCGTCGATTGAAGCAGCGAACGTTGATGAACATATCCGTGTTCTCGCCGACGACAGCCTGCGGGGCCGCCGACCCGGCACGGCTGGATATGAGGGTGCGATGCGTTATGTGGAGACGACTCTCGCCTCGCTAGGCTTGGAGCCTGCCGGCATCGACGGGACGTTCACGCAGCCCGTACCCCTTCGTCATAGCATCGTCCAAACGGATGCGAGCAGTTTCTCACTTACCTCTACCGGGAGAGTGACTGAGCTGAGCTACGGGGATGATTTCTACCTGAGTCCCGATCACATGCGCACCGAATCGGAGGTCAGCGCCCCGGTAGCGTTCGTCGGCTTCGGTGTGAGCGCCCCGGCGTTCGGCTACGACGACTATGCCGGCATCGACGTGGAAGGGAAGATCGTGGCGTACATTAGCGGTGCCCCATCCTCTCTGCCGAGTAACGAGCGTGCATATTACTCGTCGGGGACGACCAAGAGTGATGAGGCGATCGCGAGGGGGGCCGTGGGAACCGTGAGTTTCAATTCCCCTGACGACCCCCGATTCCGCTGGGAAAATAGCGTAAACCGCTCTTCGGCCGGATCGTACGTTTGGGTGGATCCAGCCGGTAACCCGAGGGGTGGCGGCTCACTAATCCGCGGTGCCGCCAGCCTGAACCATTCCGCGGTTCGGGCGCTATTCACGGACTCTCCGACCCCGCTCGATGAAGTCTTTGCAGCTGCTGCGGCCAACTCGCCCCAGAGCTTCGATCTTCCGATAGAACTTAGTATGCGGATCGCAACCACCCATAGGTCGGTCGATAGCCACAACGTCATCGCGAAGTTGTACGGGAGTGATCCCCAATTGCGGGATGAGCACCTCGTATATGTAGCCCATGTGGACCACTTCGGGGTGGGCGTAGCTGTGGACGGGGACGACATATACAACGGTGCACACGACAACGCTTCAGGCACCTCTATCGTGTTGGAGATCGCGAAGGCCTTCTCGAGCCTGCCCGAGGCGCCCAGGCGTTCGGTTCTCTTCC
>Ga0310123_10000319_pt1 | contig 43575 bp, 44 predicted proteins | sample CB6_AW_1057_MG_FD_203505 | JGI IMG/M metagenome (GOLD analysis project Ga0310123, IMG submission 203505) | Marine microbial communities from Western Arctic Ocean, Canada - CB6_AW_1057 | ecosystem: Environmental > Aquatic > Marine > Oceanic | place: Canada: Western Arctic Ocean | collected... | reverse complement strand
GGCTCATCAGGCTCATCAGGCTCATCAGGCTCATCAGGCTCATCAGGCTCATCAGGCTCATCAGGCTCATCAGGCTCATCAGGCTCATCAGGCTCATCAGGCTCATCAGGCTCATCAGGCTCATCGGGAGGCTTCGGCGGTCGCGGCCGGTCTATGCTCAAGCTCACGCCACCCCAGAACTCAGTGCCTGTGCGCTCGATCCGATGATCGCCGTCGACGAGATATTGCAAGATCGCTTTGTCCCATGCCAGGCCGGCCGTGGCGACGAGCTTCATCCAGTCACCATGTGCCGTTTCGTCCGGAGCCTCTGTCGAGCCGCTCCAGATCGTGACTTTGGGGTTGTAGCCGCGGCTCTGGACGCCCGGACGGGGTGGCGGGGTTCCTTTGATCGAAGTGTGGATCATCACCTCGTTCTCCATCGGAAGCTTGTAGACTTCTTGATCGTCGAAGTCGGCGCCGTAGCGGCGATAGCGGTCGTAGTTCCTCTGGTTCATCGCGTAAACGTCTTCGGCCGCGTTGATCGCCTTCGTAATGTAGTCGCGAATCTGGAACGCCGCTTCTTTGTGCCTCGGAAAGCGAGCGTCGTCGGTATAGCTGAAGCCGGGGATGAACCAACCCTTGTTCATGCTCCAGTTGCGCTCGGTGATACGGCCGCGGCGGACGAGCCCCGTATATTCAGAGAAGAGCTGCACGAGTTGGTGCGATGGATAGCCGTGCGGGTTCAAAAAAATATCGGGAAGCCACTTTTCCCATAGTCGCCGGCGGATGGTGGATTCCGGGTAGATGGGCATCGGGCGGTTGCCGTCTCTGGTAACGTCCATCCCGAGCGAAGCGAGGTAGCCCGCGTGCAGAATGAGCTCCGGGGTTTTCTCGTAGAGGTCGAAAGCGAGCTGGGCGCCATCGGCGTTGGTGATCGGATGGATCACAACGTTGACCTTGTCGAGCTTCTTGCGATGCTCCGGGTCGGTGAGTAAAAGCTCGGCGAGCTTCAACACGTGGGAGGTCGACGAGACTTCGTTCGCGTGCTGACGCGCCGAGTAGATGACGGTCGGCTTCAGCGTCGTGGCTTTGTACTGCGAGATGTGCGAGGCCTCGACGGGAGGCATGAGGTCCATCGCCCAGATGTCCTGCCCGAGATAGCTTTCGCCCATCTTGTACACGGTGGCTTCATCGAAGCGCGACATCTTGGCGAGGATGCCGTAGGCCTCAGGCGGCGGGATGGGCGTGTCCCACTGCACGAGTTTTCCGTCCCCTGGACGGACCGTGAAGCGGTGGATGTCGGGAAAGGGCACCGGGCTTCCATTAGCGGCGAGCTCGACGACTGGCTCGTTCTCCCAGTCGATCTTGTGCTCCCAGCCAGCGCGAACAGCGATTGCCTCGAGCCGGTGATAAGCGAGCGCGTCCTCGTAGAGGCCCGCCGCCCGCAGCGCGCTCAAGTGCTCGACCATGGCGATGACTTGCTCGGCGGAGAGGATGTGCTCGTCTACGTGCTCGGACCGCGTGCGTTTTGAAAGCTCCGCGCGCTCGTTGTGCTGCGTGTCGACCTTCACGCGGAGCTCGAGGCGCGTCAGGCCCGGCTCGCCTGCACGCACGTGCGCCGTCAGCGCTTTCGGGCGATCCATCTCGACTTTCGGAATATTGCGGCGCACCTCGCGCTCGGCTCCGCTCGCGTTCTCGTACTCGATCACGACAGCGGGGCGGCTGGTCGCGAAGCCGGTGAAGCGTATGCTTGCGTTTCCGGCCTCCCCATCACTCTTTGGTTGCATGATGGGGATGACGCGGCCGGGATAGGTGAGCTCGTCGCCGCGCGCGTTGCGGCCGAGAATGCGGTAGAACAAAAGCGTCGTGAAATAGATGTCCTCGTGGAGCGCGTCCATCGTGGAGATGAGCTCTTTGTCGAGGTTGAGAAGATAGTGCGGCTCGCTCAGGGTCAGCTCGACGGTGAGCTCGCCGAAATAAGGGGCGTCCCGGCCGTCCCCGCGAGGATTGCCGTCATGGAGCGCCATGATGTAGTCGTACATTTTCGGAATCGTTTGGGACTGAAAGTGATCCCAGAAACTTTCCGCGTCCGTAACAATGCGGGTGTCGACGAGTGTCTCACCGCCGGCGGTGGCCGAAAGCCAACCGGTCGTGACGTTGACCATCTCGTAGTCGCGAAAGCGGTCGAGGTACGGGCGGAGGACGAGCTTCGGACGAAAGGTCTCGCGCAAGATCTCGCTGCCATCCGCGGCCGTAGCGACCACCTCGTAGGGCGGCGCGTCCTCCGGCGCCGCTTCGAAACGAATTTTCTCCACGGGTAGAGCAAGCTCACGAGCGAGGATCTCGTCGATAGGGAAAGCTTCCTGAAGCCAGCGTAGAGGTGTTCCCATAGCTTGTTGGCGCCACTCGTCGGGCGGGGCGTAGCGCGCGAAGTGAATGGTGATCGCGTCGACGTTCTTACCCTCGAGCTTCGGCCGCACTCTGTCGTAGAGCCAGCTATAGCCTTGCTTGAAGGCAGAGAGAATCTGCACATCGGCGTCCCGCCCGAGCTCGCGACGGACTTCCTCAGCGATGCGCTCGCGAACCTCGATCGGCTCGGAAAGCCGCGCCTCGAGTATCACGGGGCGGCCTCCAGCCCGCGGCAACACTCGTTCGCGGAACAGACGCCAGAACGCGTCCACTTCGGAAGGGACTTCGAATCGCTCCTCGAAGATCGTCGCCGCATTCTGCACGTCGCGGTCGTCAATGACGATCTCGAGTGCCTCCGTGCCGAGCGCCGCGGCATGCTCTCGGATAAGGTTCTCGAAACCGGCGGGAGGCTTCTCGAGGGAAACGGTGACCTTGGCTCGAGTGAGCTTTTCCTCGTCGAGTTCCGTGACGAGCTTGTCGAGCTTGTAGAGCGCTATCGCCGCCTGGCCTGCGGGTGAGCGACCGGAGAAAAAGCGCCAGAGATCCATTTCGACGTCGTCGATCGTAGTGCGGTCCTTCCCACGTTCCCAGATATTCGGAAAGCGCTCGGCGATTTGTTCGAGCGCGCGGTCGGTCCCGGCATCGTCGCTGCCCGAGACGATTACAGCGCCCTTCGGGCCAAACGCGTTGGGAACGACGCGAACGACACCTTCGCCGCGCTCGAGCTCGATCTTCGGAATGGTCTTTTCGTCGAGGAGAGGATGATCGCCGATGAGAACGAGCGTCGGCTCGTCTGAAGGTTCTTGGATCTCGCCCGGAAGGCGAACGATGGGAACGGACATGCCCGTGGCCTCGAGCCCGAGGCGCGCCGCCAAGTCGAGCGTTCTTGCGTTCCCATAGGCCGGACTCAACACGACGTCGATGCGGTCCGCGATGAGATTAGTGTCGCTGTCGCCGAGCATGCCGTCCGGCGTGTAGAGGTTCGAGAGGTCGAGCTCACGTTTTGGGCCCGAACCCGGCCGTGCCGGGATGGGGCCGCTTTCGCGCTCGGTCGGCTGTCGCGGGAAGCGCACTTCCGCACCGGCGAGACGCATCACGAAGGTCTCGACTCCTTCATAGGACGGCGAGCTGTCGAGAATCGCGCGCCGCGCGATAGGCAATTGGGTCTCGGGCACGTCGAGAGACACGTGAAGCTCCTGGAGCTGCCCATTTCCCACGACAACGCGTGTGATGCGTAAGTCCTCAGGCTCGATGACCTCCTCGGCGAGCGTCGCGCGAATGTCGGCGATCACGTCGTGGAGCGTTGCGCCCTCGCGGTCCCAGAGGTGTGGCAGACGTCCCGAGAGTGCTGTGGCTGCCGCGCGTGTTCCAGAATCCTCGGAGCCCGTGACCACGAGCCATTCACGCCCTAGAACGACCGCGGTCGTGATCAAGCCTTCGCCCACACGGATGCCATCGAGGTCGATGCCGATCGCTGATGCCGCTTCGACTCCGACGGCGATGCCCACGCCTTGCTGTTGAGCCGTAAAAGGCAGGTTCATCGCCATCGTTTCGAAACCGAGGCGCGTGGCGATGTCCGAAGCGGCGGCCACGACGAAGGGCGACGGATCGTCGCCGAGAACGAGCTCCGCGTTGACGAAGTCGATAACGCCGTCGCTGTTGCGGTCTTCGAGCATGAAGCCCGCATCGAAGATCTCGTTCAAGGAGCGCTGGGCGAAGGAGCTTTGCGCGAGTAGCAGACATCCGAAGAGTGGCGCGAATCGTCTCATAGCGGCGAATTATAGTCTGCTATAGCCGTGCGCCTATTCTGGATTTCTGCCGACCCACGGCCCGCGTTGGCATGAGCTCATCATGTACCCTTGCATGATGCAAGGCTGCATGTTTGGACTGCGTGGGTGCTGTCAAATTGAGCCGACGACGGACAACTCGCCAGTACCGGGCTGGGTGAAGGAGCTTTGCGCGCGGAGCAGACGTCCAAAGAGTGGCGTGGGCTCGCTCGCGATCTCCGGCCACGGCCGCGATGGCAGCAGTCTTTTCGACTAGGCCGTACAACAGCATAGAATGTCCATCCGGGCATTTTTGCGGATATGGAGGATATGCAAGTGAGAAGATTGGCCAAAACTCTAACTATGCCACCGACGGTCGGTCTCCTTGCGCTCGTCATACTCAGGCTCGGTGGCTGCGTGTCACAGGAAGGTCCGGAGGCTCGAGTCGGGGAGAGCTACAAATTCGCGCTTGTCGGCGACATGCCCTATTAGCCGACCCCGGCACGTCGCTCCCTCCCGAGTTCGTGGCCGCGCAGTACGCGGCTGTCCTGCAATAGATCGATGAAGCCGAAGTGGCGTTCGTGGTTCACGTTGGCGACACGAACAGCTCCCGGGTCTGTGCCGATTCGGTCTACGCCGAGCGCTATGCGGAGTTCGAGGCCATCGGCCACCCCGTCTTCTACACTCCCGGCGACAACGAATGGCTCGAGTGTGACAACGCAGGCCTTGATCCAATGGAACAGCTCGAGAACCTCAGAGCCGTGTTTACGCAGGGGGACGAATCTCTCGGCGGCCGCAAGCTACCGCTCGAGCGCCAGAACAGTAGTCCCGGGTACGAGAAGTTCCGGGAGAACGTTCGTTGGCGCTTCGGCGGTGACCTCTACGTCACCTTGCACGTGGTCGGTGGAGGCAACAACCGAGGCCCAGACGCCGAGCCCCGTCTGGAGTTCGTCGAGCGGAACGAAGCCGTCATTACCTGGATGCGGCAGTCGTTCGAGCTTGCTCGGCAGGAGAGTCTCCCCAGCGTTGTGGTGGTGATACATGCCAACCCGAGGTGGGAGCGTTTCAAACGTTCTGAGCCGAATCCATCGTTTTCTGCATTTCTCGAGGCCCTGTACTCCGAAGCCGAAGCCTTCGACGGGCCGGTGCTGCTGCTCCACGGCGATTCGCACACCTTCAGAGTCGACAAGCCGCTTTCGAGCCCCATGACCGGCCAGATGTTGGCGAACTTCACGCGAGTGGAGACGTTTGGTCATCCCAACATGCATTGGGTGCTGATCACGGTGTCGCCCGAAGACGTCGACCGGTTCGAAATTCAACCGATGATCGTGAAACAGAATCAGGCGTAGTCGGAGACCTAGGAGTGCTCCATCAGCTCATTCGCAATTTTCACGTGAATCGGCATCCCTATCTCGTCGTAGATACCGCGCGCATGACCGAGCAGCTCGCGGGCTTCGTCGTGATCGCCGGGTCCGTCGCGTTCGAGCAGCATCCAGGCCCACCAGCGGGGGACGTCCGCCTGGTCGATCCGATGCGGGATCTCGTCGGCTTGCTGACGTGCTCGCGCGAAATGAACCTCGGCGTCCGACCAGCGCCCGCCTGCCGCGGCCGCGCTCAACGAGAACACGCTCCGATTCGGCGAGGAGAAGTACTTCTTCACGATGATGGGCCTTCCGTCACCTGAGGAGCCCTGGGGTTGGCAGCTCGACGAACATCACCTTGTGATTAACTACTTCGTCCTCGGAGACCAGGTGGTGATGTCGCCGGTCTTCCTCGGCGGTGAGCCGGTCGTCGCCGAGTCGGGCAAGTATGCCGGAAACGCAATCCTGCAGCACGAGCAGGATCAGGGGCTCGCTTTCCTACGATCCTTGAGTGACGCTCAGCGACGTGAGGCGATTCTCTATCCCGACAAGACCATCAACAACATTCTCGCGGCAGCAAGCTCCGACAACGTTACCGTGGATTATGCCGGCCTCCGCGTCTCGACGCTCGTGGACTCTCAGAAGCAGCAGCTTCTGGAGCTCGTCGGCCTCTACGTGGGCAATCTTTGTGAGGGACATGCGCGGGTTCGCATGGAGGAGGTCGAGCAGCACCTGGACGAGACCACCTTCGCTTGGATCGGTGGAACGACCGACGACGCGGTCTTCTACTACCGCATTCATAGTCCGGTGGTTCTCATCGAGTTCGACCATCAGCGTCCGGTGGGAACCGCGCACCTGCGCCCCGAGGACGTTCCGACGCGCCAGCATATCCACGTGGTCGTGAGAACGCCGAACGGCAACGATTACGGTAAGGATCTTCTTCGGCAGCATCTCGAAGTGCACCCGCACTGAGCTGTGGCTCGACCGGATGGCACCAAGGAGCGATGCGGGTTCAGTTTTTTCGTTGAATGCGGTCGAGGATATCGGCGGTGCGCGCGGCGTTCGCCCCCAGATCACTTTGGCCAACACGCGACACGCTACGTATATCGACAACCGTGCCGCCATTCGCGGCGCGCACGCGGATCACGACGTCGTCTTTGAAGCCGAACCAGAAGGAAGTGTCCGTGGCTTCGATCGTCCAGGCGCTCGGGTTGCATCCACGAGGTCGAGACCGAGATCATGGACCACTCCAAGCGCTCGATCGAAGACCTCGGTCGATCCTGAGTCCAAAACAAGAGGCTCGATGTCGGGGTAGGCGGCCCGCTGTATCTCGGCGAGCGCCTGGTCGTAGGTGTGGGGATTGCTCCCTGCGCGTAGCGCGACGACCTTGTCGAACTTTGGTGGATCGTCGACGTCGGTAGTGATGTTGTGGATGCGTGGATAGGACGCCGCCGGCGCCATTTGAAAGCCTACGATCCCGACGGTCGCACCCGCCACGAGCACGCTTCGCCAGAGATTCGCCTTGTCGGCGTTCCGGCCGCGCACGTAAGCCATCAGTAGAAGCAAGAAGCTCGTGAGAAACATCAACGCCGCGAGCGCTGTGCCCAGTAAGGTGATAGCACCCCCGACCTGGAAGGGCCAAAGTCCAAATCGCGTGCCGAGCGCGCCGATAGGTAGGCACAAGAACGCGACGAGTGTAGCCGCCGCGAGCGCTTTGGACCACCAAGGTCTCGTTTCGCTCGGCGCCGATCTCACTTCTCGCTCCGTCATTGTTACCACCTCTTCAGAACCATCCTAAGCATGGATGCGTCCTCTCTCAGAGTTTAACTGCTGGCGAGCCCTTACAGGGTTTTTGGAGCGAGGCGCCGTGATTTTGCTTGGGGGAGCATGGCCGCGACGCGAGTAAGTGGTACTCACAACGACGCTTCGGGTGTAGGATCACGGGGTTGCTTGGATTGCGGAAGGATGACGGTCGAAATGGTCCATTGGTTCAAAAAGTACCTGCGCCGTTTACATAACCTTTTGCACAGACTTTCGATTCGGTCGGGAGTGCCCGCCCTACTTGGACTGCTAGCTCTAGCTCCTGCCTGGATTTTCGCGCTTGGGACTGTTCCCGCTCCCGCATATACGCAGGAGGCGTGGCGAATAGCGTCGGAGTTGGCAGAGACCGAACCACCGTTGCGCACGGGTTACTCAGAACCTGATTCGTGACGACCGTCTCCATGACCCGCCGCCTGAAGACTGCCATCGTGGTCGCTTGCTCAGCACTCAACCTCACGTGCGCGCCAGAACCCACTCTTCGCTTCGAAGTGTCCTTTTCGACATCCGCGCACGCGGAACCGATCACCGGCCGCGTCTACGTGATTCTTTCGCGGGATGCCGACAGCGACGCGCTCAAACGTCGAAGCCTGGGCCATCAGCCCATCTCGAGCACCAGCGGCGTTCCGTTTTTTTTTGCGACGGATGTATTCGAGTTAGCAGCCGGTGAGGTAGCCGTGGTCGACACAGAGACCCTCGGTTTCCCGCAGCGGAGTCTTCGCGAGCTGCCGGCGGGTGACTACCACGTGCAGGCGCTGCTCAACGTCTATACCGAATTCCCTCGGGCAGACGGCCATGTGATCTGGGCTCACATGGACCAGTGGGACGGCCAGCATTTCAATTGGGCGCCCGGGAATCTGTTGAGCCCGCCCCAGAAGGTCCGCCTCGATTCCAGGGCGGGTTTGATAACAGCGCGTTTCGGGTACAAGGTTGGGGCCTCGGCAACGTGCAGCCGGCCCTCACCCCCGCCATCTTCCCTCTCTTCGGCTCCGCGGGGTCCATCACGGCAGGATGGGTGTCCGACCGGATGGCGGCGTGCCGTGGCCCCGTCTTGGCCATCACGAGTGTGCTCCTCACCGGCTCCGTTTACCTTTTCAGCCGGATTCCCGGAAGCGAGCTGGTCTGGCTCATGGTCGCTTTGGCTCTCGTCGGGTTCACGTTGTACGGCCCGTACTCGCTCATGGCCGGCACGGTCGCCATGGACTTCGGAGGCCAGCACGCATCGGCGACGGCGTCGGGAATCATCGATGCCGTTGGGGCGGTTGGAGTTATTCTCACCGGCGTCGGGATGGGGTATTTGATCGACACACATGGCTGGACCCAGGCCTTTAACATCATCATCTCCATGTCCGTCTTTTCCATGTTTCTAAATTTTGCACTGTGGAATCTCGAGCCGCGTCAACGAGCGGTCCCATAGCCGAGGAACTTTCAATACAGTTTTCGCAATGGATCAGCGCCGTCGATACCCATACCGACGGCGAGCCAACCCGGATCATCATCGGTGGAATCCCTCCACTCCGAGGAACGACGATGCTTTTGAGGCTCGACGATTTCCGCGAGCGCATGGACCACGTCCGCACGGCCCTGCTCGCCGAGCCACGGGGTCACCGGGATATGTACGGCTGTGTGCTGGCGCAACCCACGATGCCCGAGGCTGCACATGGGGTGTTCTACATGCACAACGAGGGCTACATGACCATGTGCGGGCACGCGACCATTGGCGTCTCGACGGCGTTGGTGGAACTGGGGATGGTACAGGTAGAGGAGCCCATGACACGCTTCGTTCTCGATACTCCCGCCGGGCTCGTCGAAACCAGCGTACGGGTCACAGACGGGCGAGCGGAAAGCGTTTCCTTCCAGAACGTCGTGGCCTACGCGGAGGCGCTCGACGTTGAGCTTCCCGTACCGGATATCGGAACCGTAACCGTGGACATCGCCTACGGTGGTAATTGGTTCGCATTCTTCAATGCCGAGGAAGTCGGTCTCGAGCTCACACTAGGGAACATCGGCAAAGTGGTCGAAGTGGGGATGCGCATCATGCGGGCGGCGAACGAACAACGAACCGTCCAGCACCCCGAAGTGCCCATGAGCAACCGCATCAACATTGTGACGGCGGTGGCACCGCCGAGCGTTCTCGGGCGAACCTATCGCAACGTGCACGTCTTCGGGCGCGGGCAGTTCGACCGATCGCCCGGGGGTACGGGAACTTGCGCCCGGATGGCGGTCCTGCACGCAAAGGGACGGCTCGCCGTTCACGAGGACGTGTGGGTCGAGAGCGTAACAGAGGGTGTCTTCCGTGGGCGCATTCTCGAGACAACGACGCTTCGAGGCCGCCCGGCCGTCGTGCCCGAGATCACCGGGTCGGCGCATATTACGGGATTCCATCAGTTCGTTCTCGATCCCAAGGACCGGCTGAAAGCTGAAAGCGGGATTCTCGACGGAGTGGCGCTGAGCGGCGAGGTTGCGCCTGCTATAAACTCGTGCGATGAAACATTCCCTCGTACTCATGCTCACGGTCGCGGCCGCATGCTCGAACGATTCGCCGTCCGAGCCGGAAGGTGCGCGTGAAACGAAGCAGGAGCTCCACGAGCTCGCCAAGGCGCGCGTAATTCGGGGCATGCTCGCCCGGACCGACGGCTACGCCTACGCCGTCGATGTGGCGCTTCTCATGATCTTCGCGGCTCAGGAGGGCGATCGCGAAATGTACGAGCCGCTTCGCGATTTCGCTATGGAGCGCTACGTTTTGAACGATCCCGAGGACCCCTATACGCGTGGGTTCGTGTTGTGGCGCTACGGCAAAGACCAGGCGCCGGACGCATCCGGAACGACGGAAGCGCTGCGCCTCGCCGAGGGACTCTGGCGCGGGGCCGAGGCTTTCGGCGAAAGCGAGGATCGGGAATGGGCCGTGACCATTCTCGATGGCTACGCGCGTCACGCCGCCGAGGAGCAAGGCATCTGGATGATCCGGAACTACTTCAATCTCGGCACCCGCTCATTCGTGACGAATTCGTTCCTCGTCGACTATGCGCCCGACTTCGTCGCCGAGGTCGCCGCGGCGACGGGTCGGGAAGACTTGGTCGAGGTCGCTAGGCAATCCTACGCGCTGATCGAAAAGGCCCAGGCGCCGATCGGTCTGCTGTATGACATGATCCAGCCCGAAGTCGCCACGCTCTTCGACGATGAGAGTATGGTGATCTTCTCGCCCAATGACGCGATCCAATTGTCGAACGCGGCCACGGTCGCTGCCTGGGCCGTGGTCGGGCTTCCCGAGATCGCCCGTGCGGTCGTGGATTTCTCCCGCGAGCGCATGCCTGGTCTCAGGGGCACGTATTATGGCCGCACGGGAGAGGTGGCGCGTGACAAGCGGCCCGGCATCGAAGCTTGGGCGTCTCTCGTTCGGCTCGCGGTCGCTCTCGACGATGACGAGGCGCTTGCGACGTTCTATCCGTTTCTCGTGAGCAATGCCGGACGTCAGTGGCGGATCCCAAAAGACGCGTGGCTCTACGTTGCAGCGGAGCTTCTGCTCGGGCTTCAGGCCGTGACGTCAACCTCGTGAAGTTTGAAAGCGCGGACGTCGCGCGCTACTACGACCAGAACACGGCGAGCTTTCTTGAGCACGGACAAGGCGGCGCGCACGGGATCATTCATCGAGCCGTTTGGGGCGAGGGTGTTGTCGAACGCGAGCAGGCCTTTCACTTCGTGCACGATCTTTTGCGGGCCCGAATGGCGGATGGCGGCGATCGGCGCATACTCGATCTCGGATGCGGCGTGGGCGCGAGTCTGGAATATATCCTCCGCGGGACAGGCGCGTCTGGCTTCGGCGTCACCAACAGCTCTGTCCAGGCAGAGCTCGCCCGCGCTCGACTCGGCGATAGCGCAAGCATAAGCGAGCTCGATTTCTGTTCAGCGCCCCTTCCAGCACCCATCGACCTCGCCTTTGGTATCGAGTCCTTCGTCCAGGCACCGGATGCCGCAGCGTTCTTCGAGAACGTATCGAAGGCGCTTGCCGCCGGTGGATACCTCGTTCTTTGCGACGACTTTCTCGCCGGTGACGTCGGCGATGATGTTCGCTGGGTGCGCGAGTTCCGTCGCGGGTGGCAAGTGGTCTCGCTCCTTCAAACCGAGGCGGTGGATGCTCTCGCTGCGGAGCACGGGCTCGAGCTCGTCGAGGATCGAGACCTGACGCCGTGTCTCGAGCTCGACCGGCCTCGGGATAGGGCGCTCGGTCTGCTCATCGCCCTCATACGACCCTTCGTCTCGATGAGCGCCAGGCTCGAGAGCCACTTGGGAGGCAACGCGCTCCGTCAGTGCTTGAAGCGTGGGCTTGTGACTTATCGCTACCGCGTCTTTGAAGCGGCTCCTTAGCCCTTGGAAAGTTTTTTGTAGCGGACCTTGTGAGGGCGGTCGGCTTCCGCTCCCAAGCGCCGCTTTCGGTCAGCCTCGTAGTCGGTGTAATTCCCGTCGAACCACACGACTTGGCTATCGCCTTCGAAAGCGAGGATATGAGTGGCGACGCGATCGAGAAACCAGCGTCGTGGCTGACGACGAGCGCCGTACCGCCGAACTCGTACAGCGCCTCTTCGAGGGCGCGGAGAGTGTTGACGTCGAGGTCGTTCGTCGGCTCGTCGAGAAGCAGGAAGTTCGCGCCTTCTTTCAACACCCGCGCAAGATGGACGCGGTTGCGCTCGCCGCCCGAGAGATCGCCGACACGCTTCTGCTGGTCGGAACCATTGAAATTGAACCGGCTCACGTAAGCCCGCGACGGCACCTCGCGATCCCCGAGCTTGATGAATTCGTGCTCGTCCGAGATCACCTCCCAGACGTTCTTGTCGGCGGGGAGCTCGCGCTCTTGATCGACATAGCCTAGCTTGACCGTGTCACCGATACGAAGCGTCCCTTTGTCGGCAGACTCTGTGTTGACGATCATCCGAAGAAGCGTTGTTTTTCCGGTGCCGTTCGCCGATCACGCCGACGATCCCTCCTGGAGGTAAAAGGAAGCTCAGATCTTCGATGAGGACTCGGTCGTCATAACCCTTGCACAGATGATCGGCCTCAAGCACGATATCGCCGAGGCGGGGGCCCGACGGGATGAAAATCTTGAGATCGTCCGCAACTTTGTCGTGCTCTTGGGAGACGATCTCCTCGTAGCGCGCGATGCGCGCTTTGCTCTTGGCGTGGCGTGCGCGCGGCGCCATGCGGACCCACTCGAGCTCGTTCGCGAGCGTCTTCTGCCGCTTCGACGCGGGTTTTTCTTCCTTGGCCAGGCGCGCTTGCTTCTGCTCGAGCCACGACGAGTAGTTGCCTTTGAAGGGGATGCCCTGACCACGGTCGAGCTCCAGGATCCAGCCGGCGACGTTGTCGAGAAAGTAAGGGTCATGCGTGACGGCAATGACCGTTCCCTCGTAGCGCTTCAAGTGCTGCTCGAGCCACTGCACGGTCTCTACATCGAGATGGTTCGTGGGCTCGTCTAGCAGCAGGATATCGGGCTCTTGAATGAGAAGGCGGCAGAGCGCGACCCGGCGGCGCCCGCCTCGAGAGATCAGGTCGACCTTGGTATCGGGAGGAGGGCACCTGAGCGCGTCCATCGCGATCTCGAGCTCGGTCTCGACCTCCAGCCGTTTTTGGTCTCGATCTTCTCCTGGAGCTCGCCTTGGCGCTCGAGGAGCTTGTCCATCTCTTCGGAGGACATCTCCTCGGCAAATCGCTGATTGACCTTCTCGTACGCTTCGAGAAGGTCGAGGATTTCCTTGCGCCTTTCCTGGACGATTTCTTTGACGGTCTTGCCGGCGGTGAATTGCGGCTCTTGCTCGAGATAGCCGACGCTATAGCCTTTGGAGAAGCTCACCTCGCCGATATAGTCTTGGTCGACGCCGGCGATGATGCGCAAAAGCGTGCTCTTGCCCGATCCGTTCAGGCCGAGGACGCCAATCTTTGCGCCGTAAAAGAAAGAAAGCTAGATGTCCTTCAGGACTTGGCGTTTCGGCGGGTGGATGCGTCCCACGCCGACGAGAGAAAAGATAATCTGTTTGTCGTCTGCCATTATTGTAGTCGCCGTACTTCGAAGAACAGTGGCTGCTCCTCCCAAGTCTCGCCACCGTCATAGGAGCGGTAGAGCTTCTTGCGCCAGCTCGAGCTCTTGATTTCTGTGTCAACCTCTTTGGCGATGAAGTCCTCGTCGCTGCTGTAGCCGCCATCCGCGAGCGTGATGAAATCGTCGCCTTCCCAGTACGACTCGGTCGTGGTCCAGCGTTGTCGACGTGCGTTCGTGAACGTGTTGATCCAGCGCTCCTTGCTCATGTGGTACGCCTTTACCGGTGTTGAAAAGAAATCCACGCCGCCTGCCATCAAGAACTCGGTCTGAAACGTCAGGGCATCAGCGAGGAAGCGTCCGCGAATGATGGGTTTGTTCGGGAGCTCGGTCACCACGCCCTTCTCGTCGCGGGCCTTCATCGTGACTTCCCATTCCCCGCGAAGGAAGTAGATGCGCTTCACCTCGGGAGGAGCATCGACCGCGGGCGCTCCGAAGTCTTCTGTCGAAGGTTGAGCGACAGCGAAGCTCGTGAGCGTCAGGCTCAGGCCAAGTAGCGGGGTAGCGTCTCATTATTTAGTCTCCGCCCGCTCCGCCTTCACCATCTCGACGAGAACGGCCCGCGTTTCTTCCGAGGAGCGAACTTCTCGTAGGAACGGCACGCGGACGCCGCGAAACCCCTCCGCGATCGTGAGGCGCACGTGAAAGCCGAGCCGGTCGACCGCTGTCATTTTCGCCTCGGTGCCTTCGAGCCCGGAGGCGGCGCGCGCGAGCAGGATGAGCGCCTCTTCGTGATTGGCGTTCATATGGTCGAGAATTCCGGCCTTTGCGTCCGCGAGCGGGTCCGGTGGAGCGGCAAGGTAGTCCTCGGCGGTGACCCAGCCCATGACGCCAAAACCACCGACGAAATAGAGATCGATGAGCTCCATCTGAAAAAACGCGAAATCCTTGAAATCCACCCAATAGGAGGCGTTCTCGTAGCGTTCGAGGTAGCGCTCGCGCACGGAGGCGAGTGCCTCGTCGGGGGTGCGCGCGACGCGTCCCATCAGCGTAACCCTGCCCGCGCCAAGCGGATCTTCGGTGGCTTCGGGCTCCGTTACGAGGAGGCTCGCTCGGCCGTCCGCGAGGATGTTCTGCGTGTGCATCGCCATCGTGCTGATGAGAAAAGTTGGAGCGCCACTCTCATCGAGGCCGTACGGAGCGACGGACCCAAAAGGCCATCCTTCGTGTTTTCTCGACTGTGTCGTCAGCGTGCCGACACGGCCGAGATGGATGAGCGTGCGCGCCCGCTCCGCATGGGTCGGCTCGGGCACCTGGGTGCTCGGGTCCGTCTGAGTGGGTCGAGCGTGTTCCGAAGTCTCTTTGGCCAACTCTCCGTCCTTTTCTGGCCGCGAGTGTCTTTGGCGGCCCGTAGAATTCTAGCGCAAATCTTGAAAGCCAGGCACCTAGACTCTGGCTCGAGCGACTGAAGGGCGTTTCGTCCTTGATTGCTAGGAGGCGGTCTCGAGTCGTCACGCCTTTCGAAGATGGGTTATAGAGGCAACGGAGGTTGAACCGAACCGGCTGCGATATCATGCGGCCATGAGATACGCGGTTCTTCTTGCCACGCTCGCCCTCAGCTGTACGAGCCATGCGGAGTCCCGGTCCGATCGCTATGAGATTGACCCGGAGCATCTCACGGTGGGCTTTCTCGTGGAACATGTCGGCTTCGCCAAGGTCTTCGGGATGTTCCGCGAGGCGGTTGGGTCGTTCACGTTCGACGAGGAGACCGGCGAGCTCTCAGACGTTCGCGTGGTCGTGCAGACGAAGAGTGTCTTTACCGGTGTCGAGGCCCGAGACCGACATCTGCGGAGCGGGGACTTTCTCGCCGTAGAGGAGTTCCCCGAGATGGTCTTCGAGGCGGACCGGGTGGTGCTCGAAGACCGCGGTGGTGAGCTCGCGGGCCATCTGACCCTCCGCGGGGTGACCAAGCCTATGACTCTTTCGGTGACGTGGAACAAGAGCGGGGAGTCGCCACTGCCCGGTAATCCTTATGTCGCCGGCCTCTCCGCGCGCGGCCGCTTCGAGCGAAGCGCTTACGGCATGACCTACGGCGTGGCCGATGGGCTCGTCGGGAACGAGGTGGGGCTCATCATCGAGCTCGAGGCGCAGCGGCAGTAGAGAATCATGCGCTTGCTTCCGCCTCTTCTCTTCTTTCTCTATTTCAACGCCCTCTTCACGTTCGAGAACATTCCTTCGACGCCCGCATTGCGTTTCGTGTTCAAGTTCTCGATCGAGGTCGTGCTTCTTCTTGCAGTGTTGGCTGCGGTCCGCAGCGTCGGATGGAAGCTTTCCCGCTTCGCGAAGGCGTGCCTATCCTCTTTGATCCTGGCCCTCGTGCTCGTCCGCTATATCGACATCACAACGCTCGGCGTTTTAGGTAGAGCGTTCAATCTGCACGGCGACTTCCCCCACGTCCATCGTGTCTTCGCCATGTTCTGGGAAGCGATGTCGCTCGGAAGTGGGCTCATGGTGCTCGCGATAGCGGCAACCAGCATGGGCGGCGCGTTCGCTCTCAATTGGGCGGGCCTCACAGTGTGGGAGCGCGCGCTCGAGAGGAAGACTCTGCGTCGGATCGTGCTTTACACGGCGCCGGTGTTGACTGTCGGTTGTTTTCTAGCAGCAGGCCGGGTGTTCTCCGTTCCCACGATGTCGATCGTCCGGAAGCAAATAGAGAACCTTCGGACCGGTGAGGCTGGGAGGCGCGCCGCCGCCGAGATCGAGTGGCCGCCGCAGAACGTCGCATCGAATCTCCACGGGCTCGGCGGCGCGAACGTGTTTCTTATCTTCCTCGAGTCCTACGGGGTCACGTTGATCGAAGATGCACATCATTTCGACGCGATCGGCCCACGATTCCGCGCGCTCGAGGAAAAGCTCACACAGGCCAAGTACCATTTTGCTTCGAGTCAGATCTACTCTCCAACTTTCGGCGGTGGCTCTTGGCGGGCTCACGCGACTTTTCTCAGCGGCTTTCACGTCGATAGCGAGCATCTCTACAACGCTCTGCTCGCATCCAAACGGGAAACGCTCGTCTCGGTGCTCTCCGGGCACGGGTACCGTACGGTAGCCGCCGAGCCCGGGATCAAACGGTACTGGCCCGACGGCGAGTTCTATGGCTTCGACCGCATCTATGCGTTCGACGACCTCGGCTACGAAGGACCGCCCATGGGCTGGTGGAAGATCCCCGATCAATTCACGATGTACCGCCTGTACCAGGACGAGATCCGCGGCGCGCAAAAGCCGCTCTTCGTCAAATTCTCGCTCATCATGAGCCACATCCCGTACTTTCCTATTCCGGAATATGTGCCGGACTGGTCGCGCTTCGACGACGGCACCGCGTTTCAAAGAAGCCTCGACTCCGTCGCACATGATGCCTATCGAGATTTGAGAGAGCTCTCATCCTGGTATGTCGAAGCCTTCCGCTACGAGTTCGATATCTTGGAGGGCTTTCTCCTCGACTACGTGCCCGAAAACTCTCTCGTGATCGTGGTCGGGGACCATCAGCCACCCAAGCTCGTCACCCACAATAACGATAGCTGGGCGGTCCCGATGCACGTCTTCAGCAAGAGGCCGGAGCTCGTTCGTGCTTTCGACGCTCTCGGATTTCGAGAGGGGTTGGTGCCGCTGCACCCGACTTCTCTGACGATGGCAGGGTTTCTGTCGAGCTTTCTCGAGATTTACGACGAGCTGGCGCCCGCAAACGAGGCTGCGGGCGAGTAAGTCATGTCGTCGGCCGTCACTTCGTTGCGCCGTCAAGGAAGAGCGGTAGCCCTGCTGGGATTCGGCGGTATCGCGCTTTTGGCGATCTCGCAGCCTATTTGGCTGGTGGGCTCGTTGGTGATCTGGGCCTATTGTCTATACCTTCTGTTTTACAGTCTCGAAGAGAACATCCGCGACGGTGAGTCGGCGCTTATCGCGAGCTTGGGATGGCCGACGCTCGTAACACTGGTGCGAGGTGTTCTTCTTGCCGTCGTCGCGGGCTTTCTCATTATTCCGGTGCCGCTCGGGGTGCGCGCCTACTTTCCCGCGGGCGCCTATACGCTCGCCGTCTTGCTGGATGCCGTTGACGGGCGTCTCGCGCGGGCGATGGGGCGCGCGACGCGCCTCGGTGAGCGACTCGACATGGAAGTTGATGCGGCGGGGATCTTGATTGCGAGTCTCCTTGCGATCCAATATGGCAAGCTCCCAGCCTGGTATGTCGTGATCGGCCTTGCGCGCTATCTGTTCGTGCTCGGGCTTGTGTGGCGTCGCCGCCGGGGGCGAGTCGTGCTCGAGTTCGAGCCCAACGCGTTGCGCCGTATATTGGCCGGCGTGCAGATGGGCTTTCTCGCGGTGTCGTTGTGGCCGCCTCTGCCTTCGGAAGCGTCGCTCTGCGCGGCGCCTTTCTTCGCGGGCGCCTCGCTCGCCATGTTTGCCAGAGACTGGTGGTGGGTCTCCGGGCGACTCCATCGAGCGGCATGAGACGGGCTCGCACCTTGCGGGCCGTTCTCTGGCTTTTGGCGGCCGGGCTGTTCGCATGGACGCTCAGCCGCGTTCCGCTCGCGGACGCCTGGATGGCGATTCGGGGGCTCGATGGGACAGCGCTTGTCGTGCTCGTCTCTTTGAACGCGCTGGCGCTTCTCGTCTTCGGCTTGAAGTGGTGGATCGTGCTGCGCGGACTGGGACAGAAGATTGGGTTGTTCGAAACGTCGCTCTACCGGATCGCGGGCTTCGGATTCGCCTACTGCACTCCCGGCCCGCGAGTCGGCGGCGAGCCGATTCAAGTGATCCTGGCGGAGCGGCGCTCGGGCGTCCCCCGCGATGCGGCCATCGCTTCGGTGGCGCTCGACCGCATGCTCGACGCGTCCATGAATCTCGGCTTTCTCTTGGCCGCGGCTCTTTATCTGCTCGAAGGGGTAGGGGCTCTTTTTGTAGGCATCCTGCTCGCCGTGCCAATCGGATATATGCTTGCCCTCGCGCGCGGCTATCGCCCGCTCGCGGCACTCGTCCACCGCGAAGTTGTTCGCTCGAGCGAGCATCTGGCCGGGCGCTTTTGCCGCGAGCGCACCGGCCACTTGATGTTCGCGGTGCTCGCGGGTTTGGCCAGCCTCTCGATGATGCTCGCTGAATATTGGCTCATGAGCTTCTACCTCGGGACGCCGCTAAGCTTCCGCCAGCTAGTCATTGGCCTCGCCGCGGCCCGCATCGCTTACTTTCTGTTTCTGCCCGCGGCCCTTGGCGTTCTGGAAGCCGGCCAAGTCATGGCGGTCCGTTCGCTGGGGCTTCCCGTGGCGCTCGGCGTCAGCTTGAGTCTCGTGATCCGTTTTCGCGACGTTCTCGTCGCCGCGGTCGGGTTGTGGTGGGGGATGCGCGCCGTTACGACGAGTCTCGAGCGATCGTCTTGAGAAATTCTTCAATTCTGTCCATCGACTGCTCCCACGTAGGATGCGCGTAAAAGCTTTCGAGTGCGGCGAGGCTCAGCCGACCGAGTAGTTCCCGATCCTTAATGAGGCGCTCGAGCTGACGGCTCAAGCTGAGCGTATGTCCTGGCTGGATGAGAAAGCCGTTGGACTCGTGATGCACGATCTCGTCGCTGGCGCCGGCCGCACTTGCGATGACCGCGACGCCGAAGCTGAGTGCTTCTAAATAGACGATGCCAAACCCCTCGTAGCTCGAAGGCACGACGAGAAGCTGGCTCGCCCGGTAGAGCGTGGCGAGAAGCTCGCCGTCGAGCACGCCGTGCAGGGTGAGACGCGAGCGCAGATCGAGCGTGTCGATCTGTTGCTGCATGCGGCCTGCGTAGCTAGGGTCCATCTCCTCACTACCCACGATGTCAAGATGCCACGCCTGACGCCGGAGCTCGGCGAGTGCTTCGAGAAGAATGTGGAGGCCCTTTCTCTCGATCAGGTTTCCTACGAAGAGCAGGCGCAGGGGGCCCTCGGCGAACGCACGTCGATAGACTTCCGGGCCGGTGAGCTTGGCCCCCAAACGATCGCCGCCCGGCGTCGCGACCACGTTTTGCGTCTTCTTGCTCAAAAGCTCTTCGACCGACTCCCGTGTCGTGTGGCTGTTGAAAACGAACGCGTCGACCGTCCGTAGGTAGCGTTTCTCGATGCGCCGATAGAGGTTGGTCCGCCAGGCCGCGTGCTTTTCGCTCGAGAGCAAGTGGTGCACGATGCTGACGATCGGAGCCGTCGCGGCCCGATTCGAACGGAGCAATGACGGGTGCGCGAGCTCGTCTTGCAGTAAAACATCGTAGCGTTCTTGCAATTGCTCTTTCAGCGACGGTGAAAAATTATGCACCAGATGCCGAGCGTAGCTTCCATGTGGGAGCGAGAGGATATCGACGTCATGTCCATGGGCGCGCAAGTGCTCCACCAGTTTTCGATCGTAGAGATTACCGCCAGAAATCTTGTCCAATTGGCCGTAAACGACGAGCCCGATATGCACGGGGCGGAGTATCGCAACTCTGACGTTGGACGCGCAAGCGCGACGCCACTTACACTCTTTGGATGCGCATCCCTTCCGATGGATCTGGCATAATCGCGTCGGATCAGGAAGGAAAGATGCTTACGCTGCTCGCCGCGACCGTTGTGCTTCTCTCGATTGACGGTCTCAAGCTGGACTATGTGCTCGAGGCCGACAAGCACGGCCTTCCCATCCCCCATCTTCGACGCCTCGTCGCGGACGGCGTCTCCGCCACCGGCATGCTCGGGATTTTTCCGACGCTCACCAATCCGAGCCACACGACCATGCTAACCGGGGTCTCGCCGGCGACCCACGGCATTTACGAGAATCACCCTTTCTATCCGTTCGCGAAGAACATGAACGGGTGGACCTGGTACAACCTCTTGGAGAAATAGAGTACCCATGCGCAAGACCGTTCCGCAGTTCATCGGCGCTCGAGTAAAGCGCCGCGAAGACCCAGCGCTGATTACTGGAGAAGGAAAGTTTGTCGCGGACATCGAGCTCGCCGCCGCGGTGACGATGACCTTCGTCCGAAGCCCCTACGCTCATGCGAAGGTAAAGAAAATCGATACGTCCGAAGCACTCGCCATCCCGGGCGTCTTGACCGTTTACACCGCGGCGGATCTGAATCCGCTCGTCTCGAAGCCGTTCCCATTTCTCACAAGCGGCGATGGCGGCTACCTCACGAACGTCTACGAGCAAAAGCGCTTTCCGCTCGCCTCCGACAAAGTACGCCACGTCGGAGATCCAGTGGCCGTAGTGATTGCCGACGATCCCTACGTTGCGGTTGATGCCGTTGAAGCGGTCTCGGTCGACTACGAGCCGCTCGGCGTGGTCACCGAGACCGATCAGGCGTTGTCCGCAGGCGCTACACGGATTCACGAGGACTGTGCCGGCAACCGCGCTTTCGATTGGAGCCTCGACGGCGGCGACGGCGACATTGACGGGGCTTTTGCAAAAGCGCATACGAGCGTGGAGCTTCGAGCCGACATCCAACGACTCGTGCCGAACGCGATGGAGCCTCGAGCCGTGGCTGCGAGCTTCGACGACGACAGTGGCTACACGCTATGGACGACCACGCAAATTCCACATCAAATCCGTGATTTCCTCGCGGGCATGCTCGAGGTCGACCCGAAGCGTTTCCGCGTTATCGCCCCAGAAGTCGGCGGTGGCTTCGGCGCAAAATGCAACGTCTACGGCGAAGAGGTGCTTGCCGTTTTGCTCGCACACCGCCTGCGGCGGGCCGTCCGCTGGACGGCGTCGAGAACGGAAGATTATCTCGTCACGAGCCACGGCCGTGACCAGGAGGGCGTCTTGCGCCTCGCGGCCGACGAGAACGGGCACGTCCTCGGGGCTGATCTCACTCTCACGATGGATTGCGGTGCCTATTTCAGCCGCGTCACGCCAATCATTCCCGCGCTAACGGGCTTGATGATGACGGGTGTCTATGACATCCGGAACGTGCGCGCGCGCGCGACGGGCGTGTTCACCAACAAAGTCATGAGCGAGCCTTATCGTGGCGCAGGCCGTCCGGAGGCCGCCTATTTTCTCGAACGAGCGATGGATCTGCTCGCGGACGAGCTCGAGCTCGATCCGGTCGAGCTTCGCCGCCGCAACTTCATCGCTCCCGATCGCTTCCCCTACGAGACCGCGACAGGGCTCACTTATGACAGCGGCGACTACGGCGGCGCGCTCGACGAGCTCTTGAAGCATGTCGACTTGGACCAGGTTCGAAAGGAGCAGGCGAAGCGCCGCCAAGATCCTTCAGCGAAGCTTCTCGGGGTCGGAATCGCGTGCTACGTGGAGATTTGCGGTTTCGGGCCATGGGAGCTCGGAAGCGTGCGGGTTGCCGCGGACGGTAAAGTCACCGTGCTCTCCGGCACATCCCCGCACGGGCAAGGTCACGCGACGAGCTGGGCTCAAATCACGGCCGATACGCTTCAAGTGCCGCTCGAAGACATCGAAGTCATCCATGGCGATACCAAGATCGTTCCCAAGGGAATTGGCACTTTCGGAAGCCGCAGCGCGCCGGTCGGCGGCGCCGCGGTGCACGAGAGCTCCGAGACGGTGCGTGAAGGGGCTGCGGCCATCGCGGCTCACTTGCTTGAGGCGGCGCCCGCGGACATCCGGCTCCAAAACGGTACCTTTCACGTCGTCGGCTCACCCGGACGTCGCGTGAGTTGGAGCGACGTCGCCGCGGCGGCCTACGCGAAGGATCTTCCCGAGGAGTTGAGCGGAAAGTTGAGCGCGAGCACTCAGTTCAAGCCCACAGGCGATACCTTTCCGTTCGGCGCGCATGCAAGCGTCGTCGAGATCGATCCCGCCACGGGAGAGATCTCCATCCTCCGTTTCATCTCCGTGGACGATTGCGGGAAGGTGATCAATCCGCTTCTCGTAACCGGGCAGGTACATGGTGGTCTCGCCCAGGGCATCGGTCAAGCGCTTTGGGAAGGTGCTGTCTATGACGATGGCGGGAATCTCGTGACCGGTAATTTGATGGAATATGCAGTGCCTCGAGCGGACCTATTGCCGTCTTACGAAAACTACCGAACCGAGACCCCCACGCTGCTCAACGCCCTCGGCGTGAAGGGCATTGGCGAAGCAGCGACCATCGGCTCGACACCCGCGGTCGTGAATGCGGTCGTGGACGCGCTCTCCCATCTCGGCGTAAAGCACGTAGACACGCCCGTCACGCCCGAGAAAATCTGGAAACTAATCTCGTGAGACCGTGCCCGTTTCAGCTGCGAAGATTTCGCGGAGTAGCTCCCGCCAACGGGCATATTGGGTCGCGACCGATCCTTCGAGCCTCAATATTTTGCCGTCCACTTCGAGGACGAGGGGGGCGACATCCGAGGCGAGAGAGGCGCCGAGCTCGCTGAGAATATGAACGTGGTCCCTCTCCTGAGACGCGGCGTAGCGCTTCTGGTCGTCGACAGTCGGGCTGCCGAAAATGCCCGACGTGCCACATAGCGGGCCTCGAGTCACGCCGCCAAACGTCCAGCCGGCGCCGTCGACAATACGCGAGGAACGGCTCTTCATGGCTTCCCGCTCCCAGTAATCGGTGGAGCGCCAACCATGGTACGCGTCGATCATCCGCGCGTGAAAATTCGCATAATGGGTATCCACCGCGTCGAGGAACATGCCGTTCCGCTGGCGGATCCGGTCCACCCGTAGCAGCATGGGATCCTCGCGCGAAGGCAACCGCGCGACTTCGTAACGGGATTTCTTCTTCGACGTGACATAGTCGTCGAATGTTTCGGGCGCCAGGTAGGCGGCGAAGCGAAGGCGGGACATGGTGCGAATGCGAGCGAGATCCTTGTGATCGAGCTTGCGGTACTTCTTCGCGAGCTCGTTGGCGATGCGGTGGTAAAGATCCTGAAACGGCTCGTCGTTCGGGTCCTTCCCCAGATAGGACGTAGCGTCGGCTTTTTGTTTGTATCTCTTGTCGATCCAGACTTTGCCAGTGGCGTCGACAGCTCGAAGCCGTAACTGCAATTCGCGACTGGTCGAAGAGATAATGAAGCCGGAAATCGAAAGCTCGGGGATGGAGGATTTTGGGACGACGTGGACGACCCCCCAGAATCTCGACGACTGCAGCCCATCTTTCAAACGCACGGGCATGTAACGCGCCTCTGCGTCCCGGATTTCCGGGAAAGGGCGCTTCTTCTCCACACCGAAAACCGAGATTTGCACATTGAGCAAGCTCGCCTCGGGCGGTGGGACGCTCGCTCGAATCAGTTGGACGGGCTTTTTGGCAGCGAGAGCCATGGAAGCGCACAAGAAAATTGAGGACGATGCGCAGACCACCGCTCGGAGGACGGGGTTTTTCGAGCCGGCCATCAGTGAGTCTCTCATACAACTAGGTCGTCAAATGCAAAGAACTGCAAGAACGAGGCCAGCGAAGGAGCGCGGTTAGGCGACATCCGTTGTAATCCATAGAGGTCACGGCGCCCTCGCTACGGGACACGCGACACGATTCAGGGCAGCTCATACGGGTAACCGTGCCCGTGAAGGAGGCGGGTGTCTTTCGCTATCGCGTGATTCGCATGTAGCGCGACCAGTCCTCGTCGGTGAGCTCTTCGCCAAGCTCGAACCGATAGCGCTTGTTCTTGCCGAGAGCAAGGACGTTCCTCTCGGACGTTTCGAAGGAAACCGTGCTCTGGTCGGGGCGTTCGAGTTTTTGAATATCTTCGTGGCTGAAAGCCCAATCGTGCGCGTTCGATTTGTATTGGATACCGAGCCTCGTTATCGTGAGCTTGCCGTTGTATCCTCCGAGGCGATGCTTGTGGCGGACGGCGTAGGACAGAGGTAGCTTCCGTCCCCAGATTTGATCGGTGACCTCGACGTGTAGCTCGCGGGCGCCTTCGAAACCGGGGTCTTTGAGCAAGACCTCGTCGAGCGCTGCTTGGCTCTGTTCCAGATCGCCGCGCTCGAGCGCCATCCGGGCTTCGTCGAAGAGATCGGCGAGCGTAGGAGCCTCCGCTTTCGGCGCGGGCTTCGGGCGTGCGACTCTCGGTTTCGGTTTGGGTTTGGGCTTGGGTCTGGGTTTTGGGGCAGGGGGAGGCACTTCCGGTGCCGCCTCCGATGCGGGTTCCGGTTCCGGGTCGAGTGCTTCTTCGCCCAGCCCATCGGGAGCTATCGAGATCGCGGCCGCGGTCGACGGCGGTATGGGCTCGCCCACTTCCGCGTCGGGCTTCCCGTGATCGGGGATGATGAGCGCAATAATGAGGAATGCCCCGAGCACGACCGCGGCAGCAGCGGGAAACCATCGGTTCCGGCGCGCCTTGACCTTCCGGCGCACCTTGAGCATGATGCCGGTCTCGAGATGTGTCGCATCGCGAGCAGATTCCAGTGCGGCGACCACGTCCTCTGCGCTGTCATATCTGTCCGAAGGATTCTTCTCGAGGCAGCGCAGAATGACGGTGCGCAGCGACATGTTCACATTGCCATGTACGCGGTCTGGCGGGATAGGCGCCGTGTTGAGAATTGCCTGAGCAATCGCCGCGAAGGAGTCGCCGGTGAAGGGGAGCTGTCCGGTAAGCATCCGGTACAGTACGATCGCGAATGAGAAAAGGTCCGTCCTCTGTTCGATGACGCCTTTGCTCAACTGCTCCGGGGCCATGTAGTACGGGATGCCGAGAACGTCCCCGTCGGCGGTGAGCTCCGAACCGACGAAATGGGCGATACCGAAATCCATGATCTTTGCGTGGAAGTCGGCCGTGACCATGATATTGCTGGGCTTGATGTCCCGATGGACGATGTTTTGGGCGTGCGCGTAGCTCAGCCCCGCAAGAACGTCGTAGGCGATTTGGAAAGCGTGGTCCAAACGGAGGACGTCTTTCTCGAGGATATCTTCGAGCGTTCGGCCCTCGACGTGTTCCATCACGATAAAAGGCGTGCCGTCATCTGCGTGGCCGATATCGTAAACGGTCACGATGTTCGGGTGGATGAGCTGGCCCGCGGAGCTCGCCTCACGATAGAAGCGCTCTTTGTATTTCTCTTGCTGTGCCGCGGGTAAATGGGCCGCCGTTTGGATGAGCTTGATAGCGACAATGCGGTCGATCGCCGGATCTTGAGCGAGAAGGACCGCTCCCATCGAGCCACGGCCGAGAACGTGTTGGACCTCGAAACAGCCGAGTTTTTGAGACAGGCCTCCCGACGGGAAAAGCGGCGCGGAACTGCCGAGCAGCGGAGCCGGATTGGTGCTATCGGCTTGCAGTCTTAGGCCGGCCAAGGAGCCGCCGCTAACCCAAATTCAACATCCCGCGGGACATCCCCTTGAAATAGCTCGTTGTGGATTTCATTGGCTATACCGCTTCTTGATGTTGGGCACGAGATATTCGTCGAACGCACGAACCTGGTCGTATTTGGGCTGCCACTTCCAGTCCTTCGCGGCGGCGGTGTCGTCGAGATCCGCGGGCCACGTGTCCACGATGGCTTGCCGCTTGAGGTTGGGCTCGAAATCAATCTCGGCGCCGGGAAAGGCTTTCAAGACGCGCTCGCGGATCTCGGCTGCTGAGAGGCTAAAGCTCGTGACGTTATAGACGGGCTGCGTGAGGGACTCCGCGGGCGCCGCCGCGAGCTGCACGAGCGCATGAGCTGCGTCGGGCATGGCCATGAACGGAATGCGCACGTCGGGCCCGACGAAACAGTGATACGGCTCGCCTTTGGTTGCGGCGTGGATCATGTCGGGCGCGTAGTCGCTCGTGCCGCTGCTCGGCATGGTTATGGCGCTGATGAGCCCTGGAAAGCGCACGCTCCGGAAGTCGATCATGATCGGCTCCTCGGCAGAGAGCTGCTTGTAGTGCCGGCTCAAATAGCGGCCGAGAAGCTCGCAATAGAGCTTGTTGCATCCGTACATGGTCGTCGGGTTGTTCCACTCCCATTCACGGACGCGGCTATATCGGTTTTTGGCCTCCGGCGTCGGGAGCCCGTAGACCGCGATGGAGCTTGGAAAAATGAACTGCACCGGTTTGCCGCGCCACGTCGATTGCTCCGAAGCGAGATGGAGAAGCGCGAGCGTCCCTTCGACGTTCACACGATGCGCTGTTTCAGGCGTGAATTCTGCTTTGGTGGACAAGAGCGCTGCCAGATGAAAAATCGCCTCGATCTCGTATTCCGCGACGAGGCGCGACAGAAGGCTGGCGTCGAGGATGTCCCCGACGATGTGTGCGTGACCCTCCCCGAGCGCGTTCGGGAGCGGAGTCAGGTCGAGGGTGAGAAGCGGACGTGGCGAATTTTCCAAGAGGCGCTGAACGAGCGAAGTGCCCACTTCACCCGCCGCGCCGGTGACGAGCGTGACCTTCTTGCGCATGGCCGCACACTATACCAGCGGGCGGAGCCAACTGCCTATATCGGGCGATCTGAAGCGGATTCGCCGCACGATGAAGCGAATGGTCATTCGACGCAATAAGCGAATTATGATATGACCGAATAAGCGAATGAACGTACAGCTTAATAAGCGAACGATAGAACAAGGTCTATGGCAACGCCTTCCGACAAACTGGCTGAATCTCTCGAGGTACTGCGTGCGCTTCAGCAGCGTGGTGTGGTCGCCATACGCTCTCAGCACCTGACGCGAACTCATCGGGAACGCCTGCGCCAAAACGGTTTCCTGCAAGAAGTGCTCAAGGGCTGGCATATACCTACCCGCCCAGACGAGAATCCCGGGGAAAGTACGGCCTGGATGCCTTCTTTTGGGGCTCCTGCGCCGCCTATCTCCAGCATCTCAAAGGCAAAGACTGGTGTTTGTCGCCGGAGCAATCCCTATCTCTGCATGCAGAGAACTGGACCGTGCCGCGTCAATTGCTGGTCCGGGCCAGCAAGGCGCGCAATAACGTCACGGCGTTACCACACGACACATCGCTGTTAGATGTTCGTGCTTCGATACCGGAAGACAAGGATATCGAAGTGAAAGACAAGCTACGTATTTTCTCGCTTCCGGCAGCCTTGATTGCGTGCGCGCCGGGGTCTTTCAAGCGCAGTGCGACTGATATGCGTGCCGCGCTGTCGATGGTGCGCGATGCCTCTGAAGTGCTCGACCGGCTTTTGGAAGGCGGACACAGCACCATCGCCGGGCGGTTGGCTGGCGCATTCCGTAATATTGGAAGCGACCGGATCGCCGACGACATCGTGAAGACCATGCGTATGGCTGGCTACGACGTCAGGGAGAGCGATCTGTTCGAGACACAGATTCCGGCGATCCTCCAGGTACGGGAAAAGTCCCCTTACGTCAACCGCATCCGATTGATGTGGCAGGAAATGCGAAAACCGATTCTCGCGCGATTTCCAGGAGCGCCAGGCTCGCCAAAAGATACAAAGGCGTATCTCAAACGTGTCGAGGATGTTTATGTCACTGATGCCTATCACTCCTTGTCGATTGGAAGGCTATCGCGTGAGTCCCGCACTAATCGAGCGCGTGCGCAGCGGCAGTTGGAACCCGGACGAAGAGAAAGGTGACCGCGAACACCGTAATGCCTTGGCAGCACGTGGTTACTGGCAGGCCTATCAAGCTGTGCGGAAAAGCATCGATGCGGTCCTCCGCGGTAATGGTTCGGGCGCAGTGGCTGATGACCATCACCGCACCTGGTATCAGGAGTTGTTCGCCCCGGGCGTGACGGCAGGCCTGCTGCGCCCCGCCGACCTTGCCGGATATCGCAATGCGCCGGTTCACATACGGCAGTCGATGCATGTTCCGCCTCGTCCTGAAGCCGTGCGCGACGCCATGCCGGCCTTTTTTGATTTGCTGCATGAAGAGAAGGAGGCGTCTATTCGCGTCGTGCTAGGGCATTTCATCTTTGTGTACATTCATCCCTATGTGGACGGCAACGGGTGCATGGGGCGGTACCTGATGAATGTAATGTTGGCGAGTGGTGGCTATCCGTGGACAGTTATCCCATTGGGCGAACGTGACACCTATATGGCCGTACTGGAACACGCCAGCGTTGGCCAGAATATCGAGCCTTTCGCTGATTTGCTGGCAGGATTGGTCGATGCAGGCCTAAAAGGAAAACCTGCGCCCGCACTTCCACCTTCGAACTAAGAAAGAGCTCTTGACACCTAAATCTAGTGGCTGAAATCAAACGACCTATGCGGTATGTTCGCGTGAGCTCGGAGGATAAACGATGCGAGCTCGAGTCGAAATGATGAGCGTCGTGCTCTTGGCGTTTCTTTGGGTGTTGCCGTCGGCCCGCGCGCAGGAAGCGGATATTCGTGGAGCCTGGCACGCGGACAGCTACGTTTGAAGAATGGATCGAAACATCATGTCGAGGGCCTGATGCTCTGCGGCGAGACCGATTGGGCGGTTGTCTACTTCGTCAAGGACGACGATGGCCAGCCGCAACGTGGCGCGGGCGAGGGTGGTCCCTACACGCTCGACGGGGATCGTCTCGTCCTGACACGCGACTATCTCGTTATCGCGGGAACCGAGATAGGAAGCCTCTCGGAGATTCCGCTGCGATTCGACGTGCCCGGTATCACGGAGCCGGTCATCGAGGTCTGTCGTCTCGAGGTGGGCGACGACCGGATCACGATCGAGTTCCCGAGCGGCAATCGGATGGGTTTTTCGCGCAGTCCCTCCAAATGAGGCTCGCGTTCTCGTGGAGCGAGACTACTTCTTCGTGCCGCTGACGCCCAACTTCGACGTAAACCCGGTCGTGCCCGAGTACCGAAACTCCTTGTCGTCGCCTCGGTGACTCGTCTCGACGGACTTGTATTGCGTGTAGCTCTGCATCGTGGACGAAGGAAGGTTCTCGATCTTCACGGGTTTGTCGTTGAATCCCGTCATGTCGTCCATGTCGACGGCCGATTCCGGGACGCTGAATTTCAGCTTAATAGCGGAACGTTCCACGTCGAGCGGTACTCGTCGAGTGGATAGAATTCCCCAGCGCTCGAAACCTCCAAGGATGTGCGGTACACGCCTACAAGAGCAAGAGTGCCAAAAAGGCGCGCAAGCGTCTTCAGGCATTGGTGTCGTGGCTCGAGCGAAATGGCTACGACGAAGCTGCCGAAAACCTTAGCGAAGGGATGGAAGAGTCCCTCACCGTTCTGAAGCTCGCTCTGCCCGAGTTACTTCGCAAGTCCCTTGCCACGACGAACGCCATCGAGAATCTCAACGGAACCATCCGCAGAGTCTCGAGAAACGTCAAGCGTTGGAAGAGTCCTTCCATGATTCGACGTTGGACCGCTCTTGGTGTTGTCACGGCGGAGAAGAAGTTCCGGCGAATCAAAGGCTCTCGCCATATGGGTGCTCTCGTTCACGCCCTTAGAAGCAAACAGAAATCTCTTGACAGCGATGCGTTTGCTGCCTAAGAGTCTTCACTGGTGCCGCCGCTACCCGACCAAATTCAACAGCCGGCTTGGTCTGGGAGCTCTCGGCAAATTTCAAGAGTCAGCTGCCAGGATAATAGTGCTCCCTTGCCGCTACATGTTGCATCGAGATGCAGCCGCCATTCACCTTGAGCTTCCACATTATTTAGATCTATTGTTGTGGGGCCGTATTTGGCAACGACGGGATCGTTCCGAAATGTGATTGTGGAACGAGCCACAAGCAGATTTCTGCCACGGTGTATCAATCTTGCTACAAAACAAGTTTCGTCTCTATTGTCTCTTCTTATCGTGAATGCGACAACAGTCGTCTTTACGCGGCCACTATTTGAGACGTTGATAGTTGAGTCTATACTGGGAGGAAACCTTTGCGGCACATTGGTTGAATTAATTGATACGGTATCCATAAATGGAGTTGTGGGTATTGTGGCGGGATCGGGAAGCGCGCTAGATCCTCCGCCGCCTGTCGTAGCACCAATTACTCCCGCCGTCGCGGCGCCTCCGGCGCCCAAAACAATCCACGGGAGCTTCGAACCCTGCTTCCCTTCTTCGGCCCCTTCGGTGAATCCGTCCTGAGGAGACTCGTGCTCTTCCTCTGTGAGGGCCTCTACCCTTGCCTCTTCGAACAGTTCCACAACCAAAGGCGCATAGCGAGTAGCGTCCAAAACGCGACCAGGGTCGTATCGCAGGGTCTGTTTGAAACTGTCTTTCGTGGCTGAATGGTTGTCCAGAGCAAAATGTGCCATTCCAAGATGCAGATGGGCTTCACCAAGGTGTGATAGCGCACTTTGAGAATCGCGAATTTGCTCCAAGCGGAGAATGACTTTCTGGAGACTCGCAATGGCCTGGTCGTAGAGGCCCTGTTCGTAGAGCACTTTGGCCTCTTCCAAATCATGCGTGAGATTGTCTTGTTGAGCAGGTCCAACGCCGACGAGAAAAAGTGACAAGAACCCGATGATCACAGTTTCGTTCATTCTCGCCCCCCCTGCAACTCTCAGCTTTGATCGAGCATGCGCCTACGGATTGCCGATGGGAAAGTTAATCGATTCACCCCGCATTGTCAACGCGGTTAAACGTTCTACTCGAGTCAGCCGCGCCCGCGATTGGTCCCCCGGATGGTACAAAGCGAAGAGGAACTCGCGCGCGACCTGGAAGCCGCGAAGATGCCTTACAAAGTCGGGAGTTTTCCTAGGGCCGTGCAAGCTTTGGGAGCCGTCATCACGAAGCTCGAGGCGAAACCGGAAATCGAGCAGATGACGGAGATGCTCAGCGATGCCTATTTCCATCTTGGGCTCACCTATTTCGCTCTTAACGGTCGAGATTCAGCGAAGGAAAGCTTTGGAGAAGTTTTAAAACTCGACCCCGGGTACCCGATTGACACGAATCAGTATGCACCCCGGATTGTGACACTGTTCGAGGAGGCGAAGTCCGAGGTCGCAGTGGCCCCGCCAGTGGCCGAGAGGACTGACGAGGACGCGCGGCTGGGCCACCTGCGCAGGCGCATGAGTCCGAAGGAGGCTCGAAGTTGCCACTGATTCTCGGCGTTGCTGGCGGCGGCGCCGCTGCTGGCGTCGGTATTCTAGCCGCAGGCGGGTCGGACCCGACCGGCAGCACGACTTCCGCCATGGGAGTAATGACTTCAATTTCGACTCCAACACCAACGCCCTCAGCAACCCCAACGAGCCTGAACGCCTGCTTCGATGTGACGCCTGACGTCGCGACTGTGGGGACGCAAGTTCGTTTGGACGCCAACTGTTCGTCTCCGGCCTCCGCGATCTCGACCTACTCCTGGGAGCTGGGAGATGGTCGCACACGGGAAGAGACCACCCCAGTCATCTTCTCCGTTTATCGGGACGCTGGCAACTTGACCGCCCGGTTGACGGTCATGGGGCGAACGCGACCGCCAGCACTACTGAACGTGACTTCACCGTTGCGCTGGCCGGCACTGCTTGCAGTCCCGGCAGCCCTCGTCCCAGCCCTACTCCCAGCCCCGGCCCCACCGTCTGCACAACCGTTCAAGTTCAGGCTAGTCAGCGCTGGCCGAATACGAACGTCCAAGTAATCACGGGGCAGACGATCGCAATAACCGCTGGGGGAGTGGTGAACTATTACACCGATGGCGGTACCGCCACGCCGGAGGGAAGCGGAACCGGGCCTGGGTCCAGTGCTAACGTACTTCCCGGTGCTCCGAGACATGGGTTGGTATGCGGCGCAGGAACGTCTGTGCCAGCTGTAAAGGTCTTCATCGGAAGCGGGAACACCTTTACGGCTGCGGCCACCGGAACAGTATTTTGCACCATAAATGAGGTTGACGTTTTCCCGATGCGTATCAAGACAATTCTGGCGCGTGGACTGTGCAGGTCTGCCGGTAACAAGGAGAACGTGTGGCATTCGAGTTCCGAGCCCGGCCTAGGGCGCATAGAGCTTCATTTTTCAGCTCGATTTTTCGCGTCACGGGCGCGGATGCACCGCCGGCTCGTCAGCAAGCCAGCGACAACAAATCCAAGGACATCCATTAGTGCACCTCCCAAACCCAGCGACACTTACGCCAGGAAACGAACGAGTACCCGTGACGGTCGAGCTGCAAATCGCCTCCTCAGGGGAGACGTCCTAGCCACGTTTTCGACACGGCGTGAACATCGCGGGCCGGTCGAGACAAATCTGATGTCGAGATCGACTACATCAGCCTAACGCGACAACGCGCCGCGATTGAACGTAAAGCGCCGTCGCGTGACGAAAGATCTCAGAAGCACGAATGGTAGCTACCTCCGCGATGAAGGCGTGCGCGGCCAAGTTGAAATACCACTCTGACTTCGTTTGGGGTTTGGCCAGAGTCGTGGCGCGGATCGTTGACCTACCGGAATTGTGAGACGGCTACACAGTGGCCAATCCGCGCTTAGAGTCTCGAGGGCTAGCCTCAGCTATCGCTTTTTGACCATTACGACCTTGTCAGGACGCGTTGTCTCGCCTTCCCGCACTTGCAACTCGAACTCCACTGGCTCGTAACCCTCACGACTGACTCGGACGAGATGGAGTCCGACTGGCACGTTGCTGACAAGGGCTGGAGTTTGGCGGAGATTCTTGGGATCAAAAAGATGAGTCCCATTGAGGCTCACCTTTGCCCCGATATCTGACCGGATATTGATGCTTCCGAGCCGACTTAAGTCCCGATCGATGGTCAGCGAGCCACTCACTGGAATTTCCACGCTTTCGCGCCAGATGACACCATTGGCGGACATCAACGTCGCCGTGTGACGACCCGCTGGGAGCTCCAGAGAGTTTGGGTCGGTGACCGGCTGGCCATCATCGACAGTCACGCTGACACCCGGAGTGATCTTCAAGATGAGAGTCCCCATCGCTGGCCTCTCGACAGGTCCGCCCTCCGCTTGCAAATCCTCCACGCCTGCGACATCGAGCTCCTCCGGATCGTTAGCCTCGGGCGTTAGCTCGGGCTCCTCGGCCGGATCCGCAGCGCGATCGGTCGTCGGAGCCGGCTCAGGCTCCGGCGGAGGACGTGGCGAGCGCGACGTTCGCTCGGCCGGCAAATCGGATGGTGGTGGGGGAGAAGCGCCATCCGGTTCAACGTCGACGGCCGTCGGTTGCCTCGCTGTCAAAGCTGCCTGTCCATTTCCTTGTGTAGGGATTGCCGGCGGCACGTTAGGAGATGTGGTTTGATTGGGATCGGTTTCAGCGGTTGGGGGAGGCGCCGTCTCTGACGCTTCGGGAGGTGGTGGTTGCTGCGCTGACAAAAGTCTCTGTGCAATTCCCTGCGTAGCAATTACCGGCGGCACGTTAGAAGATGTGGCTTGACTGGGATCGGTGTCAACCGACGGACGCGACGCCGCGTCTGACTCTTCCGATGATGGCGTCGCGCGCGCCCCAGGTTCCGGTGCAACAATCGAATCGGGTTCGGTCGAACTCGGTCCAGTGAACGGGCGTTCGACGGCGTTACGAATCGCAAGACGCGTTGGTTCGAGCGTGCGGACGATCCGCGTGCTGGCCACCCAGACCAACGCGGCTCCGAGAAGGACCATGGCCGCGATAACGGCTGGCCGCGCCCACCGATTGCGTACGGGTAACTTCGCCGCCGGCTCGAGCGGGTAGGCTGTTAGTCCCGCGGTGGGTGCTGGAACGGGCCACGGCTTATCGACCGTGTCGTCGTCAACGATGGAATCATCGGGGACAGGCGCGGCGAAACCGTGCCGTTCCGAGCCTGGCTTTAGTGAGGGCTCATGCTCGGTCTTCGACACGCGCCTCTGTTCCGGCTGCGGCGCCTGCACGACCGCTTCGTCAGGGTCGACAGTCTCTCCGCGCAAGAGCGAAAGAACGATTTGCAGGCGCTCAGACTGGGCGCGAGCGGTCCGTCGGCTTGCCGCTACCTCAAAATAGGGGCGTCGCAGGTCCATCGTTGGTTGGGATTCCTTGCGAACGGTTTCGGGAGAGGCGAGCGCGAAAATGGATGCGTCGAGTCCGTCTGGGTCCGTTAGATCCAGAGTCGAGCGGAGCACATCAGGCTGGAGTATCGCGGCATTCTCCTCGAACAACTTTTCGAGTGTGGTCACGTAGGCGCCCAACTCTTGCGCTGCCTGTAGGGCTCGCTCGGGCAGCGAGTCGAGAATTTCTCGCAGAGCCTGTTCCATCTCTTGCGCGTCGGAATAGCGGTCGTCCGGGTCTCTCGCCATGGCCCGAACCACGACCGCGCCGAGCTCCGGGAACACATCTTCCTTGACCTTGCTGATTGCCGTGGCAGGCGACGTGTTCTTCACTTGAAACGCCACGGCATCGGCGTAGAGACTATCGAACGGTTTCCTGCCCGTGAGCATCTCGTAAAGCATGACCCCAGAGGAAAAAATATCAGTGCGATAATCGATTTGGGTGTTGAACCATTGCTCTGGAGACATGTAGTGAGGTGTGCCAACGCTTATCTGTGTCGTTTTGGACAAGGACGTGACGATTCTTGCTATCCCAAAGTCGAGAATCTTTACTTCGCTTGTCGCCGTCAAGAAGACATTTGCGGGCTTCATGTCACGATGAATGATTCCGCGGGAATGGGCATGGTCTAGGCCGGCACAAACCTCAATCATTACCCGCAGCTTCTCCTCTAGTGAGGACAGCGCACCCGAATGCTGAACTTCCTCTAAGTTCCCGCCGTCGAGATACTCCATCACCAAGTAGGTCTTGCCGTCGTGCTCGAGGAGGTCGTGGACCGTGACGATATTGGTGTGAGATAGACGGCCGGCAGCCACCGCTTCTCGGAGAAAACGCCGCTGCACCTCAGTCTCTGCGGAGCTGTCGGAAACGATCGTCTTGAGGGCCACGTATCGCTGCATGCGGGGATCGTACGCCTTGTAGACGATGCCCATGCCGCCCTCGCCTATTTTCTTGACGATCTCGTACTTATCTACGTTCCTAGTCACGACGGGGAAGAATAAGACATTCGATACGCACACGCAAGGCGAGGTGCGCGGTTGCGGGAAATCCGATTGATCCGGGGCCCTCTAGCTACAAGCACGTTCAGGCTAGTGCGAGTAGGGTGAGCGTGAATGCTATGCCAGATCTTCGAGTAATTGAGCGGGTGCGCCCATCGCCTAAGCACCATTTCGAAGGCGGCGAAGGCATCATGACACAAGGGGGATGAGCAGTCGTGACCCCGACTCGTCGTCTTCCGGTGACGACGTCTGAACTCGACGCGCTCGCCTTCTTGGTCCGTCTCAGCGTCGCCGTCAATGTAGCTATCCCGCCGATTCATGCCTTGTTGACCGAGGTGAGAACTTATACCGGAACACCATCGCCGCGATTCGATCTGCGGAAGTTCAAGATCGACGGACGCTTTCGGTCGTAGCTGAGCTCTCGTTATTGGAAAGCCACTTTCGTGACCTCCTTGCGCTTGGTCGCCGACTATTCCAGCGCGCGGAGCCAGCTGCCTATGTCGGCGATCTCTTGTGGCGACACGCTGTGCGGCATCAGGTAACTGTGCCAGGCGACCCCGTAGCCATTTTCCTCGAGGGTCGTGACGGTCCCCTCAGCAAGGTGGATAGGCACGACGGTATCTTGCGAGCCGTGCGCCATGAAGATGGGGACCGCCCGGTTCGCCTCCGAGGCGCACTCTTTAATAAGGTTGGGAAGAGGGTGGTAGCAGGAAAGTGCAAGGATGCCGCCGAGGCGCTCTTTGGACTGGAGACCCGCATAGAGGACGATGGCGCCCCCTTGGGAGAAGCCGGCCACCACGATTTTCTCGCTCGGGATGCCGAGGGCGCGTTCGTGGGCGATCCATGCTTCGAGCTGTTCTCGGGACTGTTCGAGGTCCGCCTCTTCGACATGCCGCTCGAGGTCGAGCGTCTTGATGTCGTACCAGGCGCGCATGACGGCGCCTCCATTGATGGTCACCGGACGCATCGGCGCGTGCGGGAAAACGAAACGCACGCTGGCGGTCTCCGGGATATGGAGATCGGGCACGACGGGGCCGAAGTCATGACCGTCCGCGCCCAAGCCATGCAGCCAAATCACAGAGGCTTTTGGTTGGGAGGACGGGTTCAGTTCGACAGCTGGAAGCAGTTCGGTAGTCATTGTGTCATCCTTTTAGGGGGTCCTCTTTCAGAACGTCGCGAAGGCGAGCGAGAAACTGGTCGGCATTGGCGTTGGTGAACACGAGTGGCGGTTTGAGCTTGATGACGTTCTCGAGCGGCCCGTCTGTGTTGTTGAGCACGCCGCCGTCTTTCATGCGGTTGACGAGATAGGTTGCTTCTTCCGCCGCCGGCTCGAGCGTCTCGCGGTCGCGCACGAGCTCGAATCCTAGAAAGAGTCCTTGCCCACGCACATCCCCGATGATGGGGTGCTCGGCTTGCAGCTCGCGCAAACCGTTCAAGAGGCGCTCGCCCTGCACATGCGCGTTCGCTTGCAGCTTTTCATCCTCGATTACGTCGAGCACGGAAAGCCCAATCGCACACGAGACCGGGTTGCCGCCAAACGTGTTGAAATATTCCGTCCCAGTCTGGAATGACGCCGCGATCGCGCGGGTGGTGACGACGCAGGCTAGCGGGTGGCCGTTGCCGATGGGCTTTCCCATCGTGACGATATCGGGTACCGCATCCTGGGTCTCGAAGGCCCAGAAATGCGAACCGACCCGTCCGAAGCCCACTTGAATTTCGTCCGCGATAGAGACGCCGCCCGCCTCGCGGACGAGCGCGTAGAGCCCTTTCAGATAACCGGGAGGCACAACGATCTGGCCCCCGCAGCTCAAGATCGACTCGGCGATGAGAGCCCCCACGGGTCGTCCATCTTTCGCGAGACGTTCGATCAAGGCGCGTGCATCGCGTAGATAGAGCTCTCCGTATGCGGGATCCGACGCGCGATGCTCGCCGCGGTAGCCGTCCGGCATCGCGAGCTTGTGGACGTGTGCCGGCGCGCCGCGACCCTCGCGGCCGTCGAACTTGTAGGGGCTCACTTCGATGAGCGTTGCCAGATTTCCGTGATAGGCGCCGTCGAGCACGAGCGTGTCCTTGCGGCCGGAATGCGTGCGTGCGAGCCGCAGCGCGAGATCGTTGGCCTCGCTCCCCGAGTTAACGAAAAAGCAGACTTTGAATGGCGCGGGAAGCTTGGCCGTCAAGCGCTCGGCATAGTCCACGATGTTGGGATGGAGATAGCGGGTGTTCGTGTTCAAAACGGCGATCTGATCTTGGGCGGCGCGGACGACATGCGGGTGGCAGTGGCCCACATGGCAGACGTTGTTGACCATGTCCAGATAAGGACGCGCTTCGCCGTCGTAGAGAAAGGCGCCGTACCCGCGAACGATGCGGAGGGGCTCGCGATAGGACAGGCTGAGCGTTCCGGATAGATGTCGCTGCCGGGTCGAGCGGATGGCCTCGTCCGTCATTCGAGAATCTCGACGGGCCGATTCTGGAAGCCTGAGCACGGCGCGCGGATTTGGAGACAGGGAGAGCCAGAGCATTCTCTCGGACGGTTTGGCGACGCCTGGGAAGTCACCTTCCCGGTCGAGTAAGTCGAGGATGATTTGAAAGTGAAGATGCGGCGGCCAATTGCCGTTTTTAGGGTAGCTCCCGACGGCGGCGAAGACTTCGCCGTGGTCGATGGACTTTCCGTGCTCGAGCCGAAAAAGCGAGTCTTCCGAAAGATGGCCGTAGAGCGTCCAGAATTTCTCGCCTTCGTCGGTCGCGTGCTCGAGGATGATGGTGGGGCCGTAATCGAGCGGTGCGTCGTTCACTTGGAAACTGTGCACGCGCCCAGCGAACGGCGCGGCGAGGCCCGTGCCCGCTTCGACGAACAAGTCGATGCCGATATGGATCGTGCGCGGCTCGAACGCTTCTCCGGGGCCCGGCTGGAACGCCTCGCTCGTGTAGAGAGCGCGCGCCTCGTCGTAGCGTCCGATCCCGACCCGCGCGCCAGCGTCCCGCATCGCGCCGAAGACGTGCGCGGTGAAGCGCTCGACGTCGTCGAGCACGTCGAGACCGCCAAGCTCTGTGCTCGCCACGCTCAAGTCGAGCTCGTGAAGCCCTCCATCCAGTAACGCATCCGGGAGAACGCGCGCGGCTTCCTCGGCGTGCGCGGCGAGCCAATCCACGACCGCGTGGCTGTGCGGGAGAGGCGAGAGGCCGCACGCGTTGCGAAAGCGGTAATGCGCAAGCCTCGGGCATATCGACTTCAGCTTCTCGAGCATCGTCCACGCCGCCCGCTCGCTCACTCTCAGATAGTTCTTGTCGGGCTCGTCCCTCGCTTGTCGCGCGGCGTTCGCGACGCTCATCGCAAGGCGAGTACAGATGAGAGGGAAGACCAGCTCGAGCTCGGCAGCACTCAGAGGTCGTGCCTCGTAATAGCCCGCAACGACATGGGACGCGATTTCGAGCGGGTCGTTTTTGTTGAGGATGCAATAGGCGGCGGTGTTGGCCACTTCGAAGACGAGCGCGCTCGAGACCATGTCGCCGAAATCAAGAATGCCAGCCATCACGCCATCGCGAACGAGAATGTTGTAGTCGTTCCCATCGTTGTGGATGATGCCTTTCGGAAGCGGTTCGAGCCTCGGCGCGATCTCTTCGAAGCTCGAGAGATAATGCTTCACGAGGCTCCGTCTCTGATCGTCCGCGATATATTCCAGCCCCTCGCGGATGGTGGTTGCGGCGTGCTTCGAGTCCCAATACAGATAGCGATCCTGCGCGTTGTGAGAGAAGCCTTCGAGCGCGCTGTCGAGGCGACCCATGAAGCGTCCGAGATCGCGGAGGAGTGCGTCACTATGAGGTCGCGTATCCGCCAGCAGTTTTCCTGGAAGAAAGTTCAGGAGCCGGCACATGTGGCCACCTTCGGTCGTCCCGATGAGACCACCCGAGAGTGCCGCCTTTAACCGCGGAATCGAAAGCTCCGGGTCTTGTTCCGCGACGTGGGTGAGCGCTTGATTCTGAAAATCCAGGATCGCGCGCTCCTCGTGGAGGTTCGCGACTTTCAACACGAGCTTTCCTGTCGAGGTCTCGGCGAGAAAGTTCTGGTCGCGCTCGCTTGCGAGCTCCTTGATCTCGCGAGCCTCGATCCCGTAGACCTTTTTTAAAACCGTCCGGGCGGCGTTGAAGTCGAGGCGCGGCCGCGTCGTCTTCAGTTTCATTTTATGAGCATCTTCAGCCACCGGAGCTTGCCGCCATAAGGCGGATAGCGGATCCGCGGATCGAAGAGCGTGCTGCCTTCGACGACCGATTTCTTGTGCGAGAAAGTCTCGAAGCCGTAGCGGCCGTGATAGCTTCCGTTGCCGCTCGCACCCCGGCCGCCAAAGGGTAGGTCTGGATTCGAAAATTGGATTAAGGCGTCGTTGATGGCGCCGCCTCCAAACGGGATCTCCTGCATCACGCGCTCTTGATTCTTGCGGTCTTTCGAAAAGAAGTAGAGTGCTAAAGGATTGGGATGGCGCAATGTTCTCTCGATGGCTTCGTCGAGGCCGCGATAGGTGAGCACTGGGAGGATGGGCCCAAAGATTTCCTCGTCGAGAGACCTAGCACCTTCCGGAACATCCGCGAGGATTGTGGGTGCGATGTAGCGTTCGTCGCGTTCCGTCTCGCCCCCAATGACGATGCGACCGTCTTCTAGATAGCCGGAAAGCCTGTCGAAGTGGCGATCGTTGAGGATACGCGCGAAGTCGGGGCTCGTTCTCGGGTTGTCTCCAAAAAACTGGCGGACGTTTTTCTTCATGAGAGACAAAAAACTCTCCGCCAACGTCTCTGGCACGAGCAAGTAGTCGGGCGCGATACAGGTTTGTCCCGCGTTCAGAAACTTGCCCCAGGTAACTCGGCGGGCGGCGACTTCGAGATCGACTTTCTCGTCGATAATGGCCGGGCTCTTACCGCCGAGCTCCAGCGTGACCGGGGTGAGATGCTTGGCCGCGGCGGTAGCGATGATACGTCCGACCTCACATCCCCCGGTAAAGAAAATGTGATCGAAGCGCTCGGCGAGGAGCGCCTCGGCGGTTTTGGCGTCGCCCAAAACCGTGCTCACGACCTCCGCGGGAAAATAGCTCGCCGCGAGCTCAGCTACGAGCTCCGATGTGTGCAGGGTCCATTCGGACGGTTTCAACAGCGCGCAGTTTCCGGCGGCGAGGGCGGCGGCGAGGGGCGACATTACGAGTTGGAAGGGGTAGTTCCAAGGAGCGATGATGAGCACGAGTCCCATGGGCTCGCGACGGACGAAACTTTTCGATGGGAAAAACGTGAGCGGCGTTTTGACCCGCTCGGGCTCCATCCACGTCTCGAGATGCTCGAGCGCGTGCGAGCACTCGGATATAACGAAGCCGGTCTCCGAGGCGAAAGCTTCGAACGCGGGCTTTGCCAAATCCGCGGCGAGTGCTTCGTGAATCCGGCTTTCGTGATCGCGCACGAGCGCGCGCAAACTCTGTATCTGTTTCTGCCGGAACGTGTAGGGACGTGTCGCGCCCGAGCGAAAGAAACGCCGCTGCTTGTCGAGGATGGACGCTAAGTCGAGCTCGCTCTGTTGGGCTTGGCTCGCCGTCACCATGCGAGCAATGTTACTCGATCTCGAGCTCGGCAATCAGTGGAAGGTGATCGGAAGCGCGGCGCGCCAGCCGAAGCCGCCCCCGGTAAACATGGTTCAGACGCACATCGCCGCGCACGTAGATGGCGTCGAGCGCTCGCACGGGGCCCCAGGCGGGAAACGTCTTTATCGGCGAGCCAACGCCGTCGAAGCCGGAGGGCTCCAGGAGCTTTCTTCCGAGCGTGCCCCAGACATCGTTGAAGTCTCCCGCAACCACGACGGGCGTTCGATGATGAAGCCCGACGAACGGATCGCTCTCGAGAAATTTGCGAAGCTGGATCTTTCGCTCGATTCCAGAAAGTCCAAGGTGGAGGTTGTAGACGTGCAATGTGCGCGTGTGCCGTCCGGGCGAGCCGTTGAGGCGTACCCGGTAGCGCGCGTGCAGAACGCTGCGCCGTTTTTTGGGCGGCACGGTGACATCGATGTTCGACGTCTCTGTCAGCGGGAATCGGCTCAAGATGGCGTTGCCGTAGGCGCCGCCGCTCCTTATCTTCACGTTTGGAAAATAGGTGCGATGTCGAAACCCCAAGAAGTCGCCCAGAAGGTCGACTTGGCGATCGGCGTTCGACCTGCGGGCAAGCTGGTCGACCTCCTGCAACATGACGAGGTCGGGATCGTATCGAGCGATGACGTGCGCGACGCGCAACGGATCGTAGAGCCGGTCGACGCCCCCAATGCACTTGTGGATATTGTAGCTGAGGATCTTGAGGCGCACGTTACTTCTGCAAACCCAATCAATTAACAGATGATACCACGCCGATTGCCAAGACCGGGGCTTTCGAGAGTTAAAAGCTTGGGGTGAGTCTGGTATGATGCGGGTGCGGCAAGGTTGGCGAGGGGCCTTCGCTCGATCCACGAGCGGAGCCGTGTGGGCGTACGAAAATGACGCTAACCGGAAACAGTAGAGAGCTATCCCTAGCGGATTTGATTGTAGTCGCGACCCAAGATCCGCGAACTCACCGGTTTACTTTGAGCGGACCGGCCGGTGATGGCCTCTTGCTCATCAAGGATGGCCGCATCGTGCATGCCACTTATGGCGACCTTGCGCCAATCGATGCCGCGCACGTCCTCGTGACCGAGCAGAGCGTGGACTTCGAAATCGAGACCGACGCCGAGATCCCCGGCCACACGCTCAACGTCGGCGCCCAGGAGCTCCTAATGGAAGCGATTCGGCGCCTCGACGAAGGACTCTTGAAGCGTCCTCGACGAGTCTCGATCGAGATGGGCGCGAGCGAGGCAGAGTCCCGAAGCGGAAGCTTTGAGGCGGGTCATGGGACGCGTTATCTTCGCCGATACGGGCGCCACCGAAGTCGAAGTGAAGCCCAGTGCTCCCAAGGTCGTCGCGGCCGTTATCGGCATCGCCCTTCTCGTCGCCGGAAGCCTCTTCGCTTGGCGTGCCGGCTGGCTCGTTGTTGAAGAGCACAGAGAGCCGGTCGAGATTTCCGACCTAAACGGCCCGCGCGATGTCGTGCCGGCTCTTTTGTCCGGTATGCCGCCGCCGGCCCCGGAAGATCGTCCGGTGCTCCCGACGACCCTGTGTCGTATACTTCTCGATACGCGTGGGAGCGTATACGAGGTCCGCGTCTTTCAGCCACGCTCGGGGCTCGACGCTTTCGAGCAGGCGGCGATCGCCGCAGTCAGGCTGTATCGTTTTTCGCCGGCCCAGCGTGAAGGCGTTGCCGTGCCGGTCTGGATCATTTGGCCGGTTGATTTCGTCCGCGCCCCGCGTGTTGCGGAACCGATGGAGCCCGTTCCAGCGAGTCTGTTCAGAGCATCGCGCGACCGCTTGCCTAAACTTCTCGAAGGCCAGCAACCGGAGACACCTTTTCCCGAGCGGCGTCTGCGCCCGAAGATCGACTGCCGACTCCTCATCGACCATCAAGGTAATGCGATCGAGGCCGAAGTCGTCAACCCGCGTGACGAGCTCGAGCTCTACGAAAGGATTGCGCTCGATACGGTAAAGAACTATCGCTTCACCGTGGGTGAGCGTGAGGGTGTTCCCGTTGCAACGTGGATCCCTTGGAGCGTCTCGTTCCAATAAAGTTATGCGTTTCGCCTTGGCCGCGACAATCCTGAGCGCGTTCGCCGCGCATGGCTTCGCGAGTGAGAGCGTTCGTACCCAGGGTCCGTGGATGTTTTCGACCGCGTCGGTGCGGCTCTTACGGCGCGGTTCAGTGCCCGCTATGGCGCCGTTTCGCTCGCGTGGGATGCGGCAGGCTCAGGCGCCGCTTTCACGGCTCTTTTCGCGGGCGAGGCGGATCTCGGCGTGAGCACCCGAACGATCGTGGCTCAGGAGCTCGAGCTCGCGCGTCGGCTCGGGCTAGAGCTCACGGAGACCGCTGTGGCTCTCGACGGTCTCGCAAGCGCGATCGAGACCTCGTCTAACGGAAGCGGCTTGGGCGCAAGCTCGAGGATTATACGAAGAACGTGCCGCCTCACGCGCGCGCGGCACAGAAGTCGACACGTTCGCAAAGATGGATAAGATATGTCATCACGACGAACGGGCCAGAACCCCTCGACAACAACCCATCGCCCCTCGACTATCAACACTATCTTGACCGGCAGCTCGCTCCCGCGGCAGACGCGTTGTTGCACGTGAAAGGCACTTCGCTGAGTAGAATCTTGGATAAGAGATGAGTCTTTTTTGATGACGCGCATGCGGTGGGCCTTCGGGATCGCGGTTCTAATCATGGGGGTATTCTTCGTGGACTTCTGCGCGTTAGTTTTTGAATGCGGCTGCCGATCGCTCTGGAACGGAATCTCGACCTACTGCAACATCCACGCGGTGAGCCGGCCGCATTGTCCGTGGTGCGAGCATCCGCTTGCGGGCGGTGGCGTTGCTTTCGGCGTCACTCTCCTGGCG
>Ga0310123_10000318_pt1 | contig 43583 bp, 34 predicted proteins | sample CB6_AW_1057_MG_FD_203505 | JGI IMG/M metagenome (GOLD analysis project Ga0310123, IMG submission 203505) | Marine microbial communities from Western Arctic Ocean, Canada - CB6_AW_1057 | ecosystem: Environmental > Aquatic > Marine > Oceanic | place: Canada: Western Arctic Ocean | collected... | reverse complement strand
CAAACGTCACCATTCACCTCGGAGGCACCTATGACCCGGAGGACGACGAGTTGAACTGCTGGGTCGAGACCTCCTACGGGTCAGGCTCCGGCCAGCCTCCCGCGGGAGACCCGGAGTGCCCCGGCACCATCATCCACACCTTCCCGGGCGCTCCGAACCAGTTCTCGGTCACAGTCTACGTCTCCGATGGAATCAACGTACCTGTTTCATGGACGTTCAACGTCGAACTGTACAACGAGATCCCGCTCGCTGTCATGGAGGTCTCCCGCACTGGCGAGACCTCCTCAGCCACCGTACACCTCGACGGCACCAACACCTTCGATCCCGAGGGCGATGAGGTGAAGTTCGAGTTCTGGAGCGACCGCGATGGACTGCTGTCATCCGGTATCACCCCCGACTCTGCAGTTGAGTGGATAGGCACATTGTCCAAGGGCAATCACGTCATCACGATGTATGCCAGCGACAACCGCCCGAACCACGCGGGTATGTGGAATTCGGTCTCGGTAGAAATGAGCGTTACCAACTCCCCGCCGGTGGCGATGATTGCCAGCCCCGCAGACGGCATACTGACCGACTCGGGCGAGCTGCTGGTATTCGACGGGACCGGCTCGGGCGATTGGGATGCAGCCTGCTCCGACCTGCCTGACAACGGCAGCGGACTCGTGTGCAACCCGCTGACAGACAAGAGCACAGACCTAGTCAGCGTACTCTGGGAGAGCGACCTGATGAGCGAGCCGATGGGCAGCGGATGGGTACTCGAGACGAGACTGCCCGAGGGCGTGCACCAAGTCACACTCACCGTCGAGGACGGCTCGGGTGACTCCGACGTCGCTGAGATCATGGTCAGGGTCAACGAGGCGGCACCGGTGCTGATTCTCGACTCGCCTATGCCCGATATCGAGGTCTACTCCAATCTCCCAGTGCTGTTCGACTTCCGGCGCTCGTTCGACCCGGACGGCGACGACTTCACCGTCAGCGTGTACTCCGACTTGCTCGGTACGCCAATCCTCGAGGACAAGACGACCGAGTACTGGTACAACGACTACCTGCCAGCAGGGGTCCACACACTGCGTTTCGAACTCACCGACTCCAACGGGATGCAGCGGACCCACTCGCAGAGCCTCACGGTGCTCGAGACCGGCCCTATGGCAGTCATCACGGGGCTGTCCGAGGGCCAGTACATCCCACCGGGCGAGCCAGTGGTGCTCAACGCCTCCGGTTCCTACGACTATGACGATGACATCGTGCTCTACCAATGGAGCCTGCGCGACGGCACGCTACTGAGCGACAAGATAGTCTACTCGGTCAACTTCCCGCCCGGCCCCGTCCAGGTCGATCTACTGGTCAAGGACTCCCGAGGAGCAGCTTCCTCAATGTCGATCAACCTCACCATCGGCTCCAGCTCGCCGCAGCTGTTCGAGTTCGAGGTCTCTCCCTCAAGCATCGAGCTCGAGGAGCCGACGACGGTCTTCCTCACCGTCAGGCTGGTCGACCCCGACGGCACTACCAACATGGTAGGGGGCGAGCTCCGCGCCGGAGGCGTGTCGCAGTCGCTGGAGTTCCGCGACGACGGCATGGAGGGCGATTTGTTCGCAGGTGACGATATTTGGTCGTACAGGTCCGTCTGGACGCTCACCGGCAGTAGCGCGAGGATCGAGGTGTGGGCTATGGACGGCGACATGGTCAGCCCCGGGCTGATTGAGGTCATACCGATAGAGTCGCCTGAGGACACCGGCCTGTTCGACTGGCTTCTGGGCACCGGTCTGCCGTTCCTCATCGTAGCACTCACAATCGCGATTATGGCCGGAATCGCCTACACGAGCACCCGTAGGAGGCAGATGTCGAAAGATCTTGAGATGATAGAGTCCTGGTCGGGTTTCGACCCCCGCGAGCTCGATGACGAGTTCGATCAGCCCTGATTCGGGCCCCAAGGGGTGAGTTGGCGGGTCAGACCCAGTCTGTGCGTGAACAGGAAGCGCAGATTGAGCAGACCGTCGCCCCAGGTGTTGATCACGGCCTCTCCGACGCGCTCGCGGTAGGGAACGCTGACTTCAACGGTCTTCTTCCGGCCCAGATAGCGTCGAGCGCGAATCTTGAATTCCTGGGAAAGCGGCATCCCGTCGTGCTTAGGGCGAACCCGCTCGTCCTCGAATATCGACTTGCGGAAAACCCACATCCCGGTTTGCGAGTCGTGGATGCCGTACCAGTAGAGCAGCGTGGCGGTAGTCGACAGGACCCAGTTACCGAATCCGTGCATCCCGGACATCGAGCCCGCCTCGGCCCGGCGCAGCCTGTCGCAGGTGATCCAGAGCAGATCCTCCTCGAGCAGCTTGCGAACCAGTCCCGGTACCTCCTCTCCGGGGTAGGTGCAGTCCGCATCCATGGTCACGATGACCTCACCGGGGGCAATTGCGAAACCGGTCTTGTAGGCGCGACCGTATCCCTTGCGCGATTCGTTGTAGACCGTCGCACCCTCGCCCTCGGCCAGTTCGCAGGTGCGATCTGTCGAGTTGCCGTCGACTATCAGGAAGTCCAGTTTCTCGCACCAGCCGTCATTCGGAACCGAGCGGATGGTGTCGACGATGGCAGCCTCTTCGTTCCTAGTGGGGATGACCACGGTGACATGAACGGGAAGAGCCTCAACCATGCTATCAGGGCGGGCCACCGAAGATTCTGCTTTGAATGATGCGAATACCTGCCCTGAGCCCGTTCGCTTGAAAGCCGGGCGTCTGAGCGCAAAGCAAGGGGTAGCGATGCGTATTGCCATGCTGTCGGCTGAATACCCGCCCCGTTGGGGCGGAATGGGGTCCACTGTATACCATCTATCGGCCGCTCTCGCCGCGAAGGGGCACCGGGTAACGGTCATCACGCGCTCTGGCGGGGGCGGCCAGCCGCCACCGATCGAGGGAGTCGAGGTGGTGACGGTCGGCTGGGCCCCGATCCCCATGGCCTTCACCCGCTCGTACGGGCGTAGCGCCATGCGAGCGCTGAAGCGCCTTCATGCTCAGGACCCAGTCGACATCGTCCACCTCCACTGCCCCATGATCTCCTGGAGCGCGAAGCAGTTCGCTCTCTGCCGCGACAACATCGCCCCGGTCGTATCCTCGCTGCACGGCACGTGGCTGGGCGAGCGCGACGGACTAGTCATCGCCTCGGAGCAGAAGGAAGCGGCGGTTTGGGCCAATCCCAACGACCTCGCTATCCTTCTCACCGCCAAGCACTACGCCGGCTACGAGCGAGCTGCCGTCAATGGCTCGAGCATCTGCGTCTCGAACTCGCTCGCGACCAAGCGCGACTTCGAGTCCCGGTACTCACCACCGCCCGACTGGGACTGCGAGGTGGTTCACTGGGGCGTCGATACCAGCATGTTCGTCCCGCTGCACCGTGATGACGAGGACGCGATGTCTGCACACGCAGTTATCCGCCACAGATATGGTGCTCAGTCGAGCGATTCCACACTGCTCCTCGCAGTCGGAAGACTTGCTGCTAGGAAGGGCTACGGCTCACTCCTGAGGGCCTTCGCCAAGGTCAGCGACTCAATCCCCGCAGCCCGTTTGGTGATCGTCGGCAGGGGACACCTGCGCTCGCGTCTGGAGAGCCAGGCGAGAAAACTCGGGATTGGCGACGCGGTGACCATCGAGTCAGGGATGGCGTTCGAGGAACTCGCGGCGCTGTTCCGCTCGGCCGACCTGGTCGTATATCCCTCGTACTACGAGGGGCAGGGGCTCATCCCGCTGGAGGCGATGGCTTCAGGCACGCCGGTGGTGACAGTGGACCACGGGCCGCTGCCCGAGATGGTCGACGACAGCGTCGGCAGTCTGTTCGAAATGGGCGACATCGATTCGATGGCAGACGCCATCCTGAGGGAGATGTCCGACAGGGCGACTCTACTGGAGAAGGGCGAGGCCGGTCGACGCAGGGTGCTCGAGAGATTCACTTACAATCACGATGCTGAGCGCTTCATAGAGATATACGGAAGAGCACTCGGGAAATGATGGGTCCGGGGAATTATTGATGCGTGGTACGCACTAGCGCAGGCGGGGGAGAGCATGGCAGAGAGACAGTCCCTGAGAGATTTGCAGTCCGGCACAGTGGCGAACATAGCGATAATCCTAGCGATCTCGGTCCTAGCCATTAGAGTCATCGAAGAGGTCATCCAGCCACTGGTAATCGCCGTTCTGCTCTTCCTATTGATCCGACCCGCTGCGCAATGGCTGGAGGAGCGCCCGCTGATGCAGGGGAAGTACGCCCACCCACTGATGCCCTACGGCGTTTTGGTGGCTCTCCTCTTCGTCGTTCTGTGGATAGCCTCTCAAGTCCTGTACGCCAACGTCACTGCCTTCACCGAGGAGGTCCCTATGCTGACCGAGAAGCTGAATGAGAAGGTCGTGTGGTTCGAGGGAATCTCGGTGATGGGATACAGTTTCGACATCAGCGGGCTGACCGAACTCTTCTCTGTGGAGACCATCAACGAGTACATCGGCGACTTCGTGGGCTCGCTGGCGAGTTTCACCACGAGAGCGGCGACCGTCCTCATCTTCCTACTCTTCATCATACTCGAGGCCGAGACGCTCCCGCGCAGGCTCAAGGCAGCGTTCCCGGAGGACGCCGCGCGTATCGAGGGGATCACCAGCAACGCGGGGGAGGGGATCAACACCTACGTTGTGACGAGGGCCACCGTAGCCTTCGGGCAGGCCGTGATCGCCGGGATAGTGCTCTGGTATCTCGGTGTTCCCGGCTGGTTCATGTGGGCCTCGATCACCTTCATGATGGACTTCATCCCCTATGTGGGGGCTCTGATATCTCTGATTCCACCCATCTTCATCGGACTCATCATGCTCTCCGGCCCTCAGGCCATCGCACTCATCTTGGTTCTGGTGGTCAACCAGCAGGCTTGGGGCGCCGTGGTCGAGCCTCAGCTAGCCGGACAGAGGCTCGACATCTCCCCTATCGTGCTCCTTCTCCTAGTGGCATTCTGGGGCTGGGCGTGGGGCATCATGGGGATGGTCCTCGGCGTGCCTCTGGCCGTCATCATGAAGATCGCCCTGGAGTCCGACCCGAGGACTCGGCCGATTGCGCTGCTGCTGTCACAAGACCCGAAGCCCGTAGAAGAAGAGTGACTACTCCCCTCTCGGTATGATCACTGCGAGAATCCCGTCGGCACTAATCCGAACTACTTCTCCGGTGCCCCGGTTGTGGAGTCCCCTGGTGGATAGCCCAAGAGGCACTCCGTCCAGATTCCATGCGGCTCCTTGCAGATGGACTCCTCTACAGGGACTCAGAGCGAAGACGGAGAACTCCTGACCCTCGGCTATATCGAACTCCGTCCCGCCGTCCTGCGGGTGAATTCTGTGGGTGATCGAATCCTCATGGTGGATGCGGATTTGTGCCCCTCCCGGTGCTTCGCAGAGCGCAGCCCAGCCTCCTAGGACGTGTCCCGTAGAGCCTCCGTCAGAGCCCACCACATCGATATCGGCGTAGCCTCTCTCGATAAGTAGCGCTATCGATTTGGCAAGGTCGCTGCTGGAGTCGTCGGGGAGTTCGTGGGTCCTGCCTTCCCATTGGCCGAGCTCGACCGAATCGAGGTCGCCCAGGACCTCCTCGACTGCGATTCCAGCCCTAGCGGCCTTGTCCGCGCCTCCATCGACTCCGAATACAGTGGAGCCAGCATGCAGCAGGGCCTGTACAACGTGCTCGGAAGGCTGCTGGCCGTTGCACCAGAGGAGCGCGCGCATCGGATTCACCTCTTGCGAGCTGTGACCTTTCCCTTGACCACGAGATCGATGTCGTTCAGCTCGACGGTTGGCTTGAGTATGACGCCGCGCATGTGCACTCCCACATTCACAGTCCCGCCAAGAGCGGAGTTGTCACCGAACCCGAAGTAAGCGGAGCCGCGAACAACTTGGTCCTCGAGGCGGTTCCCCGTAAGTCTGGCTCGTGAGTTCATCCCGAAGCCGAACTCGGCGACCGTGTTCACCAGATCGGTCTTGGACTGGCGCAGTCCGACCTTGGCCTCGTCGAGGATAGACCGGACACTCTCAGCGAGATCGCCGCCTGTGATGCTGACTACCAGACCATCCTCCACGAGGAAAGTCAGCGGTTCATCGAGCAGACTGCCCTCCCACGCGCCGTCGATCACTATCTTGCCACTCATCGTCCCCTCCTTCGGAAGAACGAACACCTTCCCGGCAGGAAGGTTGGTGATCTGTCCGGGCCGATTACAGATACCGTTGTCCTCCAAGACCCATCTGAGTCCGGTACGGAACGTGATGTCGGTGCCTGCGGGACTCGTCACACGCACGTCACGACGCCTGCGAAGCATCGGGTTGAGCCCCGATATCTCGCGCTGCAAGGCGTTGTAGTCGGCAGTCATTCCGCCGATTGCCAGCATCTCCTCGTCGATGCCGGGCATCGAGGCTATCCTAGCCCCCTGCTGTGAGGCGGTGATCCTCGCACGGGTGTGAGTCAGTGAGTTTCGAGTGGCGAGCAGCACAACGTTCTGTCGACGCATCAGGTCGCCAACGGAAGCAGGGGGCTCGTTGCCCTGCCTGTGACTCCGCGGCATCATCATCATGAGTATGCGGTCGGTGACCTCGGCTGCCGCCTCGTACAGTGACCGCCCCACCTCGGCAGTTGAGGGGTCAGTCACCACCAGTACGTGCTCGTGAGGGCGAACCTGCATACATGTCCTCACGACAGAGCGGGCTGCGGTGAGCATGGCCTCCTCACGCTCACCGTCGTCGCTAATGGAAACATCGGACTCCTCGGCCATCGCTCTTCAGCCCGTGATGGGAGTTCCACTATTCAACACCACTCTGTATTGTCAAATCTATTCACCACGGCAGTCATAGGTGAAGGAGGTCTGCGCAGAGTGATGGAAGGCGTCCGGACGGTGCGTCTCGTGGCCGCGCTTGCGGTAGCTGCGATGCTCGCCGGAGGCTGGATGATGAATGCACCAGTCGACGACATCACCGACGCCGTCGGTGACGATGGGGGCACAGCCCCCACGTTCGCCGAAGAGGACTCCTCGGGGGACTCGGAGGGCTCTGAGGGGGAGCCCGTTCTGAGGCGCGGGGAGAAGGACGACTCAGACGACTCCGGGATGGACCTGCCAACTCGGCTTTTCGCCGGCGGGGTCGGCGCACTCGGCTCGCTCGCACTCGGCTCGATACTGTTCGAGGCCATGCGAGTCACCGTGCTGGTCGCACTGGTCTCGCCGATGCTCGCTAGGATGAAGAAGAATCGCGAGGACATGCTCACTCGTGGTAGGCTTCTCGGTTACTTGGAGGCGAACGCGGGAATCCACTTCTCGGCCTTGCGTGACGCCTTGGGACTTGCCAACGGGGTCACGGCATACCACCTCCATACCCTCGAGTCGCAGGGCCAGGTCATCTCATGGAGGGACGGCAAGCTGCGACGCTACGCGGTCTCCTCCCTCACCAGGGAGGAAGTCAGTCGGATTCGCAATCCGATTGCCGGCACCCGCCTTGCGATCCTCGAGGTCCTCGCTGAGTCCGGCAACATCGGGCTCTCAGGCACCGAGATTCGCGTGAAGCTGGCCATCTCGCGACAGTTGCTGAGTCACCACCTGAGCGAGTTGCGCAATGGCGAGATGGTGGAAGCAGCCTCCGAGGCCCTACGCCCCAAGTGGCGACTCTCCGATACCGGGAAGGTCGTGCTGATTACCTCCAGAGAGGTCGCTCGGGTCGAGGCTGCGGCCGTATGATTCAGGCCCACGAGGATTCAAGGGGTCGGGGCAGCAGGAGAAGCCCGTGAGCCTAGGCAACGGCACCAGCCCGCAACGGCGTGCGCTCGCCATGTCCGTGCATCTGGGCACAGCGTCCGGTGCGCTCTGGGCGCTGCTGTCGTTGGAAGCTATCTTCGTCGAGAACTACCGGCTGGCCTTTTTCTGGATGTTCGTCGCCATGATGGTCGATTCAGTCGATGGACCTCTGGCCCGGTGGGCCGACGTCAAGCGGCATGCGCCGCAGATTGATGGGGCACGGCTCGACGACATCATCGACTACATCAACTACACATTCGTACCGGTCGTCCTCCTGATCCACGCCGGCTGGCTGCCGGATCCGGCTCCACTCTGGGCGGCGGTGCCACTCGTCGCGAGCGCCTTGGCGTTCAGCAACACCGGCGCGAAAGACACCGAGGAAGGCTTCTTCCTCGGCTTTCCATCCTATTGGAACGTCTTCGCTTTCTATGTCGTAGTCGCGGCCCCCGACGGCAGCGAGTGGTACGTGCTCCTGCTGATGGTGGCCCTGAGCGCGCTGAGTGTGATGCCCCTCCGCTTCGTCTATCCCAATCGATTCGACCGATTGCGTTGGTTCTTCATCGGCGGAGGCATGGTCTGGATAGCGTCGATCCTGCTCATCACCCTGCTCTACCCGGACGCTCCTCGACTGCTGGTACTCGCTTCTCTGGTCTATCCAGCGCTGTACATCGTGCTGTCTCTGTGGCTGGATCGGCAAACTGTTCCATAGGGTAGGGAATATGATGCTGCAAAATGAAGAGTCTGTGTTTCAACTTGGGTTGAACACCTTTGGTGACGTAACAAGAGGCTCCGATGGCCAATTCGAGGAGCATCATGCAGTCCTGAGAAACGTAGTTGAGGAAGCAGTTCTAGCGGATAAATTGGGTTTGGATTTCTTCGGTGTCGGAGAGCATCATAGAGATGATTTCGCAATCACTGCTCCAGAGGTCGTTCTCGGGGCAATCGCCAGTAGAACTGAGAGGATTCGTCTAGGAACAGCCGTTACAGTACTGAATTCAGACGACCCGATTAGAGTCTACGAAAGATTCGCAACACTGGACGCGCTCTCGAATGGCAGAGCTGAAGTAATTCTGGGCCGCGGCTCCTTTACCGAGTCATTCCCTCTTTTCGGATTCAGGATGGAAGATTATGAAAGGCTCTTTGAAGAGAAACTGGAAATATTCTCTTTACTGAGAAATGAGGATGAATTCGATTGGGAGGGGACAATTCGCACCCCCCTTCTCAAGCAACGAGTTTACCCGACTACAGAACGAGGGAGCCTCCGGTCTTGGATAGGTGTTGGGGGAAGTCCCGAATCTGTTGTTCGTGCGGCAAGACACGGAATCCCCCTATGCCTTGCTATCATAGGAGGTCAACCATCTCGCTTCACATCTTTTGTTGATCTCTATCACAGAGCACTGACTCAGTTCGAACAACCCAGTCTGCCTATTTCTGTACACAGTCCAGGCCACATTGCTGAGACAGACGAGCAAGCCAAAGAAGAGATTTGGCCGCATTACCGGGAGATGTTTGGCAGAATCGGACGAGAGCGTGGTTGGCCGCCAGTCACTTACGAGCAATTTGAGCTTGGAGTTGGTCCACTCGGCTCGATGTATGTGGGGTCTCCTGAGACGGTGGCGGAGAAGATTATTCGAAACTCAAAACTGTTGCAGACATCTAGATTTGATCTCAAGTACAGCAATGGCGGTATGCCACATGACCAATTGATGAGTTCGATTGAGCTGTATGCAAAGGAAGTGGCTCCGATAGTTCGCGAAGCGATTACAGATTTCACTCCAATTCCTTGATACGATCTGAATCAAAGGGTAGTGTATGATTCACTCCGGCTGGTGTATGTAGCAGTACAGTCAATCGGTTACTTGTAGGGGGGGCTCTCGCGGAGAGGCGTGGTCAGAGAGTTAATTCGCCTCGAAGAAGTTCACAGGGCCTTCGGTCCACTGACAGTTCTAGAGGGGGTAAATTTACGCATCGACGAAGGCGATAGTATTGGCGTAATAGGACACAATGGATCTGGAAAAACCACACTTCTCAGAACTATCAGTAACCAAGATCAGGATCTTGGGGACATTTCATTCGCCCCAGCATTGAGGCTTGCCTTTCTAACACAAATAAGAGATATAGACGATGATGCGACTCTGAGGCAGGAGCTCAATCGTAGAGGGAGACAGTTTCTAGAGCTAGAAGAAGAAATCTCTGAACTCGAAGGAAAAATGGAGAAACCATCGTTCTATGATGGCGACTGGCAGCCAGACATGGAGAGATATCAGGAGTTGCAGAGTTTGATGGCCCGATCAGGCGGCGGTGACGTCGCCGGGCATGCTCAGGAGATTCTCAAGGCACTGAATCTAGATCAAAACTCGATGGATGTGCCACTAATCTCTCTCTCTGGCGGTGAGCGTGCAAAAGTCGCTCTTGCCAGACAACTGGTCGGACTAAGTCAGATTGATGTTTTCTTCCTTGATGAACCAACGAATCACCTCGACTTCAATACTCTCGAGTGGCTTGAGAGGTTCCTAAACAGATTTGATGGTGCACTGATGATAGTTAGCCATGATAGGTATTTTCTCGATAAAGTCTGCAATAACATCGTTGAGATTCAGGATTCGCATCTTCGTGCCTATCCTGGAAACTACACATCATTTCTAAAGCAGAAGAAAATCTTCCTACGAACATTGAATGATCGAATTGTAAAGATGCAGAAGGAGATTAAGCGTCTCAAAGGGGCCATGCAATCGATGAAGAGAGCCAACAAGTACGACAAATCAGTATCTCAGAAACATTTCATGATTTCGCGCTCCCAACGAGAGTTAAAGTGGCTAAAATCTTTGAAGCCGAAGCAGCGTCAGAGTCTAAATTTCAATCTCCAATCTGCAGAGAAGAGTAGTCTGGAGGTATTGGAGTTCCGTGATGCAAGTTTATCCTTTGAATCTCTTTCAAAACCAATAATCCAGGATTTAGGAGTAAGTGTTCGCAGGGGTCAGAAGATAGGAGTAATAGGACCAAATGGAGCAGGCAAGACCACTCTCCTCAGACTCATTACAGGCGAATTAAATCTTGACTCCGGGAAATTAGAAATCAGTCCCGGGGTGCAAATTGGGTACTTTCATCAAGATCATCGCTCCTTGAATTTTGAACTCACTCCAATCGAAGAGGTTCAGGAATTGAAACCGAGGATGGAGTATGGTGAATTGCGGGCACTTCTTGGGCAGTTTCAATTCACAAAGGAAATGATCTCAACTCCACTTAGCAAACTTAGTGGCGGTGAAAGGGCCAGAGTGGCTCTTCTCAGACTCCTGCTTGAGGAAAATAATATGCTTTTGCTCGATGAACCCACAAACCACTTGGACACAGATGCAAAGGAGGCTCTCGAGACCGCTCTGAATGAGTTTGATGGAGGCATTATCACGGTAAGTCATGACCGATTTTTCCTAGATAAAGTGTGTGACACAATTTGGGATTTACAAGGAGATGGAAACCTAATTGTTTGGCCTGGAAACTATTCTGCTTACAAGAATAGGGTCGTAGGTACCCTGTGAGTCTTGGTGAATCAGAGGGTACCCACTGATTCATCTTCCCGGCGTTGAAGAATGTCCAATCATTGAACCAAGTTACTTATGTCTAGTACACCGATGGAGTTGTTTCATGGACCGAACAGTGGACCTAACAATCGCCGCGCTGATCTTTTTGGCTGGCACGGCAGGCCTCGTTTCCGGTGAGGACATTGGAAGCGTTGAAACGACGAACGACATAGATGGCGAGTCAGCTGAGGCTGCCCCCATCGACGCGCGTTACCTTCGCGGTGATGCCAACGACGATGGAAGCGTGGATCTCGGGGACTTCATCGTGATGGCACAGTACATCGCCGGCTACGGCAGGGCACCTGCCTCGATGGCACAGGCCGACATCAACGGCGACAGATCAGTCGACGTGCTCGACTTGGTCCTCCTAGCCGACTACCTGTGGGGAGATGACGAGTCCGACTCCGGACCCCAGTCTCTGGACAGCCGCACCACCAAGGCTGCCACCAAGGCCAGCAAGACCGCGGTAGCGGTCTGCGACTTGGAGCCCGTGCGTGTGCTACGCGGTGACGCGAACGACGACGGCAGCGTCGACATTGGCGACTTCTTCATCATGGCACAGTACATCCTCGGATACGGGGACGCGCCTGCCTCGATGCAGGGAGCCGACATCAACGGCGACCACGCGGTCAACGTGCTCGACCTGGTACTGCTCGCCGACCACCTATGGGGTGGCCAGTGCGAGCGCTGCTAGGCAGCTAGCCACCACTATACGCTGAGATTCCTCTGGAAAAACTCAGTGCTGCAACCAAGCGCGTGCCTTCGCGCCGTCCACTGACCACCCTTGTGGACCCCCAGGTTGGGGACGGCTGCGAAGGCCGCCAAACGCTCTTCGGGCTCGTTTAGCGGAATCACCACGCCAGGCATGATCTCTGACGACATGCCCCCCTGCATGTCGATGCGGATGGTCCTATGCCCGTCAAGTCTGATGGCCTTGGGATCGAAGCTCAGAGACTCGATGGAGTCGAATGAGTGCTGCGCGCCCTCGTAGACGTGAACCTCGATGTTCGCACCGTGCGGCCTGATATCCTCTACCAGACTCTCGACGAGACTCAGAGGCACCCAGTCGTCCTCATCGCCGTGCAATACCAGGATTGGACTCTTCGACCAGCGCTGGTCATCCATCCTCAGATGCGCCGCTGGATAGAGGGGGAGGTGTGCTGCGAAGCGCTCGCCGTCCGGTGCCAGCGCCTCGGCTAGCGGCTCCCAGGCCGAGTAAAGGGCGACAGTGCCCCCTAGGCTCCATCCAGCGATTCCGATGCGGGCAGAATCTATCCCCGGGTGAGTGGACACCATCCTGAGGGCCTGGTACACATCGGTCAGCATCATGGCGTACGTCACGCTCATCTGGTCCTCAACAGTGGATTCGATGAGCCGCGAGTCGAAGCTGTGCACTCTGAAGACGGCGAAACCGGCCTCGAGCCAGCCCACGATGTGCTCGTGGTGGTGTCCACGCCAGTTCAAACTCCCATGCACTGCGACCACGCACGGCATCGGCTCGCTGACAGGGTGCTCCGGCATCAGCAGGGAGCCGAACACAGCATGAGGGGGAACCGAATCCATCTTGCACAGGATGTGGTGGATTTCGAAAGGACTGGCTGATGGATAACCGATTATCCCTATTCGGCCGTCTGCGAGGCTCGGCGGCGCCTCCATGCGCCTACGCGCATCGCCCGACGCCTTCTTTCTTTCCACGGTGCACCGTCAAAGTCAAGTCCGAGACGGCAGAACTCGCCTCGAGGTGCTTCGATGGGCGACGCTGCCATGCGCTCCCACAGGAAGGCGATGGTGGACAGGCAGCTGGTGGCGCGGGGAATCAGCGACGAGCGCGTCCTAGCTGCCATGAGGGAGATTCCCAGACACCGCTTCGTGCCCGCAAGCAGGCTCAGTATGTCCTACAGCGACCGCCCGGTCCCCATCGGCAGCGGCCAGACCATCAGCCAGCCGTACATCGTCGCCGTCATGAGCAGTCTCCTGAGCGAACTGGAAGAAGGCTCCAAGGTGCTTGAGATCGGCTCGGGCTCCGGCTATCAGACAGCCGTCCTCGTCCACATGGGCCTAGAGGTTCACGCAGTTGAGATACTGTCGGATCTCGCCGAAGCCTCGATGGCGAGGCTCGAGGAGCTCGAACTCGCTCCCGCTTCCCTGAGGGTTGCCAACGGGCAGGAGGGGCTGCCCGAGCACGCGCCGTATGATGCGATAATCGCGGCAGCCTGTGCCAAGAGGATGCCCGTGGCGTGGTCCCAGCAGATAGCCTCACGCGGCATCATAGTTGCTCCTATGGGTCGGTGGAGGGGACAGCGTCTGGTGAAGTGGGACGAGAAGGACGGCGCACTGCATCGAAGCGACGTCTGCAACGTCCGCTTCGTGCCTCTGGTGCGAGGTTGATGCAAGAATGACTCAAGGGCCCAAGTCACTTATGCCGGATACGCTGATGATTGCTGCTCAATGGACCGAAACATGGACCTGCACATCGCCGCCCTGATTTTCTTGAGCGGCACGCAAGGCCTCGTCTCCGGTACTGAGGAGGGAGACGTTGGAATGACGAACGATATGACCCGGATGGAGGAGGACACCGAAGACCCAATTCCTGCCCCATCGGGTAATACGCCGATTTTCCCATTTTCCACTCGCATACCCACGGTTTGAGCTAGGACAATTGTCCAATCATCTCACCAACCGCTTGATATTCGACAAGCCGTTCGCCCGCCACATGAACAGAAGCCCCAGAGCTGCGATGCTGGTGCTAGTAATGATGCTGAACTCGGGCTGCCTAGGCCTGGTGGACGATATCGTCGACGACATCGACGACGAAATAATGGACCCCGTTCTCGACTGGCTTGAGAGCGAGTACCCGAAATTAGACCTGCCGATCCGCGAGCGCACCTCACCGGTCCTAGACAGCTATGACGAGTGCGAGCTGCTGCTGGCTGACCTACAAGCCTCCGTGTACAACGAGATGATGGTCGCCCTCGATCAGGAGTCGTACTGGCACTGGGCAGGTCCCAGCTGGCGCGGCGGGGGCATCTGGATGGAGGACGACATGATGATGATGGACGGCGCTCCCGAGGCCGCCGGCGCCGACACCGACTCATCCTCCAACGCGGACACGAGCCGCGAGGGCGAGTACTCAGAGACCAACAATCAGGAGGAGGGCGTCGATGAGGCGGACTTCCTCAAGACCGACGGCTATCACATCTACATGCTCAACGGAAACCTGCTGGTGATCATGGGAGTGCCGGAGTTCGGCGAGCTCACGCTCGAATCGAACATGAGCATCCAAGGCTACCCGATGCAGATGATGCTCGACGGTGACCGTCTGGTGGTCGCATCGAACATCTACTACTGGAACCTCGAACCCAACGACCCCCTCAGGGCGCTCATGTCCGAGGAGGTCACGGTCAGCTACCCCGGCCAAGAGGAGGAGTACTCCTACACCTACACGCGCGTGCAGAATCTCGTCAAGTACACCGTAATCGACATCAGTGACCGAAGCGAGCCCGAGGTCGAGCGCGAGATCTACGTCGAGGGCAACTACCACACTGCACGACTGGTCGACGGCACCGTCCGCTCGGTGACCCATCTGTGGACCTACATCGAGGGACTGCGAACCTGGGTCTACCTGCCTGACGATTACTGGAACGTCGAGAGCGACGAGGACAGGATGACAATCTGGAACGACAGTGTGGAGGAGACCATCGCATTCAACACTGCAATCATCGACGACCTCACTCTGGACGACTTCGCGCCGCATCTCTACGAAGTAGGCGCCGGGGGTCTGTTCCAGCACCCGATCAGCTCTGGCGACTGTAGCGAGTTCACCGCCAGCGCCGACAGCGCCGGTCGCGGCTTCACCACGATCATGACGATTCAGATGTTCGGGGACGACGCGACCCTCGAGGTCGACCACATCACCTCGTCATGGGCCCACGTCTACGCATCCCAGGACGTCATGGTACTGGCCGAGCCTGCCAACGACTGGTGGTGGTTCTGGCGCAACTCCGGCTGGGACGACGCGACAAACATCCACGTCTTCGACATCAGCGACCCAACCGAGACGACCTACGTCGCCTCCGGCAGGGTCGACGGCACAGTGCAGGATCAATTCTCACTCTCAGAGCTAAACGGCATCATCCGCGTAGCTACAACCGAGGATGCCTGGGGCCGCTGGTGGCTCGAGACCGAGGAGTGGACCGGGCCGACCAACAACGTGTTCACGCTCGCAACCACCGAGTGCATGATTCCAGAGGGCTGCGATGACGAGACCTCGGAGCTGATGCAGATTGGCCACGTCGACGACATCGCCGAGGGCGAGCGCATTTGGAGCGCCCGCTTCGTGGGTAACCGCGCCTACCTCGTGACCTTCCGCAACATGGACCCGCTGTGGGTCATCGACCTGTCCGATCCGACTGACCCCAAGATCCTCGGTGAGCTGGAGATACCCGGTGTCTCGACCTACATCCATCCAGTCGACGCCAACACGCTCCTGACCATCGGCATAGGGCCTGGGCCGGATGGGCTCGGGCTCGACTGGTCCGTGACCCAGATATCGCTCTTCGACGTCAGCGACCCGACCAACCCCGTCCTCGCCGACTCCCTGCCCATCTCTCCTGCTTACGAGGACGAGAACTGCGATCAGTGGGGCTGCGGCTGGTCGTGGTCGTGGTCCGAGGCCACCTACGAGCACAAGGCGTTCACCTACTGGGCGCCCGAGCAGCTCCTCGCAGTACCGCTCTCCACCTACCGATACATGTACGATGAAGTCGAAATTGACGGCCGCGTTTACTCTTACTCAGGCTACGAGTTCGTATCCACTCTGCAGTTGATCGATGTCGACGCCGAGAACGGCACCCTCGGCATCCACGGAATGGTCAATCACTCCGACTTCTACAACGAGGACGGCCTCTCGGGCTGGTGGAGCGGCTCCACTAGTATCCGCCGCTCCATCTTCATGGGCGACTACGTCTACGCCTTCTCGGCCGCTGGGGCTTCGGTCCACAGCACCGACGACCTCGAGCTCATGGTCGAACTCGAACTTCCCGGCTACGAGACCCCCCAGACCTACTACTACGAGGACGGCGACGGGGAGGCCGTTGACAGCGAGAATGACCCCGATAAGGAAGACGAGGACTCGGCAACCGTAGAAGGCTGATCAGAAGAACTCCAGAGCCCTACCGACCGATCCGGGTGATGCGACTGCGTTTCCGCGCAGCGCCCCTCCAGAATCTCGTGAGTGGACCACCTGGCCGTCCACGATGGTGAACATCGGCCAGCCTGTGAGCGACATCCCATCGAGCGCAGTCCATCCTACCCTCGTCCAGGTGTCCGCGTCGCAGATGGTTCTGCGGACCCCCATGTCGACGAGGACGAGGTCGGCGTCCATGCCCTCCTCGAGCCGCCCCTTACACTTCATCCCGTACACTTCCGCGGGTCCCTCGCACATCCAGCGAGCCACGTCAGCGACGCTGCATCTCCCATCCGCCGCGTGAGTCAGCATCAGCGGCAAAGAGGTCTCCACCCCGGGCATCCCTGAGTGGGCTTGGGGAAAGCCGAGGGCCTTGTTGTCGAGGGTGTGTGGCGCGTGGTCCGTGGCGATGCAGTCGATGGTCCCATCTGCTAGGCGCCGCCACAGCGTCTCACGGTCTTCCGCGTATCTGATTGGAGGGTTCATCACCAGACGGGTGCCTCTCTCGGCCACGTCGCCGTCATCGAAAGTGAGGTGCTGCGGGCAGACCTCAGTGGTGATTAGACTGCTCTTGTTCCCCGCCAGCCAGTCGGCCTCGAGGGCGCTGGTCAGATGGAGCACGTGCAACCGGTGTCTGTGCGACTCCGCCAGAGCTGCGGCGCGCTGTGTCGCGATTAGCGCCGTCTCGCTATCCCTCCACTCAGCGTGCGCTGCGACATCGGTCCTGTGAGCGAACTCGGGCTTGCGCGCGTTGAGCCTGTCTTCGTCCTCGGCGTGCACCGCGATGATTCCCGCCGTGCCTGCGAAGATGTCCTCTAAGTGCTGCTGCTCGTGGACCAGCAGGTCGCCCGTGCTGCTTCCCATGAAGACCTTGATCCCGCAGACACCGGCTGTCGGCGACGGATCATCAGGAGCGCCTACAGCCGCCTGCAGGTCGCTGACGTTGTCCGACGTGGCACCGATGAAGAATCCGTGATGAGTCACTGCACTGCGCGCGGCCGAGTCTAGCTTAGCCTGCATTGCAGCCATACCTGTAGCAGCGGGGACGTTGTTCGGCATGTCGAGGAAGGCCGTGACGCCGCCAGCAGCAGCAGCCCTGCTACCGCTACCGATATCCTCCTTCTCAGGCTGGCCAGGCTCGCGGAAGTGCACCTGCGGGTCAATCGCGCCTGGGAGCAGATGCAGTCCCTCGCCATCGATGACCAGTTCACCGTCGTGAGGATCGAGGCCACCTCCCACGGCGATGCTGCGGATCACTCCACTGACGACTCGCAGGTCGCCATCGACGACACGGCCTCCGACCACCATCGCAGAGTTGCGAATCAGCAGGTCGCCAGCCACACTCTCACCTGAAAGGCTACGGCGCGAGAAGTCCCATGACTGTTCGTATGCGCGTTCATGCCCTCCCCTCCATCTAAGGTGCTGTTCATATAACCAACCGTTTACAGCGGGTCCGAAGCGGGTTGGAGTAGCCAGGTTATCTCGTCGGGCTCATAACCCGGAGACCGGTGGTTCAAATCCACCATCCGCTACCACATCGATTCTGAACTGAAAGTGAAAAATGCTGCACTCCTAGGAAGTGCGCGATGTGAAGCACTTTCAACCGCCCTAGGGGGTCAATCGTTTGTTCAAATACTATCAAAGCCCGATAACGGGCATACAGGTGAGAGAAGTGACCAAGAAGACTGCAAGCGAGAATGTAGATGAGGAAGAGATAGTGATTGACGTGGATGAGCCGGAGAACACGATAGAGGATCTGCCGGGCGTGGGTCCCGCGACTGCGGAGAAGCTACGTGAGGCCGGATTCGAGGAGTTGCTCGCGATAGCGGTGATGAGCCCGGTGGAACTGGCCGAGCAGGCCGAGCTGGGCGAGGCCGTCGCCGCCAAGATCATCGCGGGTGCCAAGAAGATCGCTGACATAGGCGGCTTTCTCAGTGGCACGGCTCTCCTAGACCGCCGTCGACGGGTGCAGAAGCTCACATCGGGAACCTCGGCATTGGATGAGCTACTCGGCGGTGGTTTCGAGACCCAGGCTATCGTAGAGGTCTACGGCGAGTTCGGCAGTGGTAAGACCCAGATAGGGCACCAGCTCGCAGTCAACACGATACTGCCTCTTGACCAGGGAGGCTTCGACGGCGAGGTCTTCTACATCGATACCGAGGACACTTTCAGGCCCGAGCGGATAACGCAGATGGCCGAAGCTGTTGGGATAGTCCCACTGGACGCCCTTGACAGGATTCACGTCGCCCGGGCTTACAACTCAGCCCATCAGATGCTCCTAGTGGATGAGATCAAGAGGATGTCGAAGAACATAGACGTCAAGCTAATCATCGTCGACTCGCTGACGAGTCACTTCCGCGCCGAGTACATCGGCCGCGGCATGCTCGCTCCGAGGCAGCAGAAACTCAACCGCCACCTGAAGGAACTCAAGCAGCTTGCAGACGTCCAGAACGCTCTGGTTCTGGTTACCAACCAGGTCATGTCGAAGCCCGATGCCATGTGGGGGGACCCGACGAGGGCGATTGGCGGCCACATCGTCGCACACGCCAGCACATTCCGCTTGTACCTCAGGAAGTCGAAGGGTGGCCGACGTATAGCCCGCCTCGTCGACAGTCCTAACCTGCCTGATGGTGAAGCGGTCTTTACCGTGACAGCCGAGGGCCTACGGGACTGATTCCCGTAGGCTGCTCGGGTCCGAAAGGCCTGAGGTACTCTCGAACCAGCGCATGAAGAGACCGGTCGATATAGCGTACAGCACAGCCATCACGACGAAAGGTGTCCTGAAGTCCCCGTTACTCATCAAGACGGCTCCCAGATAGCCGCCGACAGCAGCCATAGCGCTTCCGAACAGGCGTGAGATACCGATGTAGGTCGCTCTCTCAGTGGGATGCAGTTGACCCATGCTGAAGGCTTCGAATGCCGGGCCCGACATGTTGAACAGCGTGGTTCTCAGAACCCAAGCCAGACCTGCTAGCGAGACCACGGTCTCGGGTGAGGCCAACTCTGGTGCGTATCCGATCAGCAGGATGAATGGGATTGCGGCGAACCTCGTCCACACAACAGTGGCCACTTCGCCGAAACGCTCTACCACAAGCGGCACGGCGAAGGCGCCGATGGCGAGGAAGAACGAGCCGGCTGCGAACACCATTCCTATCTCTTGCTCGTGCGCATGCAGATCATAGTGGAAGAAGACGTTAGCCAGACGGAGCACGAAGCCCGCTCCGAGAGAGAGCAAGGTCCCGATAACAACGAAGTGGTAAACCGTCTTCGGGGTACGTATCGCCGATAGCCAGCCGCTGCGCTCCTCCAGTGCAACCTCGGCTCTGGCTTGAGCCACTTCTTCGGAGACGTACCGTTTGAGCATGATCGCTGGTATCAGTGAGAGGAACCACCAGGCTATGCCTATGTGAACGGCCCATCTGTACGCCTCGACCAGAGTCATGCCTTCCGATATCATGAGGTGATGTGGAAGGAAACCCGCAATCAGAGCCCCTGCCATTGCAGCCAGAGTGCCTAGGCCCTGCTCCACGCTGAACAGGTGAATCCTCTCCTCGGGCTCAGAGTTCTCAGCCATGAACGGTGATTCGGTCACATGGTGCAGGGCGCTGAAGCAGGCTGAAACGGCTGAGAAGGCAAGAATCATCGTCGCGTCTGTCGACATGATGAGGATCAAGGCGCAAGCCGCCCCACCACCATCTCCGATGATGAACCCCCATTTGCGGTCAATGCGGTCGGCGAGTCGGCCCGCGGGGATCGCAGCCAGAGAGCCGGCGATCCCTAGGACGGCAATTCTGATTCCGACGAATCTGATGTCGAACCCCACTGCTAGAAGATAGAGATTGAACAGGACCTCCCAAGCACCGTGGATAAGGTCCATCCCGATGACGTGGAGCAGATACAGTCTCGCATTGCGGCTGAACTGCCTCAACCGTCCGAAGTAACCGACTTCAGCCACGTCCTCCAACCTCTCACCTCTGCGCCGCTAGGCTGCTTGGGGCAATATACTGCCGGTTCAGGCTTGAATCTCTCCCAGAGCCTCGTTCAATTCACCGATCAGGGAGCTTACATGCTCCTCGCCGAAACCGAGGTTCAGGCCGGCTGCTCCGAATAACTCGGGCAGTGGCTTGGTGTTCCCTAGACTCATCGCCCGTGCATAGCGCGAGAGCGCATCCGCCGCATCCTTCCTATGGTATTGCCACAGTTGCAGCGCCCCGAGTTGTGCTATTCCGTATTCGACGTAGTAGAATGGAACCTGAAACAGGTGCAACTGGCTCTGCCAGGAGGTCTCTTTCAGTTCCTCGAAGCCGCTCCAGTCGGTCCTCGGGCCGAATCTCCTCCTCAGCCCCAGCCAGTACTCCGCCCTCTCCTCGCGGGTGTGCTCCGGGTTGGCGTAGATCCAGTGTTGGAAGGCGTCGATAGTAGCCATCCACGGCATGAAGCAGACTATCCCCTCCAAGTGGTCTGCCTTGGCCCTGCGAGCATCCTCCTCGCTGTAGAACTCGCCCAACTCGGGATGACTCATCAACTCCATCGACATGGAAGCGACCTCAGCGAACTCCAGTGGGGGGTTACGCTCGTCGATGAGGTCCAACTCCGAGCTGTAGCACGAGTGGAAAGCGTGCCCCGCCTCGTGTATCATTGTCGTCAGGTTTCCTTGTGTTCCTGCTGCGTTCATGAAGATGAACGGGATCCGGGTCTTCTCTAGATTCGCCTGGTACCCTCCCGGAGCCTTGCCCTTCCTGCTCTCGAGGTCCAGCGAGTCCCTGTCTCTCAGCATGTCGAACATCTCTCCAAGCTCGGGAGACATGTTGCGGAAGACGTTCGAACAACCTGAAATCAGCTCATCCACGGTATCGAAAGGATGCAGTGGCGGTCTTCCGTGGATATCGACTCCTCCACCTGATTTCTCGCTGACATCCCATGGACGCAGGGTATCGACGCCCAGGGCAGTCCGCCTCTCCTCGTGGATCTGGTGCATCAGAGGCACGCACACGCTCTCGATCGAGTCGTGGAATTGCAGACAGTCATCGAGAGAGTAGTCGTACCGGTGCTTGGCTTGGAAGATATAGGAACGGTAGTCATCGAATCCGGCATTGGTGGCTATAAGATGGCGGATTTGAATCAGTTCGTCGTAAATCTCCGAGAGCCTCTCTGTATCTTGCTCCATCCTAGAGACGACCGCACGCCATGCTGATTCGCGGACGCTGCGATCGGTGTTCTCGAAGTAGACCGCCATCTGTGGCAGGGTTTTCCCCTCTCCGTCGTATTCGACCATCATCGCTCCCGTGATGGTGCTATGCTCGGTCTCGAGCTTCGCCTCCTCGATCTGCAGTGGGATGTTCTCCTCCCTGAAGATCCCAATATCGGTGCGGATGCACTTGATCATCAGATCATAGCGGGAGGGGAGCTCGTCGACGGCGGGATGTCCTGCCAGCCTCCTGTTGAAGGCGTCTGCGAATTCGGACAGCTTCGGTTGGACATTCTCGATGAAATCGAGGTAGGCTTGCCGCTTGCCGGGATCCTCGGTGTCGCAAGTCATCGCGATGCTGAGCAGGGTGCCTGCCTCCGAGACGTGCTCAGAGAGCGTCGAACAGTCCTTGATCAGATTCTCAAGGCATCCAGAGCAGTTCAACTCCCTATTCAGCAGGTCGTTGGCGTAGTGCTCGATGTTCTCCCATTGTGCAGCATCGAAATCCTCAGTGATGAAATTCGAGGACAATTGCTCACCTCAGCGGCGTGAGGGCCTTGGGCCATCGGGAAGCGGCCCTTCCTCGCGACTCCACTTGGTGCACTTCCACAACTCAGTCGCCTCATTCACCTGCTTCCTGACTTGCTCAATATCGGGGTGATCGGGGTTGTTGCTCTGTATCCAGCACGCAGTGCAGTATCTCTTGCTCTCGTAGTCTACGAAGTTACCAGGGGTACAGTCGATCTTGCAGGTCACGCAGTGCCTGAAGCCGTAGAACTTCGCCATTCGATCTCCATACTGCCCTCAGGACTCTCACCTATGAGTCTGACCCCCTAGGGGTCAATGCACCTCACAGGTCTGCGAGAGCGGTGTGAATGAGGTAAGCATCCTCGTGTCTGGATACCTCGATTGACTCGCCGTCCTCGATGGCACCGAGCCTGAGCAGACCCTCCTCGGAGGGAATCGGTCTTCGTGCAAGCAGAGTACCTCCTAGGTGTTCGATTAGCCTAGTTGCCCCCAAGTCATTGTCGAGGTATGTCGAACGGGGGATGTCTGTTTCACCGAATCCATCGCCAGATTCAATTTCAGGGAGGTAGACAATCCACACGGATTCGTCACCGCTGTTGATTCCAGCGCGCTCGAAGGCGGTGCTCAACTGATGCGTTCCGGAAAGCAACCTGAGGAACTCCGCATCACAGGTCCTAGCTACCATCCTGCCAGCTTCCTCGCGGCGTCTAAGAGCTGACCAAGCAGTCCAGAGTCTGACCTCGCTACAGGCGACCTCGTATGCCAGCAGCAGCCATCTCTCGCTCGGCCTCCATTCGTTGAACAATGCGACGACGTCTCCCGAATCACTCACTGGTTCGGGCATACTGACGCCCCATGCAGGGAACCAAGGTACTGAGTGAGCATCCGCCATGACATCCGATGGCCTCCTGTTGAAGAAGGGTCTCTATCAGGAGCGGCGTCCGACGGCGCGCCCGGCCGTTGCGACCAGCCCATCAACCAACTGGGGACTCCATCCGCGCAGGTCAGACAGCCTCTCGCGGTCTCTCTCGGTAAGGGCCGCGACGTCCGACGCATTCGATACTCCCAACAGGTTGGCCATCTGCCTCGCCCTAGATCGTCCGACTCCCCGCAGAGCGACAAGGCCGAGCAGATCGGCCTTGCAGCCGTATCGGACCCTCCTGTGCATCTCATCTACAGCCTCAACAAGGGTGCGGTGAGAGCTCTTGTCGAGGGAAGCCAGCTCCTCGTCTTCAGCAAGGATCCTCCTAGTGGCATACAGCAGCCACTCGGCAAGTTCGACCCGTCCGCGCAGGTCGCCGGGCTGGACGCCCCACTCCTCTTCTATGCGCTCGATGCGCGACTCTTCGGTCCATGACTGCAGTACGAGCACGCCTTTCATCCGCCGCTCCTCGTCCAAGTCAATGGGTTCGGCGAGGAATTCACGCTCGTGCCCGTGCAGAGCCGCTTGGATGGCGTCGTAGTCGTTCCTTCGAGGCCAAAGCGGCATGAAGTCTGGCGTGCATGATACCAGATGCAACAGGCTGAGAGGCGAGACCTGCCCGTAATCATCCTCCCCTGTCAATGTGGCCATGGCGCGTCCTAAGCCGTCGCGTATGATGCGTCCTGAGATTGGGTTGAGATAGAGTTGGGCGACCCTCTTTCCGAGAGCCGTCGCCCCGTACGCCATTGAAGGTGGTTCGGGCGGGTCAGATTCGTACGAGTCATGCATGCTGGCCTTGCGGAAGCCGAATATCGGTGGGCCCCTGCGAGGCCTGTCGCCGTGTCTTCTGATAGGCCCTGAAGTGACTTCGAGCCCGGTGACCTCAGAGGCCGAGCCGACCCACGAGGGCAATTCGTCCTCCCATTCCTCTGGTTCTTCGACCGGGTCCTCCTCAAGCATCCTCGCCTTTACCTCATCAGACTCGCCTAGCCTGTCGATCATGCCGTTGCCAGCGAGCCAGCTGACGACATCATCGATTCTGGCTGCCAGTGACTCTGAGTCAATCTGGGTTGCGAGGAAGGTCTTCGAGAAGAATCGTCCCAATGCGTCCCGGTCGCCGGTTCCGCCAGTCGCCACCATGGAAAGCACGTGAGTTAGGAGCGCCGGGTCCTCTTCGGCACGCAGAGCAGTGGGGTTTGCCAGTTTCGAGGTCACCTCCTCCGGTTCCCCAAGGAGATACAGGTCGACGAGATCGGCCTCCTCTTCGCTACTCTTCGCAAGCAGCCAAGCGTCTCCAGCATCATCGTAGTTCGGCCTGCCAGCCCTGCCCATCATCTGCCTGACCTCCATCACCGGCAGCGGCATGGCCCTGCCTGCTGCGGTGCTCCAGCGCCTCAGGTCCCTGACCACGACGCGACGAGCTGGCAGGTTGACTCCCTGTGCGAGAGTCGGTGTTGCGACCACGCAGAGAAGCCGACCTTCGCGAAACGACTCCTCGATCAGGCTACGTTGCCCGCTCGTTAGCCCGGCGTGGTGGAAGGCGACGCCCCCTGTGACGGCGGTTGCCAGCGACTTGACCACCATAGAAGCATCATCCCTTACGGCCAACCTGTCTGCGATTGCCCCCCACTGCTCCGCCGAGTCGCCATCGAACGCTTCACTGCCTTCGACAACCCTCTTGCGGACGTGTTTGGAGAGCTCACGTGCCTCCTTCTGCGCGGAGGCGCGCGACGAGACGAATATGAGGAGCTGACCGCCTTCTCGTACCGTGTCTTCGAGGACGGCCTGTAGAGCACGGGTCGACTTGCCTTCTATCGAGCGTGGTTCAGGCAGTTCTTCGCCACCGCTGCCGTCGACCCGGTGCACGCGCACATCGAGGCCGGTGAGCGTCCCGTAGCGAAGCGTTACAGGGCGCCAATCTGAGACTATCAGTTCCGCATCCAGCCACTCGGCCATCTCCTCGGAGTTTCCTACTGTGGCTGAGAGGGCGATGATCTGAACCTCCGGTCGCCGGTGCCTGATGCGAGAGAGCAGAACCTCGAGGGTCGGGCCTCTGTTAGGGTCGTGCAGGAGATGGAACTCGTCACTGACGACTATCCCGACCTTGTCCATCAACTCCGAGCGAGTCCGGAGCAACGAGTCCAGTTTTTCGCTGGTGCAGACAAGGATATCCGAATCCTCGATCATCCCAGTCTCGCCGCCCCTGTCTCCAATCGCGAGACCGACTCGCAGTCCAACGGCCCCTGCTATCTCTCTGAGTTCCTTCACCTTCTCAGTCGCCAGCGCCTTCAATGGGACTATGTACAACGCTCGCGCACCCTCCAAATCTGTTGTGAGTCTGTGCACTATAGTTAGGTGCGCTACCAGCGACTTGCCGCTGGCTGTGGGAATAGTCAGCATCACGTTGCGCCCCGATAAGGCTGGAGGCAAGGCCTCGGCCTGAGGGGGAAAGAGCTCCTCAATGCCCCACTCTTCATGCAACATTCTCACGAGCCTGTCGTCCAGACCAAGGTCCTCAAGCCTGCGTGAGGGTCGGTCCGATGACTGCGCCACGCACAGTCTTCAGTTCGGCCGTTCTAAAGGATGCCTAGAGGTTCGCCCTAATTCCACCGGTGGAAGGCCGGGTGACCCTCCTTTACCGCCACGAAGAGGCCTTCTCCTGTCGCGCACAGGGCGCCATCCGCAGTGAGCGCCATCCGCACCTTGGCCCTGTCAGCGCCCATCTCCTTGATCTCAGAACTGATATGCAGCCTGACGCCGTACGGAGTCGGCCTCCTCAGTCTGATGCTGTAGGAGGCCGTGACAGTGCACGGCGCCTCTGAGTCGCCGGCCTGTTCCATCAGTGCAATAGCCGCAGTCCAGTTGCCGTGACAGTCCAGCAGAGTGCCGATTATCCCGCCGTTGACCATTCCTGGGAACGCCTGATGCTCTTCGCAGGGTTCGAACTCCATTTCCAAGCCCCCTCCGGAGCGGAAAGAGCGTATCCTGAGCCCCTTTTCGTTAGCCGGACCACAACCGAAGCAGATGCTGCTCGGCGCGTGCTCCTCCTGCACCGAGGGCCCCCTCTGTCCTTCCATGACTCAGGGGGTAGCCACTAGGAATTGAAAATTTCTAGTATTCTGAGGGCACATGCTCTTAATCGAGGGGCCTGCTCCGTGGGCTGTTGCCAGTCAAGGGTTCAGATGCAGATGACGAAGGCCCCGCCAAGCCCGTCGAGGCCGCGGCGCCTAGGGCCAAGCGGAGACGTTCGCAACCCTTGAAGGTCGCCAACCAGATACCACAGAGCCGCAGGGAGGAGATCGAGAAGGCCCTTGAGGACACCTCCTCGACACCGAAGAAGTGGTCTAGGAAGGACGGCCCGAAGTATCACCGGTTCCTCAGGAAGAGGATTAGCCCCGGAACTGTAAGGCAGATCGAGTTCGACCTGCTGGAAGTCGACATCGGGGAGTCATGGCCAATCCCCATCACCGTGGTCCATGGTTCCAGACCCGGCCCGGTGGTAACAGTCCTAGGTGCCCTACACGGCAATGAGCTAGTCGGCCCATTGGCGCTGACTTACCTTTGCGGGCCCAACTTACTCGGTGAGGATGAGGCGATTGACCCTGCAGCCATGGCCGGCACCTTGCGAATCGTCCCTGTGGTCAATCTCCCGGGTTATCGGCGTCAGAGCAGGTACATGGTGGACGGAAGGGACCTGAATCGCAGTTTCCCCGGGAAACCCGATAGCAACACCACCTCCCGGGTGGCCCACCGCCTGTGGAACAAGGTCATCAAAGGCAGCGACCACGTGATTGACCTGCACACCGCGGCAGTGGGCCGGACCAACATGCCGCAGATACGCGCAAACCTCGCCCATCGTGCCAGCAACCGAATCGCCAGGGCATTCGGCATCGAGGCAATACTCGACAACGAAGGCCCGAAGGGCTCTCTACGCAAACTGGCCAATGATTCCGGAATCGGCGCCATCACCTACGAGGGCGGCGGCTCTAATGAGGCCGACCCCGAGTCGGTCCAAGTGGCGATATACGGCGTGTTGAACGTGCTCCGCAGTCTCAAGGTGCTGCCGGGTTACCCCAGTCGCCCTAGATTCAGGATACTGGCCTCGGGTTCAGTATGGATCCGCTCTGATCAAGGCGGTCTGCTGGATGTCCTGACTCCGGCCGGCAGTTTCGTCGAGGAAGGCGAGACGGTGGCTACCGTGACTGACCCTGAGAGGCCCGGTGAGAGCTACGACGTCCTCACTCCGACTAGGGGGCTTCTGATCTCCACGGCCACACATCCCTTCGTCAACGCTGGCACTCCGATCGGGCATCTGCTGCCGGTGACTCGAGGCGTCAAGACACTCAGAAAGAGACTCGATCCCGAGGGCTGTCTCGTCACCAGTGGCTCCGACGGCGACCCGCCTTGGCGCGAGGACGAGGATGTTGAGGACATCTCTGTCATAGGGGAGTGGTCCGGCGGCTCGCCCGACGCTGAATGGGGGCGTAACGAGGAGGCCGCCACAGACGACGAAGCGGGCGAGGCCGATCCCAATTGGACTTGATCAGTCGAAGTCCGGGGCAGGGGGGATTTCATCGTCGCCCGGCTCGACGGGTCGAGCCGGCAGTGAGGGCTGTTCGGCGGATGTGTTCTGCTGACCCGCAACCGAGCTCAGATCCGGTGCCGCAGGCAGTTCGTATTGGCTGAACTCGGACGAGAGAGCGAACTTCTCCGGCTTCAGGTCGTACGCCTGATAGGCATCCCTGAGCCTACGGTTGTGCGTGAGCCTCATTCCGGCGTAAGCACCACCTCCGATTACGGTCATCAGCAACACGAGGGTGACGACGATGCCGAGTGGGCTGACGATGAACGAGAACACCCTCTCGAGGAGCGTGGGCGGTGGGATCCAGACGTCCATGTCGAGATTCCAGGTCAACACAGTTGTGAACCCCGAGTCAACTATGGTCGCAGTGACTTGCTGGGGGCCACTTCCTTGGTCGCACAGGTAGATTGTCAGGGTTCCGTCGCGCGCCTCGCAGTCGATCGGCCGTATGACCACCGTCTTGCCGTCAGAACTCACGTTGTCGGTCAGGGTGAAGTCCCCGAACTGCCATGAGATACCCGCCTCGACCTGAGGTGGGATGGCGCTCATCGTCAGGACTAGGGTGTCATTGACTGCATCCCAAGAGTGGACTATGTGGAAGTTAGGTTCTGTAGTCACGAGGTCGCGTCGGTCCAATGCGTCATCCACAACATCGTTGCAGTCATCGTCCCAGCCGTTCCACGCCTCGATGGCATCGGGGTTGATCGTGTCCACTAGGTCTTCGCAGTCCTCGAAGTCGTAGAACCCGTCCTCATCGCGGTCGAAGTTGAATTTCACTGGGTCGGAGCCGGTTACCTTGACCTCATGGCCGTCAGACATTCCGTCTGAGTCTGAGTCAGCTAGCCCCGGGTTGCTGGTGATGTTGTGGTACTCCTCGTAGTCATACAGGCCATCACCGTCGCTGTCGAGTTCGAAGAAATCCTCGTCGACGACGCCATCACAGTCGTTGTCCTTGGCGTCGAGTACCTCCGGCTTGAATGGAGCTCGATCGAAATCGTCGTCATCGCAGTCCTGGAACCAGTACCAGCCGTCACTGTCTGCATCGGCATCAGGAATCAGTGGATCGGCTCCCAGTGATGCGTATTCGTTGTACTCCATACCATCGGGCAGTCCATCGCCATCAGTGTCGCCGTCGAACGGGTCGGTGGTGATGTTGTGGTACTCGTCGTAGTCGTACAGACCGTCGTTGTCGGTGTCTATTGCCCAGTAGTCCTCATCGATGAGGAAGTCGCAGTCATTGTCTAAGCCGTCGAGTAACTCGGGATGCCCCGGAGAGCGGTCTCCGTCTCCGTCGTCGCAGTCCTGGAACCAGTACCAACTGTCATCATCGTCATCTGGGTCGTACACCAGCGGATCCGAGCCCATCGAGGAGAATATGTTGACCTCCTCACCATCGTCCAAGCCGTCATCGTCGGTGTCTGAGTCCATGAAGTCGGTGCCGTGGATGTGGTACTCGTCCCAGTCCTTCAGACCGTCATTGTCCCTGTCGGTGAAGTTGTAGCCCTCGTCGATGTAGTCGTCGCAGTTGTCGTCGATTCCGTTCAACAGCTCGGGCTTGCCCGGGTTGACGTCGGGGTTGCTATCGTTGCAGTCGTTGAAGTGGTAGAACAGGTCCGAGTCCGCATCCGGGTCGTAGACCAGCGGGTCGCTCATCCAGTAGTTCACCTCGGCACCGTCGCTGAGCCCGTCGTCGTCAGTGTCGGAGTCGAGAGGGTCGGTGAGGGTGCTGAATACCTCGGCCGCGTCGGTCAGACCATCTAGGTCGGTGTCGATGGCCAGCGGGTCGGTCCCGTAGACCATGACCTCGTCGTAGTCGCTCAGGCCGTCATCGTCAGTGTCGGCATCGTAAGGGTCGGTCCCGTAGACCAGAGTTTCGTTTTCGTCGCTGAGCCCGTCGTCGTCATGGTCGTAATCCACATCGACACCGTGCAGGATGAGTTCCCATGAGGTCAGGGTGCCGTTAGTTCCCGAACTGGTGTCCCTGATCTTCAGCGTCCAGGTCCCGAGCGAGGACTCGTCCCAGTGCCTGACGGTGCTGAACATCCAGTCGGAGTAGTGGTTCCCGTTGTCGTTGTGCGACTCTGCCAGCCACGACTCCGTGCCCGAGGGTGAGACCAGCACGATGTCGAGGTCACCTCGGGCCGTGTGCGTGATGTCGACTGCCACATCGACGCTCTCGAGCGAGTATTCCTGAGTCACGACGGTAGTGACCTCCGTCCAGATGTCCGAATCGTCCGGGATGTCGAGGGCTAGCGCGTAGGGGCCGTAAGTGGCATTGAGCTCCTCGTCCACGTTGACCCAGTTCTCGGCCTCGGCAACCGCTGCACCACCGTCTACAACTCCGAAGCCGTACTTGTGGGAGATGTCGTGCCCAGCGCTGTTGAGTTCCCAAGACGAGTCACTGGCGTCGTTCGTGCGAGCGCTGTTGACCAGGACGTGCTGCACGTCCCTCCAAGTCAGGTTCTCGTTGGCGTCGAGAATCAGCGCGATGATTCCGGCGACAAGGGGGGTGGCGCTGGAGGTGCCGCCGAAGTCATGCGTCACGTTGCCGCTGTCGTAGCCGCCCGAGCCTGTGATGTCGGTGGTGGTGATTCCCTCGCTGTCACCGTTCGAGTATGCGGCGACCAGGATGTTGGCACCGGGCTCGGCGTAGTAAGACTGCTCGCCGTTGTGGTTGATCGCTGTCACGGCGACGGTGTAGCGGCTGTTGGCGTAGCCATCGTAGTTCGAGTTGTCATCTGAGCCCAGTCCGTTGCCAGCGGCCCATGTAATCATGTTGCCCAAGCCCTCGCGTCCTTGGTAGGCGTCGAATTCAAAGGCCGCGAGCGTCAATGGTCCGGGGCCCAAGAGAGTCTGACCGTCGTCGGCCGGCCCCCATGAGTTGGTGTAGATGTCTATGTCGTCGTTTTCGAAGCTAAGCGCCTCTGCCTCGACTGAGTCACTAGCCCAGCAGGCGATGAGAGTCGAGCCTGCGATGGTGGCGTCGTAGGCGATGCCGGTGACGTCGAGAGAGTTGTCGCCAACCGCAGCGGCGACGCCGGCGACAGCGGTTCCGTGACCGTTCCAACTGGTAGGGCTCGGATCATCATCGTCATTACACCAGTCGTATGAAAAATGAGGGGAGTAGTTAGGGCTGAGGTCTGCATGAGCGTGGTCAAGCCCGTCGTCGACCACGCTGATGACCACGCCCGTGCCCGTGTAGTTGTCCCAGGCACCGGTCACATTGGCGTCCTCGCCCGAGACGCCGTTGGTCTGGCCGGCGTTCTGGAGGTGCCACTGGTCGTCGAAGTAGGGGTCATTGGGGGTGAATCTCGGATCCTGCTTCTTCTCCACGAGTGGCGAGAACGACTCAATCTCTCCTGCGTCCAGCGACTTCTGCAGCTGTGGGAGCGCCTTCAGTGGCTCCTCGAAGTGCCAGATGTATGCCCCACGCAGGATGGGCGCGGGCTCAGTGAGCTCAGGAGCCGCCTTTGTCCACGAGTGCTTGTGGATTGGCACCCGAGTGACTACAAGCCACTCATTGGTCTCGGACAACTGCTCCTCGGTGTACTGACCGAGATCCTCCACACGGTCGAAGCCCAGTTGGACTGACCTCGAGTAGGTCGGCATGATCTCGTCGCCTTCGATCTCGAGGTCGACCGGAGCACCCGGCGATCCCGACACGACGCCCCCTAGAGGAGCGATTAGTAGGACGAGGAGGACAGCAAGTGCCGTACGCATGGTCGACCTCGACCGCATTCACCATTTAGCCATTCGTCTGAAGCGTGAGGCCGCTGCTTCACGAGGCATGAAACTCTGATATGGCAGCGTGGACCTCTTCGTCAGTCATCAGCCTGCGTTGGCCTTTGGCGATTTCGAACATGTGCGATATCAGGTCATCCGTGACTTCGTAGCCGTTCTGCTGCAGCCACCAGACGATGTTCGAGCGACCACTCATGTGCCCGATCCGAATCACCTGCTGGAGTCCGTAATCGGCTGCAGGGACTCCGGAGTATACACGGTCTGCCAGCCAGTGGTCACCCTTCTTCATCGCCTTGATCACCGCCGATGCATGGACCCCTGTGCCGGTTTCGAACGCATCCTTGCCGAATACCGGATAGTTCCTCGGCAGAGCGACCTCAATATACTCGTGCGCCTTGCGCATGTATTCGTTCAGCGCTCTCAGATCATTGCTGATGACCCCCATCAGGCTCAGATTGACCAGAGTCTGGTCGAGAGGCGCGTTCCCAGCCCTCTCACCGATTCCTAGGGCGGTGCCATGGATGACGTCCGCGCCTGCTTCGTAGGCTGCGAGGTTGTTGGCGACTCCTAGACCGCGGTCTTGGTGTCCGTGCCAATTGACTTCGATGTCACGGCGCTTCACCCCCGCGTCGGGGATCACCTCGTCTTGGATGAACGCGAGCAGTTTGTGGACGCCGTTAGGGGTGACATGACCGCATGTGTCACACACACATATCCTGTCGGCGCCGAGTTGCAGTGCTCTGGTGTAGACCTCTTTGATTTCACCGGGTTTGCTGCGAGTGGTATCCTCGGTGACGAACATCACGGGGATGTCGTTGTCGACTGCGAAGGAGACGGCTTTCTCCGCAGTCGAGAGGATTTTCTCCATCGTCCAGCCCTCCGCATACTGGCGGATCGGACTGGTCCCTAGGAAGGCGCTGGCCTGTATTTGCCGTTCATGCTTGGCCTGGAGGTCTACGAGAGGCTCGATGTCGCTGACTACCGTGCGTACGGCGCAGCCCGGTCGCAGTGCATACTCGTTTTCACCCATGTGCGAGAGCATGGCGTCGATGTGACCTATGTGGAACGGACCGGCGCCAGGCAGCCCTAGGTCCACCTTCTGAATACCCAGACTTTCCATGAAGTCGACGAGTTCGATTTTCTGCTCTATCGTCGGATTGCGTGCACTGGGGCTCTGCAGACCGTCGCGCAGGGTCTCGTCGTCGAACCACAGCTCGTGCGGGTGCCCCGACTCGTCACGCTTGATTTCGTAGTCTATCTCGTTCCAATCGTAAATCAGGTCTTGCTCATCCATTGCCTCACCTCGCTTTACGACGCAGTGCCCATGGCACGCTCGGTGTTTGAAGCCATCGGGGAGCTCAGGCCTTCGTCCGAGTCTCGCTGCGAGCGATGGCCGCCAGTGCTAGAACTGCGCCCACCAACGCTCCTCCCAGGCCGAAACTCGCGGTGACCAGTACCACGAACATCATCGCTAGGTACAGAATCGAGACGAAGAACGAGCGAGCAGCGCTTGGAATCCTCCCGGTATGGTCGGGCTGCTCGCCGAGGTCTATCCTCCAGACGGTGGAGGCGTACCAGATGCTAAGTCCGACCACGGTCCATCCGAGGATGTGGTAGATAGCATCCCCCTTATCCAAGCCGCCGTAGCTCATTGGGGCAGCGGCAGACAGGGCTATCAGAAGGAGAGCGTAGATCTTCATCTCTCGTATCGTCCTCTCACCGCCCTTCACGTTGGGCATCATCGGAATTCCTGCGCTCCCGTACTCCTTGGAGCGATACAGGGCGAGGGCCCAGAAATGTGGAGGGGTCCACAGGAAGATCAGCAGGAACATGAACCACGGCATCAGGCTGCCGAGGTCCAAGACGGAACCGATTAGCGAATCCAGTGAGTTCGTCGCAAGCGACAGGTCTCCCTCCGCGGCGGCCCAGCCGATGACGGGTGGTGTCGAGCCGGCTATGCCGCCGATGACGATGTTCTGTGGTGTCCTGCGCTTGAGCCAGATACTGTAGACGAAGACATAGAACAGGATGCTGAAGGCTGACCAGAATGCGGCTACTTGGTTAGCAAGAAGAACGAACCACACCACCCCGAGCATCGACAGGGCGATTCCAAACCCCAGTGCTGCGTTGGCAGGAACGGCTCCCGATGGAACTGGCCTAGCAGCAGTTCGTGACATCTTGGGGTCGATGTCCCGGTCGTACCACATGTTGACCGCATTCGCGCCTCCGGCGCTCAGGTATCCGCCGACGAAAACGATCAGCATCGTTTCTCCCGAAGTCGTGCTCAGACCGGAATCGAGCATGTCGTGCACGAGTACGGCACAGAGCGCGGTAATCTGGAGCAGCACGACCACTCTAGGTTTGGTTAATTCGAGATACGGGCCCAGAACGCCCATCACGAACCCCTCTCATTGAGCGCTATCGTCGAGCCGAGCCAAGCCGTGGCGAGCACGAGGAATGTCAGCGAGGCCAGCATAAGGTGAACCAGAGAGAGATACTCGAGGTAACCGTCCGTCATGTCCCATGACAGGATGTAAGAGGCCCCGATACCGATGTTTACCAGATACAGTCCGGTCGCGCCCCAGATCAACTTGCACAAGGTGCTGCCGCACTGCCCGCCCTCCTTCTCCTTCCAGATTATGTAAGACGCTGCCAGCAGGGCGACTTCGACAGCCACAACCAGCCACCGGTGAATCACCTGCGACTGCATTACCCAGTCATGGATGGACGGTAGAAATTCCCCCTGGCATAGAGGCCACGAGTCATACAGCCCGTTCACTCCGCAACTGGTGTTCGCACCTGCGGTTGTCGAGACGAAGGCTCCAGAGAAAAGCGTGAACAGAGTGGCCGCAGAAATCCAAGCCAGTCTGTTTCTCCATCTGGCTGCCAGTACTGGGTCGAATGTGGCCCATTCGGGTTGCTCCCCTCGGTCTCTTGCAGCCGCCAGCCAGAGCCATATCAGGCTGAGCATGAAAGCGAGGGCCGAGCCCAGATGCAGAGCCACGCTCCAGTGTTCGTTATCCATCCTCACGGTCAGCCAGCCCACTGCGCCCTGCCAGACAATCAGAGCCACCGCGACGCTCGAGGCGAGCTTGGCTTGCGAGCCTAGCTCTTCCTCGCGCCTGACCAGCAGCCAGTTGAGAAGCACAAGCGGGCCCAGAACAACCCCCGCCAGTAGCCGGTGGGCCCACTCGGTGAATATCTGAAAGGTCGTGTACCTGTGACCGGCTCCCCGTGAGTCGACTTCATCAGGATTAGCCTCGTACCAAGCCGCCTGCTCGGCCTCAGAGATGTCGAAGCCCCATGTTCCGAAGCACGTCGGCCAGTCAGGGCAGGACTCACCTGCGTCGTAGATTCGAACTACTCCACCCAATGCGATAATCAGGAAGGTGACTACAATCAAGGCACCCGTTAACTGCTTGACTTGTATCCTGTCGAGCAAGCAGAATCACTCCTGATAGGGCCTCGGCGATTCGACAAATAGACTTGCCCGAATCGATCCGGGGCTTCAAACGCCATCATTGTGCGGCTCGACGTCGATGGGGATCCTGTCCTGATCGTACTCGAGCATCGCTATCTTGTTTGGGTCTAGGACGACCCTCCACTTGGCCTCCTCGACACCGTAGAGTTGAATCAGCTCGTCGCTGAAGTGCTGGCGCAGTTCGTCCTCGGTGACGAACAGCGGCGCACCCATGCTGATTTGCAGTGCTCTAGCACCGATGATCCGTGCCTTCTCGAAGCGCGTGTGGGTTCTCGCGGCCTTAACCATCGGCCGGGCGACCGACGACCCCCAAATAAGGGCTATGACCGTGAACCGCCCCCAAGGGGGGCGTGTTCCCGACTCAATCACGCTCTACCATCATGGCAACGGCGTTGCCACCACCGAGGCATATCGTCACGATTCCACGGTGCCCCTCGGTGCGCTCCATGGCGTTGACCAGGGTCATCAGGCAGCGCGTTCCGGTGGCTCCGAGCGGATGCCCTAACGCCACCGCTCCTCCATGAGGGTTGAATCGGTCTTCTGGTACACCAAGCACCATCTGGATAGCGCACGAGGCGGCTGCAAAGGCCTCGTTGTGCTCGAGAATGTCGATGTCGTCCATGCCCATGCCGTTCCTCTCGAGGAGCTTGCCAACCGTCGGGATGGGTGCCGACATGACTCTGTGCGACTCGACCCCCGAGGTAGCAAAGTCGACTATCCTAGCGAGTACGGGAAGCCCGTGCTCTGCTGCTGCTTCCTCAGATGCGATCAGTATCGCTGAGGCTCCGTCCGAGACCTGGCTTGAATTGCCGGCCGTGACTTGCCCGTCGTCCCTGAAGACAGTGCGAAGGTCCGCGAGCGAGTCCATGCTCGAGTCCGGGCGAATTCCCTCGTCGCGGGAGAGCCCGCCAACGGCAAAAACCTCCTTGTCCAGCCAGCCTTCGTCCCAGGCCTTGTTCGCTAGTGCATGAGAGCGGACTGCGAAAGCGTCTGATTGCTCGCGTGTGATGCCGTGCTCACCGGCTATGGTCTCGCCAGTGTTGCCCATCGCTTCGCCTGTGTAAGCGTCCACGAGCCCATCATGAACGAGGACGGACTCCAATGCGGCATACGATACGTCAGCGCCGCGTCTCGCGCCCCGGACAAAATGAGGTGCGTTGCTCATTGATTCCATGCCGCCTGCGACGACCATGTTAGAGACACCCGCACGGATCTCGGTCGCAGCGATCATAGCAGCCTTGAGGCTGGAGCCGCAGACCTTGTTGATGGTGGTGCAAGGAGTCGTGACAGGCAGACCCGCGTTCATCGCGGCCTGCCGGGCAGGTGCCTGACCGGCTCCGGTCTGCAGGACGTGCCCCATGTAGACTTGGTCGATGAGGCCGCTGCCGGGGGCTATCCCAGCGCGCTCGAGCAATTCCTTCACAGCCATGGCGCCGAGTTCGGTCGCGCTGTATCCTGAAAGCGCCCCGTGATACTTGCCGAAGGGGGTCCGCGCGTAGGCACATATGACCGCTCGCGGCATGACCCGCTCGAGAGGCGAGGCGACCTTCAATGGTCCGATTGAAGCGGTCCCCCTGCAATCACGAATCGGCGTTGTAGCCGTAGAACTCAGCATTCTGCAGGGGTGGGCGTTCCTGCGGCTTGATCAGGATGGTTCTAACTGCCCAGAGATCCTTGAAAATGCGATATTGCGATGTCGCATCGAGATAGTCGACACCGCTGGTCCCACCTGTGCCGATGCGCCTGCCCATGATTCTCTCGACCATGCGGGCGTGAGCGTGCCTCCACTTGACCATGGACTCTTCCAATTCGACAATCGCGTCAATCAGCTTGCGAGGCCAGGTCAGTAGTGGTAACTCGCGGTAGGACTCGATGAACAGCAGCCCAGCACGGGCTCGGCTGACATCCCCTTCAGGCATCAAGAACGACACGGCGCCCTCGTGGGACGCAGCTATCCTAGCAGCCATCTTCCCAGGGTCGCCGGCACCCCATCCGGACGCCCTCTTTGATGCAGCCTCACCAATCGACCTGTGCGATTCCAGATGCGATTCGACATAGTCCCTCACGGCCCCGTCATCACCATCGCTGCCGTATGTGGAGCCCATGATTGGTGTACGCTCCACCCAATTCATCAGAGACTCGTAGAGGGAGGGCCGAGACAACGCCTCCTCGAGACGAGCGAGTGTAGCAGCGCCCCGTTCGTTCCCCTCGGCCATGCGCCTGAAACTTGAGATGGGATCCATTCCACCGATTCGATCTTCGTTCTCGAGACCGAGAAGTATCTCGAACTCGCGCATCTGGAATGACTCGAAGCCTGAGGCCGAGCCGAGCTCGTCTCTGAAAGCGAGGAAGCCCTGAGGTGTCAGAGTCTCGAGGACCGTCCACTGATTGGCCATAAGGCGGAAGATCTCAGTCGTGCGACCGAGGTGGTCGACGGCCCGGGGTATGTCGTCTTCAGGCACCGGGGCCTGACCGAGTATGTCGCGAGCCTCGGACAACTCGCGAATCACCTGTTTGAACCACAGCTCGAAGGTCTGGTGTACGATGATGAAGTGCATCTCGTCAGAATTGATGCCACGCTCCTCGCTTTGGAGCTCCAGCAGTTCGTGCAACCGCAGGAAACCCGCATAGGTCCGGTTGCCGTGATCTCCCTCACCCATGTGGCCCCCTGATGGCCCACGCTTGAAGCATTGTCGCCGAACACGAACCTCCTAAAGCCCGGAGTAATCCGAAATACCATGTCCGGGAGGTGCGGAGGACCTATGGCGCCTTCTGGCGACGGGCGCCTCCCTATTCCCATCCTGATGGTCGATGAAAGCCTCGAGCTTCGCCAGACCATGCCCGAAGAGGCTGAGGAGATGTTCGCTGTGGTAGATGCCGATCGCGAGTACCTCAGGGAGTGGCTGCCTTGGCTGGACAACACCAACAGCCCTGATGACGAGACGGTGTTCATCAGTGGACTTTTGGAGGAGCACAGGAAAGGCGAAGGCGTCAACTACGCGATTCGTCTCGATGGCCGATTCATCGGCGGTATGAGTCTGAACTGGATAGACCGCGGCAACCGGGGATGCGGAGTTGGCTACTGGCTATCGGAGGAGTACACCGGGCAGGGCATCGTCACTCGATGCTGCGGCCGACTCATGGACCACTGCTTCGACGATCTCGGGCTTCATCGCTTCGTGCTAGAGGCGGCCACCGAAAACTTCGCCAGCCGTGCAATCGCCGAGAGACTCGGGATGCGACTTGAGGGCATCACAAAGGACAGAGAGTGGCTGTACGACCACTACGTCGATAGCGCCCTATACGCGATAACTGCGCCCGAGTGGCGAGTTCATAATCAGGGCTGAATGAGTCCGTGGTCCTCTATCGAGCAGTTCCCGGGCGGCAGGCAGGATAGCAGATCGTCCTGAGCGAGCCCGGTCGCTTTCGAGACCCGATTGGCGACGCTCTCCTTCTTCTCGCGCCCTGGCAAGACCTTGGCCCAACGCTCGAAGTTCTCCGAGATCGTGGCAGGAGTGCCCGAGACCGGCATCGGGACACCATTCACAACCGCCATCCCGATGGCGAGCTCCAGGGGCAGGTTGCGGTGCCAGTTCCGCTGCCCTCGCACGACGAATGAGCCCCGGGCGAGCGACTCGCCGGTCTCTGTGGTCTTTGAGACTTGACTGGGGCGGACATGGAATGCGGTAGCAGCAGCACCCCCGCTCCCCCAAGCTCTGGACCAGCAGACTGCGACTTGAGCGGCCTCTGAATGCAACGATTCGGGAAACTCTCTAGCGTCTTCAAGGCCTTCTCCAAGATTCTGAACTACTTGCATTGACGAGACACCAGCAGGGATGTTCTCAGACGGGTTCTGGTTCTGAGCCAAGCCGTCCTTGAGCTTGAGCGAGCATGAGGGAGCCCCGTGTAGATCGGCGTGGAAGTACAGGTCGTTGGAGCTCAAGTGCTTGCGGACGACCGTGTCGTTGCCCTTCGCGTCTCTTCCGCCGATGAGAAGATGCCCACCCGAGAGCATGGCCCAGCGATGCTTCTCGAACCAGAAGCGTCTGCTCCTCTGCCTACCTCGCAGCCTTCCTGCGGCTGCGTCCTTGGCGGCGCGCTTCTCGGCCTTCTCGCGAGCCTGCTCGGTACCAGTAAGAGCGGCTTGAGCGCCCTTGGCCTTTTTCTTCTGTGAACGCGCCTCCTCGAAGTAGCGCTGCGCGTTCTGGTGCACGGTGCTAGACACTTCTAGCGTTATACTGGCACCGGGCTCACCATCCTCGTCGGGGAGGTAGGCGACTATGGTGCGCTTGACTGGGTTGACGCTGTCAATCCACGGCACATCCACTATCTTGCCTTCGACGCTCTGCCAACTCTCTGACTCGACAGCCGCGTTGAATTGAGTCAGGATTGATTCGACATGCTCCCAGTTGTCCTGGATGGCCTTGCCTAGCTCCTGTGTGATGGCCGCACGCTCGTGGAACCTGTCTATGGCCCCCCTCTGCTGTGACGCTCGACGGTCGAGTTTGGCCTGCCTCTCGCCCTCATCCTCGCCGGAATCGACCAAACGCTCCTCCTCGCGGCGGATGAAGGCAGCAGCGTCATGCGATCCGAAGACGGCATCGTAGGCCAGCGAGAGCGAGCCGACTTCGACTATCGCCTCTGCATCCGTGTATGAGAGGTCAATCGGGGCGATCTCGGAGATCCCGGCTGCAGCAGCGTCCCTGTCGGCCTCGTTGTCGGCCATATTCCAGGCCGCCATAGCCTCCGCGTCGCTCATCCACATCATCGCGCCGGTACCTGCGGAGAGCCCATCAAGCATCGATCGGATTGCCTGCTCCAGCGCATCACGCTGCTCAGAATCGAGGGAGTTTGCATCCATCTTCTCCTCCAGCCCGGCTACGGAGCACGCCGTGCTGCCGTAAACGCGCCCGAAGTTGGCGCGGGCGGCTAGAGTACGGATCAGATCGTGCTCACTGCCGTCAAGCAGCTCATCGAGGGCTGCACGGTCCATCTGGCGCGGGTCAAAGGTCTCTGGAGGGGGGGTGTAGGCGACCCCTCTCTTGAGTGTTCGACTGGCATACTTGGCATGCGTCAGTGGTTGGATGATTACCCCTTCATCATCGAGCAGCAGTACATTTCCATCGCGGAACAGTTCGATGACTAGTTTGAGCCGCCCGCTTCCGTGCTCGAAGGTCAGTTCGATGACCCGATCGAAGCCGTATTGTCTGACAGCGATGAATCTCGAATTGTTGAGGTGCTTGCGCAGGACCATGGCGAACTGGGACGGGTTCGATGGCATCGGGCGGTCGCGATTCGAGGTGTATACTCTCCTCCCTCTTACGATGACCAAATCAGTTGATGGCTTCCCCTTCGGTTTCAGCCTCAAGACCACCTGTTCGTAGTGTGGTTGGTACGCCTTGCGTGCACGTGTGCCAATCAACTCGGAAAGCTCACGCACGATGCGTGCGACATCGAACGAGGAGGACTGCTCACGCATACTGCTCATCCCGGCCGGCTCGGCTGCCCTTCATCAGGCAATCGCTTCGCGAAAACTCGCTAATTCCCTGCCGCGGACTGAAATTCTTCGATTTCGACCAGCGCACCGGCCTCGTGTGCGTACTGATTGCTAGGGAGCTCGATGTGGACCGCATCTGGCAGCCTGTCGACGATGTCGAGGACCTTTTCCACGTCGTGCAGGGTGTCGGATGGCGCGGTCATCACCGCGCACGGCACAGTTACGCCCGAAAGGTCGCGCGGCAGGCTGTATCTGATGTTCGCACGGGCGGAAAGCAGCAGTCTCTCAAGATTCTGGGAGAGCAGCGACCTGCGATAGCGGATCCGCTGCCCCTCCTCATCGGTCCTCCGTTCTACGATCCAGACTGCTAATCGCACCAGTGCTGGGTAGATTGCCTTTGGAAGGGGCACATTGAGGAGTATTCTGGACCAGAGCGGGAACGGGAAGTCATCGTTAGGCGCAAGCAGGATCGACGAGCGCCCCCCGAGGACCCCGTTCTGATAGGCGTCTATGAGAAGGGTCGAGCCCAGCGAGGATGAGAACCAGTCCACCTCGGCGGAGCTGATTCCCAGATCGGCGAGGACAGCAGCGACGTCATCGCCATGGTGACGCATCTCGAAGTCCCCCCGACCCACCTTGTGGGCTATGCGAGCGCTCTTCTTCTCTCGAGTCTCGATGTACACTATCGGGCGGCGTGTGGCCCATTCGGTCAGTAGCGGACGCCATCCCTCGAAGACCGAGCCCCAGCCGGGCACGAACACAACTGGGCTCAAAGAGGCCGCTAACTGCTCATCGGGAGACCATCTGAGCACTCGTACGGAGATGCCGGGCGAGACTGCCACCCAGAGCTCTTCGGAACTTGCTCCGAGGAGTTCGGGTGCACCGCTCCACATTTCTTCCATCAAATTAGCCTAGAGGGATAGGTGGATTTCATCCTTGGGTCGGGCCATCATCTGCCACGACCACCGCCACCGGACCTGCCGCCGCCACCGGACCTGCCGCCGCCACCGGACCTGCCGCCGCCACCGGACTTGCGGCCACCAAAGCTCCTAATGACTCTGCTACTTCTGCGGTGATGGCTGCGGTGATGGCTGCGGTGTCCATGATGGTAGTGATGGCGTCTGTGGTAGAACCATGGCCTCCTGTGCCAAGGCCGATCATAGTAACCCGGGTCGTCGTAGTACCGACCGCCCGACGAGAAATTGACGCTATTCCCTCCTACATCGAATCGGGCCAATAGTAGAACCACAATCAAGAGGATGAGTTGTATAAACCCACAGATAAAGAAGAATAAAGTTGCTGAAGCCGGGTCATCGATTCTGACTTCGCTAGGATCCTCAATATTGTAGTACAGCATAACGACACCATCGTGTTCGTCTTCCATGTTTTCCAAACAATCGTCTTCCGCACCCTCGTAGTCGCCGTAAGTTCTAATCGGAACATGATCCACCTCGGCGGAGTAGCTGGTATTGTCAACGGAGTATGAGACGTCTAAGTCGGCCCAGCAATCTAGTTCGTACCAGTAATCACCCCACGCGTCCTCGTGCTCCACCCAGTCGTATCCCGGATAATACTCAAGAACTTCAGCTTCGGTTTCCGCCCATTCATCCGACGATCCCGCAGTAGCTACTCCTATGAATGCGGTTGCAATGAGGCCGAGAGCGAGGACAATTGCTGCTACAGTGTAACCAGGGTCCTCGAGGAGCCAGTGATCTGTGCCGTATACCTTGGTGCCATCCGACTCCCCCTCCGGGTTCAGAATCAGCATCCCGTTCTGATGTTTCCAGTCAATGTCCTCGAGGAAGGTCATTCCGAGAATGCAGTCATCATCATCATCCCTTAGGGGGTTGATTAGCGCGTCAACGTTTTTTATCGACATCTGTCCAATTGTTATGTTGGGCAAAGTAGTCCTGTACCCTATCCCCGGGCCAGCTGCTGTCTGTGTCTCGACCTGTTCTCCCCGTTCCAGGCCGAGCATCTGGGCAGTTCGTTCGTTGACCGAGCAGTAGCTCGCTCCGGTGTCCACCAGGAAATTTATGTTCGCGATATTTGCAATACTCCCCTTGACGTAGAAGCACCCATTGTTGTCTTGCTTCAGCACGAGTCTCTGTCCGATGTATTCCACCGGGGAGCCGTCACCGGATTCTGACTCTTTCATAGTGCTGGGCGCGGGATCCGTAAATTCCGCCATTTTTTCTCGGTGCTCGGCCTCTGCCAACTCCTCTTCGCGTTGGAGTCGCTTGGCCTCAGCCTCGTTCAGCAAATCCTCGACGTCTTCTTTGGAGGAGTCAGGATCCTTGTCCCTCTTCCACCACCGTTTGTCTTCAGCCATCGCGAGACCCCAGTTTCGTTACGTGCTGTCGCCGGGCGTGCTTCAATCTTGACCCGGATTATGCCGCTGTGTAGCCGCTGCCATCGTTTTCGACTTCACCGGTCCTCTGCAGCTCCTTCAGGTGGGACAGAGCTTGGTCCTGCGCCAGCAGGGGATGCGCTCCCGGGCTGTCCGAGTATGCCGCGCTGGCGATGCTGGGGATGTCCGAGTTGCCCGCTCGTACCGCCTCGAGGACCTTCTGGTGCCTCGCCTTGCGGTGCTCGATGTAGTGTGTCAGCAGCCTCTCCGGATTGGCGACAAGGGGTCCGTGACCAGGGAAGAGGACCTTGGGCTTCAGGGCACGAATCCTCTCGAGACCAGAGATGTAAGCACCCATGTCGCCCTCGCCCGAAGGCACCAGGATGGTACCGACGGTCGAGCAGTTGTCCGCTGACACTACGCCGGCCTCGCTGACTAGGCAGATCTGCCCCGGGCAGTGCCCCGGACTCTCGATGACCTCCCAGCGCACCCCGCCGCTCGGCCCCTCTAGGATGAACGAGTTACCCTCGCTGAGCACGCGGTCAGTGTCACAGGGGGCGATTGACGCGAGAGTCTCCTGACTGGCCCATATCGGGGCCTGGTAGATTTCCGAGATGCGCCCCAAGTCCCCTACGTGGTCGGGGTGCCTGTGGGTGAATATGGTGGCCGTGATGGAGCTCCCGTCATCATGTATCTCCTGCACCTTGAGAGCCAATTCCTCGAGCCCCCCCTCGTCTCTAGCTGCGGG
>Ga0310123_10000317_pt1 | contig 43590 bp, 25 predicted proteins | sample CB6_AW_1057_MG_FD_203505 | JGI IMG/M metagenome (GOLD analysis project Ga0310123, IMG submission 203505) | Marine microbial communities from Western Arctic Ocean, Canada - CB6_AW_1057 | ecosystem: Environmental > Aquatic > Marine > Oceanic | place: Canada: Western Arctic Ocean | collected... | reverse complement strand
GGAGCCGTCGGTGTCGCCCTGCAACTGGTCAGCCCCGATGGCGAGGAGAACTATCCCGGAACACTCACCGTCGATGTCACATACTGGTTGACGCAAGACAACGAATTGACGGTCGAGTACAAGGCGACCACCGACAAACCCACCGTGCTCAACCTGACCAACCACTGCTACTGGAATCTCGCCGGAGCCGGCAACGGCACCATCCTCGATCATCATCTCACGCTCGACTGTGACACGTACCTGCCGGTCAGCGACACACTGATCCCGACCGGCCAGGGAGCCGTGGTCGCTGGTTCGCCCATGGACTTCAGAACCGCCCATCCGATCGGATCGCGAATCAAGCAGGTCGAGGGAGGCTACGACCACTGCTACGTGATCAACGCCGCCGACGGGTCGCTGAGACCCGTGGCCGAGATCTACGACCCCTCCAGCGGCCGGGTGATGGAAATCCTCACCACCGAACCGGGGATCCAGTTCTACACTGGCAACTTCCTCGATGGAGAACCCGGCAACGGCGGCTACCCGCTCAACGGCGGCTTCTGCCTCGAATGCCAGCACTTCCCCGACTCGCCCAACCAACCCGATTTCCCCAGCACGCTGCTCAAGCCCGGCCTCAGTTACACTCAGACCACCGTCCACCGCTTCTCGGTTCGAGGTGGAGGGTCGGAGGCCCAGCCGGACAAGACTCAGACCGACTAGCTCCACCCAGGCCGCCCATGGATTCGCACCCCCCGTCCGAAACGCCCGCGACGACCGAACCCACAGGCCTCAAGCGGCCACGGTGGAAGACTGGGGCCGCCTTCTGCGTGCTGGGACTGGTGGTCTTCGGATTAGTCCTGTTCGGACCCGGTGACGACGATCCCGGCCCACCGCCCAAGCCGACCCCGCCTCCCGTGCCGCCGGTCGCCGAAACACCGTTTGCCAACACCACGAGCAACGAGTGGGTGGGTGCGGCGGCCTGTGCCGAGTGTCACTCCGAGATCGCAGACCACTATAAGTCGTCCTCGCACGCTACCGCGCTGACCCAGGTCTCGCTCGATTCAGAACCGCCCGACGCCGAGTTCGATCACGCCGCCTCCGGTCGCCACTACCGTGTCTATCGCAGCGATGGACAACTCAGGCATCGCGAATCGATCTCGCTCGGCGACGGAAACGACCACGTCCTGGCCGACCATCCCGTCTCGATGGTTGTCGGCACCGGACACCAGGGCCGCACCTACCTGGTCAACCTCGATGGTTTCTTGTTCCAGAGCCCCATCACCTGGTACGCCGCCGACGACCACTGGCGACTGTCGCCCGGTTACGACCGCCCCCAACACCCTTCGTTCGAACGTGCCATCCCGAACGATTGCCTGATCTGTCACACCGGACGATCGGATTCCGTCGGCGGAGCCTTCCACAAGGTGAAGTTCCATGAACAATCCATCGGATGCGAACGGTGTCACGGAGCCGGGTCGCAGCACGTGGCTAAACAGCAGAATCAAGCCGACTCGGGTCTCGACTCGAGTGTTGGTTCCGGCGATACCTCAATCGTGCATCCGAGCTCGCTGTCGCGTGAACGGCTCGAATCGATCTGTGCGCAGTGCCACCTGCCGAACGGCTCCGCAGCCAACATCCGTGGCCGTAAACTCACCGACTTCCGCCCGGGACACCGACTGGCCGAGTATCGTGCTCACTATATTCTCGACAATTCCGACGGCGGCATGACCGTCGTCGGTCACATCGAGCAACTCCAGAAAAGTCGCTGCTACACCCAGACAACGACACTGACCTGCACCACCTGTCACGACCCGCACCGACACGTACCCAAGTCCGAAGTCGCCGCCGTCTTCCGAGCCAAGTGCCTGGAATGCCACAAGCCCGACGCCTGCGGACTGCCCGCCGAAGGCACGCCTCGACAGGAAGTCGGAGACCGCTGTGCCGAGTGCCACATGCCCGCGACGACGACCAATATCCCTCACGTCGCCTCGACTCACCACCGCATCGGCATCCACGACACCACCCCCGGAAACATCGTGCCCACCCGACGCACTTTCTCGCCCGGTACCCTCAAACCACTCTACGACCTCTCGCACCTCCCACCGCTCGACCAGGACCGCTGCCTGGGACTGGCCTACCGTCAACTGGCGAGCAAGCAGAACGATCCGCAACTCGGCTCGACCTTTCGCTTACGGGCCCGCCGGATCTTGCAGAGGACCTACGACGCGGGGCTGCAGGACCCCCGACTGCTGACCGCACTGGCCGACCTCGGCCAGGCTTCCGACCCCGTCACCGCGGGTCGACTGGCCAGGCGGGCCCTCGAGCGGGATGCTGAATTGACGACCTTGGATCGAGCAAACTCGCTGGGCATCCTGGCTAATTCTCTGATCGCAGCCGAGAAGTTCGGCGAGGCCATTCCCGTGCTCCAGCGACTCGTTTCGCTGCACCACAACCCGATTGCCTGGTTGCAACTGAGCCAATGCCGGATGTCGACCGGAGACACTTCCGGAGCCATCACCGCAGCTGAACAGTCCGTCACGATCGGGGCGCATCGTCCCGAGATCCACAACTACCTCGCAAGGCTCTACCAGCAGTTCGGACAGGCTCAAAAGGCACAACACCACCGGCTCATCGCAGAGTCGCTGGCTCAACGCGGTCGCAACCTGCGCCGGCCCTAGCCCACCGCAGACGGGTTGAAGAACGCCCGCCGCGAGCCACGTAGCCGAATTCGTGAGAATCTGGACAGGCTCGATTCGAACTCACAACAGGGTTCGGGATCCCGAGAGGCGTGCCAGATGAAATTCTTCAACCCGCCTGCGGTGGGCTCGGGCGGGCCGTCGCAGCGCGATCTCCTCTTGCGGACTCCAACCGTGTTGGCCGATACTCCGCCGCCGGTATCCCTCACGACGGCCTCACTCGCTCGCCCTCTGCCGTCTCTTCTCGACCCGAGTCGAACCACGATGACCTATTCTCAGGACACCGGTTACCGCCGGTCGCACCAGGACTGCGGCCAAAAATACCACGACCGTTTCGCCCGCAACCCGCGTCGCCGCATGATGTGGGGACTCGAGCAACGCGTCCTGGACAGCGTCCTGGATGCCATCGGTCTGGAAGAGAGCGACTCGATCGACTACCTCGATTTCGCCTGTGGCACCGGCCGTGTGCTCGCCTTCGTCGCGGCACGTACCGACTCGGCCACCGGCGTCGATGTCTCCGAATCGATGCTCGCAGTCGCCGCCACCAGTGCCCCCGAGGCCGAGTTGATTTCAGCCGACATCACCCGCAGTGCCTCGCCACTGGCCGGCCGAAGCTTCGACCTGATCACCGCGTTTCGGTTCTTCTCCAACGCCGAAGCGGACTTAAGATCCGAGGCGATTGCGGCACTGGTCGGCTGTCTGAAACCGGGAGGCCGACTGGTGTTCAACAACCACCGCTGCCTCTGTTCACTGCGACACCGACTCGTGAGACTGCTCACACTCGGACGCAGGGGCCGGACCGGGATGAGTCGCCTCGAGGTGCAGCAGCTGGTTGAGGCTGCTGGGCTGGAGATCGAGCGGGTCGAGCACGCCGGAGTGGTGCCTGAATACGAGTGGTTGCTGCTGCGACCGAGGTTCGTGGTCGAGTGGATCGAGCGGCTGGCGACCCGTTTGCCTCTGGCAGCCTTCGCCGAGAACCACCTCTACGTCTGCCGACGCCCCGAGCCCGCCACGCAATCGCTGAAACAGGCAGCCTAGAGCCGGACGCCGCCGCTAGACCGCGTCCAGCTCCGACATCAGCGCGGCTGAGACCCGAAACGCCTCGTCAATCTCGCTGGCCAATCCGAAGACCAGGTCCGCGCCCTCACCACCGGCGATCGTATCGCGGGTGCCACCCTGGCCCTTGACGTAGTCGTCACCGCGGTTGCCCAGCGCCACGTCGGCCCCACTGCCGGCCAGCAGCGTGTCGTTGCCATCGCCACCCAGCAGGATGTCGTCGCCGCGGGCTCCGTTGAGCGTATCGTCGCCGTCGCCGCCACCCAGCTTATCGTCGCCGCGTTCGCCGTAGATCTGGTCGTTGCCATCGCCTCCAACCAGTGTGTCGTTGCCACGGCCGCCCTTGAGGGAGTCGTTGCCGTGGTCACCCAGCAGCCGGTCGTCGCCGCCGTTGCCGTGTAGGCTGTCGTCGTCGCGGCCGCCGTCGAGCGTGTCGTTGCCGATGCCGCCATAGAGGCGGTCGGTGCCAGCTCCACCGTGCAGACTGTCATCACCGGACTTGCCATTGAGCGTATCGCGGTCGGCGTCGCCCGAGAGCACGTCATTGCCGGTTCCGCCGATCAACAGGTCGCGGTCCTCGTTGCCGAACAACACGTCGTCATCGGCGTCACCGTTGAGCGTGTCAAAGCCCATGCCGCCGTAGATCAGGTCGTCATCGTCTCCGCCGCCGAGACTGTCGTCTCCGTCGCCACCGTAGACCGTGTCGCGGCCGGCACCGCCGGTCACCAGGTCGTCGCCGCCACCGCCGTAGATGGTGTCGTTGTCGATGCTGCCGGTGATCGTGTCGTTGCCCTCTTCACCATCGAAGATCAACCGCACCACGCCGGGGTCGATTCCCGCTGCACTCAACACGTCGTTGCCCGGGCCACCCTGGATCCGCAGCAGCAGGCTGGGCACGTGCGTCAGGTCGTCGGTCAGAGTGACCGAGTCGGAACCGTCGCCGGGCTGGAATTCGACTTCCGAGATCGAGAAGCCGACGTTGGTGGTGTGGGTGCCATCGGTCAACTGCAGCCGCGCGTCCATCTGGTACGTCAGATCCAACAGGTTCTCTCCGACCGAAAACGCACTGTCGGCACCGCCGTCCCGAGCATGGACCACGTCATAGCCCTCGCCACCCTCGAGATTGTCCGAACCGGCTCCGTGCTGCCAAACCAGCACGTCGTCACCAGCATCGCCGAACACCAGGTCGGCACCACCCTGCCCGTCCAACGTGTCGTTGCCAGCGTCACCGTTCAGCAAATCGTCGCCCGATCCGGCCATAAGCAGGTCGGCACCGCCGCCGCCTGTCAACACGTCGCGATCCGTACCGCCGTTCAGCCGGTCGTCGCCGTCAGCCCCGATCAACGTGTCGCGACCAGAATGACCCTGCATCGTGTCGCCAGGATCACCCTCAGCGTCAAAGAATCTGGACGACAGCAACGCAGTAGCAAGCAACGCTTTCTCAAGATTCAAACGACCGCCGCTCAGAACCGATTTCGAACCCTGCAACGAGTCCAATTGATCGACGTTGTCGAGAATCAGCTGCTTCGTCTCTGCGGCTGTAAGTGATGGGTTGAATCCCCGCAACAATGCCACGGCGCCGGTAACCATTGGAGCAGCCATCGAGGTACCATGAAGGAAGGTGTACCCGGTGGGGTCTGAAACGTGCTGGAAAGACATTCCGCTCCTGTCAGAAACCGTGTAGTCCGGCACGGTACCGTAGATATTCTCGACCACAGCAGCCCCACTGCCACCGGGAGCTGCCAGATCGACGGTCGTTGCACCGTACGCCGAATAGGACGCCAGTGAGTCGTTGTGATCCGTCGCAGCCACATTGATGACACCATCCAGACTCGCGTCTGCCCACATGTCGGAATAGTAGTCTCGATTCTCTTGTCCATTGCCTGAAGCGGCGACCACGACAATGTCCGCGTCTATCACACGCTGAATCGCCTGCTTCAATAACAGCGAATAGTTAGCGCCGTGACTGTGGTTTGTCGCGACGATGTTGACACCGAATTCAGTTTTCATCTTCAAGACATAATCGAGCGACTCGATAATCGTCGCCTCGGTGAAAATCTGTACAAACTCCAAGTTACACGCCGGAAACGGGGGCAAATTACACGCATCCTCCGCAAAACTCGCTCTGATTGGGAGGATTTCGACATCCCAATTCACACCAGTGACACCCTGACCATTGTCACCAACAGCACCGATGATCCCAGCGACGTGTGTTCCATGACCACCGATGTCATGAGGAATTGGGTGCCCGGAGTTTGGGTCAACGGGTCCATGCCCATTGGGATCAACAACAGACAGGCCACGAAAGTCATCAATGTAACCGTTTCCATCGTTGTCGAGACCGTCCCCTTCGATCTCGCCCGGATTCGTCCACATGTTGTCCGCCAGATCGGGATGGTCCCAGAAGACCCCCGTATCAACCACGGCAACGACAACCTGGTCAGTCCCGGTGAACAGTTCCCAGGCCTCAGGCGCATCGATATCTGCATCCGGCGTACCAGCATTGTCAGCGGTGTTGTGCAGTCCCCATTGAAGTGTCTGATCGGGGTCGGTGCCAAAGTCGTTCGGGAATCGTGACACGGTCGAGACGTAGTTCGGCCCGGCAAACAGCACGCCAGCGTGCTCGGTCCAGCGGATCACATCATCGACGATCCGGTCGGCGGCTTCATCGAGTTGAACAACCGCACCGAGGTCGTACTCGAATTCGTACACGATCGTCCCGCCCAGTTCGGCGAGGATCGCCTGGCGATCCGTTAGCAGCGGGGCCCGGTCCGGATCGAAGGCCACCAGCAACTGCCCGGCCAGGTACTCACCGAGCTCGGACTGCTCGGCTTGAGCAATGACCCGGTCGATGTCGACAGACGGATACCCGTTTCCCGTCCCGATCACGGTTGTCAGCTCAGGGGCCGTGCCCGGCGCAAACGGCGACCAGGGGTCCATGAGCGACTGGTACAGCGCCAGTCCCTCGCCGTCGTTGATCACGGCGTTGCGAGGATTCGAGAGTTGCATGAAGAAGTACTCACCACCGATGATCGGCGCACCGACAATCGGACTAACGAGGACCGTCTTCTGAGTTTCCCCGGGCTGGAATGTCAGAGTTCCACTAGTTGCCTCGAAATGCACACCGGCCATCGCCGTGCCATCGACGGTGGTGAAATCAACGAAGATCGTCGACGGGCCCCACTTCGTCAGGTCGACAATGAACGGCAGTTCAGTGGTGGTGGCGATGCCCAGGTTCCCCAGGGCAGTGAGCAGCTCGTTGGTCGTCTGAAACACACTGGCGTTCGGGTCAATCACCTGCAGGGACGGCAGCGAGGCCCCCCCCCCCACGCCGAACGCCCGCACGTCGATGCCCATGCCATTCAGCGTGGCCACCTCGTCAGCGTACCCGGAGTTGCTAGTCTCGCCATCTGACAGGAACACCATCACACCAGCCCCCGGCTGGGTTGCGAGTGCGGTGAAGAAGGCCACGGCCCCTTGCAGCGGCGGTTCAAAGTTCGTGCCTCCCCCATATCCCAGTAACCGCAGCACGTCCTCGACATCCATCACGCCATTGCCATCCACATCGGCAGTCGGTGTCGTAAAGATCTGGGGACCGGCAGCCACCAGGTCCATGTCGCTCTGGTAGGCATTGTGATTGAACGCGATGATCCCGATCTGTGCATTCACATTGTCGGTGATCAGTTGGTTGTTGAGGGCGATGAACCCGGCGATCTCGGCGTCGAGAACGGTGTCGGAACGACCGTCGTTGTTCAGATCGCCAACCGGTGATCCCTGGAATCCGCCACTAGTGCTTCCGGAGATGTCAATGATCATCAACACGACGACGGTGTTCTGCACGAATCCCTCGGGATCGTCGATGAAGAACTCCGGGCCAGCCAACTCCGGACCCGGGCAGACGCTCCGCAGCAGATCGTTGCCAGCCTGCCCTCGCAGCTGATCGGATCCACCACCACCGCAGAGCGTGTCATCGCCAGCCTGACCGTTCATTCGGTCGTTGTTGGGCAATCCGTACATCTCGTCGTTGCCACTGCCACCAAACATCGTGTCGTTGCCAAAGTTCCCGTACAACGTGTCGTTGCCCAAACTGCCAGAAAGTGTGTCGCCAAGAGCGTCGATTGCAGTCGTTTCGACGGTAAGAGTCGCTTCGACACTCACCTGGCCAAAGTAGTCTTCCACCGTATACGTAGCCGAATCGGTTCCGAAAAAGCCCGGTGCAGGAGTGAAAATGATCAACCCGTTCGTCTGCACGAATGCCGTCCCGTTGGACGGCTGACTCGTGATGTTGATGCTGTAAATGTTGATCCCGCCGTCGGTGTCCACGTCGTTGGCCAGCACGTTGACCAACGCACGCCCCTCTTGAATCACCGCGGCAAAATCGTCGTTGACAGTCGGGGGCTGGTTGTTGGACGGTTCCGAGAACCGGGGTGGCGCCACTGCGGTGGGCGACGGGTCGTCCGTCACGTTCATTGTGAACATCGAACGCAACAGGTCGTGGCCAGGACCGCCGGTGATCAAGTCAACTCCACCACCGCCGTACAACTTGTCGGCCCCGCCTTGACCGAACAGACTGTCATCACCCGATTGTCTGGTCGAGACAAGCAAGTCTCCGTAAATCGAATCGCTGCCACTACCACCACGAATGATGTCGTCGCCGGTGTTTCCAATCAGCAGGTCATCGCCCGATGAACCGTTCAGGCTGTCGTTGCCCGTGCCACCATCCAGACGATCCGCACCATCGCCACCCTGCAACGTGTCGTCGCCGATTCCGCCATCAAGTGAATCCACACCGTCGCCACCATCGATGCTGTCGCCCGAAGCACCGCCGGTGATCGAATCGTTACCGTCACCACCCAGCAACGTGTCCGAACCACTGCCTCCGTCAATCGTGTCGTTGCCGTCTCCGGCCTCGACCAGCACGTCGCCACCCAGCACGGTGATCGTGTCGTCGCCGTCGCCGCCGTACAGAGAACTGTCCAGGTCGCTGGCCCCGACCAACTCGTCGTGACCATCCCCACCAGTCACCTCGATCGAAATCACGTTGCCGTCGACGTCGCTCCAGGCGTAATCGACAGCGAAGACCTGCGAAAGATCCAGCAGGTTGCCCAGGTCGCCACCCTGAACCAAAAGACGCTCGACACTCGCAGCCGCAAATGGACCCACGCTCGTGTCGATCACGCCGTCAACCGTCACCTGGACGTTGCTGCCCGAATCGGCACCGATCTCGATCGAGTCCCTGGCGTCGGACACGACGCTCAGTTCACCGTCGATCATCAGCGTGGTCACCGACAGCAGCGTGCGGTCCTCGAGGACCTCGGCTGCAGGCGAGACCTTCGCCGTGCCGCGGGAGCGCGTCGGCCGCAGGGAATCAGTGTGTCGCCGGGCCAGACGACGACCACGACGCAGTGAGGTGAGCCAGGATGTCAAGCGCACGGTTGCCGCTCCAGGGGATCACGCGCCCTAGGGACGCGATGGTCAATGTGGGTTGTCTCATGCTGCTCACCTTCCCCCGTAACCCCCTCACAGGGTCCCTCGTCCCTCTGTTCGACCTGCCAAGCCACGCCACAACAGCACCGGCACCTCAATGTGTCACGCTCTACCCAAGCGGCCCCGCACCACCGGCGCGACTCGCTCACACCACACCCCCAACCCTTGCGACACGATCCACACAACCCTCACGACCCAAGCCCCACGCCAGCTCGAATCGCACTTCAGCAGCCCATCGTCCCCCAAAACACACCACTCCACTGGTGGCCGTGGCTCGAATCAGTATCGAGGCCGACACCACAATCCTCACCAGCCCGGTCGTGTCACAGACGGCCTCGGCTGGTAGCATGGAACCCCCTGGAGGGCCCCGGAGCCGATGGACGACCTGCGGCAGCTTGTGATCCTCGCGGTGCAACTGCTGCTGCTGGCGGCCGTGGTCGCCGTGGCGGTCTGGCCCCTGGCACGCTGCCTGGGCCACTCGAAGCTCGATCAACTGCTCGCGGTGATCGCCACCATCACCCTCGCCGTCGTCGCCGGCTGGGTGGCCCACGAGCCGGCCGGGCGACGCGCCGTGCTCGAAGCGGCCGAGTTGACCGAGGGAGCCGGCTCGCAGCGCCGACGAGTCTTCAAGGATCATCTCCTGCCACGACAGGTCACCGGCCCCGAATACGTCTCCTCGCAAGCCTGCCGCAGCTGCCACCCCGAACAATTCTCCACCTGGCACCGGACCTACCACCGCACCATGACCCAGGTCGCCGGACCCGACTCGGTCATCCCCTCCCACACCGGCCAGTTCGACGGTATCACGCTCGAATCACGGGGTCGTCAGTATCAACTCTCGAGACGAGGCGACGAGTTCTGGGCCCGGATGGTCGACCCCGACTGGGACCGCGACCGACGGGCTCGTGGCATCAACGAAGACGTCGAAGTTCCGCCGCTGGTCGATCGACGGATCGTGATGACCACCGGGTCGCACCACCAACAGACCTACTGGGTCGCCAGCCGCTGGGGCTTCGAACTGCTGCAGTTTCCCTGGGAATTCCACATCGCCGAGAAACTCTGGTTCCCCACCGAAGACGCTGAACTTCGCCAGGAATCCCAGGAACGCTACTCCGGACACTGGAACTCCAGCTGTATCCACTGCCACTCGGTCGCCCCCAACCCAGGATTTCTCGAACCGGGCACCACGCGAGTGATCTCGGACGACGCCGACTCCGCCTTCGTGATCCCCGGCATCGGACGAGCCAGCACCGACATCCTCAGACCCAGCACCGCGGCACTCTACAGCGAGGTCGCCGAACTGGGGATCAGCTGCGAAGCCTGCCACGGACCCGCTGCCGAGCACGTCGCCTACCACCGCAACCCCACCCGCCGACTCGCCAGCCGCTTCGACAACGACCCCGACCCCACCATCGTCAACCCCAGGCGACTCGACCACGTCAAGAGCTCACAGATCTGCGGCCGGTGCCACGCTCTGAAAATGCCGCACAACAAGGAACGACTCCTCCGCGAACGAGACCCCTACCGACCCGGTGACAGGCTCGAGGAACACTACCGCGTCGTCGACTTCGACGATCCCGTGCACCAGGAAATGAGCCGCCAGGGCTCGCACCTCTACTGGAACGACGGCTCGTGCCGACTCGGTGGCCGAGAATTCCTCGGACAGATCGCCTCGAAATGCTACACCCGGGGAACCATGTCCTGCCTCTCGTGCCACGCCATGCACCAAAGTGACCCCAACGACCAACTGGCCGAGGGGATGCGGACGGACCGGGCCTGCGTGCAATGCCATGCCGAATTCACCGGCAACAGGCTCACCCAACACACTCACCACGCCGTCGGTTCCTCGGGAAGCCGCTGCTACAACTGCCACATGCCACACACCTCCTACGCACTCTTTACCGCCATCCGCATCCACCGCATCAAGTCCCCCGAAGTGCTCCCGGTCCAGCACGCCGCTCAACCCAACGCCTGCAACCTCTGTCACCTCGACAAGTCGCTCGATTGGGCCAGCCAAAGGATGCAGCAGTGGTACGGACAGGAACCGGCCGAACTGGACGCAGAGGAACGTGAATTGGCCGCGGGGGTGGTTTGGATGATGAGAGGCGACGCAGCGCAACGAGCGATCGCCGCCTGGCACACCGGGTGGGAACCGGCCCGTCAGGCCACCGGAGGATCCGGCTGGGCCGCGCCACTGCTGGCTCGGCTGCTCGAGGATTCCTACTCGGCCGTTCGCTTCATCTCGTGGCAGAAACTCAAGGCATTGCCCGAATTCCGTGAACTGAAGTACAACTTCGTCGGACCACCAGCCCGACGCACAGCTGCGATGAATAACGTGCTGCAGGACTGGCAACGAACTCACACCGATGTGCCCGACGCACTGCCGGTGACCGAAGACGGACAACTCGATCTCAAGCGACTGGCAGACCTCTGGAAACGACGCGATCAGCGTCCGGTGGAGATTCCTGAATGAGTGATCCGGTGGAAGCCCGCGACACGATCGTGCGACGTCACCTGGTGATCGGCTGGTGGAGCCTGCTGCTCTTCGTGGCACTGGGCCTGGTGCTCGAAACCCTGCACGGCTTCAAGGTCGCCTGGTACGTCAATACCGGCGAGCCGGAGACCACCCGCCTGATGCTGCGGCTGGCTCACGCACACGGCACCTTCCTGTCGCTGGTGCACCTGGCCTTTGCCTGGACCGCCTCCCAGGCCCAGGGACTTTCCGGACGATCCCCATCGGTGGCCTCGCGCAGCCTGCAGGCGGCCGGCATCCTGGTGCCCGCCGGATTCCTGCTGGCCGGGCTGCCCGGATTCGTCAAGACCGGAGGCCTCAGGCTCGGCGTGCTCGGGGGAGATCCGGGACTGGGTATCGTGCTGGTGCCCATCGGAGCACTGCTGCTGCTGCTGGCTGTACTCCTGACCGCACTCGGGGTCAGGGTTCGAGGGGATTCTCAGGCCGACTCGTAGCAACCGGGGTCAGATCCAGCTGCGGCGGACTCGTGGCGGGGCCTGACCCCAGCCATCCACCCCAAGCCGATCATTCCGGGACCATCACCTCGCGGTAATCTCGCTCCAACAGCAGCGTCTCGACCCGCTTGCGGTCCAGCCCCTTGCCGGGGACCAGCACGGTCCGCCTGGCGAGGTCCGGATCGAGTTTTCCGGAACCCGCCGCCCACTCGCGGCGCAGCCGCATCCAGACCGCGTCCCGCTCGGATCGCGGACCGACAAAATCAAAGGCCAACTCGCGGTAAGCCTCGTCGCTCTTCAAAGCCTGCCACGCCACCCAGCGGTTGACCGAGTAGGCATCGTCGAGCTGATTGGCGAGGTGAGGCACCAACCAGTCGGTGCCCGAGACGTCTCGAGCCGGTTGCCAGCCGGCGTGCCAGGTCGCCACCGCCCGCTGCACCGGGTCACCCTGCAACACTAGCAGCACCCAGCTCGCAGTCCGCTCCTCCTCCTCGACCAGTTCCGCCTTCTCCTGCCCGTACCACTGGACCAACCGCTCTGAGGCCCAGCGAGCCGTACGGTCCAGGTGACACAGGTTGCAGGCATTGGGACGCCCGCCGCCGCGGATCGAAACCACCCGCGGAATGTCGACCCGGTGGCTGCGGATTGCTCCGAGCAACGCGTAGGACGTGTGGGGCATGTGGCAGTTGTAACAGCGGCTGCCCGAGGATCCGCTGGTGTGGTGAGTATGCTCGGTCAGCCGGTTGCCGGTGTATTCCGAATGGCACTGCAGGCAGGCCCGGTCCCCGCCCATTTTCGAAGCCAACTGGTCGTTCGGCGGAGCGTCGTGCATCGAGTGGCACGACAGGCAGGACATCTGGCCCCTTGTAAAACACTTCGAATCGGTCAGACCCAGGTACTCGCGGCCCCCCACCCAACAGGTCCCGTCGAGCCAGTAGACCGGCTTGCCACTTCGTTCCATCTGCGTGTGCAGTGCGCTACCGGCAACCACCGTGCGGAAGGCGGTTGAGAGCTTCTCGCCGGGCCGGTAACGGTAGCCGTTGGCCAGGTAGTCGTCGTGGTCCGGTGGCACGAAGGTGCTGTGGCACTGGCCACAGACCCGCGATGCCCCCTGGTGGTCCAGACGCGATGGGTTGACGATCGTCGGATCGGCCTCGGTCGACTCGGACTTCACGCCCCCAGACCCGCCCCCACCCCCACCCCCGCCATCCGGCTTGCGGGCCGCGAAGTGCCGCTCAACGTGCTGACGACCGGCACCGTGGCACGCCTCGCAGCTGATCCCCAGCTCCGCCGCCTCGGTCCGCACCTCCAGCGTTCGCAGGTTCATTCCCGGACTGCCGCCAGTGCTATGACACGCCAGGCAATTGTCGTTCCAGACCATGAAGTGACGTGGCGAACCGGGAGGCTCGAGAAAGGCGTCCTCGCGAGGAATCCACCGCTGCTCGGCAATGTGGTAATACCACGGAATCTGCCTCAGCAGATTGCCTCGAAAACCGGGGATCCAATAGCCCTGCAGGTGATGAGACCCCGTGGTCATCACCACCGGCCGCGTCACCCGGTGACGATCCGACTCGCGATCGATCGCAGCCGCGTCCCGGCGGTCGAAGATCTGGCCTGACTCCCAGTCCGGATCGACCAGGTTCACCTCGAATCGGTCTCCCACCCTGGTCAACTCGTAACGACGGCCCCGCGATTCGAGCGTCACACCGTCAAAAGGGGCCAGCACCGTCTCGGGCGAAGCCGCCTGGGTCATCGTGCGATGAAACGTCCGATGCCAACTCGAATGGTTTTGCTCGTGGCACTCACGGCACGCCTCCGAACCGACAAAGTCACCTCGAGCCCCCAGCCTGGGCATCGGGTCGCGGGCCGGCGGAGGCGTCACGGTGCGGCGTGAGTCCAGGTACCAGCTGCGCCACAGCAGGCCGGCGGCGACCAGCAGGGTCATCGTCAACATCGCCCCCAGCAACAGCCTGCCTCGATATCCCACCCGCGCGGTCTCCAGTCGGGATTTCCAAGAGAGCCTCTCTGGGAGTATATCGGCAGCAACGTGTCCGGGATCCCACACTGTGTGTCGAGGGTCAGACGCCAAGGTCGTTGCCGTGGTTTCCGGCCACGGGATAGAATTGAACCGCCGATGTCAACACCCCGAAATATCCGCCGCCTGATCCGGACCCCGGTACTCATCGCCGCGTTGCTCGCACTGGCCCACCCCACCGGCCGGGCAGCTCCTCCCAGCTTGCCCCCGGCGGCCAAGGGCACCGTCGACTTCGAAGAGGACATCCGCCCGATCTTCGCTCGACACTGCCTGTCGTGTCACGGACCCAAGCGGCAGGAAAGCGACTACCGGCTCGATCGGGCCCGGGTGGCCATTTCCGGAGGCGACCGGGAACAGAATCCGATCCGACCGGGCCAGGGAGCCGCCAGTCCGCTGCTGAAATACGTCGCCGGTCTCGACCCCGACACGAAAATGCCACCCAAGGGCCCCCGACTCACCACCCGCCAGATCGCCCTGCTCCGTGCCTGGATCGACCAGGGGGCCCGCTTCCCTCGCTCGGCCAAAGACCCGTCCCGAAACTCCTCGCACTGGTCGTTCCAACCCCTGGCGGATGGCGCCCCGCCGGACGTCCCAGGCGCGGCCAACCCGATCGATGCCTTCATCGGAGACCGTCTGGCCAGGACCGGGCTCGACTTCTCACCCCCGGCCGACCCCCGCACACTCGTGAGACGTCTCTACCTCGACATGCTCGGACTGCCGCCCAGTCCCGAAACCGTCGACGCCTTCATCGCCGATTCCCGGCCCGGAACATGGGGACGGCTGGTCGAACGCGTCCTGGCGGATCCGCACTACGGGGAACGTTGGGCCCGGCACTGGCTCGATGTCGTCCGCTTCGCCGAATCGCACGGGTTCGAAACCAACCGCGAACGGACCAATGCCTGGTACTTCCGCGACTGGTGCATCGACGCCCTGAACTCCGACATGCCGTATGACCACTTCGTCGTCTCGCAACTGGCCGGAGACGCCATCGGCGAAGGAGCCGGCACCGGCTTCCTGGTCGCCGGGCCTTTCGACATGGTCAAGAGCCCCGACGTGTCGCTGACCCTGGCCCAGAGACAGGACGAGCTGGCCGACATGGTCAACACCACCGGCACCGCCTTCCTGGGGCTCACGCTCGGGTGCGCACGGTGTCATGACCACAAGTTCGACCCGGTACCCCAGACCGACTACTACGCGCTGGCAGCGGTGTTTGCCGGAGTCCGCCACGCCGATCGTGCCCTGGCACTGCCCACCCCCGACACCCAGGTCGCACGCATGCAAGCGCAGCTCCAAGAGCACCGCCGCAAGCTCGCACAACTGCTCGTCAAGCTCCGACCTCCAGTCAACCCCAGGCACAACATCGAATCGTTCAAGCCCATCCGGGCCCGCTTCGTCCGCTTCACCATCCGTAACACCAACGGCGGTGAACCGTGCCTGGACGAACTGGAGGTCTATTCCGCGGCGGCTCCCGGGCGACCCGCCCGAAACGTCGCTCTCGCCAGCCTCGGAACACAGCCCACCTCCTCGGGCAACTTCGGCCCCCACCCCTTCCACAAGTTGGCTCACATCAACGACGGCCGGCATGGAAACAGCCACAGCTGGATTTCCAACCAGGCCGGCCGCGGCTGGGTGCAACTGGAATTCCCCGAAACCGTGCTCATCAATCGGATCCACTGGGGCCGGGACCGGCAGCTGAAGTTCCGTGACCGGCTGCCGACCCGGTACTGGATCGAGGTGGCCGAGACACCCGGTCAGTGGCGCGAAGTGGCCGGGATCGCCGACCGGGCCCCCTTCGGGACTCAGAGCCCCACACCACCGGATCGACCGTTTCGTGATGACCTGAGACGCGAATCGGCCCTGGCACGCGGACTGCACTCGCAACTCGCCACACTCAAGGCCCACATCGACGGGATGGCCAATGGGCCCACCGCCTACGTCGGCCGCTTTGACAAGCCCCCGACCACGTACAGGCTCTACCGCGGTGACGCCCAGGCACCCCGTGAAGCCATCGCGCCGGGAGCACTCAGCCTGATGGCCCCAACCAGCATGGACCTCGACGAACCCGAACAGGCCCGACGACTGAAACTGGCTCGCTGGGTGGTCCGACCCGACAACCCGCTCACCCCGCGAGTGATCGCCAACCGGTTGTGGCACTACCACTTCGGCAGCGGACTGGTCGCCACCCCCGGAGATTTTGGGGCCAACGGCACACAACCCTCTCACCCGCAATTGCTCGACTGGATGGCTCGGCAATTGCCCCTGAACGGCTGGTCACTGAAATCGCTGCACCGGCAGATCCTCAACTCCAGGACCTGGCGGCAGTCGAGCCGGCCGCGAGAACAGGGACTGCTTCTTGATGCGGGGACGCGGCTGTTGTGGAGATTTCCGCCGAGACGGCTGGCGGCCGAGGCGATCCGCGACAGCATGCTCGCCACCAGCGGAGCGATCGACCGCCGCATGAGAGGACCGGGCTTCAAGGTCTTCGAAGTCGTGATGGAAAACGTGAGGCACTACTTCCCCAGGAAAACCTACACCGTTGTCCAGTGGCGGCGGATGGTCTACATGACCAAGATCCGGCAGGAACAGGACGAGGTGTTCGGAGCCTTCGACTGCCCCGACGGGAACCAGGTCATCGCACGCCGCAGCCGATCCACCACGCCGCTGCAGGCACTGGGACTGCTCAACGGAAACTTCGTCCTGCAACAAGCCCGGCTGATGGCCGGCCGCTGCGAGGCCGATACACCGGGTGGCTCGATCCGCGACCGCGTCACCCGAGCCATCCGACTCGCCTACGCTCGACAACCCACGCCCGGGGAACTCGAAGCCGGCGGCCGGCTCGCAAGAGAGCACGGACTCCCCGCACTCACCCGAGCACTGCTCAACTCCAACGAATTCCTCTGGCTGCCCTGACCAATCCTCGCCCCACCCCCATCACTCCAATCCCGTTCGTAGCCATGCTCAGCAACTCACACATCGACCGCCGCGGCTTCCTGGGCGATTCGGCCACGCTGCTCGGTTCGACCGCACTGGCGACTCTGCTCGGCAGCGACCTCGCGCCCGCCGCCGAGACGGCGATCGCACCCTCGATCCAGCCGGGCCGGCCGCACGCTGCTCGACACGCTCACTTCCCTCCGCGTGCCCGGCAGGTGCTGATGATCTTCTGCAGCGGTGGCTTCAGCTCGATCGACTCCTTCGACTACAAGCCCGAACTGGTACGTCGACACGGAGAACCGCTGCCGGGCAAGAAGCTGATCACCTTCCAGGGCGAACAGGGCAGCCTGACTCGGCCGCTGTACCCGTTCCGGCCTCGAGGACAAAGCGGCAAGATGGTCTCAACGCTGGTCGACCGACTCGGGGAACTCGCAGACGACATGTGCTTCGTGCACTCGGTAACCACCAAGACCAACACACACGGGCCGGCCGAAAACGTGATGTCCACCGGCTTCACGCTCGATGGATTCCCCAGCATCGGTGCCTGGGTCAGCTACGCGCTGGGGAGCGAAGCCCAGGACCTGCCCGCCTTTGTCGCCATCCCCGATCCGCGAGGTAAGCCGCAATCGAGCGTCAACAACTGGGGACCGGGGTTCCTGCCCGCCGCTTTCCAGGGCACCGACTTCAATGCCGCTCGACCGATTCGAAACCTCGCACGACCCACATCGGTCTCACCGGCAGCCGATGCCGCCACCCGCAACTTCCTCGATTCACTCAACCGAAAACACCTCGAACGCTTCCCCGGCGACTCGCAACTGGCCGCTCGGATCGCCAGCTACCAACTCGCCGCACGCATGCAACTCTCGATCCCCGGCATCACCGACCTCTCTACCGAATCCCGCTCGATGATCCGCCTCTACGGAGCAGACTCGACCAACCCGCTCAAGGCCGCCTTCGCACGCAACTGCCTGCTGGCCCGACGACTCGTCGAACGAGGCGTCCGCTTCATTCAACTCTTCAATGGCAGCTACCAGACCGGCGGCGAAGGGACCAGCAACTGGGACGGTCACAAGAAACTCAAGGTCCAGTACGACGTCCACGGACCCATCCTCGATCAACCCGCCGCCGGACTGCTCACCGACCTCAAGCAACGCGGACTACTCCAGGATACACTCGTTGTCTTTTGCAGCGAATTCGGCCGGATGCCGACGTTCCAGAAGGGTGCCAGCGGACGAGACCACAACCCCGAAGGCTTCACCGCCTGGATGGCCGGTGCCGGAGTCAAGGCTCCGTTTACCTACGGAGCCACCGACCCGTTCGGACACCGGGCCGTCGAAAACCCCGCCAGCGTCCACGACTTCCACGCCACCATCCTGCACCTCGCCGGACTCGATCACAAACGACTCAGCCTCTACCACAACGGGATCCAGAGACGACTGACCGATGTGCATGGCGAAGTGATAACCGACGTGCTCGCCTAGCTTGCCTCGAGTACCCCGAGGTCCCCGGTTCACGAAAGTCCGCAGATGCCTCGATCGAAAAAAAGAAATCTCAGTTCCCGTTCGTGGCAATCAAGACTGAGTCTGGGATAAGATTCTCAGCTGCGGTAGAGCCGTCATTTTCGTGAGGATTTTCTTTCAGGTACTCCTCTCTGCAAACGCGAGGAAACGAGTCGGTTCCAGACCCTGGTGCCCGTTCGACTCCAGACTTCGACCACGGCTTAACCCTTCTTGTGTTTCCTTTTTATGGAAGTGATTTGTCGGGCACCGAAGGAGTTCTCTGATGCCACAGGGCCAGATCAAGACTCTGACTGATCGCGGGTTCGGGTTCATTTCCGGCGACGGGGTGGACATCTTTTTTCACATGTCCACGCTGGAAAGCGGAAGCCAGTTCGACATGCTGAGAGAAGGGCAGGCGGTTGAGTACGAAGCGCAGCCCGGCGATCGAGGTCCCCGGGCGACGATGGTTCGCATCGTCCCGGAAGCAGCACCTGCACCTGCAGCAGAAGCAGTAGCAGTAGCAGCACCAGAAGAATAACCGCGACGCGGCACCGCTCTCTCACTTCCTTCTCGCCACGCCACGCCACGCCCGGAACCGCAGGGGATTCCGCGGCTACGTCAGTTCGTGGATCGGGCGGCCGCTGCCGACGATGCTGACCGGACGGCCGCTGGGATCTTCGAAGTGAGTTCCCAGCGAGATGCCCATCACGTCGTAGATCGTCGCGAGCACATCCAGCGGCGTGGTCGGGCGTTCCTGGACGCCGCCCCCGTGCCGTTCGCTGGCACCGACGATGCGGCCACCCACCAGGCCTCCGCCGGCAAGCATCACCGTGAAGCAGTTCGACCAGTGGTCGCGACCGGCGTGGCCGTTGATCAACGGCGTCCGGCCGAATTCGCCGGCACAGTAGACCAAAGTACTCTCCAGCATCCCTCGCTCGTCAAGATCCTCAAGCAGCGTCGCCATGGCGGCGTCCAGCGGAGGCAGGTGCTGCTCGAGATTCTTGTGGACCTCGTTGTGATGGTCCCAGTAACCGGTGTTGACCGTCACCACACGTGCGCCGGCTTCGACCAGCCGCCTGGCCAGCAACGCACTCTGCCCGTACTGGTGTCGCCCGTAACGATCACGCAGAGCATCCGGCTCGCTACCGATCTCAAACGCCTGCCGTACCTCCTGGCCGGTGACCATCTCCAACGCCTTCGCCTTGAACGCGTCCAACCCCTCCATCACGCCGGTGCGGTCGATGTCGCGGCGCAACAAATCGAAGCTGCTCAACAGGTCACGACGCTTGCGGACGTTAGCCAGAGCCAATCCGCCGGGCAGAGCCAGGTTGGGGACCTTGAAGTTCTTGGAGTTCGGATCGGCTCCGACTTCGAAGGGATCGTACGATGCGCCCAGGTAGACCGACTTCTGGTACCCGAATGCCTCGGCCTGGGGCACCGCGACGTAGGCGGGCATGTGAGGTGAGCGTGACCCGAGTGACTTGTTGATGACCGATCCGAACGACGGGTACTGCGCGGCAATCCGCGCCAGCGTGGGACCGAAGTAACCGGTCTGCATCCAGTGCGCCGAGGGGGCATGGATGCCGTTTTCGTGATGCACGCTGCGGACCTGGGCGATCTTGTCCATCACCCGCGCCTGCCTCGCGAAACGCTCGCCCACCACCGTACCCGGGACACTGGTCTTGATCGGTCGGTAGGGACCACGGTACTCCGCCGGAGAATCCGGCTTCATGTCGTAGGTGTCCTGCTGGCTCATGCCGCCATGAGTCCAGAAGACGATCAGAGACTTCCCGCGGTCACGGGTCTCGTCGGCCGCCGTGGCTTCGTACTCGAGCAGACTCGAGAGGCCCAGGCCCAGCAGCGGGGCGCCGACCTGCAGGAAGTTGCGGCGGCTGATGCCGTCGCAGTTTCTGTAGCTGCCTCCTGGCACGGTTAACATCGTGTGGCTCCTGGGACACCCGCCTCCGAAAGCGAGTCTCGATGGTCGAGAGTTCTATCCTGATAGTCGAATCGTACGGGGCTAGTGGATGAACAAAAACTCGTTGGTCGCCAGCAGTGCCCACAACAGCGACTGGTAGGCCGCCTTGCGGTCGGGCTCGGATTCGAGGTACTCCAACGCCGTCCGGGTCTCCTGCTCTCGAGGTCGACGAGCAAAGACTCGCACGAACAACTCCGGCACGTTCTCAGAATGAGACTTCTTGTTGTCGGCCAGCCGGGTGGCATAACCGGTCTTCTCGGACAACTTCCGCTGGATCTCCTTCGAATTGACCAGCTCCAGGGCCTGGGCCAAGGCCGGATCATCGGTTCGCTCGCACTCGCAGGCACTCCGACGGTCCGGACGGCCAAACACGTCTAGGAAATGAACCGATACGTTCTCGTCGGGCAACTCGATCGCGCGGGTCCCGGTGGGGAACTTGCCGCCCCGGTCGCCGGGGAACACCGTCGGCACGTCCAGCACCTGGCTGAAAGCATCCAGCAGGACCTCGGCCTTGAGTCGCCTGGGGTAGAACCGGGCGTAGGACTGGGTGTCGAGGCGGTTGGTGTCGTTGGGCTGGCTGCTGAGTCGATAGCCGCGGCTGCCGGCGATGCGACCGATCAGGTGACGCAGATCGTAGCCGCTTTGGATGAAGTCCCGGGTCAACCACTCGAGCAGCTCGGGGTTCGACGGAGGGTTGCTGCTGCGTGAGTCGTCGATCGGGTGCACCAGGCCACGACCCAGAAAATGGCCCCACATGCGGTTGACCATCGTGCGGGCAAAGAAGGGGTTGTCGGGACGGGCCAGCCAACGAGCGAACCGCTGCCGGGGATCGTCAAAGGGGGTCAACTCCAGGTCGGGACCGCCCAGGGGACGAGGTGCGATCAGGCGGCCGGTCCGAGGATGGTGCACCGCACCTTCGGATCGGACGTAGATCCGCTCGTTGGTCGGAACCTCCGCATCGGCAAAACCACCGCGACGACCGACTCGAGAAAACACTGCCGCCAGGCCAAAGTAGTCCGACTGGCTCCATCGCTCGAACGGATGATGATGGCACTGGGCACACTGGATTCGCACTCCCAGGAATGCCTGCGCCACGCTTTCTACGTAATCGACCGAGGTCCGTACCTGGCGGTACCAGACCGTAGGAGGATTTTCACGCTGGCTGCCGGTCGCCGTCAGGATCTCGGCCACGAACTGGTCGTAGGGTTTGTTGGTCGCCAGAGAATCGCGAATCCAGCCGGCAAACAACGCCGTACCGGGTCGCTGCTTGCTGGTCGAGTAGCCCTTGCCACGATTCCTGAGAATGTCGGACCACTTCATCGCAAAATAAGCCGCGTATTCGGGCCGATCCAGCAACCGACCGATCAGACGGTCCCGCCGACCCGCTCGCCTGTCCGCCTCAAACGCCTTCACCTCCTCGAGCGTTGGCAGCGAACCACAGATATCCAGCGACAAGCGGCGGATCAACGTCGCGTCATCGACCTCCACCGACGGACGAATCCCCAACCGCGCCCAGCCATCCGCCAGGAACCGGTCAACCTGGGTGGCGTCCTCGGGCAACTTCACCGGCCCGGTCGCCTCACCAAAGGGCACCGTGCCCTGGTACACCGCCATCTTGCCGCCAAAGCGCGCCAGCACCGCGAACAACCCGCCCTGCTCACCGGTTCGGATCTGGCCCGATCGGCCCACACCGCCGATTTCCGGCTCGTTGGACAGATACAACGCCTGGCGGGTCACGTCACGACGCACCCCGTTGGAAAATTCAGCCACCAGCTTCAACTGCTCGGTCGCATTGGCCGGCAACACGCCGCGGGTCGGAGTCATCGTCAACTCGACCAGGACCGGATCTCCAGCTCGCGGGGCAGCAGCTCCCTGGCGAATCCAGTTGGCCAGGACCTGGTAGTCGGCCGACCCGATTCCCAGGCGGCGGCCACCGCCATGGGGCACCCGGCCCGTCGCCTTCTGCAGCAGCAGGCTGCTGTCCGGATCGCCGGCGAAGACCCGGCGACCCCGTGCCTCCTTTACCATCGACTCGTGGTCGTCGGACGGCACGAAGCCCAACAGCGATAGCTTGAATCCGTTCTGGCCCGTCGACTTGCCGTGGCAACCCCCACTGTTGCAGCCAAGCTTGGTCAGGATCGGCACCACGTCGGTGGCAAACGCGATCCGGCTCGAAGCGTCCTCGGCCGTCGCCGATCCGGATCCAACCCAGCCGGCCACCAGCATGGCACACCCGAGCAAGACACGACGGGCGACCAGCCTCAGAGGTTTATCAACGCTACGCTTCATCCCATCAGGATACGCGAATGGGTAGGCCGACCCCAGCCCAAAGGCCCGACGCCCCAAAGGTCACTTCCCCCGGGTCAGGATCGTCGTAGCGGTCACCGGACCCGATTCCACCGGCGAGTGCTTCACCACGATCCGGTCACCGTTCTGCAGGTCCGATAACTGTGCCGACTTCCGGTTCCGCTCGATCCGCGTTGTCTCGCTGATCCGCACCGCCTGCCGGCCACCGCCGCGGGTCTCGATCAGCAAACGACCACCTTCCACGTCCAACTTGTCCACTCGCCCAAATATCGTAGTCGACGGGCCGCTCTGCGGCGGAGGACCACCCTGAGGCCGACCGCCGAAACCGGGCCGACCGCCGAAACCGGGCCGACCGCCGAAGCCGCGGCGACCACCGAAGCCAGGCCGACCACCGAAGCCGGGCCGACCACCGAAGCCGGGCCGACCACCGAAGCCGGGTCGACCACCGAAGCCAGGCCGACCACCGAAGCCAGGCCGACCGGCCAAGTCCCCTCGGGAACCCGCTCCAGGCCGACGCCCGCCTCGATTGCCACCGGGTCGACCCGAAGCCCGCCCGCCGTCTCGATCGGATCGCAGGTGGACCGTATAAGTCTGAGTCACCGGGCGGCACCAGCCCTCATCGTCATTGCAGGCAAAGTACTTGACCACCAGCGTCAGCGGCTCACGCGACTCACCCAGGTCGACCGTCGCCAGGAATTCTCGCGGGTCGATATCAGCCGGTTCCTTCACCTCCGGCCCTCTCCACTCACCCGGCTTCACCCGCCCGTCCAGACCTGGCTTCTTCCCACCGGATGCCGCGACAAATTGAACACGGATCGGTTCGACCAGGTTGTTCCAGTGCACGTGGTAAAGCGGATCCATCATGAACCGGATGTAGAGTTGACCCTTGCCGCTGGAAAGCAGCTCGGAGTCCGCCTCGGCCCGCAATTTGGCGTAAAACGGCTGAGCATCGGCCCCCGTCTCCATCTTCGGCTCGATCACCACCGCCCGCAGGCCGGCGGGCAACGTGATCCGCTTGAGAACCCCCCGGGCCGCCGCCTTGGGCGGGAGCTGTTTGTCGAGCTTCAAATCGGCCGGGTCGGTCGGATTCTCCACCGTGCCGACCAACTCCTCGAGATCCGCCCGCAACGCCGCCGCGTCACTCCACGACCGCTTCCGCAGCAACTTGCCCTCGCCGTCGATGACAAACTCGCTGTTGGGCGCATTCCCCATCGCATGCTTGATCGGGTTGTCGATCGCATCACAGATCCAGGTGAACTTCGAACCCAGAGTTCTCTGGGCTTCCTTCACATGAGCCAACCGCTCCTCGAGCGTGTACGGACGGATGTAACCGTTGGTCTCGGGATGAGCCAGCGCCTTGTAGATGTAGTAGAAGCGGACGCCACGCGACTCGTAATCGTTACGGACGGCCTCCAGACCGGAGACCTTTCTCAGGAAGGGGGGTCAGGTCAGGCAGCCGAAGACCAGCACCTTGTAGTCGCCCTTCAGACCCCGCAGACTCACCGGTTTCCCGTCGGCGGTGTATCCGGACACGTCGGGCAGCAGTTCGCCCAGCGGTGGCGACGCCTGCATGAAACGCCGATTGAGACGCTCTCGAGCCGTCTCAGTCTTCTGGCCGGCCTTTTCCGACTTCTTTTCCGACTTCCGCTCGGGCCTCTGCCGGGCCTTTCGCTCGGACTTCTTTTCGTCCTCACGACGCGTATCCTGTGCCCAGGCACCCGAGGAGATCACCAGGCCGGCCAACAACACAGCAAGCATCCGTTTCATCGCTCGGACTCCTTGGTCTGACACACCGATCTCGACCTGCATCCTATACCGCCATCTGCCAGCCTGTCACCGACAACATCCACGCACCACGCCGCACTCGCTTGCGAGTCTCCACCGATTGCTTTCTCTTGGACTCTCAACCCACCCGCTTCCCCGGGTCCTCACCGTGGTCTTCAGCTCGCACCTCTTCGTCTTCTACTTCCTGCCGCTGGTGCTGCTGCTCTACTACGCCGCGCCCCCGCGATGTCGACACCTGCTACTGACCGCTCTCAGCTACCTCTTCTACGGCTGGGCCAACCCGCTGTTCGTCGTCCTGATGGCCTTCTCGACCGCCGTCGACTACGTCTGTGGTCGAGTCATCTCGGCCAACCTGAACGAAGTGGCGACACCACGGAACCGCCGCCGGAAGGTCGCGCTGGTCGTCTCGATCGCCACCAACCTCTCGCTGCTGGGCTTCTTCAAGTACTTCAACTTCGGCGTCGACACCTTCAACGCCCTCGTCACGTCCCTCGGTGCCCCCGCCTGGCAGTGGGACACCTTCTTCCGCATCACACTGCCGCTGGGAATCAGCTTCTACACGTTTCAGTCGATGAGCTACACGATCGACGTCTACCGCGGCCACGCCACGGCGATCCGCAACCCGATCGACTTCGCCTGCTACGTCTCGATGTTCCCCCAGCTGGTCGCCGGGCCGATCATCCGCTTCCACGAAGTGGCCCGGCAACTCGAAGACCGCACGCACACACTCGAAAAAATCGCTCGCGGCACCTCGCTGTTCAGCCTCGGACTGGCCAAGAAGGTCCTGCTGGCCAACTCGTGCGGACTGCTCGCCGATGTGGTCTTCGAAGCCTCAAGCCGCAGCTGCCTGGACGCCTGGATCGGGCTCCTGGCCTACTCGTTCCAGATCTACTTCGACTTCAGCGGCTACAGCGACATGGCGATCGGGCTGGGCCTGATGCTGGGCTTCACGTTTCCCAAGAACTTCGACTCGCCCTACCACTCCGCCTCGATCACCGAGTTCTGGCGCCGCTGGCACCTCTCGCTCTCAAACTGGCTCCGCGACTACCTCTATCTCCCGCTGGGCGGCAACCGCCGCGGACCCTCTCGGACCTACATCAACCTCGCCATGGTGATGCTGCTGGGAGGTCTCTGGCATGGAGCCGCATGGACGTTTGTCGCCTGGGGAACACTCCACGGAGGTGCACTCATCGTCGAACGAGCACTCGGCAAACAGAGCCTCTACCACCGCTTCCCCCGGCCGGTGCGGGTCGCAATCACCTTCGTCATCGTCGCCATCGGCTGGGTCTTCTTCCGCTCCAACTCGATCTCCTACGCCGCCAGCTTCCTCGCCTCACTGGTCGGACTCGCCCATCCCGACACCACCGCCCAAAGCACGCTGCTCTCGGGAATGACGCACCAACCCTGGCTGTTGGGCTGGCTGGCCACCGCCGCGGTCGTCACCTGGGCGGCTCCCCAGAGCTGGGACTGGACCCGCCGGATCACCGCACCACGCGCCGCCATGCTGATCGGACTCCTGGGAATCTCGCTATTGCTGCTGGCCACCCAGTCGTTCAACCCATTCATCTACTTCATCTTCTGATCCCACCCGATGCCAATGCCCACCACTCGAGAAGAACAGGCTGCCACGGAACTCGGAACCACCGAGATCACTCCCGGCGTCGCCCGGGCGCTGGTGGCTGCCTTCGCCGTCACGCTGGTCACGGTGCCGCTGCTGCAATGGGCGGGTGAATTGCGAGCCTACTCGGCCGGAGAACGGAATACACCGTGGCCAGCGGCCTGCGAAATCCTCACCGCTCCCTCCGTCGCGCTGCACGGCTGGTCACAGGCCCGGGGCAACATCGGACAAAAGACCCTGGCAGCCAACGCCGAATTGCTCGCCGAAATCCGGCGTTTCGAGACATCTCTCGAAGACGACTCGATCGTCAACACCACCCTGCTGGGACCAACTCGCAGCTGGCTGGCCCGCTTGGGAGGCTGGGGCACCGAAGAGGCCTGGATCGGACACGACGGGTGGCTGTTCTACCGACCCGACCTCGATTACAGCATCGGACCCGGATTCCTGGACCCCAGCGTACTCGCACGACGACAACGAGGAGGCCTCGAATTCTCCGACCGCCGCCACCCCGACCCCAGGCCCGCCATCCTCAACTTCGCCCGGCAACTCGAACTGCGCAACATCCAACTCGTGCTCGTGCCCACCCCGACCAAGAGCATGGTGCACCCCGAACGCTTCGGCGGGCAGAACAACCCTCAGCCGTTGCACAATCGGTCGTGGTCCGAGTTCGTCGACACACTCAAGGCCGCCAACATCACCGTGTTCGATCCCCTGCCGGTTCTGCTGGACCGTCGACGACGCGACAACACCGACCAGTTCCTGGCCACCGACACGCACTGGCGGCCCGAGGCGATGGAGGCGGTTGCCGGGGCCCTGGCCACCACGCTCGAGCAACTGAAGATCCTGCCCAACAGACCACCCCAGCCGTTGTGGGTCCGCCAGTCGCGGGAAGTGACCGGGCGGGGCGAATTGCTGAAGATGATGCGGCTGGGTCCCGGCTCGACTCTCTTCGAGCCCGAAACCGTCACGATCCAACCGGTGCTCACGCCCGACCTCCAACCCTGGCAACCCGATCCGACTGCCCGAGTGCTCGTACTCGGCGACAGCTACACCAACATCTACTCCTACAAGGCAATGGGCTTTGGCCATTCGGCGGGTTTCGCCGAGCAACTTGCCTGGCACCTCCAGCAACCCGTCGATTCGCTCGCCCGTAACGCCGATGGGGCCCACGCCACCAGGCGACAACTGGCCCGTGACACGCGGCGACTGGCCAACACCAGGGTCGTCGTCTGGCAGTTGGCCGTCCGCGAGTTGACCTCCGGCGACTGGCCGCTGATCCGGCTCGAGGCCGAAACCGATCGCCCCACTCCGCCAACTCCGCACGACTCGATCAGCTTCCGGGGCACCGTGCTGGCCACCTCCGGAGTCCCCACTCCAGGCACCGTCCCCTACCGCAATGCCGTCCTCTCGCTCCACGCCTCCGACCGCAAGGGACGAGAAATCGTCATCTTCTCGATGGGAATGAAAGACAACCGCCTGACCGCAGCCTCACGCCTGAAACCCGGAGACACCTTGACCCTTCGGCTCATCCCGTGGACAACCGTCCAGGAGAAGTACGGTCGACTGAATCGCATCGAACTCGACGACCCCGACTTCAGGCTGGTCGACCTGCCGACCTACTGGGCAGATCCTCAATGACCCAACCCCGCCATCCGCTCAACCCGGCCACCGTCCTGCTCGCCACCACCGCCCTGATGGCAACGCCGGCCGTGGCCGCAGATCCCGATGCGACGGCCGAATTCGTAACACGAGTTCACCAGGCCATTCGCTCAAAAGTCGACTCGGCCAACCAGCGCGAACTCAAGGTCCTCCGTGGCAACGACGGCTGGATGTTCTTCGTGCCCGAACTGCGGACGTTATCCGTCGGGCCATTCTGGGGCAGGCACGCCCAACGGGTCTCCAGGGCGAACAACAAGCGCTACGCCGACCCGCTCGAACCGATCGTCGACTTCCACAGCCAACTCAAGGCGGCCGGCATCCGGCTACTCGTCGTCCCGGTCCCTGCCAAGTGTTGTATCTACCCCGAACAACTCGACAGGAAGTTCACCCCACGCTCCAGCGACACAAAAACAACCGGACCTCCGCCACGCCTGGACATCCACCAGCAGACATTTCACGAGATGCTCAAACGCCGGGGGGTCGAGGTCGTGGACCTGCTCCCGAGCTTCCTCGCACAACGAAACGATCGTCGAGGACCGCTCTACTGCAAAACCGACACCCACTGGTCCGGCCGCGGCGCCGCGCTGGCCGCCGCCACCATCCTCGCCAACCTCGATGACCCCGCCTGGCTCAAGAAACTCCCACGACTCAACTCCGCTTCCCTCACCACCCCGGTCTCGATCACCGGTGACCTGGCCCGGATGCTCAACCCCGACAAGCCGACCCCCGAAACCCTGCCACTGACGTTCCTCGGCAAGCCGAACAACCGCCGCCGACCCGTCCCCACACCCATCTCACGCAACAGCCCCGTCCTGGTCACCGGCGATAGCCACACCCTGGTCTTTCACGACCCGACACTCCACGCCGCAGGTGCCGGACTGCCCGACCACATCGCCGCAGGACTGGGTATCCCCGTCGACCTGGTCGGAGTCCGCGGCTCGGGAGCCACCGCCACCAGGATCTCGCTGCTCAGACGCAGAGACAACCTCAAGGGCAAGAAACTCGTCATCTGGTGCTTCTCGATCCGAGAGTACACCGAGAGCTTCAGCGGCTGGAGGAAAGTGCCGGTGATCCGCAGCCGGTAGACACCGCAGCCTTCTTCACCGGGCCGATCCACTTCAAGTCCGCCCGACGGATGTCCATCACCGCCACGCTCTTCTTCGTGACCGGCCGGATCTCCAGTCGATACAGCCCTGCCCTGGGAATCGTCACCTGCCCGATCGATCGCTGGCGAAAGGCCTGGAACCCCCCGGTGTCCTCGACCGTGAAGGCTAGGTCCTGCCTGGCCACCCGCACCGAAACACGGCTGCCTCCGTGACCCTTGCCACACCCTTGTAGCACACCCACCTCGTATCGACCCGGCCGCTCGATGTAGACACTCCACCAGCACCAGTCCTCGACCCGTGACCAGTAGCCGACGGTGTTCTTGTGAGGTTGAGGCTCGTACCTCAGGTTCTTGCCGACAACGATCGCGTCATGAGCCGCCAGCGTGATCAGGTTCGAGACGGCATTCATCGGGGTCACCACCCGCGGTAGCCGTGAACTCCACGGTCGGCCAACCGTGGTGATGCGGATTCTCGGTGCCGAGACCCGTGCCAGCTGGGGCAGGCGGACTTCCCAGTGAGTCGGTTTCGGGGCAATCTGCAGCTTGCGTTTCGTGCCCGTGGGCAGGTCGGCGTTGATGATCTCGACACTCTTGACCGGGTTGTTCAATCGAGGCAACTTCAGCACACCGTTGCCGAGCCGCCCCTTTACGACCAACTCGATCCGGTCGTCACCGCGGAATACCTCAACCCCCTCCGTCTGCAGCCAGGCCCCGCTCCAACGGATCAACTGACCCGGAGTCGGATCTCCCAGGTGCTCGGCCAGGAACCCATCGATCTCGTCGACCATCACGTCGAACCACGGGTGCTGGTGCCAGCAACCGTGTCGACCGCGGTAGTAGACTCGGGCCCGCGTCGACACCTTGTGCTCGGTGAGCCGGGCACGACCCTCGATGTTGGCCGTCACCGCATCGTACTGTCCGCGCAAAAACAGCATCGGCGGTGTCCGGGGTGAGAAGTGCGTGAACGGGGCGGCCAGCTTGTACAACCCGGGTGCCTCATCCAGCGTCTTGCCGAACCACTTGTTGGCGTTGGAACTCGCCGGCTGCTCTCGCGACTTCCGAGCCACCGATCCCGTGGTCAGCTGCATCGGGCCGGCCAGCACCACCGCGGCCTGCAGTCCGCTCGACACCCCCGGGTGTCCACCCTCTCCCTGCAGCTCCGCCACGTGGGCCGCCGCGGCCATCAGGCCGACCAGGTGCCCGCCCGCCGATCCTCCCACCGCGGCGATTCGATTCGGATCGATACCGTACTGCTTCGCCGAAGACCTCAACCAACGCGTCGCCGCGTTGCAGTCGTGAATCGCCGCCGGGAACTTCGCCTCGCCACCCAACCGGTAACTGATGGCAACGGCCACGTAGCCGCGGCGTGCCAGGGCGACCGAGATGTTATGGAACTTCGCCTTGTCGCCCTTCAACCAGCCGCCGCCGTGAACCACCAGCACCGCCGGACGTGGCCGCTTCGGTTTCCCTCGAGGCACAAACAGGTCAGCCGTCAGCTTGCGATCACCGATGACCGCATAAACCACGTCAAGCTGTATGCCGATCTCCAGGCCATCGTCTGCAGAGCCGGCCGTGGCCCGGGACACCGCCAGGCCACGAGCCTTCAGGTGAGCACGAATCGCCGCCGCGGACGAATCGTCTGCACCACGGCACACGCAAGTCCCCAACGCCAGCCACACCAGGAACAGCCTCGCCAGGCAGTCAGGACGCAACATCCTCGATCTCCATCAGGTCTTCGATCGACCGATCCTAGCCACCACCCCGAAGCCTCTGCCAGTCGCACTCGGCGTTTGTTATCATCCCTCAAAATCGACGCCACAACCCAACGTGGCCACACCGGACGCGAGCTGCCATGACCGACGAATCCACCGACTGCGAAATTCTCGAGGACGGTGAGGCGACTGAAGCCGATGCCGCCGAAACACTCCTGGCACTCCAACAGGACAACGGCCAGGGACTGCCCACTCGCCCCCTGGGCACAACCGGCGAGAGGGTCTCGATCCTCTGCCTGGGCGGCTGGCACATCGGCCAGTGCGGCAAGGACGACGGAGAACCCGAAGCGATCGGGATGATGCACGAGGCGATCGATGAGGGCCTGACCTTCTTCGACAACGCCTGGGACTATCACGACGGATACGCCGAAGAACTGATGGGCCGGGCCATCGTCGACCGCCGCGAGAAGGTCTTCCTGATGACCAAGAACTGCGAGCGTGACTACGACGGCACACTCTCCAACCTCCACGACAGCCTCAAACGACTCCAGACCGACCACATCGACCTCTGGCAGTTTCACGAGATCAACTACGACAACGACCCCCTGTGGGTCTTCGAACAGGGCGGGCTCAAGGCGGCACTCGAAGCCCAGGCGGCAGGCAAGATCCGCTACATCGGCTTCACCGGACACAAGGACCCCCGCATCCATCTCGAGATGATCGGCCAACCCTACGATTGGGATACCGCCCAGATGCCGATCAATATCTGCGACTACTTCTTCCGCAGCTTCCAGAAGCAGGTCGTCCCCGTCTGCCTGGAGCACGGCATCGGAGTGATCGGCATGAAGACTCTCGCCGGCAGCCCCGGTGGCACCAACGGAGCGATCCCCGAGGCCGGGCTGGCGACCGCCGAAGAGTGCATCCACTACTCGCTCTCGCAACCGGTCTCCTCGCAGGTGCTCGGCATCCGCATCCGCCGAGATCTCGATCAGGCGCTGCGTGTCGGCCGAGGATTCCGGCCGCTGGATGAGGCTCGGCTGGAAACGCTGAGAGCCGGGGTCCAGGAGGCCGCAGGCGACGGTCGAGTCGAACTCTTCAAGACCACCCAGCACTTCGACGGGCCGCACCACCAGAAGCAGCACGGGTTCGCCGTCGAAGAGACCGGCTAAGAAGCCGCCTCGCGCGGCCCGAGACCTCTCGAGCTCCACCCGCGTTTGCAACCGGCTGCGCCATCGTCGAAGCTGACGGCGTCTCGAATTCTCCTCCTCAAGGGAACGCCGCCATGTCGATCCGCCAACTCAACCGTCGTGATGTTCTGCACTGTGCCGCCGCGGCCGCCGCCTCAGGCCTCACCGGACTCCTCGGACCCGACAGCCCGCTGGCGGCCGCCCAACAGAAGGCCCGCCGCGACAAACTCAAGGTCACCGATCTCAAGACCTTCATCGTCAACTCGGGCAGCAAGAACTACGTCTACGTCAAGGTGCTGACCAACCGCGGCCTGGTCGGACTCGGTGAAGGCTCGATCACCAGCAAGGCCAAGACCGTCGAGCAGGCGATCCTGGAACACAAGAGATACCTGCTGGGGCAGGACCCGACCGATATCGAGATGCATTGGCAGGCGATGTACCGCTGGCCACGATGGCGCGGCGGCCCGATCCTGAATTCCGCCATCAGCGCCGTCGAAATCGCACTCTGGGATATCCTCGGACAGGCCGTCGGACAACCCGTCTGGAAACTGCTCGGAGGACGAGCCCGACACCGGATGCAGATGTATGTCCACGCCGGCGGAACCACTCCAGAGGACTACGCCAGGAACTGGGCGGAGGCCAAGGCCGAGGGATGGACCGCCGCCAAAGGCGGGTTCCTCAGACCACGTGGCCTCGTCGTCGACCCCTCACGAGATGTCCGCGATGCCATCAACCGACTCAAGGCGGTCCGCGAAGCCGTCGGACCCGACTTCCGGATCCTCATCGACCTGCACGGATTCCCGACGCCACCGATGGCCGTCGAGTTCTGTACCCGGGCCGAACCGTTTCACCCGTACTTCGTCGAAGAAGCGACCCAGATCGAGGACATCGACGAACTGGCCCACCTCAGGCAAAAGACCCGCGTCCCACTGGCGACCGGCGAACGGCTGTTTACCAAGTACGGATTCGCACCCATCTGTGCCCGGCACCTGGTCGACTACGTTCAGCCCGATGTCGTCCACTGCGGCGGGATCCTCGAACTCAAGAAAATCGCGACGATCGCCGAGGCGTTCCGGATCCAACTGGCACCCCACAACCCGCAGAGCAGCGTCAGCACCCTCGCCTCGCTCCACGTCGATACCACAGCACCCAATTTCGCGATCCAGGAAATCAGCCGACCTCCCACCCAGTTCTTCCAGGACCTCTTCCGAGGTGCCGGTCCGGTCTTCAAGGATGGCTACGCCCTGATCCCCGATCAGCCCGGACTCGGTGCCACGCTCGACGAAAAAGTCGCCGCCAAACGGCCCTACGTGCCGGCCAACCGGCCCAGGATGAGGTTCGCCGATGGGGCTGTGACCGATCACTAGCACCACACCCAATCCGCTCGCCATTCACTCTCAACCGGAGGATCTTCTCATGAGCCTTCGCTACCACGGCATCGGAACCATCGCCGTTGCACTGCTGCTGTTCGCCTGGGGATTCCTGGTCCACTCCGTGCTGCACCATTCCCTCGAGTCGATCACCGTGCTCGAAGAGCCCGGCGAGTCGAAACTGGTCGCGCTGATCGACGAAATCGCTCACACCCCCGGGACCTACTTCAGCAAGTACGGCATCTTCCTCTCCCACGACATGTCCGCCGACCCGGCCGGTTCCACCATCAGCAACACCACCGGGAAACTCGACAAGTCCAGCGAAGAAGCGATGGGCACATTCCTGATCAGGCAACTCGTCATCGACCTGGTCATCGCCGCATTCCTCTCGTACATCGTCCTGAAGATCAGGGCCCCGGGTACGATCCGTAAAGCCTGCTGCCTGGGCTTCGCCGGCCTGACCGCCGGCATCGCCACATTCGTACCTCAATGGAACTGGTTCGGGTTCGGAGGACTGCTGACGGGCCTCGGTGTTCTCGAGCTCGCCGGTGGCTGGTTCCTGGGCGGATTCGTCCTAGCCTGGCTGGCCGACCGCTGGGTGGTCGCCCCCACCCAACAGATGCAGTAGGATGCCCAGACCCAATTGGGCGACCCAATCGAGTGAAAAGAGGACGAGGAGATCGCGACATGACCTCGAACGTCAATCGACGCAGGTTCCTGGCCACTACCGCCACCGCAGCCACCGCAGCCACCGCCCTCTCAACGGCAACCGCCCGGGCGGGGACGGCAGCCAACGACAAGGTCGTGGTTGGCGTGATGGGTCTCAGCCGAGGCCGCAGCCTCTCGGTCTCGTTCGCCGGACGACCCAACGTCGAGGTCAAGTACGTCTGCGATGTCGACAGCGCCCGAGCTGCCTCGTGTGCCAAGCTGGTCGCGGGCACCGGGGCCAAGCCACCCACGCCGATCGGCGACTTCCGCAAGATTCTCGACGACAAGACGGTCGATGCCCTGGTCATCGCCGCACCCAACCACTGGCACGCTCCGGCCACGATCATGGCCGTCAACGCTGGCAAGCACGCCTACTGCGAAAAGCCCTGCTCGCACAACCCGCAGGAAGGTGAGTGGATGGTGCGGGCGGCTCACAAGAACAAGCGAGCCGTCCAGGTCGGTACCCAGCGACGCAGCGGGCCCCAGACCATCGAAGCCATGCAAAAACTCCACGAAGGCGTGATCGGGCGGGTCTACCTGGTGCGGGCCTATTACAACAGCGCCCGAGGCTCACTGGGTCACGGCAAGCCCGCCGCCGTCCCCAAGAACCTCAACTACGACCTCTGGCAAGGCCCCGCACCCCGCACCCCCTACCTCGACAACCGCGTCCACTACAACTGGCACTGGTTCTGGCACTGGGGCAACGGCGAATTGGGCAACAACGGTGTCCATACTCTGGACTTGTGCCGCTGGGGACTGGGTGTCGATTTCCCGATCCGGGTCAACTCAAGCGGCGGCCGCTACCACTGGAACGACGACCAGCAGACGCCCGATACCCACCAGGTCTCCTTCGAATTCCCCGGCAACCGAGCCATCACCTGGCAGGGCCTCAGCTGCAACCGGCACCGCGGAGGAGGCTTTGTCACCTTCTACGGCGACAAGGGAAGCCTCGAACTCGACAGCGACGGCGGACACACCGTCTACAACGGTGCCGACAAGGTCGTCGACACGGTCGCCGGCAAGAGCCGTGGCGACATCGAGCACATCGACAATTTCACCGCGGCCATCCGCAACGACGCCCCGCAGAAACTCAACTGTGAGGTGGCCGAAGGTCACAAAAGCACGCTGCTGTGTCACCTCGGCAACATCGCCCAGCGGACCAGACAGACGATCACCTGCCGATCCGCCGATGGACACATCGTCGGTAACGCCCAGGCCTCAAAGCTCTGGGAACGAGACTACCAGGACGGCTGGAAGCCGGTCGTCTAGAAGTCCGGACGCGGCGGATGGCCGGGTCGTACTTCGAAACCCCCATCAGCCGGTCGGTCGTCCGACTGTGAGTCGTCGAGATCGTCGCCGATGGGTCGGTCCGGGCGAGGCCGCTTGGGCCGATCACCATCACCGGGCTCGCCCGGCTCGGGTCGAGGCCGTGGCCGCAGCACGATCTGCAGTGCCCGGTGCAGCAACCGCTTCTCGGCCGGTCCCAGCTTGCCGTCGCCGTTGAAATCGAACAGGCCCAGGATCTGTCCCAGTCGAGGCGGAGCCGAGGCGATATCGATCACCTCGCCACGGTGACGCGACAAAAAACCCATCAGCACTCGGCGGGCATGACCTCGCTCGGGGGGATCGAGGCGGTGGTTGTGGTTGCGGTCAAAGGCCGCCAGTAGCAGCGCCCGCAGTTGACGCAGCAATTCGGGAGTCAGACGCGGCGGGTGAGGCCGATTCGGACCGTCCTCGCCATCCTCGTCCGCGTCTCCGTCACCGGGAGGCTTAGGCTTAGGCTTGGGCTTTCCGGCTCCATCTTCGCCGTCACCGGGCGGACGGGGAGGATGAGGTCGGCGAGGTGGTTTCGCGGCATGCCGCATCGCGTGGCCCAGAGCCCCCCGCTCGATCGGACCCAGCACACCGTCGCCGTTGCGATCGAACATGGCAAAAATCGATCGCAGCCCAGCGGGCAGCTCCGAGATGTTGACCGCACGACCACGGTTCCGCGACAGAACTCCCAGCACCGTCTGCAGTGCCTGGTGAGACTCACGGTGATCCAGGCGACCGTTGCCGTTCTCGTCGAATCGGTGCAGCAGGCGGTGCCTGAGCTGCCTGAGAACACTCGGAGGAGGACTATGTCCGTCCTCGTTGCCGCCGCCGCCCTGGGCGAAGGCCAAAGATCCGCCCACACCTGGGAACAAGACCACAGCAGCCGCCAGCGTCCACAACGAGACTATCTTCATCAGGTCACTCTCTCTTGTAGAGGCCGGCCCAAGCCCCCCGGAAAGAAAATCCAACTCGCGGCTTAGACACCTCGATGGCAGCTGAAGCCAATTCGATAGCGACTCATACGGCCTGTCAAGGTCCAAAGATCTCGCACCCCGGCAAACCCTTCTTCAGCTCCTCCATTCCCCTCTCGGTTATCCGGGTTCGTTCGATCCAGAGCCGTTTCAGAGATTTCAGCGTCGAAATCGCCGCGATGCCACGGTCGCCGATCACCGTGTCACGGATCGCAAGCGATTCCAGGTTCTTGACTATGCCCAACACCCGCAGATCGGCATTCACGATCCAGGTCTCGGAGAGGTTGAGATAGCGGAGGGAGGTGAACTTGGGCAGGGCGGCGGTCAGGCCGTCGGCCGAGATCGAGAGCCCGGCCAGGTCCAGGCTCTCGAGCTTCTCCAGACCCTCCAGACGCGACAGGCCGCGATCGGAAAAGTCGGTATCGGCCAGAGACAACTCGGTCAGCTCGACCAGTCGCGAGAGATGAATGCTAGCGTGGTCGGTGATCGAGGTGCTCGAGAGGTCCAGCACCCGCAACGACGCCGAGGCTTCCAACGGACCCAGGCCGGCGTCGGTCACACCGACACCGTTGAGCACCAGTCGCGAAAGTCCCTCGAGCGCCGAGAGTCGGGCCAGGCCGACGTCGGTCAGGTCCGCGTCGGTGACCGTCACCGATACGCCCTCAGCCTTCGTTCCCTCAACCTCGGCTACCCGGCGAACCGCCGCGTCCAGGGTGAGGGGTTTCTTGTCGATTCCCCCAGCCAGCGCTTCCAGCAACGGGTCGACCGCGAAGATCACCTCGCACTCGGCATGGGCCGCTGACCACTTGGCGACAGCCTGCTGAGGCAACAACGTGCGACGAAGATCAAGCCGGGCCAGGTGGGGCATCCGGCCCACGACGGTCAACCCGGCCATGTCCACGGCACAACCGGAGAGGTCCAGGCGGCTGAGCTGAGGCAGCCCGGCCAGGGGCACCAGGCCCGCAGACGTGACCAACGTGTCCGAAAGCCGCAGGACCCGCAACGACGAGCACTTCGCCAACTTCGCGATCCCCGCATTCCCCACAGCGGTGCCGCCCAGGGCCAACGCCTGCAAACGGGGCAAGCCGGGCACGTGAGTCCCCAGTCCCTCGTCGGTGATCGGGCAACCAGTCAGGTCCAGCAGTTCCAGATTCTGTAACGTACCCAGCAATGCTAACTGCTCGTCGTCAACCGGCGTCCCCGCCAGGCTCAGTCGCTTCAACGCCACCCGACCCGGCGTGGCGATGGGAGCCAGGTCCTTGATGTCGGTGTGATCGAGAGTCAACTCGCGGAGTTCCACCCAGGCGGCGATCAGGTCCGGGGTCACCCGGTTCAGCGGGTTGCCGGTCAGGTCCAGCACCTGCAGGCCACCCATGTTGTGCAGGTGTACCAGGCCGGGGCCTTGGATCCCCGCACGCCGCAAACTCAGGGTCTTCAGCTCGACCAGGCCCGAGATGTGCTCCAGGCCCGCGTCTCCGGGTCGCACGCCCTCCAACTGCAGGTGCTTCAGACCCCGCAGCCCGTCCAGCGGAATCAGCTCCAGGGGTCCCGCCTGGCGATCCAGCGACAACCGCCCCGGCGACAAGTGACCGCCAGGGAAACTCATCGTCACTCGAGGCATCGCCGCCCACAGTGACAGGGCGCCCGAGACCGTCGTGCGGGTGCCAACCAGGTGCAACTGCAGCAACGCCCGCAGGGGACGCAAGGTCTCCAGGCCCGGGTCGCTGATCGCCGTCTTGCCCAACCACAACTCCTCGAGCTGGGTCATCGCGGTCAGGTGCTTCAGTCCCTCATCGGTCACCATCGTCCCCTCGAGACTCAATCGCTTCAACGATGTGAAACGACGCAGCATCGTCATGCCGATATCCGTGAAGCTCGGGTCGAAGATGTTCAGCGACACCACCTGGCCTGCCTTGTCCCGGGTCACCCGGGCGATGCGGGGCAGAGCCTGCTCCATCCGGCTACCGGTGTCCTCCAGCGCCTGCACCAACGCGTCCAGGTCAACGCGAACCTCCGAGGAACTCAGAGACGCGACCAGCCTCTGGCGGGCCGCGACGCTCAGACCCGTGTCGGTCACGTCCAACACCTTCAATTGCTTCATCAAGACCAGATGGCCCAGGGCCCTGTCGTCGATCGATGTCTCGGCGAGGTACAGTGAGGTGAGTTTCCCGAGACCGACCAGCTGTTTGAGTCCCTCGGAGGTGACCGCCGTGCCGGTCAAGCCCAGCACTTCGATCGTCGTTCGGGTCGACACCACCGACAGCGACTTGTCCCCCACCGACGTCTCGTCCAGCCACAACTGCTTCAGGCCCGGCAGCCGGCGGAGATGCTCAACCGCGGCGTCATCAATCGAAGTGCTCGAGAGGTTCAGGGACTCGAGACTGCGGGGCAGCGTGGCCAGGCCGGCGGCCGTCACCCGGGTCGCCTCCAGGGACAATTGCTTCAGAGACCGCATCCGGACCAGGGTCGGGGCGATGCCATCGGAGGTGCTGGGAGGCAGATCGAGAGACTCGAGGCCCGCCATCCGGTCCAACTCGGCCAACTCGGCGTCCCCCACACGACACTCCGAGACGTCCAATCGCCGCACCTCACGTAACGATGCCACGGCCCGCAAGTCGTGCGAGGTGGCGAATTCGTTAAGAGTCACCTCGCCGGGAATCCACCGCCCCGCGCGGAAATCGACGTTCAGCTGAGGAAATCGCCGGATCACGGTCACCACCTTCAACAACGGCGCCTCGGTGGCAACCACGTCGATCTCGTGCAACCCGCCCGCGTCGGCCAGTGATGCCAGCAACGTCGTGTCCAAATCCACTCCGGCCGCCACCGTCGCCCGCTTGCGACCCTCCCGGATCACCACCTCGAAGGCCTGACCCGGAGGCGGAGCCACAATGGCCGGCTTGGGCGCGACCTTGGGAACCGGGATCGGGTCCCGCGGCTCGGGATCGGAGATGACCGCTGGCGGACCCGGCTCGTCAACCACGGGTGGAGGACCAGGATCGGTTTCCGCCGGCGGAGGACCTGGATCGGGACTTCCGCCGCCAGCACCACCGCCACCGCCACCACCTGCAACCGGCGTCGTGACCGCTGCCGTATCGTCACCACAACCTGAAACACCGGCGACCGCCGCGGCAATCACCAGCAACAGAATGCACCTCGAAGCGGGCCACCAATGACACATGATAAACCCCTCGCATCGGAAACAGCCGACGAAGCGACGAAAACCCACCGCAGCCCCAAGACCGATCAGCTTACCAAGGCCCGACAGCCCAAGATACCACCGGCACCCCCTCAAGCGACACGCCCTCCCCAATACCGAACTCTCGTGTCCGAGACACAGAATCTGGCATACTAGCCACATGCCAAACACCTCCCGCTTCCAACAGGCTGCCGTCCTGCTGCTGGCCTTCGCCTGTGGGTCGGTGCTGGTTCACGCGGCCGAAAAGCCCGCGGAACCCGAGACGACTCACTGGTCCTTCCAGCGGCCCAGGTCCCCGACACCCCCCGACCTAAAACGTCTCAAGCACCAGGACCGGGTCCGCAACCCGATCGACCAGTTCGTCTTCAAACGTCTCCAGGACACCGGACTGAAGTCCGCCGGTGAAGCCGACCGGCTGACGCTGCTCCGCCGAGCACACTTCGACCTGCTGGGACTGCCTCCCTCACCCCAGGAAGCCGCCGAGTTCTTGGCCGATACCAGGCCCGGAAGTTGGAAGCGGCTGATCGACCGGCTGCTGAAGTCGCGGCACTACGGCGAACGCTGGGCCCGACACTGGCTCGATGTCGCTCGCTACGCCGACAGCGGCGGATACGAAACCGACATCTACTACCGCAACGCATGGCGGTACCGCGACTACGTCGTCAAGAGCTTCAACGACGACAAGCCCTACAACATCTTCGTCCAGGAACAGATCGCCGCCGACGAGATCTGGCCTGACAACCTCGATCTCGACCCCCGCAAGGTCTACAAGGTCTCGGACCTCAAACGCCGCCACCTCGAAGCCCGCATCGGCACCGGCTTCTACACGCTGGGACCCCAGGTCCACGAATCAGCACTCGACGCCCGGCGGCTGCACTACGAAGCCACCATCGACTGGGTCGACAACACCGCCTCGGCCTTCATGGGACTCACGCTCGGTTGCGCCCGGTGTCACGAACACAAGTTCGACCCCTTCACCCAGGTCGACTACTTCGCGATGCACGCGGTCTTCGCCACCGCCCGCGAGGTCGAATTGCCACTGTGGACGGCGATGGAGGAAGCCGACTGGCGGCAGTCCTACCCCCGCGTGATCGCCGTCGAACGCGCCCGACGTGCCTACCGGCTCTTCGAAACTCAACACGCCGGCAAGACGTTGACCCCCGAACAGGCCAAGCAGAAACAGGAACTGCTCAACGCCGTCGCCCACTCGGTGCTCGCGCTGCCCGAAAAGGCCGCCGGCCAGTTCGCCGTCGACTACGCCGGGCTGATGCACAAGCCGATCGCTCGAGTGCTCGAGCGACGTCACCCGAAATTGATCCCGCCCATCCACCTGCTGATCCGAGGTGAACTGAAGACGCCCGGGGCGAAGATGACGCCCGCCCTGCCGGTTGTGCTGGCCCACGCCACCGACACGCCCGCAAAGCTCAAGCGTCCCTTCGGCAGCCGCAAGCAACTGGCGCTGTGGCTGACCCGGCCCGACCACCCGTTGACAGCCCGGGTGATCGTCAACCGCATCTGGCAGTGGCACTTTGGCGTTGGCATCGTCGAAACCTCCAACGACTTCGGCAAGATGGGCCAACCCCCCTCGCACCCCCAATTGCTCGACTGGCTCGCCACCGGGTTCGTCGCCGACGGCTGGAAGATCAAGAACCTGCACCGGCGGATCATGAATTCCGCCGCCTACCGACGCAGCAGCCGCTTCGCCTCAAAACAACACCTCCTCGACGACCCCGACAACCGGTTGCTGTGGCGAGCCAACCGCAGGCGGCTCGAGGCCGAGGCCCTGTGGGACTCAGTCCACGCCGCCTCCGGAACCCTCAACCGAACCTTCGGTGGACCGCCGGTCGTCCCCCCGCTGGCAGCCGACGAAATCGCCTCGCTCCGAAACAAGTGGCACTGGACCGTCTCAACCGACCCCGCCCAGCACACCCGCCGCGGGCTCTACATCATGGTCCGACGCAACTTCAAGTTCCCGATGTTCGAGGTCTTCGACACGCCGGTGACCTCAGTCAGCTGCCCCGTCCGCGATGTCACCACCGTCGCACCCCAGGCCCTCTGGAGCCTCAATAACGGCTCCGTGATCCGCCAGGCCATCCAGCTGGCCGGCCGAGTCGCCGGCGAAGCGGGAACCGACCCCGGGCGGCAGGTCCAGCTCGCCTGGCAGATCGTGCTGGCCCGGCCACCCACCGACGCCGAATCCGACTCCGCCATCACGCTGCTCGATTCGCTCGCGGCAACCAAACAGGTCCAGCTCGAAGACCCGCCCGAAACGCTCAAGAAACTGCCCCCGCCCAGGCGGCGGGCACTCGCCAAACTCTGCCTCGTTCTGTTCAATCTCAACGAATTCGCCTTTGTCGACTGATCGCATGCACTCACGACGTGACTTCCTAGAAACCGGTGGTCTGGGCTTCGGAGCCCTCGCACTCGGAGACCTGCTCAGGCGACAGTCGCTGGCCGATTCCAACCGAGCCGTCGCTCCTCTGGCGACCCGCCCCCCCCACCTGCCCGGCACGGCTCGGAACGTGATCTTCCTGTTCATGCAGGGCGGGCCCAGCCAACTGGAGACCTTCGACCCCAAGCCGGTGCTGAAGAAGTTCGACGGAAAACTGCTCCCCAAGGACCTGCAGAACTACGACCTCGCACAGATCAACACCGCCGACGCCACCGTGATGGCGCCGCAGTTCGAGTTCAAGAAGCACGGCGAAAGCGGACAGGAAATCTCCAGCATCTTCCCCCAACTCGCCCGACACGCCGATAAGCTCGCCATCGTCCGCTCGATGCACCACGAGCTGTTCATCCACGGCTCGGCCATGATCATGATGCACTCGGGGACCCAGTTGCTGGGGCACCCCAGCGCCGGAGCCTGGATCGTCTATGGGCTGGGCTGCCAGAGCCAGAACCTGCCGGCCTACATCGCGATGACCGACGGCATCTTCCGCAACGGCGCCTCGATGTACAGCTCGGGGTTCCTGCCCGCCGTCTACCAGGGGACCGACATGCGGATCGAGGGGGCTCCGATTCAAAACCTCTCGAGACACAGCTCAATCTCCGCCTCCGAACAACGTCGCCTGCTCGACCAGATCAACGCCTGGAACCGGCTGCACCGTTCGACTCGACCCGGCGACTCGAGACTCGATGCCCGTATCTCGAACTACGAACTCGCCTTCCGCATGCAGTCGGCCGCTCCGGAATTGATCGATCTCAGCAGCGAAACCCGGCCCACCCAGGACCTCTATGGCATCGGCGACGGCAAACCGTCGGACCGCTTCGGCAAGATGTGCCTGATGGGACGCAGGATGGTCGAACGAGGCGTCCGATACGTGCAGCTGATCTGCGGAGGCTGGGACGCTCACGGTGACACCAAGGGCAACCACACCACGCAGGGCCAGAAAGTCGACCAGCCGATCGCCGGGTTGATCAGCGACCTCGAACAACGAGGACTGCTCGAATCGACGCTGCTGGTCTGGGTCGGAGAATTCGGACGGACGCCGATCAAGCAGGGCTCCAACGGACGCGACCATCACCCCTACGGATTCAGCGCGTTCCTGGCCGGTGGAGGCATCCGGGGGGGCAAGACGATCGGCGCCACCGACGATTTTGGCTTCGCCGCCGTCGACGACAAGGTGCACGTCAACGACCTGCACGCCACGATGCTGGGCCTGATGGGCATCGACCACGAAGAACTGACCTACCTCTTTGAAGGCCGATATCGACGACTCACCGACGTCGGTGGCCAGAACAACCTCGCCGCTCGACTGGTCCGCGCGTAGGACTGACCGACACCACGAACCGCCCCGCCGTGCGTCTGCATGCCCGGGACCAGGCCCCCCGAGCCGCCACTACGGACCATGCGAATGTCATCAGCCAGGATCTCGCTCGTTCTCACCCTGCTCCTCACCGCAGCCACCGCAGCCACCGCAGCCACCGCAGCCACCGCAGCCACCACAGCCACCGCAGCCGAAGCCCCGGACCAGAAACCCCGCAAGCTCCAGGTCTTCATCCTCGCCGGCCAGTCCAACATGCAGGGACA